>Ga0209588_1000156_pt1 | contig 19529 bp, 19 predicted proteins | sample Rivendell_Oct201_10_FD_188351 | JGI IMG/M metagenome (GOLD analysis project Ga0209588, IMG submission 188351) | Vadose zone soil microbial communities from the Eel River Critical Zone Observatory, Northern California, USA -... | ecosystem: Host-associated > Plants > Roots > Rhizosphere > Soil ...
CGCCAACTGCCCGAGCAATGTCGGGAACAATCGATACGGGGATCAACATGATGAGAAAGACCAAGCCCGGAGAAGTTGCAAAGAATACGGGCCGTGCGAGGGACCAGTAGTCCGACGTTCCATGGAAGATCCTTGTTCCAACAAGAAATGTCAAGGATAGCCAGACGAAGCCCAGAACGATGCTGAAGATCGCGCCAAAAGCCGCTCCTAGAAGAAGTGGCTCTACCGCACGATATCCAATCAACGATGCGAATCCGACGCCGAAACTTGCTCCGGCAAGAGCTAAGACAATTAGTGCTTGACCGGTGGCAAAGGAATCTTCTTTCAAGTCCAAGAACGTGTCTCGATCTAATCTGGCCGATTTCACCATTCGATCCAGCATCGACCAGCGTCGATTTATGGTGAAGCGGTCAGACCGAGAGGTCATCGTTGCGACCTATGGAACAAATCGTGCTGACCCGGATTATCAACTTATAGTGCGCGATTTCTTTAGGCCGTTCCGAATTGTATGCCGATGAAGGCCAGGATGAGGAGGCCTACCGCGACTGTGAGGACCGTTCGCCGCACACTTAATCCCATGACTTGTTTTAGAGCAAAGACTTGTGAGAGGAAGAGCCAGATTACTGCTACGACTGCGACGGTCCCTTGGAACCAGTAGATTGGAACACTTCCTTGAATCATGACTGGGGGGATTGGGACTACGATCAAGAGGAAGAGGAGGAACGGGCTGCTTGCAAAGAACAGCGGCCGCGCGAGTTCCCAATAACTGGTCTTGCCTTGGAAGAGCTTTGTCCCGACAAGGAAGGCGGTGGCTGACCATACAAAGGCTGCGAAGCAGACTGTGACGACGTTGGCGAGGCTGCCGACGATTATTCCATAGATCGACAGGTTATGTCCCTGGAATTGTGTCTGAGCAGTGTAACCGATGCCATAGGCGAGGGCTGCAAGAACTAGAACCGCAACGGCCTGTCCAGTCGCTGTAGCGTCCGTCTTCAGCTCTAGGACTCCCTGTTGGTCCAGTCTGCATGCTTTCTTCATCCGGGACCACATGAGACCCAGCTGGAGCTTTGACGCAGGTACCTCGGTTTGAAGTGACACTCTCGACAAGCCAGACCTAAAGTCGTGATACCAGTCCATGCTTATGAACAAATAGTCAATCCATACTTTTGAACGCTAAGGACATGTCGAGAATCAAAGTCGAAGACCCAGTCGGGGATATGAAGGAGACTCTCGCACATGCCAAACCACAATTCAAAGTTGTCGTGATGCCTGACTTCTATCTCGACTACATTCTTACCTATCCAGGGAAACTTGAGGACTTGACAGCCTCCTTTCTAGAGGTTGCTCAGAGGGGAGGAGGAAATCTTCTGGGCTGGGGGCACACGGTGGGACGCGGAGGAAACGCTTCGAACGTGGTTGCCCAGCTCTCGAAGCTTGGCTGTCAGGTCGTTCCGATCATTGAGACAGACGAACTTGGTAAGACTGTGCTGCAGCATTTTCTCAAGGGCGTTGACCTTTCGCACGTTAGAACCACGGGAACGATGTCCCGGACAATGTCGTTCGAGACAATGCATTCGGGCAGACATGTCAACATCATGGTCAGTGACCCAGGGTCCCTGTCCCAGTTCGGCCCTGAAAAACTGACGCAGGAGGATAAGCACCTGATTTCTGAGGCGGATTTTGTCTGCGTCCTCAACTGGAATCAGAACCTGAAGGGAACGGACCTCGCCGAGAAGGTCTTCTCCATGGCTAAGGAGGAAGGAAAGGCCGTCACCTTCTTCGACCCCGGGGATCCTTCGCTACGTTTGGGCGAGATAGAGGGGTTGAATCAACGGGTTCTGACTCCTGGATTGGTGGATGTTCTAAGCGTGAACGAGAATGAGTTAGTGCATCTGGCGAAGGGAGTGGCCGAGGATACTTCAGAGATTGAAGGTGCTGAGGACCCGCTCTTCGGAGCTGCCAGCGTGTTCAGCATGATGATACCGAGAGTAGATCTTCACACCCCAGAGTTCTCCGCAACATTCGTCGATGGACAGAGACTTCGGGTTCCTTGCGCAGAGATCAAACCGATAAAAGTGACTGGTGCGGGCGATGTCTGGAACGCCGCCGATATCTATGCCCAGGGTGTGGGGTTGGGACACAAGGATCGGTTGACATTCGCCAACGCTGCGGGGGCGGCGTATCTGGAGAGACGTGGGCTCGAACCTCCTTCTCTTGGAGAGGTCGTCAGCAGAGTCGACAGTGTCGTGGCTGCGCGGAAGCCCTAGGGTTTCACGAGTCTTAAATTAGATAGCCCAGTTACTTCGGCTGGCCAAGAGTTCGAGCTGCGACTGTGACTGTTAGAGGGACGAGTTAGCATTGTTGAAAGTGGCTGAAGGTGTCTATAGGGTACCTGCTCGTCATGCTAACACCTACCTTGTAGAGGCGGACAATGGGCTGGTGCTTGTCGACACCGGGATGCCCGGTAGTGAGAAACGGATATTGAAAGCCGTCTCGGATCTCGGCCGCGAGCCTAGCGATGTTAGGCTGATTCTTCTGACTCATCGACACTGGGATAACATCGGAAGCGCTGCCGCGCTGAAGAAAGCGACTTCTGGAATGCTCGTCTCTCACGGGTTCGAAAAGCCATACGTTGCCGGGACCCTTGTGGTAATAACGCCGCGAGCATGGAGTCTCTACGGACGGATAGCCAGGCGTGCTCTGGCTATTGCTTCTTCAACGAAGAAACTGCTTCGGCTCGTCAAGTATCACCCGGTGCTCGTTGACGAGGCCTCCGACGAGGAGTCGATACTAGAGAGTGTCGGGCTGGACGGGTCGATCATCTGGACCCCCGGCCATACAAAGGGGTCTATCTCTCTATTCCTAAACAAGAGCAGGGTTGCCATTATCGGCGATCTTCTGAGGACCAAGCGCGGCAAGCTTAGAGAGCCATTATTCATGGAGAATATCTCACAAGAAAGGTCGAGTGTTCAGCGAATCCTTGATCTGCACCCGGTCATCCTCTGCCCAGGCCGTGGCAAGCCTTTGCCCCCTTCGAAAGTCAGGATCAAAGAGGGGATTGTCAAGCCCGTGAAGATGGAGACGAAGAAAGAGGAAGACGATATTGATCTTGAGGGTCTAGCGAAGGACCTGTCGGCGGAGACTTCCTAGGTCCCGGAGTCTTCTGAAACAGAGCTGCCTCTATAGGGACGTTCCTGAAAGAAAAGAGTGGGAGTTTGATTGGTTACTTGCGAACCTTGTCGAATCGGGAGGCTACGTCGTCCCAGTTGACTACGTTCCACCAAGCGTCAACGTATTTGGCCCTGTCATTCATGTAGTCCAAGTAGTACGCGTGCTCCCAGACGTCAACGACTAGGAGAGGAGTCATGCCTTGGACGGCGAGGTCCATGTGTTTCTCCGCCTGGAGAGTAATGAGCTGATCTGAGGCAGGCTCGTAGGCGAGTATTCCCCAGCCCGATCCTTCCACTTGCTTGGCCGTGTTTCCGAACTGTTCCTTGAATGAGTCAAGTTTTCCGAAGTCTTTGTTGATCTGGTCAGCGAGGCGTCCTCCGGGTGTTCCGCCTCCACCCTGTTTCATGTTCGGCCAAAACATGCTGTGCATAGTGTGTCCTGAAGCGTTGAAGGCCAGATCCCGAGAAATTCCACGGACATCTATTCCGGCAAAACCGGTCTGTCGAGCCTTCTCCAGCTTGTCCAAAGCGGCGTTTGCTCCGTTCACGTATGCGAGGTGGTGCTTGTCATGGTGAAGAGTCATGATCTTCTCCGAGATTGTTGGTTCTAGTGCGTTGTACTTGTAGGGCAGGTTCGGTAGAGAGTATCTTTTTCCTGGCATGAAAAGTGGCACGCTGGAACGTTTCACATAAAACTTGGCTCAATTTCTTACCATACTTTTGTGGGCCCGCCCCCCGTAGGGGGGGTGCTAGGCTGGGTCTTTCCATTCTGGGCTTGGATTGATTGTTTGGGGTTCTTCTCGTGGCGGGAAACGGCTTCTGATGAGGCGCGGGAACGAGCAGGAGCCGCAAGGATAACGAGCATTAGCTCTGGCGAGTTTCGAGTGTTTCTTCGTCAGCGTTGGCTTGCTCGGTCGGAGAGCGTGAGGTGTGGGACGGAACCTGTAAATACATATAGGCACAGGGCTATCGTGTATAACGTACGTCATAAAGGAAGATTGTGAAGATGGCTAACAAGAGTATTCTGGACCTGGACTACGCCAAGTACGATTTCAAGGATCCGGAAAAGTACGTGTTCAAGTCCGAGAAGGGACTCTCACGACAGACTGTCGAACAGATTTCTGAGATGAAGAAAGAGCCTGAATGGATGCTAAAGTTCAGGCTGCGAGCTTACGAACATTTCGTCAAAAGGCCGATGCCCCAGTGGGGAGGCGACCTTGGCCAGATCGACTTTAACGACATCTACTACTATCTCCGTCCAACTGACAGGGTTGAGAGCAAGTGGGAAGATGTTCCCGATAAGATCAAGAAGACTTTCGACCGGTTGGGAATTCCAGAAGCTGAGAAGAAATTCTTGGCCGGAGTCGGTGCCCAGTACGAGTCCGAGGTCGTTTACCACAGCCTTCTAAAACATCTCGAGGATAAGGGTGTCATATTCTGCGATACTGATACGGCTGTTAAGCTTCATCCGGAGCTTGTCAAGAAATATTTCGGAACGATTATTCCTCCTGAGGATAACAAGCTGGCCGCGCTCAACAGCGCCGTCTGGAGCGGTGGCAGCTTCATCTATATTCCCGAAGGCGTTAAGGTGGATCTTCCGCTACAAGCGTACTTCAGAATTAACGCCGCGAACATGGGGCAGTTCGAGAGGACCCTCATCATAGCAGACAACTATGCGGACGTCCAGTACATTGAGGGCTGCACAGCCCCAGTCTATTCCAAGGACGCGCTTCACTCGGCAGTAGTGGAGATTATCGCCAAGAAGGGCGCCAAGGTCCGATATACAACCCTCCAAAACTGGAGCTCAGACGTCTACAACCTCGTCACCAAGCGAGCCTATGCGTATGAAGATGCATCGGTAGAGTGGATCGACGCTAACGTAGGCAGCAAGCTTACAATGAAATATCCATCAGTCTATCTGGTCGGGCCCAGGGCCAAAGCCGAGATCGTCTCGGTAGCTTTTGCTGGTAAGGATAGACATCAAGACACGGGAGCCAAGGTAATCCATCTCGCGCCGTACACAAGCTCTCGGATCACGGCAAAGTCCGTCAGCAAGGACGGAGGACTAACAACCTACCGGGGTCTGGTCCACGTGGCCAAGGGAGCAGTTGGCGTAAAATCAAGTGTCCGATGCGATGCCCTCCTGATGGACGATCGATCGAAGACAACCACTTATCCTTACATGGAGGTCAACGAGGACGACGCGACCATAACGCACGAGGCTACTGTTGGAAGGATCAACGAGGATCAATTATTCTATCTAATGTCCAGAGGCTTGTCTGAGACTCAAGCGCTCAGCATGATCGTCACGGGATTCATGGAGCCGTTCACGAGGGTCCTGCCGATGGAGTATGCGGTAGAGTTCAACCGGCTCATCGAGATGGAAATGGAAGGCGCCGTAGGCTAGGCTTCCCGACCAAAACTTCTAAACATATTCTTCGCATTCAACGGCCATGGCCAACTCTCTCGCCAGTCCAACGGAAAGCATGGTGAAAGAAGTCTCCGGCCGATTCGCTGAACCCGAAGAAATTAGCCGGGAACGCTCAGTAGCCCTCGACTACTTCAACAAGCTACCCGTCGAGAAATCTCAGTTATACACGAAATACGTGGACATCCTCTCAGGGCTCAATCTCGCCTCTATCGAGCTTGGACTCCCGTCGAACACTCGAACCATTCCTAGTGAAATAGCCCACCTAGTGAAGGAGAAGGATGAGCCAACACTTGCACTGCAAGTGGATTCTCAGATGGTCCGCACAGAAGTACATGGCGCGCTCGAGAAGGAGGGAATCGTCTTCTCAGACATGGCATCGGCTCTGGTCAAGTTTCCAGACATTGCCCGAAACCGTTTCACGAAGGCCATACCGCCTGGAGATGACAAGTTCGCGGCTCTCAACGATGCATTCTTCACGGCCGGGACATTCCTCTACGTTCCCAAGGGACTTAGCGTCAAGATTCCGTTTCGAAACATCGTGCTGCTCAAGACCCATGGACAAGCTTCTTTCACTCACAACATAATTGTGGCCGAGGAGAACACCAAAGTCAACTTCCTACAAGAAGCCTACTCACGACTAGGCGCAGAGCGTCAAGGTCCGGCGCTCTACAGTGAGGTGACGGAGATCTATCTCGGCGAAGGTTCAGAGGTGAACTTTGCGAGTCTCCAAGACTTCGAAGGCGACGTTCACTCGACAGTTAATCGAAGATCAATCGGCCAGAAGGATTCCCGGATAAACTGGACAGTCGGACACCTTGGAGGTGGGACCACGCGTTCGAGGATGGACAGTGTTCTCGATGGTCCCGGGTCTACTGCGGAGGATGTTGAGGTTGTATTCGGCTCCGAGTCACAACGGTTCGATGTTGTAACTGATCTAACACACCAGTCAACACACACTACCGGCCATGTTCTGGCTCGGGGCGTGTTGAGAGATAGCGCTCGTGCCATTTTCAAGGGAATGATCAGGATCAGCGAGAGAGCCAAGAACTCCAACTCCTATCTTGCCGAGCATGCGATGATTCTTAGCAAGAAGGCAAGGGCGGACGCGATCCCTGGGCTTGAGATTTTCACGAACGAAGTGAAGGCGACCCACTCAGGCTCTGTGAGCCAGGTGGACGAGGAACAAATTTTCTATCTGATGTCCCGAGGTTTGACTCATAGCGAGGCCCAGAGGATGGTCATCCTAGGATTCCTACACCCTGCTGTTAAACGCATACCGCTTAGGTCGGTGAGGGCTGTGCTTCAATTTCTGATCGATGAGAAATGGGCTGGGAGAGGCGGTCTGATTCCTCCCAGAGCGGAGCAGCTTCCAGAATTTGAGGAGGAGCCTGAGAAGGAAGCTGTAGAAGCGGATCTCTTCGAGAGGCACTACAAGTACCGGTAGGGAAACACTTTCTGGGAACGCTCATACGCGTCGGCCCCGTCGCAGAGATTCCGCCAGGGTCGATGAAGGGAATCGAGCATGAGGGAAAACGGATCTTAGTCGTAAACTTGGACGGACAACTTCACGCTTGGGACGGGACGTGTACGCATGAAGAAGCTGATCTTTCAACTGGATTCCTTATCGGGGAAGAGGTTACTTGTCCGCTTCATCTGTCCCGGTTCAACTTGTTGACAGGGGAAGCTGTCAATCCTCCCGCTGAGAAGCCGCTCCCCAAATACAACGTAAAGGTCGAGAACGGCGAGATATTTGTGGATCTCGACCAATAGTCGAAAAGGCAAGATCACTAAATAAGACACTCGATAATCTGAGGAGTTGTTTCCCTCTTTGCAAGAGACGCTTAATCTCGAACTGGTCAAGTTAGCAGCAGAGTCTGCGCAAGACGAGTACGCGGACCGTTCCGTCTACCTTGCACTCGGTCGTCGCGAGAAGAACCCTGTTTTCAAGAAGGCTCTGGAAGAAATTGGGAATGGGGAGCAGTCTCACTACGAGTTCTGGAAGACCTACGCTCCCGACGTGCAAGTCTCAGCGAAGAGACTCCGGATGTACGTGATTGTCCTTCTACGACTCATCCTCGGACTGACTTTCACCCTGAAACTACTGGAGAGGCATGAGGGGAAGCTTCACGAACGCTACAAGAAGCTCGCCGAGAATATTCCTCCAGCTGACATGGCACGTTTTCAGTCGATGATGGACAGTGAGGAGAAGCAGGAGGATCTTCTCATAGGAGAGATCAAAGAGAATCGGGTGAAGTACATGTCATTCATTGTTCTGGGTCTAGCAGACGCGGTCGTAGAGATATCTGGAATTCATGCAGGGTCTCTGGGGATCTACGGACGAACAGAACTCGCGGGACTCGCGGGAATTATCGCAGGACTGGCCGCGTCTATCGCGATGGCGTCTGCCGCCTATGCCCAGGCCAAGCAGGGTTTCGAAGGATCAGCCAAGTGGTCAGCCATCTACACGGGGGTCTCGTACATGATTACCGCCGTATTGCTCGCCCTTCCCTACTTCCTCACTCCAAACATGGCTGGCGCGCTGGGGACCTCGCTTGTCATCGGGGTCGTACTCGTGGCGGCAATGACATTCTACGACACAGTAATTTCAGGACGGCGTTTCGTGCGCCAGTTCGCTGAGATATCGGGGATAATTCTGGCCGCGAGCCTCGCGCTATTCATTATCGGAACAGTAGTCGGACAGGTCCTCGGCATACGGATAGGTTAGGCTTGGTCGCGAAGAACTCCGCCGGACGGAACGCGTTACGATCGAAGGATCAGCCTGAAACGATGGACCAGTACATGAAAGCATTTCCGAAGGATGTTCAGAGCGTTCTAGAAAAAATCAGGCAGTCCATTCGGAAGGTGGTACCCGAGGCTCAGGAAACGATCAGTTACCGGATGCCGACTTTCAAATTGATGAGTCGTGTCCTAGTGTATTTTGCCGCGTTTAGAAAGCATATCGGGCTCTTCCCACCTGCGCCGAGAGAATTCAACAACGAAGTGTCGAAATACGAGGGTCCTAAGGGGAATCTCAAATTCCCGACCGACGAACCGATTCCTTACGATTTGATTACGAGAATCGTTCTGTTTCGAAAGAAGGCAATCTTAGACAGGAAGAAGTAGGGTCTCAGCCTAGCTTCGTGTCTTTGAGTTTCGGGGGCTTGGGCATTGCTGCTATGCGGTCCCAGCCGCCAGGATCGTATAGCTTGTTTACTTCTATCTCTATTACCATCATCAGCTCCCTGACCTTCATCGGAACCGTGTCTTTTCCCTCCCAGTTCTCGTAGATCTCTATGACCTCTCTTGCGAATCCTGGAGCTAGCCGAACGTAATCCAGTTCCAATACTACCCCGTCATGGATTGTTCAGGGACAAGAAAATAGACCGTACAGCGTTGAGAAACTATTCCGATCCCGAACGAGTCCCGCAGCAGAACTCGCCTCTGTGGGCTAGCCGAGCTGAGTTATCTGTATCAGGTTCCCGACAGTGTCATCGAATCGAGTTATGGTTGAGCCGGCAGTCTTTGTGGGTTCCATGGTGATTTTCACACCCAGTTTCTTCAGTCTCTGGTACTCCTTGTGAATGTCGTCAACGAAGAACATGGTCATTGGGATTCCTTGTTTGAAGATGGATTCCTGGTATGTTTTTGCGGCGGGGTTACTGTTTGGCTCGAGAACAAGCTGAGGCCCGTTCGGATCTTCAGCCGCTACAACTGTCAACCATCTGTATCCGCCTGCGCCGATATCGGCCTTCTTGACAAAGCCCAGGGTCTTTGTGTAGAAGTCAAGCGCCTTGTTCTGGTCGCTAACGAATACGCTTGCTAGTTTGATCTTCATGGTTGTTCGACGAACGAAGAGGGGCTAGATATATTTGCGATTGCCTAGATCGACTTCTCGCATAAGGTGGCCTTGGCCCTAGGCGCCGGCACCCACTTTGACCTGGTCGGGAGCCAAACGCTGACACGGCCTTCCCATCATTTTCAACGAGTGTTGGTCTGGAAGTTCCAGCGGGTCGCCCCGTAGGGGTTGGCGGTACCTAGAGCAAATATTGTCTCGGGCTTCACTTCGTACACATTCCACGGTGGCGGCCCCGCGCTTGGAGCGCTGTACTTGGCTGTGAGGCCTCCCTTGACGACGATCGGCTCCCATCCTTGTTTTTTGAAGGCGTCAGCAATTCGCTGGAGATGGGCAGGGTCTACGATTCTCCTAGCCGGACCCTGGATTACTAGATCGAAGTCGTCCGTTGCAAGCGTGATAACGGTACTAGGATTACGCGCGATGTTCCTAGCTTTGAGGGTCTTGGGTCCAGTGTTGAAATAGAATGCGTCGTCCACAAATAGGACTCCGATCGGCATGACGTGCGGCTTCCCGTCGGGACGCACAGTTGCCAGCCAGGCGGTATGTCGATCCGGGCCTCCTGTCTTCGGGGCTTGAGTGAATCCCTTCTGAATCCGCTCGTAAACCTTCTCCCATGGGATTATGGGTGCTCCGTAGCCGTCGAGGTTTTTCTTAGAAGTCGGATCTTTCAAACCCAGATCACCTTTCTCATGATGGTCTATCAATCTATCTTGGGTATTCACACGTCAAACCATTGATTGCTCGTCCTGAACTAATCGGCGATCTGTTTCAATCGAGGGAGGAGCATGCTTCCTCTTTCCATCTTCTCGAAATGGCCTGAGCTGGCGCTTGCTTCTGTGAATCGGTTGGACCCATCTGGTCTCAACGATCCTCCAGCGACTAGTACCGGGACGGGATCGTCGCTATGTCCCCTGTCCTTACATGGAGTTGAGTGGTCGCAGGTGACGCAGAGGACTGTTCTCTGAAGCTTGGCGGCCTGCCGGAGGTGTGCGAAGAATCCGCCATCGATCTCTTCGATCCTCTGCTTCTTCAACTCATACAATCCATCATGGCCCGGCTCGTCAGGACCTTTCAGATGGACATATACGAAATCGTACTCTCCAGCTAGCCTCAACACCAGCTCTGCTCTCCTGCGATAGTCCTCGAGCGAAGTCCCTTGCGGAATCTCTCTAACCTCCATTCCAAGAAGGCTACCGATCCCTAGCTCTGCAGGAAGGTCGGCTATCATGGCGGCCTTGAGACCCCATTTGTCCCGGAAACCTTGAACGGCCGGTTTGGTTGTCCCAGCGTCCCGCATCAGAACGAAATTAGCGGGCTTCTTGCCATGTTCCCTTCTTTGCTGATTGACCGGGTGGGGATCCAGCACTAGTCTGGTTTTGAAGCCGAACTCGTTGACTAGGGCAGCAGACTTTACTGCTTCGGGCGAATCGTCGAGCGGGTCGCATTTTGGAATCTCGTATTTTTTTGCGCCGGGCTGTGCGATGCTGATCTTTCCCGTACGTACGTAGGCAGGGTCGAAGTTGGAGATCTCCGACGAGAACTTGCGCCCGTTCGCTCTGAAGACCACTACTGCTCGGTGTCCCACGGTAGCCTCAAATTGGAAAGGGGTTCCGTTCTTCGGCCTGACCTCGCTGTTAACCGCCTTAGCCAGCTGTCGTGCCTCCTCGGTAGACAAGTTCCGTCCCGCTCTTCTATCTACCAGCTTATCGCCATCTACTGTCGCGAAACCAGCGCGGAGGGCAAGGTCCCCCTCATGAAAGTCGACGCCAGCTCCGATCGCTTCGACTACTCCCCTTGAGAGATGGATCTGTAGGGGATCATATCCTAGGAGTGAGAAGACCCCAGCGTCGCTCTCTGGAGCGATTCCCTTGCCGACAGTGAACATTGAAGCGAGGGCTCCTCTTCTGACGAGAGTGTCCAAGTTTGGGGTTGAAGCGGCCTCGAGCGGGGTTTTCTGTCCAGCCTCCGGCCGATCGCTCGCTCCGTCTAGCACAGCCATGATTATTGGTGCCAATTCGTCGGGACCCAAGAAAAGGGGGAGCATAGGGCCCTGATTAATTCAGGGGCCTAGTCTGTGTCTCTGTCGTCGTCGCGGGCTTCGGTGTCTTCCGTATGGGTCGCGACATGCGAGTGCACGGTGTAGTTAACGGCCGAACAACCACTGCCCTCGATGCATGAAGTCAGACCGCCACGGAAGTGTCCCTCGCCGTGGACATCGTTCATCTGGCTTGTATCGCCTGATACGACAAAGTTGCCTCTAGTGAAGGTGCTGTTCTTGACTCCCTCGTATCTGATGTGTAGTATGACTGCGTTGCTGTTGAGTGTCCCGGTGAAATTGCCATGGCCATGGAATGTTGTGAAAGAGATAGTTTTACCCTCATCAGTTATTGTATGCATTACGTCTCTCTCTATGGTCAGCGCGGTGCCTGTTAGGTTGCCTGTGAAGGTGAGCGTCTCTTTTACTGTGACCTTCGTCGTATGGTCGTTTAGGGTGGTGGGTCCCGAGACTGTCCCGGTCTGGGTGAATGTGATTGTTCCCGTTCCGTTGTTTCGTTCATCATCGTCATGAGTCGCGTGTGTGGCGTTCGCAGCGGTTACCGCTACGACAGGCACGAGGAGAGCTAGTATTATCGCTATAGCCCAAACTCTCAATTTTATTCTTCATCCTCCAACATGCTGGGTATTTCTGTCACGGCGCCCCTCCTCGGCGCTCTAACGAAAGTAGAGACAGTGCGTTCCCTGGGCCAAACAAAACGGGACGCGACGTGCGAATGAACTCCTAGTAAGTGGCTCTCCCCGAAGGTCACTATTTGACACTTCTTTTTAGAGGAGATAGAAAGACTACGACGGCTTGCTCCGGCTGTACTCGTATATCCTTTCGTAATGACCGGATAATAGGATCGCCCGGATCTATGTCGCGAGGATTAGCCGGTTTAGAAAATATTCTGGGTTTCTGGACCTGATGAGATTGTGCGGGAAGATGTTAGGGCGAGGGCTGGCTCGCCGGTATGGATTGGAGAGGATTGGCATGACGGTGGACAGGTTTTTGATTCTATGGCGATTCTAGGGCGTCTTGCAGGGGACAATCAAGGGACCAGACCTTCGGTCGAATATGCTCCACGAAAGGGAGGTGTGGCGAAAGGGAGCCAAGGTTCTAAAAGAAAACATTCCGGCTCCAAGCTGACGATCCTCAATGACGACCGTTGCTGATCAGGGTCTCTCATCACGTCTGAAGAGGACCCATCTCACCTCTCAGCTTGGAGAGAGTCTGAATAAGGAAGTGGTCCTGGCAGGCTGGGTCCACGACGTCCGGGTCCTGGGTGGGATCTCGTTCCTGCTTCTCCGGGACATGGCTGGGACTGTTCAGGTAACAGCTCCCAAGTCGAAGGCTCCGCCGGAGGTGTTGAAGGAGATCGCGGGCCTTCACCAGGAGGATGTCTTGTTTGTTCGGGGAACGGTTGTTGCGAGCAAGATTGCGAAGATGGGGATTGAGGTTGTTCCGAGTGAGCTGGAGATTGTTAGCAGGGCTGAGACTCCTCTGCCCCTGGACCCTCGTGGGGTTCAGAATACTCTGTTGGAGACGAGGCTCAACTGGCGGGTACTGGATTTTCGTAGCGAGGAGTCTAATGCTATCTTCAAGATACAGTCGAAGATTCTAGAGTCGTTCCGCGGCTTCTTTCTCGGACGACGTTATGTGGAGATTCAGCCGCCGGTGATCATCGCCTCTGCGAGTGAGGGGGGTGCAGAGCTGTTCTCGCTCAAATATTTCGAGAAGGAGGCGTATCTTGCCCAGTCGCCGCAGCTGTACAAGCAGATGTGCGCGATATCGTTCGAGAAGGTCTTCACTGTTCTCCCGATATTCAGGGCTGAGAAGTTCGAGCAGCCGACCCATCTGAACGAGGTACGCCAGATGGACATCGAAGAATCGTTCGCGACCGATGTGGATGTGATGAAGGTGCTGGAAGAATTCATGGCCCACTGCATCAAAACGGTGCGCGACGCCTGTGGTGAAGAGTTGAAACGTCTGGGTCAAGAGCTGGAACCGCTAGGTCCGCCATTGAAGCGAATTCAGTACTCAGAAGCGGTGAACATGCTTCGGAAGAGTGGTGAAGAGATAGAGTACGGAATGGATTTCTCGAAGACTCAGGAGCGAAAGCTCGCTGGACTGGTGGGGAAGAAGGCCTTCTTCATGGTCGACTGGCCCTTGGAGTTGAAGGCGTTCTATGCTATGCCCAATCCGGACGGGAAGACGTGCAGAGCCTTCGACTTGATCTATGACGGGCTTGAGGCGTCCTCGGGGACCCAGCGTATTCATTTGCCGAACTTGTTGATTAGCCGGCTGAAGGCTAAGGGACTGAACCCAGACAATTTCAAGTCATATGTGGACTCGTTCCGCTACGGGGCCCCATACCACGCAGGATGGTCCATAGGATTGGAGAGGCTGACCATGAAGCTGACGGGTAGAGAGAATATTCGCGAAGCCACTATGTTTCCGAGAGACCGAAACAGAATCACGCCCTAGCGCGCCCCCGGCGACTCTGCTGAAGATCTGATGTGGCCACAGTGCTACGCGAGAGGCTGAGATGTCGACTGGTTTGAGGAAGGGTCGTGTGGAGGACCTGTCTCAATTGCCTCAACCATTTTCGCTGCGATCTCGGTAAATCTCCTCGTAAGCGGGTCTTTCGGCTTTTCAAGGACGAAGACTCCCTTGCTGAGGTGTTCTAGGACGTCTGAGTTGAATGGAAGAGCAGTGAGAACTTGGAGATGGAATAGTTGGGCGAGCCTATCTGAGATATTATTGGCCTCTTTTTCACTCACTGAGCTGGGTACCATGTTTAGAATGAGGATTACTGGTTTCTGTAGTTGGCTGGCGACTTCTGTCATGACTCCGCTGCCGAAGAGGTCCTGCTGGTCTACCCGCGAGATCAGGACTAGATAGTCGCAGAGTGCCATGGAGAGAAGGGTGTCCTTCTCGATGCCCGGATGGCTGTCTATGAGGAGATAGTCAAGCTGGTAGTCCCGTGCAAGGTCTTCGAGAACTTTCTTGAACGTGTAGAGATTGAAGCCTGTGTCAAGAATGGACAGGATCTCGTCGAGCTTGTGCCCTGCCGGGCAGAAGATCAAACAACCGGCCTTCAGCTGGATTTTGCTGGTAAGATCGAGAACGGCCTGGCTAACAGGAACCTTGTGCTGGAGCACATCATTAATCGTTGCTCGAATGTCCGTGTCAGAGACTCCAAAGATAACGTGAAGCCCAGGACCCTCCAAGTCCAAGTCAACAACTCCAACCCTCTTCCCCAATTGGGCAAGGGTAACAGCGAGGTTGGCCGAGATAGTGCTCTTCCCAGTACCACCTTTGAAAGATTGAACTGAGATGATGTTGACTATCTTTAGCGCCTCGCTTCGGTCCCGAAATGCCTTGTCGGTGATAACAGCTTTCATGTCGGAAGCAAAAACAAGCCGTAACCTAAGAGAGTAGGCTCAGAGTATGCGGCCAAAAACCGCGCTCAGTCTTCTAGAGTTGTTACCGACCCTGCCACCCGTATGGCATCACAATGTTTTCGGTCAAACATGATACAATAATCTACGGGCAGGCAAGGCTGATCCCTTGACAGGCGCAACCGTTCAAGCCCTTGAAGCAACCGAAAACAGGCTCGCATATTTCCTCGAGAGGTTTCCCGAGTATCGTAAGACTCTGAGACTTGCCCTGACGAACGAAGAATCAGGCCGAGAGGCTCGAAGCTATCAGGGATGGCAGTGGCACGATGTGGAGACTCATCCAACCAAGTTGATTCGTCTCGTGACTGAAGGAATCAGCAGAATCAGTCTCCGAACCCGTCAGGCTACCTCGTATCTCCTTCGTGACAGGGACGCCGTTAAACGCGTCTTGGCTAGGTCTTAGAACCCCATCGAGGACAGGCGAGTCCCGAGAGACCGAGTAGTCGTACTATTCGATAAGATAGCCGCCTATCAGTTTCCTTCTGTTTCTAGCAAATTCGCTATTCCATCAACGCTATCCCGACTTAGGAAGAAGAGTATTTTTTCTCGGGTCTGAGGGTCAGACTATCTGCATGAGATTGAGCACCGGGTATCCTTTGTCGAAGTTTAGGTCGACTCCGTAGAGTGGTGTGAACGGTTTTACTCCGTATATGACGAGTGAACCGTCAGCGTTCTTGATCTTGAGGTGGTAGTCTACGACCGACAACCATTGGTCCCGGAGTTTGGAATCAGTAGAGGCAATCGCGATGTTCAAGCCTTCGGTGTCTCTCATGTTCGCTCCTAGTTCAGTGAGCCCTGGGACTGAGAGTTCGTCGCGTCCGTAGACTTGGACTGCTTTGTCGACGTTTATGTCGAGCATTCTGTGAGGTGAGATCTTGGCGAGCTCATCCCAGGCGTGCGCGAACGTCTTGACATCATCTGAGAGATTGCTCTTCATTACAAGCCTCCACTTCTTTGGAGCGAGTGACTGGTTGTATTCCAGTATTCTCACTCTCTCGTCTATGGCCTCCCATCCGACGTACTTGCTGAGAGACTCTGCCACAGTGTCGGAACTATATGCGGCGGTGGGGACGATGACGCAGGGACCCTTCTGGTTGATGAAGTTCGCCCGTACCATATTGAGAATGGATCGAATCTCGACTGGGGAAACACTGCTGTCAACGTCGATGAGAAGGAAAGATCCTCTCGGGATCGAGCCGCCGAGCATCTGGTCCATGCCTTTGCTGCCGAGAGAAAAGCCCCCCCTTGGGTGAGGAACAGGCTCCAATGACTTCGGATGCAAGTTGGATTCTGGCTGTCGCAAACCATTCGGAAGAATAGTGAACCTTGCTTTGTCAAGCGAGAATATTCCCCGTTTTGTCGGGACACTGAAGCCTCGTAGCTTGTTCATAGCGATGGTTCGCACCCTTCTCCCATCAAGCTCCGACTGATCCAGAGTAACGATCCCATCCACAAGGTAGCCGAGGTCACCGGCCTTCCTGGAATCTTCGACCACTATCACAACACTAACCTTGCTTTCATCGAGTTCGGAAAGGACAGCTGACTCGAGCATTTTTCGGCCCTCGTCGTTGGTGTTTCGAATAGCGCCCTCCCAACTATCCACGACCAAGACCGCTCTCTGCTTCGAGTGCTTCAATCTGAGAACCTGGTTGAAAATTGTGTCCGGTTCGACTCGGCGGAGGTCGTGAAGCTCGTCGATCCAGCTAGCCCTCGCAGTTCTACCGGACATCGTGTCAATGACTTCGTCGATCCAGGGAAACTGTGTGCGAAGCCTAGACGGGGCTACTCTGCTCGACGCGTATATCTTATGAGTCTCCTCAAGGCTGTTGAGGATCTCAAGCGCAAAGGTCGTCTTGCCTGAACCGGGAGGTCCCTGAACGAGTAGGACCTGGCCAGGGGTCTGTAGGAATTTGAGAATGAGATCAAACATCACGGAATCAAGGCCCGTATCAGGCTGAACAGGAGCGCGTTCCATTGCAGCCTCTTGCTGAGAGCCTTCGTGTGCTACAGTCAATTCTAGACCACAGCACAATCTAGAAGGCAACAAATCCATAGGCCAATTGTTACCTTCATGCCTGACCTAATCGGTTCAGCTGGAATATGCCGGAAAATAGACACACACACGCACCAGGTCGAGAACGGCTTGCTCCAGTGAAGACGGGATCCGCAGATAAATTCACAGGAAAGCGATCATGAATCAATACGATGGATTGCCGGGGCAAGAATCAAGACTAGAATCGACTAGGACAGCCCTGCCACGGGGATTTTGGGAAACTCATGAAAGCAATAGGTATGATTCGCTTGTTTAGAGGGTTGGTCTTTCTCCCGGACACATCCTTTCCGGTCCTAGCGAATTTTCCTTGAGCATCTACAGCCATTGTGACGTCAGGTCAACTCAGCACTCAGGAAGATAGATACACTATTTGGAGCCTGAGAGGCTTTGCTAGATTTTTCGCGTCTCTGAGTCATACTATCTCTGTAAGCTTTAGCGAGGGGTAGCCCATGTCAAATGCGAATTCGACCCCATGAACGTTGGTGAAGGGTTTGACGCCATACATGACCGTTGTGTCGTTGATACTTTCAACCTTGAGATAGTAGTCCGCTGTTTTGAGAAATGCGTCTCGGATCTTGTTCACCCCCGACGCAACGGCGAGCGTGACCGCGCCCGCATCCCGGATACTCGCGCCCATGTTTGACAGCCCGGGAAGCATCAGATCGTCTCCGTAGATTTGGACAATCTTGTCGAAGTCTACTGCGAAGATTATTGAGGATGACACTGTTTCGAGCTCTTTCCAGATGTTGCCGAAGAGTGTGAAGTCGTCCATTACCTTCCCATTCAACTGCAATCTCCATTTCTTGCGAGGAAGATCCTGGTTGTACTCTGCGATCCGGACTCTCCTATTGAGCGTATCATCCCCGACCAAGGGCCCCAGGGATTCCGCGACGTTATCCGAACTGACCGTGCTGAAAGGCACGATAAAGGATGAGCCTCCTTGATTGACGAAATTTGCAACGATGATTCTGAGGAGAAGCCTCACTCCTATGGTAGGAACAGTATTGTTCACGTCTACCAAGATCGATGAGCCTTTTCTGATTCCTCCTTTGAGCATGACATCGAGGTCGCGGCTTCCTGTTGAGAAGGAGGTCTGCGTGTGAGGAATCGGCGACATGATGCTTGGCTTGGCAGAAGCGTCGCTGTCGAATTTTGTTTCTGCTAGCAGATTGAACTTGCCTTTATCCAGCGAGAAGAGTGCCCGATCAGACTTGACCTTAACGCCTCTAAGCTTGTTTAGGACAATCGTTCTCAACCTCCGACCGTCCACTTCTGAAGATGATAGGGTCACAATGCCGTCGACCAGGTTCGGCAGGTCCCCGACGCGCCCGCCCTCGCTCACTAAGACTACTCCTACTCTGTTGTCGTCTGGGTCAGATAGAATTGCAGATTCGATCATTCGGCGTCCATCCTCGCTCGTGTTCCTGAGGGCTCCTTCCCAACTGTCTATGACCATGAGACCCCTCAGCCTGGAACGCTTTATGGTAAGAATCTTGTTGAAGACATCGTCGGCCTCGGACACTCTTATTCCGTCAGACTCCTCGGTTGAGTCGTCGGTTGGGACTTTTTTTGAGAGCGGGGCGTGCATATCGTGGATCCAAGGAAAGTGCTTTCGGAGCTTTCTCGGAGAGACTCGGCTTGGCACGTAGAGTCTAGCAGGCGGAATCTCGGTGGGTCCTATGCGAGTTGCCCTTGCCCTTTGCAGGAGCTCAAGCGCTAGCGTCGTCTTCCCGGCACCGGGCGGTCCTTGGATTAGGAGAACGTTTCCCGCTGATTCCAAGAAGTTCGAAATGAGGCCAAGTATCTCTTCCGATCCAGGCCGTTTGACAACCGGAGTCTCATCTTGCTGGAGTTCTTCAATAGAAGACTGATCTGCGGATTCATTCTTGAACATCAAGAATCAGTTATCCAAACGAACAGCCCTTTCTACACACAAGAGTTCCGTAACTAAGAATCATCTATCGGGGTTAGACCTAATCTACCCAATTCAAGCAGCGTCGGACATCCTGTTTCCAGTGACCGTGAGGAGTCGGATGCCGAGTTGAGGAGAATCCCCAGCAGAAAAGATCCAAGCCCTCGCTGCCAAGTACTATGGCGGTCTGGGATGGGATGAATGGGTTCCTGAATTGACGAAAAAACTACGAGCTCAAATTCTTCGCTGACGACCTGAAGGTTCCAGGCCCGCATGGCTAACCTAGCCGTTCTTGCCATGGTTCTTTTGATAGCGCGCTGGAGACAGGGGAAGTTTTAGAGGGGCATCTAGCATAAGCAAGGTGAATCCCAATGGGCAACGCTCCTATGAAGAAGTCTCCGTTCAAGTCTTCTCATCAGTCCAGAAAGGTGACTTGTGAAAAGTGCGGAGAAACCTTCGATAGGGTCTTCTATGAAAGAATTCACAAGAACATCTGTACTGGAGCCAGCAGAGTTTTCGTTCCGCGGCCTCGATCTCAATAGACCGGTCATCTGTCCGTAGTTCTTTTTCGCCGGCAATGATGGTTTATGGAATGAGATGACACACAC
>Ga0209588_1000157_pt1 | contig 19448 bp, 23 predicted proteins | sample Rivendell_Oct201_10_FD_188351 | JGI IMG/M metagenome (GOLD analysis project Ga0209588, IMG submission 188351) | Vadose zone soil microbial communities from the Eel River Critical Zone Observatory, Northern California, USA -... | ecosystem: Host-associated > Plants > Roots > Rhizosphere > Soil ...
GCCTGCGATGTCCTGTACCTTGCCTCGAACCAGCAAGGCGCAGAGACAGTGTGCCTCGTCGATGTGGGCATGGAGCGAAGAGAGTATCGATTGTCTATGGTGGTGGGACGTTTCTGTAATCGCTTCGTCAGTGCCTTTTGTCTCATGATTGTAGACCATGACGATGGATCCGACAACGTTCCCACCTTTGACTCCGGTTTCGAAATCTGAAATGAAAGCCCGCATAGCGGCCTGTAAAGCCTTCGACCTATCGCCGTAGCCGCTTTGGTGAGAAACCCTGTCAAAGGCTGATAGAAGCCCGGGCGGGAGTGACATGCTGATTCTTGTTGTTAGGTCAGTCATTGGAAATCATCTGTCAACACAGTATTACTTTGCGTATCTCACTTGAAGAAAAGTATTACCAGGATGAAATTTTATATTATCCGAACCCACGTCGTCGGCCGAATCCTTCTGCAAAGCTCATCCATGATCAGACCAACTCGTAAACGGAGAGGTTACGCCACTGACTGAAGAGGCACTGAAAAGATCTGGACTCGGCCTCTCACGAGGCGAAAAATTCTCGGTGCTTCTCGTATATTCCGCCATAGCCATCGCCACCCTCATCGGGTTTGTAGCATCGATAGTTGTCGCGGCATCTTTTGCTCGGTTGGCAGCTCTGGGAATCCTCGCGTACACTTTGGGGCTACGCCACGGCGTCGATGCCGACCACATTGTGGCGATAGACAACACAACTAGGAAGCTTCTGCAAGATGGAGAACGTCCGCTTACGGTGGGCACATGGTTCTCTCTGGGTCATTCGACTGTAGTAGTGGGACTCGTAGTTGCTCTGGTCGTAGCGACCAAGTCCGTTGCGAATCAGATACCTGGGCTTCAAAGCTCCGGGGCGATAATCGGAACTACAGTCTCGGGCATCTTCCTTTTCCTAATTGGACTCGTCAACGCGATTATCGTGATGGGTATCTATCAGACCTTCAAGACCATGAAGGAAGGGAAGCTAAACGAGTCCGAGCTTGAGGACCTCTTGCAGAATAGGGGATTCATGAACCGATATTTCGGAGGCCTTTTCAGGATTGTCAGCAAACCATGGCAGATCTATCCTGTCGGTGTCCTGTTTGGGCTCGGCTTCGACACTGCCAGCGAGATCGCCCTGTTCGCAATAACCGTCGTATTTGCCGTCTCGTCATCGATTCCGCTCTGGATGATTCTGCTCCTTCCATTCTTGTTCACATGTGGAATGGTTCTTGCTGACACGACTGATGGGATTGCGATGCGTGCTGCGTATGGCTGGGCCTTTCTGAGGCCAATCCGGAAAATCTACTACAATCTGACGGTGACCGTCATCTCCGTTGCCGTAGCTTTTGCCATAGGAGGAGTTGAACTTTTACAAGTTCTAGCCAGCGAGTTGAACTTGACTGGGCCATATTGGAACTGGCTTGCAAAGCTTGATTTCGAAACCATGGGATTTGGGATAATAGGAATCTTCCTCGTAGCATGGCTTGTTTCCACGGCCTACTGGAAATTCAGACGATTCGACGAACTGTATAGCTGAACATTCAGCGCGGCTAGCGGTAAAGCTTCGGGCGTTCTATCTGGCTGTTACTTGACCGAATTCGGCGACTCGTTTCCAAGATGGGAACCTACGTTCGACAAGATAGTCTAGGGAATATTTGCTTGTGCCTGACATAGCGTTGATGATGATCAGCGATAGGAAAACGAAACTGTACGCGATTCCAGTTCCAATGTCAGTAGAACCTGGGCCGTAGGGTCCTCCAAAACCTTCCGGGACTGCCCAGATCAGGAGACTAAGGATTAGTCCACCAATGTATGCGAGCTTCCTTACGACTCCGAGGACGAGAGCCACTCCGAGCGAGATCTCCAATGTCCCGATGCCATAGACAAATGGTGCCGCATTTCCGACTGTGACATTGTACCAGAAGTTGAACCACGGTTGAAGCCATCCAGGCTGACCGGCCGACTTGATCAGACCCGAGAACGAGTCGACAAATCCTGGCTGGAATTTTAGAGAGCCGTCTATCAACCAAACTATGCCGAGGATAATACGGATGAACGACTTAAGCCAGTATACATTCCGGACAATCCAGTTTCCGCCAGTCACTTTATCAACGGTCTGGGTCCCTCCTAGGGAATTCTTCTTGACACTCAAGATTCGAATCCTCGCAGAAATGGTTCATCTGTCTGTTTAAGGTGATTACCAAAGACCAAAGACTAGTACAGACTTTGAGTCTATAATAAGTCAAACAAATCACACTTCCAACAGCTAAGTCTAATTACGACTGCAACTCTTCTGCCCCTATGAGCGACACGTCCCTCTTCCCAGTGACAGTGGTGGGAAGCTGGCCTCGGCCGCCTTGGCTGATAGGCGGATTGAGAAAACGTCAAGCGGGCGAACTATCATTTGAGGAGTTCAATGATTCAGCGGACGATGCCGTTCTGGCCGCTGTAAAGTACCAGGAAGACGCTGGCGTGGATATTCTAAGCGATGGAGAGCAACGTCGAGACAACTTCTACTCATTCGTCGTCGAAAAATTGGAAGGTGTCAGCCTGATGACTGTAGCACAGCTACTCAACCATGTTAAAGATCGTGCTAGGTTCGAAGAGACCCTGCGGGCGCTGGACGTTCCCGCGTTTGCAATGAAGAGTCCGGTCGCTACCGGCCGGGTCAAGGCGAAGATCGGACTCGCCACGGACGAGCTGCAATTTCTAAAAGCTCACACCAAGCGCGAGACAAAGGTCCCGCTTCCAGGACCCTACATGCTGACAAAATCCAGCTGGTTCCCAGGACTCTCAGACAAGGTGTACCCGAACGTTGAGGACCTCGGAGTGGAAGTTAGTAAGCTCCTACGCAGCGAGATTATTGCGTTGCGAGACGGCGGCGCAGACTTCGTTCAGCTAGACGAGCCAATTCTGACTCAGATGGTCTATGGAGCAGAGGGTGCGGAATCTTTCATGTGCGCCGCTCTGGCCTCGCGAAAAGATCCAACAGAAGAATTGTCATACGCGTTGGAACTGATGAATCGAACCATTCAAGGAATATCCGGGGTGAAACTCGGAGTCCATGTCTGCAGAGGCAACTGGAGCCGTAAAGAGGATGTGCTGTTGAAAGGGAACTACGGTCCGCTACTCCCCTACCTCATTGAGATGAAACTAGATCAGCTCGTCCTAGAATTTGCGACACCAAGAGCAGGAGAACTTGAGGTGTTCAAAGAATACGGTGACGAGAAGGAGCTAGGTCTCGGGGTCGTCAACCCGAGAAGTTCGGAGATAGAACCGCCAGAGGTTATCGAGAAACGGGTCCGTGAAGCCTTGAAATTCTTTGATTCGTCGAAAATATTCCTGAATCCAGACTGCGGCTTCGGAACCTTCGCGGAGCGTCCAATGAACGATGCTCGTGTTGCATTCGCAAAGCTTCAATCAATCAGCGAGGCCGCGAAAAGGCTGCGAAGGGTTGAGGTCGGTATTCCAGCTTGAATCCAGCTCAGCAACGCTAATATAACATACGTCATATGTCCGAGGACTATGCAGAAAGTCGAAGAGAAGGACCTGAACGGTCTCACCCTCTCGAAGCTTGAAGCCTTCGTCAACGACATAAAATCGAAACCTGACGCGGCCAAAGCTGTTAACGGGCCATGGAGGACACGAGTCGAGTGGCAAGGCGGACTACGAGCAAAAGCGTACATGCGCAACCACGTCGCCAACTTCGACGAGCCTGAAGGCCTCGGCGCCACCGACACCGCCGCCAGCGCTCATGAGCACGTTCTCTCTGCTGTTGGAGCATGCATGATGACGGGCCTCGTATTCCAAGCCACCCGAAGAGGAATCAAGATCCACAACGCCGAGATCGCACTCGAAGGAACCTTCGGCGACATCAAGAACTGGGCAGGACTAACTGACGAGAGTACGCCCGGGTATCCTGAGATCAAAGCGAAAATCTACATCAAAGCAGACGCCGACAGAGCAACGCTTGAACACCTATGGAACGAAGCATGGAAACGCTCCGTAGTCGCCCAGACAATAACACGCGGCGCCAAGATCGTTCCTGAATTCGAAGCCATCTAGCCGCTAGACGAAAGATAGCGTCAACTTTAGTAGATCACTTTTCTCGGTTGAATTGAACCGATTATAGCTTCATTGGAAGGGCGGGAAATTATTGGCCGAACTGGTAGACTTCTCATGGATTGATCGCAACAAAGATGATCCTGGGATGGTCATCGCTGATTCCCGGCCACCCATAAAATATCTTCAAGGACACATTCCACGGGCAGTAAACCTTCCTACCTCACGAATATTTGACAAGGGAACACTGGAACTCCTGCCCATCGAACGGCTCGCAGGAATCATCGGAGACGCGGGAATCGACACCGATACGACAGTCTTGGTCTGTGATGACCGCGACGGTCAGAACGAGGCGATGCTAGGGTGGACGCTCGAGCTTCTCGGTCATCCCAGAGTGAAACTTCTTTCCAATTTCCTGGGCCGTTGGGCCAAAGAAAACCGACCGATTTCGTATCGACCAACTACACCTGAACCTAGGACCTTGCGCGCGAAGCTAACCCCTGATATGCGTGCAACTCATGAGCAGATTTCGAATGGAACCGGGGTGAAACTAGTTGACTTGAGAAGCCAAGACGAATTCGAGGGAAAATCATCGGACGGGCCGAATTCCAAACACCTACCTGGAGCAGTAAGTCTTCCGTGGACGAGTTTGCTCGGTGAAGGCGATGAGCTGTTGCGTGATCTGCCTCAGTTGGAGGCGCTTGTCCGCGGGCTAGGGCTTGGTCGAGATGATCAGATCGTTACCTACTGCAGTTACGGCCCTCGAGCGACCATCGGGTACGCTGCACTCCGGCACCTAGGCTTCAAACATGTGAAGGTCTATGACAAATCATTCCAACGCTGGGCGGATCGAACAGTCTTATCTTTGGACAACTGTGTCAGTCTGTCGTAGTCATTGCTGGTTCGACTGTGACATCCCCCTTCACCTAAGGTGAAGAATCGTTCTGATGCCTTGTATCCACGCGTGACTCGTTAGACTCAAATCGCTGAGATTCCTCATCCCTAATCGGCCGGGTACTGCCTTGCCCAAGTGTTGGCATCAACTATTAATGAATTGAGACCCCAGCTGAACAGAGTTGGAAGAGAAACGCCCGCGCGCTCGCCACAGATTCGATTTCTCCGGAAAGACGAGAAACAGAGAATCCCCGACGACAACTGATCAGATTCTCAACAGCCTGAACCGACAGACACAACCTGCTGGCAATATCGTGCGAGATCAAGGGAGCGTCGTGGAAGAGTCTGTTGAGATTGCAGAATCGGAACAGCCGGTCGAATACTCTGAGGCTAGAAGCATAGGAAGATGGTTATTTTTCGGGTTGATACTAGGTGCGGTCATTGTTCTCTGGGCGTTTGGCCTGTTCCCGAGGATCCTGTATGTTGACACTGTCGGCAGCATCGACAATCTGGTTTCGATGATTCCCACCATAGACCTGATGATTATTGTAGTGATCTGGATGGCTGCTCTAGTAATCGGTCTGTTGGGAAGACGCGCTAGACACGTTTCGAAAGCGAGTGCGATTGGTTGACAATCAGCGGTCGATAATCATCTAGACAGGATCGGGTTCAGATAGGAGGCTGAGCAGGGGATTGTTTGAAATCGAAACAATCCGACATGTCGTCAGCCTGCGCGTCCCTCTGGTTCAGCGCGGGCAACCCGAACAAGGATTCGCAGAAACGGACAAGACTGACGTGCGAGTGCAGCTTCTTCGAGATGTAGCCGGATCTCGCGAACGGGCTAAGTATTAGACAGCCGACCCGCGAGCCGTATCGGAACTGTGTTCCCCTGTAGGATGCCTGCGGAGTCGCCAGTTTCCAAGTCTCCACGTTAGGTGGGTCGACGTGGTCGTACCATCCTCCCCAATCATCCCAGGTGATGAAGATCGCAACTCTCGACCAGAGTCCGCCCTTTACGATTGCGTTTACCTGGTCTACTGTCCACTGCATACCCGTCGTTACGTTACCCATGGGACCTTTACCAGGGTCGGGAGGGTGTTCGTCAAACTGACTCGATGTGTAGAGCCAAGAGACATTCGGGAGCTTTCCTGTTGATGCATCCTTTGCGAACTGGTCGGAGGGGAATTTCTTCTTGCCGCCGACACCGCTGAGATACTGAAACGCATAGCCTCCATAGTTACCCCAATTGAGGTTGTGGGCTTCCAGGGTCTGGGGAAGCGAAGAAGAGAGCCTGGAGGGATCGCCTTGGGAGGGGTTATCGATGAAGGGCGAGTCAGCGGCGATTAGCATTAGATGGTTCGGCGTTGAGGGTCCGGTGACCTCGGTGAAATACTGGTCGCACAGTGTGAATTTTCTTGCATAGGCAAAGTATGCTGGTATGTCAGCCTCTACGAACTGCTGGCGGACGGAGGTCGTGTTCCGTGTTAGCCAGGCGCTATGGCGGTGGTCCGGGTCCCGAGGCGGAGGATTTGGCGACCTCGGCATCGTCATCCCGTTAGCTCCAGGGAAGGTGCCGAAGTAATTGTCGAAGCTATGGTTCTCCTTGACGATGATCACAACGTGATCAATTCTGCCAGAACCTGGCCCACTCGCCGGTTGCTTTACCGTAACCATGTGAGGATTGTGGACTCTCTGAAAGAATCTATTTTACGATTGTTCAACATCCATGAGCAAACGTCGTTCATCCAAGCTGGGCATGTGACATGAAGTTCACATACCAGGCCGTTCCTCCGTCTCTCTGGATGTCGAGAGGCTCAAATTGAAGAGTTTCCTTTCAGTGGCCGACGCCTCCAAACTAGAGATGGATAGAGTACTCGCGAGGGCCAAAGCTATCAAGACCCTCATTAAGCGAGGGCGATCGCTAGTTACGCTAAAGGGGAAGATTACCGGACTGCTTTTCGAGAAGCCGTCGACTCGGACCCGGGCGAGCTTCGAGGTTGGTGCTCGCAGACTCGGCGGAGACTCGATCTACCTTGCAGCTAACGAGCTTCAGCTTAGCAGAGGAGAACCTGTAAAGGATACGGCAAGGATTCTGGGTGGTTATCTTGACGGGATCGTTGCCAGAGTCTACTTGCACGATACACTGGTCCAGTTGACGAAATATTCGGGAGTTCCTGTCATCAACGCATTGAGCGATCTTGAACATCCAACTCAGATCGTGTCCGATCTCTTCACCATACAAGAGGCGAAGGGGAAGCTGAAAGGATTGAAGCTCACTTACGTGGGCGACGGGAACAACGTCTGCAACTCTCTACTTCTCGGCGGGGCACTAGAGGGAATGAGCATCTATGTAGCGTGTCCGGCAGGCTACGAGCCGAACGCTACAATTCTCAGGGAAGCAGAGAAAACCTCTCGGACGGCAGGCGGCAATATTGATGTGTCTCACGATCCTCTAGAGGCCGCCAGGGATGCCGACTTGTTGTATACGGATGTCTGGGTCAGCATGGGCGACGAGGCTTCGAAGGAAAAGAGAATGAAGGATTTCAGCGGCTACCAGATCAACGATGATCTTCTGAAGCTTGCCAAGAAGGACGCCAATGTCATGCACTGTTTACCAGCTCACAGAGGTCTCGAGATTACGGACGATGTAATTGAGGGTAGACAGTCTATTGTCTGGCAACAGGGAGAGAACAAGCTCTACGCTGCCGCATCAGTACTAGAGTGGATTATGCGTCAAAAATAGCTAGGCGCTTTTCTTGGACTCCAGGGTAAGGGCAGAGTGGGACGCACTACAAGATATCGTGATTCACAGGCCCAGCACCGAGATGTTCTTCGGGCTCATTGAGCCCTTCGCGTTTCTCTACGAAAGAGCCTTCAACATGGACGAGGCCATCCATGAGCATAGAGAACTTGAACATGCGCTTGAGCTGACCGGCGTAAGAGTTCACCGGCTGAAACATCTCGCGATCAAACTGGCGAAGGAGGATCCTAAGCTGGTTGCCATGTTGACGAAGTATGCGAAGGGGATTGTGAAGTTCGAGGGTCCAGCTACTGAAGTCAAGCGGGCGCGGCGCGAATTCGAGATGAACCTACCTGACCTCGGCGTAGAGACGATCTTCAGCGTCCTGGTATTCAGACCTAGCATTAGACTGGACCAGAAGAGAGGTGTTCGAATGATCTACCCCCGAGTGCAACTCGATGTGCCGCTCGCGAACCTGTTCTTCATGCGGGACCAACAAGTTGCCTCAGATCTCGGCTTGATTGTTGGCAGAATGTCCAAGCCCCAGCGACGAATGGAACCAGACATCACTAGCACCATTCTGGAAATGGCCGGCGCGAAAATTGTCAATCGCGTGAAAGCACCCGGGACATTCGAGGGAGGCGATTTCATACCCGCGGGCAAGATCGCGATGATCGGGATTGGCGACAGAACAAATCTAAACGGCGCGAGTCAGGTTCTCCGACGCGGGATCAACTTCGAAGAGGTTGCCGTGATCCACCAACCAGCCCATCCATTGATCCCAGGCGACGAGCCCGATCCGATGATCAACATGCACCTTGACACCTACCTCAATTTTCCAGGAAAAAATATCGCCGTAGGCTGCATTCCGCTCTTGAAACGAGCCAAAGTAGAGGTCTACCGAAGATCATCCCTCGGACACTACAAGAGGATGAGCAAGACTCCGAATCTGTACGAGTACTTGATGAGTCACAGGTTTACCATCGTCCCGATCACAACCCTCGAACAGATGTGCTACGCGTCAAACTTCCTCTGCGTAAAAGACCACAACATCCTCGCAATCGAAGTTGAGAAGGTCGTAAAGAAAGTCCTAAGAAACCTAGAGGCCAAAGCTCTGGCCGATCCGCACAGATACCGTGCTCTCCTAGAAGAGGCGAGAAAGGATTTGGCTAGGCTCAAACAGTCAGACCAGTTCTTCCCCCACAAACGTGAGTTCCAAGAACTTTCTATTGATGTGACCTCGCTCCAGCTCCAGGAGATTACAGGAGGATACGGCGGCATCCGCTGCATGACCTGCGTCCTCAACCGGAAACCCTCCAACTAGGTTCAACGTTATGAAAGTGCTAGTAAGTCTGGGAGGTAACGCCATTCTCAAGCACGGCCAGAAAGGAACTGCAGACGAGCAGGCGGTGAACGTGGAAAACACTGCGAAGCATCTTGCCGCTCTTCTCCGCAGAGGCGAGAGAATTGCCATCACACATGGCAACGGCCCCCAGGTCGGGAACATTCTGCTACAGAACGAGATCGCAAAAGAGACGCTGCCACCAATGCCCTTGGATGTCTGCGGAGCCGAGAGTCAGGGAATGATTGGCTACATGCTCCAGCGAGCACTCCGCAGCGAACTGGAATCGGGAGGACTAAATGTTCCAGTTACAACCATCGTTTCCCAGACACTTGTCGACGCGCAGGACCCTGCATTCAAGAATCCTACGAAGCCAGTAGGACCGTTCTATACTGCGACAGAAGCGCGACAATTGCGAGAATCGAAAGGATGGCATATTATCAGCGACAGCGGACGGGGCTATCGAAGAGTGGTCCCATCTCCGACCCCCCTTGACATACTGGAGAAGGAGACTATCATTCGACTCTTCGAAACTGGGACGGTGGTGATTAGTGTCGGGGGCGGCGGGGTCCCTGTCATCAAGCAAAAGAATGGTAAGCTCAGAGGGGTTGAAGCGGTCTTGGACAAGGATCGAACGGCGGCCTTGCTGGCCAAAATCCTCGGAGTGGAGACTCTCCTCATCCTGACAGATGTCGAGAAGGTGTTCATCAACTATGGCAAGCCCGATCAGCGGGCTCTCGACAGAATGACCGTGCAAGAGTGCAGGAAATATCTCACGGAAGGCCAGTTCCCCGCAGGTAGCATGGGTCCCAAGATCGAAAGCGCTGTTAGCTTCCTGTCGGACTCTTCAGGGAAAAGAGTAGGTATTGCCTCGCTGGAAACGGCCGAAGAGGCTCTACAAGGAAAGGCTGGAACCACGATTACGAATTAGGTCAATACAAATCTGTTCAAATCTCTCACCTTTATCGCTAAACAACTTGGATTGCTCATTTCGGATATCTTTGGATAGAAAATGGTCGAGGCCGAGGGCCTGCGTGAACCAATCGTCTTAAATGCGAGCGGCGGTGGGGTTAGCAGATGAAAATTGCCTTGAGAACATTCTGGAAAGCGCTCGTGCTCGGTCTTCTAGGCATTCTATCAATGATGCTGCCCCTCGGATTCGCCGCCGGTCATTCTGCGGCCAGTTTTCAGTTTCTGGTAGGCGCTGGGACCATCTGCAGCCTCCCGGTCCCCAACCCTTGCCCGGACGTTTCGATGGCTAGCAACGGCGATACGGTCACAGTCGCTGGCCAAGGAACCCTCTCAATCTCCGCCAAGTCGGTGACTGGCAGTGGAACCTTCGTGCACAAGGCTCCTGACGGAACTGTTCGGGCGATGGGTACTTGGACGGCGATTCAACTGATGAGCTTCAAGTCCTTCGGCAACTCTCCGGGACTCCCATCTAACTTTGTAGGCGGTCAGGCGATAATGATAGTGCAGTTGTTCGTGGGTGGGAAGCCAGTCCACACCGCTGTGCTGACAGTGATCTGCCAAGTCGGGACTCCTCCAGACGGTCTACATGAAGGATTCAAGCTGGCCGTCCAGGACACGCCCTTCAACTTCAACAAACAAGTAAGCGGAATTACTCTCTTCATAAGCCAAGCCTAACAGACTGTGTCAGAGATCGACCAAATACTCTCTCCTTTTTTCATTCATTCTACTCTTAGCGGTGCCGTTTCCCAGATGCAGCTTCGACTTTTCTCATCTGATCTTGGGCGAATCTCACCGAATCTACACCTGATTTCGGTAAACGCCTAAACGCCCCTCGACCCTTAGGAGCCTATACTCGAAACTTGGAGGTGAAATTTTAGATGAAAAAGTTCACACAGGTCTCAGTCTTCATCCTTGCCGCCTTTGCCTTGGCTCTACCCGTGAGCTCGGTATTCGCAGCCACCCCCGGATTTGGCAACCTATACTACAACGGTGCAATAGTCCGCACCGTCGTCCCACCAGCAGCCTTCCCAAACACAGGCATCGATAACTTCTACAAGGTTACCAACGGCGTCGCAGGCCAGTTGGGCATCGCCTCAGTGGCTCCAGGAGCAGACGGATATCACGGCGGACACTGGAAAGTCTTCACTGTAACATTCAATCCAGAGGCAACTCACGTACTCCTGACGTCCCAAGCCGCGGTCCTCGCCGCCCAGAGCGCTGGCACAGTAACAGTGACAAGGAACGCATCCGCAGACTTTCTCTGCCCAGTCCAACCATAGTGATCTCCTAGGCGAATGAACACTCGGGACGGCTTGACACCCGTCCCATCCCTTCTTTTTCGGTTATTCTCGCCGCGATCAGAATCTTCAGACTTTTGCGGTGCCGGTCTTCTGAGGAGCGGAGAGTCCCTCCCAGATGGTGCCCTCGAGTCTTTCACCTTTGACGACCATTACCGACCGCGGGCATTTGTGCACTACTCTTTCGGAGACGCTGCCCAGGACGAGACTTCCGATGTTGCCAAGTCCCCTACTGCCAACTAGAACGATGTCAGCATTGACTTCCTGGGCGCATTCGCATATCTTGTCCACAACATTTCCCGACAGAATCCGCGACTGGATCCTTACTCCTGGAGTACCGTATCTGTACACCCCACCGTCTCCATTGTGTGGTTCGACGGCGAGACTATTCTCAGGAAAATGTTTGAAGATCAATTCCCGGTGAAGGCTTGCAAATCGATTCTGCTCCTCGACGATATTGAACTGCTTCATCGGGTCCGAGCTGACCACGCTAAGAACAACCAGGTCGTTCCGTAGCAAGACCGCCAGTTCAGCCGCCCGGCTGATCACGTCATGAGCATGGTGAGACTGGTCCACTGCAGCCAGAATCGTCCTCATTTTCGGCAACAGACACTCCATCGAGTTCGAATTATCCTTGTCATAACTAAGAAACGCAGACAACAGTGACAGGACATATCTAGAAAACGACGTACTCCTTTCACGAATCGAACAGGCATTTTCGCCAAATCAGAATCAGGCGGCGGAGGGCAGACCAACATCTGGTATCCAGAATCCAAGTAATGTTTTCGCTCGCAAGGGAAAAAAATTGGCATCATTGGTGCTCGGTTTCTAGACGATTCCACATCTGGGAGCTATGGACCAAAAATGTTAAATCCGGTGCGGACGCGGAGAAATCTCGGTTAAGCATGACTAAGGAAATCGCTTGCCCAAGGTGTGGGTTCCGAGTGCGCGCCGATAGCGACGACGAGCTAGTAGAACACTACAAGCAGCACGCCAAAGATGCTCATCACAGCGAGCCGAGCCGGGAACAGATCCTAGCAATGGCTAAGACAGTCCAAGTAGCAACAGCTTAGGAGAAACAATAATGCTGTAGCAATGCCGCGGCCCTACGGGACGGTATCTTGGATCTTAAACGTGCATAGGATTAGCGTGCTTTCTCACCGGAACTTTTCCGCCTCTTAAGAACCATCAAGATGGTATATACTCGGAAATATCGCAGCATTTGACCTTGTTATTCTAGGTTCGGGTTCAGCAGCCTTTGCAGCAGCGCTGAAGGCTTCAGACTGAGCCGTGATGGTCAACTTCTAGAGCAGGTTTGTTTTCCAGAAGAATGAGAATGGCATTACGTCGGACGCTAAAGAAAAAAAGGGAAGTTGGAGAATCTTAGACTTTGTTGAGAAGAGCCCTTACGACGTCTTCTGGGCCCTTGTAGTTGTTGTCAGTGAGAGACTTGGTCACGAATTCCTTGTCGATTGAAGGAACATCCGTCATGTTGTTGCATGCTGCTAGGACCTGTGTCTTGTTCGCGGGATACTTGATATGGTGCTTGATGTGTTCGAGTTCAGTTTTCAGGTTGCTCATGGAGTTCGCCGCGCTGTGAGAGGGATAAGAACCTTCTTTGTGAGACCACTCCTTTCCGCTGCCCTACTAGCATCAACATTAAGAGAGAAGATCGTATTCCTTGGGCATTTACGCCATTCTGGAAATTCTCAGAGGTGGCAAATATGACGACACTGGAGGAAAGACCGTAAGGGTTTTCAGCCCTCATGGATGGGAACCTCGCCTATGACGAAGCCAAGAGCGTCAGAAGGTTTGTCTGCGTTGCCACAGCCGGTGGCGATACCGCTCACCCGTGCTGCGATTTTTCTAGTGGTGACGGTTATGCCAGGCGCTGAGAATCGAAGTAAGGTCCGGTCCTTCTGTGCGGATTTTGCTGCGCTCATACGCTCGGTAGGGTTTCGCGAACTCGAGGGAAGCCTTTCGTGCGTACTGGGGTTTGGGTCCGAAGCATGGGACCGGCTGTTTGGGCAGCCGCGGCCGGTAGAACTGCATAAGTTCCATGAGATCCGCGCGGGGGAGCGTCACGCCGTCTCAACGCCGGGCGACATGCTCTTCCATATCCGCGCGCAGCGGATGGATCTGTGCTTCGAGCTGGCGACGCGAATCATGGCCCGCCTTGGAGCCGCAATCTCCCCAGTAGACGAGGTGCATGGATTCCGTTTCTTTGACAGCCGCGACCTCATTGGCTTTGTCGACGGGACAGAGAATCCGAAGGCTCAAGAAGCTATGGATGTCACCCTCATTGCCGACGAGGACCCCACATTCACCTCGGGTAGCTATGTGATCGTTCAAAAGTATCTCCACAATTTGGCGGACTGGAATAAGCTACCGACGGAAAAGCAAGAACACATCGTCGGTCGTACAAAGCTGACCGATGTAGAGCTGGACGATTCCGTCAAGCCCACCTTTGCGCATAACGCTCTAACCAAGATAGTGGAGCATGGGAAGGAGATCAAGATACTCCGGGACAACATGCCCTTCGGTCAAGCAGGACAGGGCGAGTTCGGCACCTACTTCATCGGCTACAGCCGGTCTCCTCGCACCATCGAACAAATGCTGCAGAACATGTTCGTAGGCAAGCCTCCGGGCAATTATGATCGACTGTTGGATTTCAGCCGGGCAGTCACGGGGAACCTCTTCTTCGTGCCATCTGCCACCTTTTTAGAGAACGTTCGGGCCGAATAGGAAGGGGTCCGCTACTGGGGAAAGCCTTACGACCTGCCCGCTTCTGATTAGACGTGAGACTAATGGAATCGAAGACCATTAAGCGTATGGCAGAGCCCGCCTCGCCCGCAGCGAAGTCTTTGTTCAAAAAGATACTAGTAGCTCTGGATGGTTCTGAGAGCTCACAGAAGGCCGCCCAGGCGGCACTCGAACTCGCCGAGAAGCTCAAGGCAGATCTCCTAGTTCTTCATGCGATAAGTCCCCCTACAACGTATTACCACTCCACAATCGCGTCTCCAACTGGTATGAGCTTACCCGCTCCGTCACAGCATGAGATCGATGCTTACTACGCCTATGCGAAAAGTGTCGCAACAAGTATCGTAGGCGAGGTAGAGTCCAAGGGCAAGAAACTGGGCATCCATGTGAAGACCGAAATCCCGGAAGCCGTCTCGTCGGTTGTCGAGACAATCCTCAATCATGCCGTCAAGGAGAACGTTGACCTGATAGTAGTTGGGACCAGAGGGCTCGGCGGTTTCAAGAAGCTGTTGCTTGGCAGCGTGTCGAACGGAGTAGTCTCTCACGCCCACTCTCCCGTACTGGTAGTCAGATAGAAGCAATTGGGGAGAGTTCTAAATGGCAGGACAAGAATTCGTGGATAAACCCGTGCAGATAGTGGGTCTGCAGAAAGACGACCTTGAATCCCGAAAGGCAGAACTAAAATTTCAAAAATCGCTGCAGGCTCTCGGTCAAATTCATCGCGACATCGTTGAAGCAAGGGCCATAGTGAAGACCTCCTTTCTGCAGAAGGACAGAAAGCGGTATGAGGTTCAAGTATTCATCAAACTTCCGAAAGAACAAATAGACTTCGCAGAAGAAGGATGGTCCATCGAGGAAGTCTTCGAAAAGATAGGCGAGAAAATAAAGAGACTCATGACCAAGCCCAGAGACAAAGAGTCACACAGAAGACATCCATCGAGGATGGAAACAGAATCCGCAAGATACGCCGAATAATCCCGAACGGATCGGGCGCCTAAGGACCCCAAGGGTCGCACCATCGCTACCCCGCGGGCACGAGAACAGGGGAAGGCGCAAGTGGGGCGGCTTACTGCCTGAGCGCAGTGGTTCGGAAAGCGCGCTATTTTGTTCCAACTGCGACTAGTAGTTCGCATGGACTCGTGAACCGACCGCCCGTCTCGAACTCGTCTAGCTCATGGCGAATCTCTTCCCAAGCGTCCATCTGTTCCTTCTCGCCGAGTCCTGAAAGCATCTGGTGCAACGCGCCAAAAGATTCTCGCATGAACCGGACACACTCGTCAGCAGACTCCATCCTCAACGGTGCAGACTCACGTTTCACTTCTACATCCCGAAATCTAGCGCTAGTTAGCAGATTCTCAAGGACTCGTGGGCTGGCCAGACTGAATGGACCGGGCTGTCCTGGAGTTGGTGTCGGAAGACCGGCACGGCGACGAACAATGGAAATAGCACTCGAGAAAAAGCGGTTATTTTCAGGAGCAGAGAACACGACCAGTCCACCCTCCCATCCTTCTTCAAAACACGGTGAAACCCGGCCAGGGCTTTCTCTCGGTGCGGGAAATACATCAAGCCTAGACGGCATACAATCGCATCGAAACTGTCATCGGGCAGCTTCAGATCTTCTCCGTCTAAGACTCTTGTTTCGACGTTCTTCACACCCGCCCTCTGCGCATTCTCCCGCGCATACTCTAGAATGTTCGATGAAATATCTGTAGCGAGAACGTGCCCTTTCGCGCCAACTCTTTCCGCGATAAGCAGTGACTGATCACCGGCGCCAGCTGCAACATCAAGCACTCTGCTACCTTCGACCACATGGGCCACGTCCAGCATCTGCTCAGTCGCCGGTCCAAGCCATTGGCGCAGAAAGACTCCCCAGTCATTCCAAGCTTTTGCCGCGGCCTGCCACTGCTGTCTAGTGCTTTCTTTGAACTTAGCCGGATCAAAAACAGTCGTGCTCATCCATGATACACAAACCCGCTCAGGAGCTGCTTCTATTTGAGGCCGTTCAGAAGGCGAGTTTTAGACTCGGGGTTCTTGTCGGATGGAGTCGATCCGCAAGCACTCTCTCCTTGAGGAAGACGAATCTGTCCTCTAGGGAATCCTCGTAGTCGAAGTTTGCACTCAATGAGAACTCTTTGTAAAGCTCAACCATCGTCCGGTAAGCAATCACACGCGCACTCGTCCCCAGCCTCTCATGCAGTATCTTCACAACATCCTCAAACCTACTCGGGATATCCTCCCGCTTGATCCCTTTCTTATCCAGGAAGTCATAGACCCAGTCCCGGATGGGCCCGCCCATTCCCTGCAAGACAAGGTCGAACCAGTAGTTGACTGACATTTGGAACCCTGATATCAGGTTCGTCCGCATGACTACGACTCCTACTCGACGTGATGTTTGATGGGAGGCCAAGATACGCATAGCGTCTCCGCCCTCACGGTTTGAGGGTAAATTCATGATACCCAGAAAATCTGATTCTGGCCAGGAAACAGGGGAAGATGTGGGAGATTATGAAGCGAGGGATCGCAGACTCCTGGGTCTTTTCTCACGTTCGAAACCCCAGAGATAGACCAGTATTCCAAAACCCAGAACCGCAAGGCCTACCGCCCAGTTATCGACCGCAAAGAAGATTACAGAAAACGCCCCGATGAAGACCCCTATCTGACTCAGCCTTTCCCTTCGACTTATGTTGATTACCTCTCTCTCGATGTGCTCCCGGCCCCTAGACAGCAATGTTACGAGGATGATGAATGCGATTGCTCCGACGAAGAATATCTCTGTGAGATTGCTGGTATAGTCCCCGAATGTCAGAAGCAGGCCAACTTCGTCCCCGATCAGCCCTACTCCAAGACCGAATATTATTGCCAAGTTGCGGCCCATCCTCTCGTTGCTGAGAGTAATCCCGAGCCAACCTGTAGAAACAACCATGGCTAGGCCATACCAGAAATGGTGAAAGTGGATTCCACCCCGGACTACTGTTACCGTGGGGTTTATGGTTGCGAAAAGCCTAGCACCAAAGAAGCTAGCGACGAAAGACAGGGTCCCATAGAAGGCCAGTCCGTGCCTGAAGATGGTCCGTCGGACTTCCTGCACCATGTGCAAGGTAGAAGCGGCCTCTCAGATAAGAATTGATGAAGAACATGACTTGAAGGCGTACTTTAAGGGCAGAATGGAAGGATGCGGGGAATGATTATCATCAGCCAAATATTGGAGAATCTTGACGCTTGGAGCAATTCCTGTATCGGATCCAGCCGGTGCGCCACGACATGCTTACGAAGGGGGCTACCGAATCCGAATCACGCATCGTCTCTGACCATTTCAACTACTTGAAACGACTTACTGAAAGTGGTGTGGTCATTCTCGCGGGACGGACTCAGAACACTGACTACAGTAGTTTTGGGATCGTTCTTCTCAAGGCAGAAACGATTGAAGCGGCCCGCGAAATCATGCTCGACGATCCAGCGGTTAAGAATAAGGTGTTCCGAGCCGAACTGTATCCTTACAAGACATCACTATTCAATCCAGACAACGCAAAGTGAAATCGATCTTAGAAGTCACAAGCCCAGTATCCACGCTAAAGGGATTCATGGAATAGGAAAACGGTCCAAATCGAGCCTCTTACGAGCTTAGAAACCTGAGATTAAGTCCCCCGAACCGCGTATTCCTAGTAGACTGAAGATTAGCATGGCAAAGGACCCGATCTGTGGAATGTACGTGGAGGAGGGCAAACATGCTCTCCAGACGACACGTTACGGAACCACGTACTACTTCTGCAGCGAGACCTGCCTTGCACAGTTCCAGGCTCCAGAAAAGACTCAGGCCAGTCTCAAGCGGCTGGTCGCGCTCGGCGCGGCATTTACAATCCCGATTGCTGCCCTGACATATCTCCCAATAATCCCTGACCGTCACGTCAACAATCTTTTGATGCTCGTCCTCTCCTTGCCCGTCCAGTTTGTTGTGGGCTACAGGTTCTACCTAGGAAGTTACGACGCGTTAAGGTCGAGGATTGGCAACATGGACCTTCTCATTGGCCTGGGAACAACCGCTGCATGGCTCTACAGCACAATCGCCACTCTTGTCCCAGGTTTCTTTCCTGGCAGCGGAACTTACTTCGAAACATCTGCGATCATAATCACCCTGATACAGACGGGTAATCTTCTCGAATATATCACCAAGGGTAGAGCTTCGGAGGCTGTTCACAGACTACTAAGTCTCCAGCCGACGATGGCGCATGTGGTCCGAAATGGTGGCGAAATTAGCATACCAGTTGAAGAGGTTGCAGTCGGCGATATTCTACTGGTTCGTCCAGGAGAGAAGGTCCCCGTTGACGGAAGGGTGATCGAGGGCAACTCTGCAATCGACGAATCTATGATTACTGGAGAGAGCCTGCCACGCGACAAGCGTAGCGGCGACGAAGTGATCGGCGCCACAGTCAACAAAACCGGACTACTGAAAATTCAAGCAACAAAGGTCGGACAGGACACTGTCCTGTCTCAAATCGCCAAACTGGTCGAAGAGGCTCAAGTGGGAAAGGCCCCTCTCCAACGCCTAGCCGACAGAGTCTCCGCATACTTTGTCCCATCTGTCATATTGATCGCAACAGCGTCGGGTCTATTCTGGTACTTTGTCGCAGGAATTGGACTCGCGTTTTCCCTCCTCGCCTTTGTCTCCGTTGTGATTATCGCGTGTCCTTGCGCGCTCGGAATCGCCACTCCAGCAGCCCTCTTGGTTGGGACGGGCAAGGGCGCTGAGAACGGGATCCTGATCAAGGGAGGGGACCAGCTTGAGGAAGCTGGCAAGATCAAAACGATAATTTTTGACAAGACTGGGACCCTGACCAGAGGACAACCGTCGGTGACTGATGTCGTCCCGATAGGAAAACTCAGCGAGATTCAGATACTCAGCTACGCTGGAGCTGTGGAGAAGGGCAGTGAGCATCCCCTAGCAGCGGCCGTCGTGAACTCGGCACGAGGTAAGAGAATCGAACTCTCCGACCCCTCAAGTTTTGAGGCGTTTCCCGGTCTAGGCGTGAAAGCGACCGTTCAGGGACAAGAGGTTCTCCTAGGCAACATGGAACTCATGAACAAGTTCTCTGTTCCATTCGAGGCATACTCTGAAAGGATCGCAGACCTTCAGGATCAAGGAAAAACCACTAGTCTACTTGCGGTAGATTCGCAACCGGTTGCGCTGATCGGAATCGCGGATACGGTGAAGGAATCCTCAGCGCCGACCATCAAGGCATTGAAGAAGATGGGATTGAAAGTCGTGATGCTCACAGGTGATAATGAACGGACTGCAAAAGTGGTAGCTCGCGCCCTCGGTATCGATACGATATTCGCCAACGTCCGTCCAGGTGAGAAAGAGGAAATTGTG
>Ga0209588_1000158_pt1 | contig 19442 bp, 22 predicted proteins | sample Rivendell_Oct201_10_FD_188351 | JGI IMG/M metagenome (GOLD analysis project Ga0209588, IMG submission 188351) | Vadose zone soil microbial communities from the Eel River Critical Zone Observatory, Northern California, USA -... | ecosystem: Host-associated > Plants > Roots > Rhizosphere > Soil ...
GTCTGCCAACAGAACTCCGTCAACCTCCGCCCGAACGACAGCCGTCACTACCTGTCAGCCCCCCTGTAAACGCGAAAAGATGCCCGTCACCCTACAGTCAACTGTCAGCGATGTCTTGACTGGTTCCTCCGCCTGCACTCTGGACTACCCACTTGACAATCTACTAAGAATCTTCTTTAGATATACTACAGATGCATATATGGGAGAAGGCGGATGGGGACGGAACTTTCCACCGGGATCGCAACTGTGCCCAGCGCAGCAAACGGCCTGGAAGCGATCTTCTGAAACCGCGGCGTTTGCACCGCGGCGGGCGCGGCTTTTTCTTGGAAAGAGCGCGGTGCCGGGTGCGGGGCGCGATGATGAGCAAGTTGCCAGCTCCCGGCGCCCCTTTCGGTCACTCCGCTGCCTCGGCGAACTACGGATCAGTGTCCCGCCCAGAGGGAGATAGGATTGTACTGCATTTGCCGCACTGCAATCTATGCAATTGACGCACGCTGCCGAAAAGGGCAGTCCCGCCATTCAAGTTGAAATGACTGTGGATCACGCTAAGTCCTGCGATCGCTGTGATCCACTTCCCGCGCTTTTAGGAGATCGTTTTTAAACGAGAGGGATTGGCGGAGCACCCTCGCGGAGAACGAAATGGGGAAGACGGTACAGGTCGCGTTCCGACTGGATGAGGACCTGGTCAAGCGGCTCGACAAGTACGCGAAGCAGATGGAGCGCGAAATGCCGGGGTTCAAAGTTTCGCGCGCCGATGCCGTCCGGCTCCTGCTGATCCGCGCCCTGGACAAGATCGAATCCGGGCGCACTAAGAAGAACCCAGGCTAGACCCGCCATCCATTGCCGCTGAGGGATTTCACCCGGGGATGGTGGCGACCCGGGACTGGGTACTCGCGCGCCGTCCTGGCGAAGTACTCGACGGAACGCTCCTTTCCCGTCAGCGACGCTGGGGTTGTGTCGGGTGGGCTGCCCTTCGCGGCTTTGACTCGGGACGGCTGTCCATGCGAAGCGTTTCCGGGCCGCGCGGAAGAATGCCGCCGATAGTGAGCAGGGCAATACCTTGGCACACGACTTTTCGCCATGCGGATGCGTTTTCGCGCTTGCTTAGCTTCCGCAATTCGACAGCGCGAGAAGGTTGCGGGATGGACAACCCGGCGAAGGAGTTCCACGGACTAGGCCTGTGACCGAAAGATGACACCGGCGCTGTTGCAGCGTTGGAATCCGATGGGCTGCATGCAACGGCTCCTGCGCAACGGTGTCCATCGAGTCGAAGCTCGAAGTGCACGCAAAGCCCGAGGGGAAATCCATGAAAAAAACGGTTGCTAAATCTATCGCTCTCGCTTCGCTTCTCGCCGCGCCCGCCGGTGCAGCGCCATTCATCAGCACCTTTCACCGAATCAATACTGTCTCGTCGACCGTCCCGCGCGACGGGGACGTCAATCCCTACGGTGTCGCCGTCGTTGCGCGCAGCGTCGGCCGGCTGCGCGCCGGCGATATCCTGGTGAGCAACTTCAACGACAGTCAGAATCTGCAGGGCACTGGCACGACGATCGTTAAGATCTCCCCGCAGGGCGAGTTGAACGGCTTCGCGGAGATCGATGCGCGCTCGCTTCCCGGGCCCTGTCCCGGCGGCGTCGGACTGACGACGGCGCTGGTGGTCTTGCGCAGCGGCTGGGTCATCGTGGGCAGCCTTCCTACGAGCGACGGCACGTCCGCGACCATGCAGGCCGGCTGCCTGCTCATCGTCAACTCCAATGGGCGGTTGGTGATGACGCTGAGCGGCGGCGCGATCAACGGCCCCTGGGATATGACCGCCCTCGACCAAGGGGATTCGGCGCTGCTCTTCGTGACCAACGTCCTCAACGGTACCGTGGCCGGCGCCGGCAGCGTCGTCGACCGCGGAACGGTCGTGCGGATTGCGCTTTCAGTCGACGACGACAGCATCTCCGAACTCTCGCGCACCGTGATCGGCGAGGGTTTCGGAGAGCGCACCGATCCGGCCGCGCTTGTGGTTGGGCCGACGGGCGTGGGCCTTGCCGCGGACGGGACGCTCTTCGTCGCCGATTCCGTGAGCAGCCGAATCGTCGCGATCGAGGATGCGGTTTCGCGGCGCCACGCGACGCGCGGGATGGTCGTCTCGTCGGGCGGCGCCCTCAACGACCCGCTCGGGCTCGCGATGGCGCCGAACGGCGACATCCTCACCGCCAACGGCGGCGACGGCAATCTGGTCGAAACGACTCCCGGTGGCCACCAGGTCGCGGTCCAGGCGCTGGATACCACTCCGGCCCCGCCCGGCCCGCCGGGCAACGGCACGCTCTTCGGGCTTGCCGTCGCTCCCGACGGCAGTGGCGTTTATTTCGTCGACGACGGCACGAACACGCTGAACTTGCTGCACTGATAGGATGGACGAGCAGCGCCTCGGCGGAATCATCGAGCTCGTAGAGAGGGAGCTACGAAAGGACCTGGCCGAGGTGCTCAAGAGAATGTCCGCCGCGCAGCGGGCGGCGTAGCCCCGTTCTACTTCCAGTTTCCGAACTGCGGAGAGGTTGGTGGAAGTCCGGTGCAAGAGCCTGCGCCGCTGTGGCCATTCTCGACGGTGGTGGGCTGGGCCGGCGCGTCTTCAGGGAATTGCTTCGATGCTTGCAGCGAGCCCAGTTCCTGCGAACGAGGTCCTCTGGCTCGGGCTCGCGAAGAATCCGCAGCGCGGCCTCGTAGCGACTAAGGTCTGGCGGTATCTGCCAGCCCTGCTGCTGGTAGTGGTCGATTCTCCTGCCGCATGCGGAGCCATGTCCCTGAGGCTCTGCCAGACCGCCTCCTCGGGCCGCCTCGGACCTTGAGCGGTCCCTCTGACGGGGACCGTGGAGGCACCCCGAGTTTACGGAATGCTGGTTATCTGTCCTTCGCGCTCCGTAAACGGAAGCATCTCCCGGGGAACGACAACTGCGGCGCTCCTTCGCGGATTACTTCTGGATAAGCGTTCGTAGAACATCGCCACCGTGGCGGAAGGTGAACCAACCATCGCCGACCAGAACTGTCTCTATCTTCGGATGAAGATCCAGCAGTCGCGCGATCGAAGCTCTCGCCTTCTCCGGGCTCTTGATCTTCTCGGGCCCAAGCAAGATGAGCGAATCAGCGCGGTGAGCCCGAATGAGATCGCCACTGATCAACGTGGTCTCTTCCAGCACCAGGGCCAGCTCCCCTGGCGTCTTTGAACCATCCAGCTCTCGCACGCGAAGTCCGGGGACGACCTCGTCATTGTCCCGAAGCCAGCGTTCGCAGCGAAGCGGGAAGTCCTCTCGCTCGGCCATCGGGCCCGCGATTTTCGCCCCCAGTCGCTGTCCAATCTCTTTCGCGCCACGGACGTGAAAAGAATTGGTGATGACAATCCACTGTGCGCCGCCGAGCTCACGAAGATGTTGTTCATCATGCGCAGACAACGGCAGTGGATCGATGAGCACATTGGTCCGCTTGTTAGCCCAAAGGAAACTATTGAAGTCAATGTCGAGAGCCTCTTGCAAAGAGGACCAACAAAAAAGGTCGGCTCGGTGCAGGCGCTTCATTCGAGTCGGCTTCTAGTCCATCGGATACAGCTCGTCGACCTCCACGAAAGTGAGATCGAGCCAGTCGGCACTCTGACTGTTGAGCAACGCACCAAGCTTTTGGGACAGAAGTGCCCGGTTTGCCGGACATTGACATCCGACATCGAGATCCGGACTCAGCTGGTGTAACGAAATGCTCTCTCGGCCGTCCAGCCATTGGCATCTCGGAGGTAAGCCTTGGATTCGTTAGTAGCAGGAGCATTGCTTCTTCTCGCGCTCGCAACGGTTTTTGCATTTTTTGGTTTTGCGGCCCGGCCACGAAAACAGCAAAGAGATCCCGCCCTTTTCGCGGTGGGCGCAGAAAAAACTGCTGATTCCGATGCCGACCTCTGAGTGGTGATTGGAGCCTAGGCCCGGCGCGCGTGCCTATACGCGTTTCGGCCTTTGACGCACCGGACCAAATCTCGCCGCTTCCCAGCCGGGGCAGCCTGTTCAAACAATACTTTGGCCTGTCCCAGATTGCGTTTGACACCTTTCCCGTCCCGATACTGAATTGCGCGTACTAGCAGCATCTCCGAATCAACCAAACCAGCATTACCGCTACGAGGCTTCATTGATGAGAGCGTTTATTCCAAAGGAGGAGGTATGAAGAACCGTCCCAGTACAATGTACACAACTATCCGAAACATGATCTTCGCCGTACTGCTTGGCGGCGTGGCGCTGATGATGACGACATCATCCCAGGCAGCAACCGATAGAAACCAGCCCAACTCTTTTGTGGCGGAAGCCGGCGCCATCACCACCGCCCCTATACCCAGCGGGCTGCTGAACAACCAGCCGGAGGCGGGCGTAGAAACGGGAGCGGGCTGGACGATGCAACGTATCGCCGAAGGGTTTATCGTCGGCTCGACCGTAGGTGATGGGCGTAACGACGGGGTTGGGCGAGTTTACGGAATGCAGATAGTGCCAGACCAGCCAAGCGTCATCAGAGAATTTACCTATGACGATGGCCAAGGGATGTGGATGAATACGTCTAATTTCACGCTTCCATTCTACGCAGAGCGTGCGCTCGCAATCGGAGACGCTAGCGGCGACCGAAGTTCCCACCTTTACGTCGGTTGTTTTGGCGGGGGTTTCTCCGGCGATGCTATGGAGTTGACGTGGAACGGCACTACATGGGACTCGCAATTTCTCGGCGACTACCCGACCGGCCAACAGTATGTCAACTTAGCCGTCGGGCCGGGCCGAGGCGATGATGTTTCGCGTCTGTACTTTGCCACCGGAAGCTCCCCACCCAACAATATCGCGCGAGAATATTCCCATACCGATGCAATTTGGGTGGAGCGGCAAATCCTGGCACTGCCGAGAGGCGTAGGTGCGGCCGGACAGTTTGGAATTGCCGTCGGAGATGGAAGAAGCGACGGGATCACGAGGGTGTACGGCACCATCTGGGACCTTACACCGGGAGGCCTGTACGTTTATGAGCTGACCTGGAATGGCACCAGCTGGGACGCCGGTCGAATCGACCGCATTCCTAGTCAGGCGATGGCCGTGGCTGTTGGCGACGGACATAATGATGGCGTGAACCGACTGTACGTCGTCGGCAGGCAATTTGGCGTATACGAATACTCCTTTGACCAGGGAGCCTGGTCACTAACCAGTTCCATCCCTGTCGGGACCGAAAGCTTTGATGTGGCCCTCGGCCCAGCACGTAACGACGGAGTCAATCGCCTTTACATACCTCGTCTCAGCGCGGGAACTCTGACGGAAGCGTCTTACTCTGCCGGGAATTGGTCGGTTGAAACAGTCGGGACGCCGGGAGGAGGTTTGTTCCGCGTCCAAGTAGGGAAGGGACGCAACGACAAGAATAGCCGTGTCTATACGATGGGGATAGGAGGACTCTTTGAATTCGAGTTCCGCCCCTAATTCGGAAGAGGCCGACACCCGCCTCCAGTATCTGAGAGCTACTCTGGCGGGGACCGTGGAGGCACCCCGAGTTTACGGAATGCTGGTTATCTGTCCTTCGTGCCACACCTGGGCGAGGTGAGCGTCACCGTGTGGCCAAAGATTCTGAAAGAAATGAGCGCGAAGCGAAACATCTTCGTGCTGGAGTGACCGCTCGCTCCAGGCGAGCTCGAGCTTTCGCTGCCGCTGCTCATCCAAGCCTCTGCCTACGTGGTATATGGCGGCTGGCGCGGTTCGAATTCGACGCGCTTGAAGGCGGGCCAACGCATGCACATTAGAAATCTCAAGGACAAGCTGCTCTTGCCTGTAGCGCTGTGCTTCTTTGCCGCCGTGGTGCAGGCTCACGCCGCAATCGAAGGCACTGCGCCTGCCCACAGCGTTACCGGCACCGTTACCAACGGCATCACCGGGCTGCCGATTGCTCAAGCAACCGTGACGATTCTCGACACTCCGCTGCCCGCCTGCGATCACGGATGAGAACGGGATGTATCTGTTCCCGTCGGTCCCGGATGGGACCTATGACATTCAGGCGAGCGCGCCGGGCTTACTGTCGATGACGCAATCGGGAGTCGTTGTCGACGACGACGTCGTCGTGGACTTTGCCCTCGATTCTGCAGCGGTCTGCGATCACGTTCCTGGCAATTTGGTCGCCAACTGCGGATTTGAGACCGGCGACTTTACGTCCTGGACGCGCTCGGGCGATCAAAGCTGGACCAGCATTGACCCTGGCTCTGGCCACAGCGGAATGTTCGGACTGGTGAGTGGTCCCACTGCTGATCTTGGATTCATTGCACAGAATCTCGCGACCACGCCGGGGGGGAGCTACTCCGTCTGCTATTGGCTCGGGAACATTGGAAGACCGCCTAACCGCTTCCAAGTAAGTTGGGGAGGGACGGTGCTCCGGGATGTCTCTGACCTGGAACCATGGTCAGGCTATGTGCAGTTTTGTCATGACGTGGTCGCCCCAACTGACACGACGGAACTAAAGTTGGGGTTTTTGAACCCGGCTAGCTTCTTCTTTTTCGACGACGTTTCCGTCGCACCGCAGTGACCGCCAGCCGCAGGTCAACACCTATTCCGGTCCGCTCTCGTCATTCACTCTCTTTAGGGTAAAAGCGAAACAGATTTCGAACGCAGTTCGAGCGATCCAGCCACTTCCAAAGCGCGCGATACAGGAGTCGAAATTGTCGAAGCGATAGAAAAACCCTAAGCAGGATCTGCGGTTACCCGCTATCGTTTTGATTTTATTAGTTTCGAATTCGTATCATGCCGTCTGGTTCCACCCTGTTCCGGCCAAAACCGCGCTGGCGCGGCACACCTGCGGCAAAAAGCGACCGCAGACGATACAGGTAGTTTTCCTGTTTCGGGATCGCCGCACTGGTGATCCGCGGCAATTACGTCTGCCTCGCGACTCGGCGAACGGGCTATTTGAATGTCAAAATGTAGGATCGGTTTGGCAACAAACCGGGAATGTCACGTCCGCGATACGGCTGACACGTTCGTGTATCGGTTGTCGACCGCTCCAGCAACGTAAAGCAGACTACTGAGGCATCACCCGAAATCCCGGCCGTTCGCCTCGATGCTCTTGACTGAAGACACTTCGGTTTGACAATTATACATTCTAGCAACACTCTTATACTCATCCACTGGTGCCGAACAGCCTTGGGCATGGCACCCTACCATCTGGAGAAATTTGGGTTGAGTTCCGGTCCCTGTGGGCATTCCACAACGAGAGCGAACATCCCTTTGTGTCATTCCTGTTGTAACAACGCACCTTTTATCATTCTCAACACTCACTTCCCACCTGCTCGCGCAAGCTCCGATAACCCAAACCAGGACAAGCAATAACTTGTTGTCGATCAAGACGAAGAGCCACCGGTGTCCTGCATTCCAGGAGCAGGTGGTCTCGACGCGGTGGCCCCGCGACGATCGGTAATTCTCGTCCGGATGCCTTCAGCGACGCGAAAGCCTCGCGGCAACCACGACGCGGGCCGCGCCAGCAAATTGCCCAGTCCAATTTTTGTGCCCCTTCAATGTCAAAGTGACGCGAACGGGCCCCGCCGGATATAAGTTGGCCATCGCCAGGGGCGTGGTCCCAACCACTTGGCCATCGATGCGCACGATGGCTCCTATCGGCTCGCTTTTGACTTGAAGGATTGGCGATTCCACTGCCAGGGGGAAGATCGCCAGATACTTGTGGGGGATCCACGATTGGAGCTGTGGCCAAAAATAAATTCCGAGGCCAAGCGTGCCGAGCAGTAGCGAGCTTTTGAGCAGGAGGCCCCCTGGGGATGCGCGCGAGTGCACCGTCTTCGCTACCTCAGGAAGGAGCATCCTTTCTGTCGATGGGCGTTTCCTAGGCCGCTCCTGGAGTTGAAGCGAGCAGGATGGGCAATCCAGCGAAGCCGCGGTGTCGAGGCTGCGAACGCTGCCATAGCCAAAGAGCTTCGTCGGAGAGGTTAGCGGAATCAGCTCGCCACATGTTGGGCAGTGGTGATTAGGAAGGCTTTTAATACCAGGCGGCTTCAAAAGTTCGGAAATGTCTCCCCGGCCTAGCTTCTGCATTCAACACGTCCCTTCGTTGATGAAATACATGGCAAAGATAGCAACCTCCGTATCGCGTAGATATGCATGCGTGTGAGCAGAGCTACGCCCGTCGCGGTTCATTGCTGCGGAAGACCGAATACCGTTCATTGTCGCGGTAAATTTATGCTTGGGCCCCGAATTTGAGCTTGCACCGCGGGTCAGGAATATCGTGGTTCGCCGGGCACCGGACAGGCAGGATTTTGTTGTCCATCTCTTGACCCAGGGTTTGAGCCCATTTCATGGTTGCGGCTCCAACGTCCTCCTTGGGCCGGCCGCGGCGACAGAGGTGATGAGCAACAGAGGGCAACCGAGTGCAGGCAACGCAGCCGAAGCCCACAGCCGAAGCCGGGTGGTCGCCTTGCACGGTGCGTCGGATGCGACCCGGGACCAAGCGCTTTACCGACATTTAGACGCCTATTCGCGCTCCGAGCCCTCTGCGCCCAGCTCTCTTGAAAGCCAATCGAGAATTTCCTCTCCCGTGGCGGGAGCGGTCTCGTGAAGCTGCAGATCGTGCCCGGTATTACGGGCGATCAATACATGAAGCCGTGCTTCTTGAGAGTAGTAAGGCGTTTCTTGCTGGGCCACGTTGTGTTGGTTGCAGACCAAGCCATCTTCGTCGCACATGACGCGGTCATGTTCGCCCAACACCAGGAGTGTCGGGACTCTGATTGCTCGGGATGGCGCGGTCTGTGCCGGCGGAGAGTTGAATAGCGGCACGGCAGCTCCGAACTCTGTTCCCGAGACGGAATCTTTGAGCCGATCGTCAAGGGCGATTACATTGGGTTGTGCTCCGGGTGCCCAGTAGAAAAGCGGGCCTCGGGTGCCGGGTATGAACGTCAGGTAACCAGCGTCGAAGCCCGAAGTGGCGAATTTCGGGTCGCGATTGGCGGAATAAGCGCTTCGGGTGGCCAACGCAAGCCACGACAGTTTGACCGAATGCAGTAACCCGGTCAGTACGAATGCGTCGACATCCCTGGACACGGAGGCCTCGAGCCAGCCATACAGGGTGCCCAGCGAGTGGCCGACCCAGATTACGCGAGAGAAAGCGTGACCGCCTATCTCGCCGCTTCGTAGTTTTTCGACCACCTGGTGTAGCGCCTCGGTCCCATTTTGGAGCGTGACCAGAGTGCTGTCCGGATGAGTGCTACGACCGTAACCCAGCCGCTCTATATTGAACGTGGCATATCCGGCGCCGGTCATTTGGCGTACGTAGGAATAGAAACTCGGTCGATACGGCCAGTCGGAGTAGTAACTGTTGTAGGTCGCGCCGTGCACCAGCAACTGCACGGCAGAGGGTGTCGCGTCTGCCCGGACGCAGAGTTCACCGTACAGCGTGGCATGGGGCAACTTGCGGCAGCGATACCGGCACTTGCAATGCCTCGCATTGCGGCAGTACGTGATCCGGATCCTGCGCCACCGCCGCCGGCGTCAGCCATAGGCTCGACATCGCGACCGCCAAGGTGGCTAACCGCCGTAACAATGCTGCTCCTTGATTCTTGTATTCGGAAATCGTGCACACGGTTCTTCCTCCTTATCGAGAACCTCCAGCGAATGACGCCTTCGGGATCGGTGAGGCGCGAACGCCGCACTGGTAGCGCGGCCTGTGCGCACCGCAACGGCGAATGCAGGAATGGGGGATCGGGCGCCCTTGCCCGGCCCCGGGGTCGAGGCTTGGCGACTGACGGTGGCTAAGACCGCTCGTCCCGAGATGGCGGTAGTCATCAAATCAACATTCGGAATGTATTGCGGGCAGCTGATCAGGGCCGCGCGCCGAGCGCCTGATACAGAGCGGCCGTATCGGCCAGCCGCTGCGCCTGCACCTTGGTGCGATCGAGCGACGTCTGCAGCTCCTCGCGCTCCGTATCGAGCAGCGCCAGCTGGCTCAGGCCGCCGACTGCAAAGGGCTGGCTCGCGATGGCGGAATTCGAACGAAGTATCTGGATGCGTCTTCCATCGTTCGAAAAGCCGTCCGCGATGCGGGCCTGGTCGAAGGCTATGACCACAAATGCCGGAGAAAGCATTGCGGGTTTCGAGAACGTCGAGCGGACGGAACCGAGAGCCGTTGCCCTCGCTGCAACTACCGGCTGATGCCGATACCGGCCGGGCAGAAGATTACCCTCCACGATCTGCGCTCGACTGCAGTAACGCACGTCGCCGATAGGGCTCGCGACGGGATTGGAAATGCTCAACTCCTCTTGGGCCATCACAGTCCCACCGTGACCGCCCAGCACTATCTCGGATTCACGCGCAACCGTTACGACGAGATTCGCGAGGCGCTGCGTTTCGGCTTACCTCCGGAGGCTGCTCCAAGCACGTCCGACGCCGTCGATCGGATAGCTGAGCTAATAAAACGAGGTGCACCTGTCGGTGCACCCTCCGCCAATAGAACCGGAAGGGCCAGACCGCGAGAGAAAAATCAACAGCGATCCCAGCCACTCGCAAACTGTCGCAACGGCTGATTGTAATTCAGGAATTGGCGAGCGCGCGGATTCCAACGGTTCCAAACCTTCGCAACCTGTTTCAGCAAAAGCTAGGTCTTTTGTCCCAACTGTGTCCCAAGCCGCGCTGCGCTTAGTGGCTACCCTGTTGACCGCTAACGAAGCCGCACGGGTGCTGCACGTTTCGACCGCGACGGTCTATCGGCTCTGCACCCAAGGCGAGCTGCCGCACGTGCGAGTCTCCAACGCGATACGCGTGGCCTAGCCCCCTGAATCAAACCCGGCGGACCGCGCACGTGCAGCTGGTCAGTGTCGCGGAACGGCTTCTCCCTGCCCGGCCGCGGTAACAGCGGGATTCCTGCGTCGCAGCACATCGAATGGGAAGCTACCCTGCTCATTCGAACGCTGTCACCGTAGGCTCGTTCTTGCTGGAGGGTGTAACAGCGGGTTGCCCGCTGTTCCGGCCTATCGAGGCGGCACCAGGTTTCGCGACAGCGGATAACAGGCGGCGGAACTCGGCCGGAATCATCGGTCGGCCCGCTCGACTGTCACGAAACGTTTCTTTCGACCACAGCATTTTTAGCGCTTGCTCCTGCATTCCCCTAAGTCGCGTTGTAAGGCCGTGCTTGCGCGCTCAGAAGTGCCCTCGGTGTCGAGCAGAATCCACCGCACCTGGCAGCGCTCAAGGATTACTCGTCGTTCGTCCGGCGTGGCGGTAGTGAACAACGCCTCGACGTCGTGCACGCGGTCGGGCTGATTGTTGACAAACATTTCGAGTGAAGTGGTGCAACGATGCGGCCTGCAGAGGAGGGCAGAGGCCAGGACGTTAAAACGTCGGAGAGCACGACATCATGGTCGCGCAACCGGCGCAAGCAAAGCATCGAGTCGGCGCTTTATGTTTTCCTGCTTGTCGGGCCGGTGCAGAAGCCGGGCGATGGGCGCGGGCAACAGGTGAGGTTCGCGCAACGTCGAGATCACCGCCGTTCAGCAAGTGCTGACCGAGACCGGCTACCACCAACACAAGCGGGGAGAATGGAGAAAGACACGTGGGTAACAATAAGCTCGCCGAGAAGAGCAGCTCGACCGCAACGACTGTGTTTTTTCGGGTGTTCGCCAGGTGACGCAGGACAAGGTGTGTATTGCCTCCGTCATTGAACTGACTGATCGTGCAACGGCCATAAATGGGGGCTTTATGAGGCAGATTTTTCTTCTCGGTGGACGTGTTGCCACTGCAGTAGCGGCTCTGGCAAGCGCGGCAAGCTATGCGGCCGCTGGCGATTTCGATCCAAGCTTCAATCAAGTCGGGTTCACAAGGCATGACCTTTCCGAATCGACCCTCGCCGAGGGAGTCGTGATCTATCCATCGGGCGAAATCGTTACCCTGGGCTTCTACGGCACTGACCGCAGGCCGATTCTTTGGCGCCAATTACCAGATGGCACGCTCGATACCTCTTTCGGCGGCACCGGGGTTGTCTACCCACCGATACCTGGTGCGAATAGCATTCCGGACACGATTGCGGTTGATAATCTCAATCGCATCATTGTGGTGGGCACTTTTGGTACCGGCTACGTGTTGTGGCGCCTTAACTTTGATGGCTCATCCGATCTGAGCTTCGCGGGAACCGGGTATTTCACCTTTTCGACTGGTGCGAGCCCGCCCTATCCAATTACCGGCGTTGCCATTCAAGCAGACAATAAGATCGTTGGCGTTGGGGGAATGCTTTCTTCCCGCTCGCAATTCACTGTCTATCGCGTCACCGAGGCCGGGGAACTCGATTCGACTTTTGGCGGCACGGGGGTGATCTTTACCGAGATTACGCCCGGTGGCGGAGTGGATCGAGCCACCGGTGTTGCGATTCAGGCGGATGGAAGGATTGTTGCCGCTGGCCGCGCCCGGAGTTTCGCCTCCCTGAACTACCAAGTAGCCCTGGCGCGGTATCTACCCAGCGGTGAACTGGACTCGGACTTTGGCGAGGGAGGCAAGGTCCTCTTTTCAATCTTGGACAACAATTTGGGCCGAAAAGTCGTGATTCAACCGGATGGCAAGATCGTCGTCACCGGCACCACCTGCGCAGATCTCGGCGGCGACAACAGCTATTGCTACTTTGGTGTCGCACGGGTCGATGGTCGAGGTGCGCTTGATCCGACATTTGGTGCGGGTGGAAAGGTCTACACTGATGTCGGCTCAAACGGCGGCGCCGCCTACGATCTGGCATTGCAGTCAGACAACAGGATTGTTGTAGTCGGCCAACGGTTCGTCGCCGATACCCCTAGCGTCGTTAACGTCGCTCTCGTCCGCTACCAGGAGGATGGTTCTCTGGACGCGACCTTCGGTCTCGGCGGGATTTCGGAAACAAATTTTGGCTACGCGGAGAACGAGGCCTTCGGCGTGGGCCTTCGGCCTGACGGGAAAATCGTCGTCGCGGGTTTCACAACGAGAGACGACTCCTCGACGTGGGTTGCAGTGACAGCGCGGTACTTGAGCCAATAAGCAACTCGTCTTGACTCGAAGCGGCTTCTAAAAGATGGAGTGAAGCCGATGTGCGCCACGAGAGAGAGGTCGCAACCGCGCCGAGGCGCGAACCTGGTTCTAGGCGCGCTGCTTGCGCGAGCCTTCCGACCCCCTTCCACTTCGCTCAGCCCTCGCACTAGCAGGATGCGAACCGCGTCAGCGCGAGCCAGTTTCAGGCCCGGGGTCTGATCCTCGAGTCGCTTGGCGTAGGCGTCAATGCGCTTCAGCAATTCATTCTCGAGCCGAAAGGCAACCAGCGTCGTTTTACCCATCTCGTTCTCCGCAAGGATGGATTCCCATTCCTTGACGTTTTCCGGGCCTCTCTCGCCCAAAAGTCTCGGATGTTCCTTCGCACTCTGCTGGAGCGCCCTACGCGCTGCTCGGACTTTGCCGAGGTCAATGCGCTTTCTGCTCATCCAAGCATCCGGGCGACTTGCACATGCGCGAACTGCTTTCCGCTCCTGCTTCGGTACCCTTCCGCGTTCAACTCGCGCGCCACCCAAAACCCGGAGAAGCGCAGTCACCAACGTTCTAGCGCCCAGCGAATCTCTAATCGGAACGACACATTACGAAAGCGCGCGATACAGGAGTCAAACCTGTGGCCTTTGGCTCCGGAGGGCGCTTACCGGAACGTCGGCCGCTTCCGGTGGCATCGGGCGCCCTCGGCAGCACTCGGACAACAAAGGCGGTCACCGTCGGCCGCTTCGGTCCGATTGGGGCCAATTCCCGCGCGGATCGGTGTAAAACGGTGCAGGCCAATGGCCGTCTCCGCAGCCTGCCGGGCCGAGTGAACGACCTGCTTTCCGTTCGGGAGATCGCGGCCCGGCTTGGCGTGAGCACCGCCACGGTCTACAAACTTTGCGGGCACGGCGAGCTGCCGCACGTGCGCGTGTCCAACGCGATCCGGATTGCGCCCGCGGACCTGGCGGAGTTCATCGCTCGCTGGCGCCGCCCTTCTCTTAAGCACTGAAGTGACGGAAGTGCTGTCCGGAGCGGCCTGTAAGCCGAGGCCTAGGCGGCGGGATAACGTTTGATGATGCATTTGTAGCAACCGTGCGCACGCGAGGCGGAATTGGCGAGGCTTCTCCTTGCACGCCGGGGTGCACCTACACGCCAACGACCGCGAGGCTCCGCGCGCTCTTCGCCGCGACCGCAGTGGTGGTTTCCCACGAGATCGAGGACCCGGAGCCCCCACGAGGCCTGACCAGAGTTTCTTGATCTCGTCCTTGCTTTTCGCGATGGGAGCGTTGGCAGGGAAGACCGACGCGTCATCGGCATAGTAGGACACAATGCGATCGACGTCCTTGGTTGCCGCCGCCTTTGACCACGCAGCTTCGGTGTCACGTAGCGACTTCTCGTCTCCTTCGAGCGGGTGTCCGCCGCAAAAGACTGAGCGGAGACCTGCCGCACTTTCGAGTCCTCAATGCCATTCGGATCGCTCCAGCCGACTTGGACGCCTTCGTCAGTAGGCATCGCGAAGGCGCCAAACTCTCGCGCGCCTGCGAGCTCCATGCGAGAATGAGTTGCGCGTTACGCATCTTTGTCTACCTCGGGGGATTGTCATCCACGCGACATATACACGTAAGTTTCGAGCCAAGCGGTTCGCGACTCTCGGAAATGAAGAGCGAAATCACCCAGTGCGGCAACTGAAGGGAGGAAAGAAAAGTGGGACGAGCTTTAGGTCAGGTCGGAGGGCCGGGCGAGGGAGGTATAAGGTCGATGCCTGGGTGCGCGCCGGCGGAGCTGGTGCCCAGAACGACAAACGCGGGGCCAGAGGTGAGAGCCGACAAGCCTAAGTTGGTCGTCGGCATCGGCGCATCCGCCGGCGGGCTGGACGCGTGCAAGAGGTTCCTCGCCGCGATGCCTCCCGAGAGCGGCATGGCCATCGTGGTCATCATGCATCTGGCCCCCAGCCGCGAGAGCCACATTGCCGAAATCTTCAGGGCCTCAACCACCATGGAAGTGGTGCAGGTCTCGGCGCCGCGGCTGCTCATGCCTGACCACGTCTACGTCATCGTGCCGGACACGTCGCTCGAGCTCAAAGACGGCGTCTTGTATCCGAACAAACCTCATGACCCGCATGGCCAGCGCCACCCCGTCGATGCACTCTTCTCCTCACTCGCTGAGGATCAGAAGGAGATCGCGGTGGGCGTCGTGCTGTCCGGCACGGGCAACAACGGATCGTCCGGGATCCGAAGTATCAAGGCTCGAGGTGGTCTGTGCCTCGTGCAGAGTCCCGAAACCGCGGAATACGACGGCATGCCGCAGAATGCGATCGCCACGGGAGCAGGCGATTACGTTCTGCCTCCGGAAGAGATGCCGAAGATCCTCCTCGAATACGCCGAGCATCCCGACGCGCTCCGCCCAGGCGAAGGCGGCGCGCACGAGGCGGAGCCTGGAGAGGCATTCGACCTCATTCTGGATCTGTTGAGCCGAATCTACCGGGTGAACTTCCGTAGCTCCTACAAGCGGGGAACGCTCGAGCGACGCACCAACCGGCGCATGGGACTCAAGCAGGTGTCCGACTGGCGGGCGTACCTGGAAGTCTTGCAAGGCGATCCAAAGGAGGTCGCCGCGCTGTACGGCGATCTCCTCATTGGGGTGACGCAATTCTTCCGTGACCCAGACGTGTGGGAGCACATCAAGACAGAAGTCCTCCCGGGTCTCTTGGCGCAACAGGATGGGGAAACGCCGCTCAAGTTCTGGGTGTCCGGATGTGCCACAGGCGAGGAAGCCTACACCCTGGCCATCATCGTTCTCGAGCAACTCGAGCGCTCGGGCCGTTCGACGAAGGTGCAGATCTTCGCCACCGATGCCGCGGAGAACGCATTGGCCTTTGCTCGACAGGGCGTCTATCCATCCAGTATCCGGGAGGTCGTCTCGCCCGAGCGTCTTTCACGATTCTTCCGTCAAGAAGGAGAGAATTTTGAGATCGGCCGAAATGTCCGCGACATGGTCACCTTCGCGGTCCACAACCTGCTCGGTGACCCGCCGTTCTCCAAGATCGACCTGGTGAGCTGCCGAAACGTGCTCATCTACCTGGAGGGGCACGCCCAACAGAAGGTCCTCGAGCTGCTTCACTTCGCCTTGAAACCGGGAGGGCTGCTCCTTCTCGGCGGCTCGGAGACCGTCGGGCAGCACGGAAACCTGTTCGAGACCGTCTCGCAAAAGACACGAGTTTATCGGTCGACGGCGACGACTGAAGCAGCCCGCCACCTCCATCTGCACTGGGCCGTGGAGCGTGCGTTGCGCGGCGTGACCGGGGCGCCTGCCTCTGCGCCGTCTGCTCGGAAGGGCCCCAAGGTCAGTCGTATCATCGAGCAGATCGTGTTGAGCCGATACACGTGGGCCTGTGTGGCGGTTACCGAGTCGTTTGAGATCCAGTCGTTTTGGGGGCCGACGCACCAGTACCTGATGCAGCCCACGGGCGAAGCGCGCATGGACCTATTGACTTGGGCGAAGCCTGGGATCTACCCGAGGCTTCGCACTGCTCTCGAGAGGGCTCGGGAGGGCAAAGAGCGCGTGACGGTCACCGACATGCGGGTCGAGCGTGACGGCGTAATCCAGCGCGTGGAGTGTTCGATCGAGCCGATCACTCCCCTTCCTGGGGAGGCACGGCTGTTTCTGGTCTCTTTCCGAGATGTCCCGCACCCTCCTACAGTCGAGGTCACCGAGGCCGCCGAGTCCGGGGAGCCGCTCGTTCGCCAGCTCGAAGCAGAGAATAAAGACCTCCGGGAGGAGCTGCAGAGCACGGTCGAGCAGCTCGAGAGCACCAACGAGGAGTACCGCGCCAGCCACGAAGAGCTCCTGTCGCTCAACGAAGAGCTGCAATCGAACAACGAGGAGCTCCAAGCCTCCAAGGAGGAGCTCCAGTCGCTGAATGAGGAGATGGTCACGGTCAACCGGCAGCTCGAGGACAGGAATGTCGAGCTTCGGTCGATCAGCGCCGATCTCAACAACCTCCTGGTGAGCACGGATATCCCGATCATCTTTCTCGACCGGGAGCTTCGAGTCCGACGATTCATGCAGGCCGCGACGCAACTCATGCATCTCGTCCCATCGGATGTGGGACGATCGGTCGAGCATATCAAGGAGCGCTTTGACAACGCGGGCTTGATCCGCGATGCCCAAACGGTGCTGGAGAAACTCGTCCCGATCACGACTGAGGTGGAGACGGAAAACGATCGCTGGTACATGCGCACCGTGCGCCCCTATCGCACGGAAGACGATCGAATCGACGGTGTATGCATCGCCTTCTTTGAAATCACGAAACAGAAGATGGCGGCCGAGCAGCATGCCGACGCCCGACACTTTGCCGAGACCTTGGTGGCAGAGTCCCCGGCAGCGCTTCTCGTCGTAGATCCCGACCTGCGGGTCGTGACTGCAACCGAGTCCTTCTGCAAGACGTTTCGGGTTTCCAAGGCGGAGACCGAGGGCGTTCACCTATACGATCTCGGCAACCAGCAGTGGGACATCCCACGCCTGCGTCAGCTTCTCGAGCAGATCCTTCCCGAAAAGAGCGAGATCCGGGATTACGAGGTCAGCCACGACTTCGAGAAGCTCGGTCGACGCGTCATGCGCGTCCATGCGCGTCGGATGAGCCGTGGCGACTTCCCGCCTTACATCCTCCTCAACATCGAAGACCTCACCGAGCGCAAGACCGCCGAAGAGGCGCTCAAGGTCCGTGCAGACGAACTCACCCGCGAAAATGAGCGAAGGAATGAGTTTCTCGCTATGCTCGGTCACGAGCTGCGAAACCCGCTGTCAGCCATGACGCACGGTCTCGATCTCTTGGCGTTGGTCCGAGAGGATGCTGCGCGGCTGGAAGAGATCCGTCGAATGATGGCGCGGCAGGCGAGGCGCCTCGGCAGTATGCTCGACCAGCTCCTGGACGTTGCCCGCGTTACCTCCGGAAAGATCCAGATGGCGAAAGTCCTGGTGGATTTGGCGGAGGCGGTGCAAGCGGCGGTCGAAGCGGTGACGCCGCTCGTCGAGGCCCACAAGCACGAGCTCGCCGTTTCGGTGCCGCCGGGCAGAGGCGTGATTGTGCAGGGCGACTTGGCCCGGCTGACCCAGGTCGTGGAAAACCTGTTGAACAACGCAGCCAAGTACACGGAGGACGGCGGAAAGATCAATCTGACGATCGAGTCGGACGAGGACTGGGTCCGACTCCGCGTGCGAGACACCGGCATTGGCATGGATGCCGAACTCCTTCCCCACATCTTCGAGCTCTTCACGCAGGGGCCTCGCACGCTGGACCGTTCCGCGGGAGGCCTAGGGCTCGGTCTGCCGCTGGTCAAGCGGGTGGTCGAGATGCACGGGGGAAGCGTGGAGGCCTCGAGCGCCGGCCGTGGCCAGGGCAGCGCGTTCGTCGTCACTCTTCCTCGCATGCTCGAGACGTGGTCGAGAGAACGGACGGAGGGAGCCGACACTGGTGTGCGCCCCGGCAACGCCCCGTCTCGCCGGGTCCTCGTGGTGGAGGACGAAGAAGACACCCGTACCGCGCTGGCAGAATTTCTCGTAGAAGTCGGCCACGAGGCAGTTGCTGTCCGCGATGGGCCGGCCGCCCTCGAGACCGCGCGCTCGTTCCATCCCGACGCGGTGCTGCTCGACCTCGGCTTGCCCAAGATGGATGGTTACGAGGTGGCCAGACAACTTCGCGAGGAGCACAAGGGAGAGAAAATCCTTATCGTGGCTGTGTCAGGCTATGGGAGCGATGCCGATCGCTTGAAGCAGGCCGGCTTCGATCGGCACCTGATCAAACCGCCCAATATGCAGAAGCTCTTCGCCTGGCTCGCAGCTATCCAGGAGCTGTGAACCATCCGGGGACCACGCGTGCAATAGTCTGGCACCCCTGCGCGCGGTCGCCGAAGCGGTAGACGATGATCCCGGCCGCGATGCGCACGCCCGGCTCCTGCTCGTTCAGCGCGCCTCGAGCGCGCTCGAGCGCGCGCCGGCCCGTCGAGGCGAGAGCAGGCGCGGAGATCGACTCGCGTTCGTAGCCGGCGAGGCCCGGGCGGTCGAGGTGCGCGAGGATGACCGGCACCACGTCGCGGGCGTCGAGCTTCACGAGCTTGTCGACGAGGTCCTCGAAGTAGGCCGAGCCAAGGTTCGGCTGCGTGCGGACGCTGTCCAGGAGCCGGCCGCAGCCACTTTCGTACCACGCCCGACTGACTGCACCCGAGCTTGAAATGGCCTTCCAGGAGGCACGAGGCAGGGCTCAGACCCTGGCGAACTCGACCAAAACCGCGTGCACGAGCGTTCGGAACGTCATTGGTGCTGTATCAAGACATCGCTGACAGAAACCGGTTCAGGACATCGCTGACAGTTCAGCGATGCCATGGAAAGAGCAGCGAGCCATGAATCAGAAGCTGGAGTTCATCGAGAAGGCTGGAGCACGCG
>Ga0209588_1000161_pt1 | contig 19271 bp, 15 predicted proteins | sample Rivendell_Oct201_10_FD_188351 | JGI IMG/M metagenome (GOLD analysis project Ga0209588, IMG submission 188351) | Vadose zone soil microbial communities from the Eel River Critical Zone Observatory, Northern California, USA -... | ecosystem: Host-associated > Plants > Roots > Rhizosphere > Soil ...
AGCCACGACTCGTTGAACTCGTCGAACGTCTGCTGAATTCTCTTGCTCTTTTCCCCGTCCGAAATAGCTGACAATGCCGAGAAGTGAATGGAGCGCGATGGTAAAATGGGTTGCGGGGCCAGTGCCCTGGGTCGATACTTGCAAAATCCCGAAGGACGACTGTTTATGAGTAGCGATCCCCACCTACAAGATGATCCTTCTTGGCGGAATTCATCTGCGACAGGTGCGGCGGTCAATTCGACTACAGCGAACTCAACTCACAAGACAAGCTCGTCCTCGACCCTTCCGGGAAGTGGAAGACCGAACGTAGCTACAGATGCTACGACTGCGAGAAAACCGGCCTGCTAGGGCAGGTCATATCATAGATCATCGAAACGTCCCACCACGAATTTTTCAGAGTCTGAAGAAGAACAGAATCTATCCGCAGTTGGCTCAGACCAATTCAGCAGTCGAGCCAGAGCTACGCATCGCTCGGAGCGATTCTCTCTGGAGAATACTGAAGGGTAACAGCATGCTCAAGCCGTGGGTTCTCGCATCTATTCTTCGGAACCCCTTCTGGGCGGACTTATCTTGGCTATTCAGACTACAGAACTCATCGGTCTTGAATCTGGAAGCCTCGTAGCCGAACTGGTCTTCGGATCCATCGACGGAATATTCTCCGTCCTAGGAATTATCGCGGCCGCCGCTGCAGCCGCCTTGAATCCCCAACAGATCTTCACCACGGGTATAGGAGGAGCTGCGGCTGGAGCGCTCTCGGTCTTTGCCGCGACCTACCTGTCGCAAACTACCGAAAAGAAAACACGTCTCATGAACGCTTGGGAGAGTTCAAAGAACCAGATGGCTAGAAGGGCCCGGATAGATGGTAGTCAGCGAAGAGCGCCAACGAAGAAGGACCATGCAAAGTTTCACAGCCTCCTCGCGAGGGTCCATCGACGTGCTCTAGTCTCAGGTCTCGTGACCTCGTTGACCTCCTCTTGTGCGTCCTTGGCTCTTCTCCTTCCACTGGTCTTTCTCTCTATAGACTATTCAGTTTCCGCTTCTATTCTCATCGGCATATTTCTCCTGTCCTTCATGGGCGCCTTCCGAGGAGTCACTCTGAAACAATCAGCCGCCAAGTCGGCGATAAAGATGGTAGTCCTAGGGATAGTCATCATTGTAGCTAGCAGGTTGCTGGGTAGCTACGTCCAGTCACTATTGGCACCGACTCACTGACCGTGACTTTCCAAGTTTAAGAGCTCCTCGAGCGGGTAAAGGCTGCCAGATTGTATTTTGATCGACCTTAGAGTGATTCTCGTTGAGCCGAACTTCGAAGAATCGATAGGCTTCGTGGCGCGAGCAATGAAAAACTTCGGACTCTCAAATCTCCACGTCGTCAACCCAAGAGTAGTCCTAGGTCCCAACGGGAGGATGCGCGCTGGACATGCCCAAGATGTAATCGATTCAATAGTTGAACATACCTCCCTAGAAGAAGCCTTAGAGGGTCTCGACCTCTCCATCGGAACGACCTCTCAAAAGTCGTACTTACCTTCCAATCTTGTTAGAAAACCGATGACACCGAAGGAACTCGGGAGGGTGGTAGAGCGCCAAGCTGGAACGGTTGGAATAGTGTTTGGTAGAGAAGGCACCGGTCTCACTAATGCCGAGCTGAGCCAATGTGACGCGACTCTGACAATTCCGGCCAGTCCAGATTACCAAACACTCAACTTGTCCCATGCTGCCGCGATAGTCTTCTACGAGCTGCACCCGATATCGGGAGAATCAGCGACAGACCAACTTGCCTCCGGAGAGGTCAAGAGAACAATTCTAAGATTCTTGTCCATATCAGCGGCGCAATCAGGAGTGAAGGACCATGACAGGGCTTTGCTCACCAAAGCCTTCAGAAACATCCTTGGAAGATCGGCCATTCGACATCGTGAAGGGAGCCTCTTGGCAGAAGCGCTGCGCCGAGTCTCAGAGACCCTGACCCTCGTCAAAAGCCCAGAGAATTCCGAAACACCGCCGTCCCTCTCAGAGTCTCATGCAGAGTCTGGAGACTGGGCCCGCGAGGCGCAGTGTGTTTCCAAAAGACGCATTTCCTAGGATCAGGCGGCAGGGGTGATCGGGATCGGCTTAAGCGCATTCCTGCCCTCAGTATCCCGTTCGCTCGGCGGTGAAGACATCGAAGATTCGACCGATGGTTTCTCTTTAGACTTTAATAAATCATGAGGACCCGTCTTGTTGTTGAAACTAATCAACGCCCGGACCAGGGCGCGAACAAGTTCTAGATTTGTCACGACTGGAATGCCAAATTCCGCAGCCTTCCTCCGTATGACGTACTCGTCACGAAGAATCAATCTTGACTCCGCCTCTCTTTCATGGCTCGGTATGTTGATGACAAGTTTGATCTCCTTACTCGTCAAGTAGTCGAGAATGTTGGGCTTCTTACGCTCCCGAACCTTGTAAAGTGTGGTAGATTCTATTCCTTTGCCAGCCAGCTCCTCGGCTGTATGCCTAGTCGCGTAGATTCGATACCCGTTCTCCGCTAGCATTCGTGCGTATGGGATTATTCCCTTACGAGTCTCGCCCATACTGATGAGTACGGCATCGCCCTTCCTAGGAACGTAGAAATTGCTAGCGATGAGCGCATTGATGAAAGCATCTTGGAATGTGTCTCCGAAACATGCAACCTCGCCCGTTGACACCATCTCTACCCCAGTAATAGGGTCCGCATTATCTAGTCTAGTGAAGGAGAACTGTGGAGCCTTCACTCCGAAACCGTTCGATATGCCCTCGCCGGCCTTGATCGTCCCGCCCATGATTGCGATGGCTGCGAGGTCCATCAGATTCGTCCCGATCATCTTTGAAACGAAGGGCATACTCCTAGACGCCCTCAGGTTGCACTCTATCACCTGAACCTCTCCGTTCTTCACCAAGAATTGGATGTTGAATGGACCCTTGATCAAGAGGCTTTGCGCGATCATTTCGGAATATCTGAGGATGCGTTGCTTGGATGCTTCTCCGATGGTCAGGGTTGGAATGCTCATCGTGGCATCCCCAGAATGCACTCCAGCGTTCTCGACGTGCTCAACTAGTGCACCTATGAAGACATTCCTGCCGTCGCACACACCGTCAACCTCTACTTCGCGTGCTCCGCTCAGGAATTTCGATATTACTACTGGATAATCTATTGAAATCTTGGCTGCTTGTTCGATGTATTCTGTCAATTGTCCCTCATCGAACGCTACGTTCATTGCCGCGCCTGACAGAACGTATGATGGTCGGACCAGAACTGGGTAGCCGATCCTATCAGCGAATTTCCTAGCATCTCCCAGATTCTCGACTCTGCTCCATTCGGGCTGTTGTACACCGAGCTTATCTAGAAGTTGACCAAACTTTGAACGGTCCTCGGCGGTGTCGATGCTTGTCGGCGATGTTCCGAGTATTCTTGCGTGCTTGGCGAGCCCTACGGTCAGGTTGTTGGACGTCTGTCCTCCAACGCTAACTACGATCCCGGCGGGTTTCTCCTTGTCTATGATGTCTAGGACTCTTTCCTCGGTAAGCTCTTCGAAGTACAGCTTGTCCAGAACGTCGAAGTCCGTCGATACAGTCTCAGGATTGCAGTTAATCATGATCACCTCTCTGTTTGGACTTTTCAGCGCCAGGGCCATGTTGACGCAGCACCAGTCGAATTCTACGCTGGATCCGATTCGATAGCAGCCTGAGCCCAAGACCACTATGCGATCTTTCTCTGGGTAGGTGAGGTCGTCTTCAATGCCCCCGTAGGTCATGTAGAGGTAGTTGGTGTTCGTGGGCCATTCAGCTGCGAGGGTGTCGATCTGCTTGGTGAATGGGACTATGCCTTTGCTCTTTCTAAACTCGCGAATATTATCACTGGTTTTTCCAATTAGCCGTGCTATTCTCCCGTCAGAGAATCCGAGAATCTTGGCGTCTCTTGTCGTGTCGGCGATTAGACGTTCCCTTGTGATTCGGTCTTCCATCATTAGTATGTTTCTGATCTTGTCGAGGAACCAAGGGTCTATTCCACTAAGTTTCGACACTTCTTCAATGCTGAATCCGGACTTGAGAGCCTTGACGGTGTAGAAGATTCTCTGGTCTGTTGGCTCGCTGAGCTCCTTTCTGATCCTCTCCGGGCTTCTGCCGAGGTCTCTAACGTCCGTGAGTTCCCTGCCTTGGTCCAGCATTCGGATTGCCTTCTGCAGAGCTTCTTCGAAGCATCTGCCGATCGCCATGACTTCGCCGACTGACTTCATTTGGGTGCCGATTCCCTTGCTGGCATTCCTGAACTTCTGAAAGTCCCAGCGCGGGGCCTTTACTACAATGTAGTCTAGGGAGGGCTCGAAGCAGGCGCTCGTGACTCCTGTTATCTTGTTGGTAAGTTCGGGAAGGGTGTAGCCGATGGAGATCTTGGCGGCGATGTAGGCAATGGGGTAGCCAGTAGCTTTCGAGGCTAGTGCTGAGCTACGAGACAATCGTGAGTTGACTTCTATGACGCGAAAGTCTTCACTTTGAGGGTCCAGAGCGAATTGGATGTTACATTCGCCTATGATTCCTAGGGCCCGGATGACTCGCTGGGCTGTGGATCGGAGATTGTTGAATTCTCGATTGGTGAGAGTCTGGGATGGGGCGACGACGATGCTGTCGCCGGTGTGAATGCCCATGGGGTCGAGATTCTCCATGTTGCAGACTATGGTGCAGTTGTCGTCCTGGTCCCGCATGACCTCGTACTCGACTTCCTTCCACTTGTCGAGATATTCTTCGACTAGAATCTGCCTGATTCTACTATAGGCCAGTCCTCTCCTTGCAATCTCTTTCAGTTTAGCTTCGTCGAATGCTACTCCACTGCCTTGGCCTCCGAGAGTGTAGGCGACCCTTACGATGACCGGGTATCCAATCTCTTTTGCGGCTGCTATCGCGCTTTCGAGATCGGAGGCTTTCCTGCTTTTTGGAACTGGAATCCCGTTTTCTTGCATTGTGGTCTTGAAGAGTTCTCTATTGTCAGCCAGTTCGATACTCCTGATGCTTGTTCCTAGGACTCGGAGGCTATGTTTTTCCAAGATCCCTTTTTCCGACAGTTCGACTCCACAATTGAGTGCGGTCTGGCCGCCGAAACCGAGGAGTATCCCGTCTGGCTTCTCCTCCTCAATGATCTGTTCGATGAATTCGGTTCTTATTGGAACCGAGTAGACCTTGTCAGCAAATTTCTTGTCAGTGTGAATCGTCGCGATGTTGGGATTCGCTACGACAGTTTGAATTCCTTCTTCTCGAAGCGCTTTTATTGCTTGAGATGTCGAGTAGTCAAATTCCCCCGCTTCGCCTATTTTGATCGCTCCGCTACCGATAATGAGAACTTTCTTGAGTTCGGCGATCTTCAACTAGAAGGGCCACCTTCCATGAATTGATCGAACAGAAATCTCGTGTCGTAGGGCCCTGGAGCGCTTTCCGGGTGCCATTGAACGCCCATGATCCCTTTGTTCTCGTGGACGATTCCTTCGATTGTCTTGTCGTTTATGTTGACGAATCTGGTCGAGAATTTGGTTTGCGGTAGAGATTCCGAGCTGACTGTAAAGCCGTGGTTCTGAGTTGTTATGTAGCATCTCCCTGATTTTAGATCAACACAGGGATGGTTCACTGCGCGGTGTCCGAACTTCAGCTTGTAGGTGTCAGCTCCCGCGGCCAGTGCGAGGATTTGCATTCCGAGACAGATTCCCATGATTGGAATGTCGGTCTCAAGTAGTTCTTTGACGGTGTCGATCGTTTGTATGCAGTTTTTCGGGTCTCCGGGTCCATTGCTGATGACGATTCTCCTGGGTTCGAACTCGAGAATTTCGTTCACGGAATAATTGTATGGGACCCGAACGACGCTGGCTCCGGACGCTAGTAAATTCCTTACGATTCCATATTTTACGCCGCAGTCCAAGACGACGACGGTCGCGTCAGAGTTGTTGACGTAGTGTATGGGCTCTGAAGGGCTGACGTTTCTGACGAGGTCCGTGCTGTTTGGGTCGGTGAGCTTGCTAAGCTCTTCCTTGACCTGCTCGAGGCCGAGTTCGCTGTCAGACGTCTTCAATAGTCCAAGCATTGTTCCGCTCGTTCTGATCCTGCGAGTCACGGCTCGAGTATCTATCCCCTGGATTCCCGGGACCTTCTCCTGCTGAAGCCAGTCCTCAAGTCCGCGATCGCTGGACCAGTGGCTTGGTTTTGAGAGCGAATGGATTGCGTAGCCTTTCACTTTGATGGAGTCAGATTCGTAGTGAAGGGGTAGCCCATGTTCGTCGCACAGGGAGTACGATGGGACGCCGTAGGACCCGAGAATCGGATAGGTCATTACCACAATCTGTTCGTGATAGGATGGGTCTGTGAGGAGTTCCGGATAGCCGATCATGGAAGTGTTGAAGACGACTTCGCCGGTGACGTCGACGGGGGCGCCGAAGCTTTTTCCTCGAAAAATGGTTCCGTCCTCGAGGGCTAGTACGGCGGCTCTGCCATCGTCCACTATCGTCGTCTCAAAGGTTGCTCATCTTCGCGGGGGCCCTTTTCAAGTTTTCAGTCAGATCCCTGTCTCTGACGATTTTTCAAGATTTTCCGATAGCGCGAAGTCGGCGCGGGGAGTCATCGATGTCGGGGACGATACCTTGGCTGAATGAATTGCGAAAATGTGTTATGCATGGTGCTAGGGCAGTTCGATTTCCCGATTGGGATATGGTAGGAAGTCTTACGAGACGAATACGGCTCTACTTGGGCCAGCCTGAAGGCAATCTTGCTTCAGCGTTAGAAACAGAGGGATTAGAGAACTCGAACCGTGCTTCCGCATCCGGGGCAGTACTGGTATAGAGCTGCGAGGTCTTTGTGTTCGCCGGCGCCTTCTCCTTTGGCGGTCATTACTAGCACGTGTATAATGGGTTTGGAACACGTCGTGTGTTGGGATTCTTCCGATGTGGAGACTTCGATCTCGGAATCTTTTATCCGAGCCTTCTTCAGAATGTTGAGGAGAGCCTCTAGACTGGATACGGTAAACTCCTGAAAGGGCAGGTGGGGGACGCCGTTGAAGGTCGATCTCTTTACTCTGGGTGGATGTGCCAATTGCAGTTACCTTGTTCCGGCTTGAGCCGGCTCTATACACTTCTCAGTTGAGATACTTGACGGGCTTAAGCGCGGAGTATCCATTTGAGCCTTCGTGAGGTGTCAGGAAGCTTAAGTTGTGCAAGTGAAATCGAGCAAAAATTCGAGCGGGACCACCAACTCGACCCTAGCCCAAACAAACCTAAACACCGAGTGGCCTGATTGTCCCCTGCAGAAAGGCCTGAATTCGCCTTAGAATCAGAAACCTGTCCATCGCCATGTTAATCCTCTAAGATGGGTAACGACAAGCTACCCGGCTGGCTAACATCCTCAAGCAAAATCTCGCGGGCCCTAGAATTCGGGCACATTTTTGCAATCGACCCATCCTCGCGTGACAAATTCGGGTGATCCTATTTCCGGATCTCGGCCAACTGTGTTTTTCTCTCTGAAGGTTCGCCCAGCCAAGCCGCTGTGTTTGAGCAGCGTTAAGCGTCGGTCTTCTTCCAATTATTTGAGATACCGTAGAAAGCTTATCCGACATGTAGAACGGAGGGAGACCCATTGCTGCCGAGGAGGGGCTTGGAAAATACCCAACAGTGAGAGGAGGGTGAGATCAGAACGATATTCGTAAGCCTAGCAAAGTGGAGAAAGAAGCCAACGAAGGAAATCATTGCTCAGATGGACAAGAATTGGGAACAGTTGAAACGCGAAGGCGGCAACCTATTGCAAGCGTATTGGACATTTGGTAGATACGATGCAGTAGTGATCCTTGAAGCTCCCAACGAGAAAACGGCGTTGAAAGCATTGATGAGAGGCGGGGATCACCTGAGCATTGAAACATTGCTGGCTATTCCTCGAGCTGAGGCTGTCAAGCTTCTCGATTGACCTAGCTCGATCGAGTCAGAACTGGTTTCCCAATTTTTTCGAAACGTAGAGTATGAGTCTCTAAACTATTCAGAAAATGAAAAAGAGGGTTGTCGAGGGCGCCAGCTGTTTTTCCTCGCGCCTTTGCTCCTCGACTGGGGACGTGTAGGCTAGTATTGCTGTGATGGGGACTGCCAGTCTTGACCGGGTTGTTTCACGGAAGATGAGGACGCTCCGCCCTCTTTCTCCTTCCATGCCTTGACAGCGTCGATCATGCTCATGCCAGCCGACATCTTGTCCTTTAGGAAGAGGTTGTATTCGCTGGGTTTGCGCTTCTCTTTCTTCGCTGGTTTCTTCCCCAATTGGGCAATGGTGCTCTCTTGTCGTTTCAGTGCATCCGAGATGCTCTTGAGTTCTTTGTTGATAGATGTGTGCGCCTTCTCGAGACTTCCTAGTCTCGTCTTTAGGCTGCCAATGTCGGAGAGGATAGCCTTCGGCCTTTCTAGACCTGACAGTCGTGTCTTTACCGATTTGATGTCCGCGAGGAGGGACTTTGGTATTCCATTCTTCTTCGGCATGCCCAATGGTGTTTGCGGTGAGAAGAAAAGCATTCCGCATGCCTCCAAGTTATCGGATTCTTGACGCGATCGGGTCCCATAACCGTCGGTCAAACCCGAAACGTAGTCTTCTGCGGGCAGATTTCAGATTGTCAAGCAGGTCTTAATGACGGGTGGATTGTTGAAATCGCCAGAATAATGTAGATTTTGACTGAGTTTGACTGGATCCTAATCCTACAACAAACCCCTATCCTAGCAGGGGGGGCCTGAGAATGTCACCAGTTCCGAATCTGAGGCGGTGGTCGTGGAGCTGTACAGGCCCGCGCTCACTAGGGCGGTAATGCCCAGAGCTATCTGAGATTTGAGAGGTTGAGAATGTGGGTCAAGGGTAGCGTTGGTGAATGTCAGGGAATAATATGAGACGCTTTGACCCGGACCGAACTTTGAGTCCTGTGCACTTACGGTTCCAACCAGCACCCCATCCGCCGACATCGTGAAGTGCACGTGCGAAAGAGAGGTTTCGAGCGACGTTTTGCTGTACACGACTACCTGGTTGAAGTTGAAAGTGAGAGTCGAGTTCGTGCAATATCTGGAGACATTGTTGTAAAATCTTACCGTCAACCCATGAATGGATGTGTCGCTCATGACGGCATATGTTGCTGAGCCGGCGATTACGATGAGAACTACTAGTACGATAATGTATCGGACGGCCTTGGTTCCGAACCTGGCAATGTTCTCTCGGGTCATGGGTCTGGCTCTCGACGGTTTGAGGCTTAATGAAACTAACTCAGAAGTCTACTTCAGATTTAGGATGTAAACTTCGTGGTACTTGGCGTCGGTCGACCGTTCTAGTCCTTCGCGGAATCCTGAACAAATTCTTTCAGTTTGGAAATCATGCTTGTGAACTCCATTGGTAGGATGTACTTTGTCGATGCGCCAGCGCCCAGCGCCTTGAGCATGTCTAGGTATTGGAGAGCCATCGTTTTCGAGTCTATGTTCTTGGCAGCAGAGAAGATGAGTCCCAATGCTTGTGCATAACCATCTGCTACGAGGACCTGAGATTGTTTGTTCCCTTCGGCTACGAGGATCGCGGACTGCTTTTGCCCCTCCGCTTGTAGGATGGCTGCGTTCTTTGCTCCTTCGGCTTTGAGAACTGAGGATTCTCGGATACCGTCGGATTCGGTGACCAGAGCTCGTCTGCTTCTCTCGGCGGTCATTTGTTTGACCATTGCGTCCTGGACGTCCTTGGGTGGTCTGATCTCGCGGATCTCGACGTTGGTGACTTTAATTCCCCATCTCTCAGTCACCTCGTCCAGTCTTGTTCTCAGGATTGAGTTGATCTGTTCCCGCTTCGACAATAACTCGTCTAGAGGTATGTCGCCCACAACTGCCCTTAGGGTTGTGGTAGCGAGTCCAACCGAAGCGCCGGTGAAATTCTGGACCTGGACAATGCTCGCGGAAGCGTCAACCACCTTGTAGTAGATGAGAAAGTCAATGTCTACAGGGGCGTTGTCTTTGGTAATCGCAGTCTGATGAGGGACTTCTAGGTATCTTTCTCTGAGGTCGACTTTTACTAATCTATTGATGACTGGTAAGATGAGGACTATGCCGGGTCCCTTTGAGCCGGTTAATCTCCCGAGTCTGAACTGGACGACGCGCTCGTATTCCCGTACGATCTTGATGGAAGACGCAAAGAGTGCGAGGAAAATAATTAGGAGAATGATAATGAAAAATATCTCGACGTACAATGTCACGTCATTGGCTTGGAGGATGACGGAGCCAAGGAAGCCGGGGAGCATTCTAGCTCTCCGCCTTTTCGACGATCAATCTGAGTCCTTGAATGTCCTTGACCCTCACTAGGGTGCCATTAGGTAAGTCAGTTGAGCCGGTTACGGTGAAGTCTTCGGAGCCTATGTTCGCTGTGGCGACTTCGCCGGCTTTCAAGTCACTCGTCAGGCGACCCGTCTTCCCTATTATAGCCTTGGGATTTTGAGCAGGAGGTCTATGCATTAGAGTCTCTCGTACCCGGTAGAGATAGATGCTTCCGAGGACGCCCCCGCCCCCAACGATTCCTAGAATTGTGTAGGTTAGTACTCCTATCTGGATGAAAGTGCCTGATCCCGAAGGAGCTGATGATGGCGCGGGTGTTGAAGAGGGTAGACTGAATATGAGGAGGAAGCCAACGATGAATATGACAACGCCGGCGATTGCGCTGACGCCATGGTGCGTTTTCAGTTCTAGGAAGATGAAGATGGCTCCTATCATCATGAGGATGATCGAGACTATGGAAGCTCCGAAGACTCCTAGTCCTAGGAGAGCGAGGGCAATCGCGGCTGCGCCCACGACCGTAAAGATAATGGTTGGATGGTACAGGTCGGCCAATATCGCAAAGACCCCTGCTAGGAATAGAATGCTGTCAAGGTTCGGATCGCTGATGACCGAGAGAAAGATCGACCTTGTCCCGGCAGAGTGGATCGGAGCGTCTCCCGCTTGCATTATTGTGAGCGCCTGCTGGGTGCTATTCGCAGCCAAGACCCGGTTGATTATGCCCTTCTGCAGTGCTGAACAGGAGCTGACAGTTTGACAATCGTAAGATACTCCGCGTGTTACCATCAAGGCTGCGTTAGTGGCGTTTCTACCATGGCTGCCTGTCAGTGCGGTCATGTATTGTGTGAAGGCATTGATGTCTTTTGTGAGAGTAGTGTTCTCTTCTCCAGTTGGGATGCCGCTCACGATGGGCGTGGCTGATCCAATGACCGTACCTGGCACCATGAAGATCTGATTCGAAGATTCGGCAATGTAGGCGCCAGCGCTGAATGCATGTGCGCTACTTGGAGCAACTAGAGTGGTGAAATTGTTGCTGCCCGTGCTCTCGTAGTTCGAGATTGCGCTGATGATGTTTTCCATATTGGCGCCGCTTCCACCATTGGTGTTGAGGATGAGGATGAAGTTGTGAATTCCCGAGGAAGTAGCATCGTTGATTGATGAGACTACGAAGTCTTCGGCTCCGGGATCGATATTCTGGTCGAGAGAGGCTACGTAGACGTTAGATTGCGCATGCGCCTTTTGCGGAAGAGCGGCTTGAACAGTAAGAAATACGAATACTAAGACCAAGAATAGCGTGATTCTCTGTCTAGTGATCTTCACCATTCAGTGAATGCACTGCCCCATGCCCTGACATGGTTCCGCTTAAGCCTAACCTTGGAATGACGATTCTTTATCTTCCCCTTGTTAGGGCATTCTGAACCAGATTGAGCGCAACGGGGCAGTTCGAAGCCTTCGACCTAGACCCTCGGCTGTTGCAAGGCATCAAAGACATGGGCTTCGACGAACTCTTCCCAATACAAGCGGAGGCTATTGCGCCCATTCTCAAAGGCCGCGACTTGATAGGTCAGGCGCACACCGGGAGCGGCAAGACCCTTGCTTACGCCGTCCCGATGCTACAGAACATCAGACCTGAGGCTAATGGGATACAGGGGCTCGTTCTAGCGCCCACTCGTGAGTTGGCTGAGCAAGTTGCGGGGGAGTTCGCGAAACTAGCTCGACATCTTAGGATTAGAGCCGTACCAATTTACGGGGGGCAGAGCATCAATCTTCAGATGGACCGGTTGCAGGATCCGAGAGCCAAGATCGTTGTGGCCACGCCGGGTAGATTGACGGACCATATGGAAAGGAGGACGATCAGGCTTGACAATGTGAAATTCGTTGTTCTGGACGAGGCGGATCGGATGCTGGACATGGGCTTCATCGACGACATCAACTACATACTCAATCAAGTTCCAAAGAATCATCAGACCGCCCTGTTCTCCGCCACCATGCCTCAGGAGATCGTCCGGCTTAGTCAGCGTTACCTGCGCAACCCTCTCACAATATTCATTGACAGCGACGAGCTCTCCGTGGATACTGTTGACCAGAAAATTGTTCAACTTGAAGAAGACGACAAGTTTAGGGCGCTGTGCAGTTTTCTTGAAAAGGACCTGATAAGTAGGGGGCTTGTGTTCTGCGCGACAAAGATTCGTTGCGACAGACTCGCTCAGGCTTTGCACGCTAATCGATACGACGCCATGGCGATCCACGGCGACCTTTCTCAGAGGCAGAGAGACATGGCAATTCAAGCATTCCGCAGTGGCAAGACAGGTCTCTTGATCGCGACAGATGTCGCAGCGCGAGGTCTGGATATTCCCAAGGTGAGTCACGTAATCAATTATGACATGCCGGAAGATCCCGGAATGTACTTCCACCGAATCGGAAGGACTGCTCGGGCCGGTAGAAGGGGAATCGCTATCTCGTTCCTCACGAGGGAAGATTGGGCGGTATTCGAAGGATTAAGGCGAATGACCTCGGCTACTCTGGATGAGATTAGTCCACCCGATGTTCCTGGTCTAAACATCCCCCGCATTCACCTTCCAGGCCGTCCAATGGGTGGTGGTGGAGGTAGAAGACCTCAACGCCGCTTCGACCAGAGGGGCAGGTCTCGAGGTCGGAGTAGAAGATGGTGACAATGGATACTCTACTGTTCGGAGAATTCGGAGGAACGAGGGTTTCAGAGTGAATTTTCGATGACCGACAAACTGGCGGGGAGGGACGATTCGCAACGGCTTCTCGGTTACGTAGAATCTGTGGCGAAGGAATCGCGTAAGGCTCTAACACTTGAATTCAACGAGAAACATAAGGGAATCCCATTCAATACCACCGGCCAGATCCTGCGAGATAGTCTCGTTGCCTGGTTCGCTCGACGGGACAAGAATCTGAAGATAAGTCCTGAAACCGTCAACAGTGCCAGGCTAGGCGAGGTCAGAGCAGTTTTCGGTGGAGAAACAAAGAGTGTTCGTTTCAAGGTCCGGGCGGATGCAACATTCTCGGTCTCGGGTGGGTCAGCCGATTCGCCTTCTTATCTCAAAGAACTGAACGTTTCAATCGACAGGCACCCATCTTAGGCGCACTGAGGCATACTAGCGGCGCGGAGATACAATCTGGCTAGGGGTGGTTGTTCCGATCTTTATCCTCCTAGCTTAGGAGGTTAGTAACGGAGGCTTAGAAAGCCAGGATCGAGAGCAATCAGTTCGAGCCATCTTAGGAGGATTCTAACCCAATGCGGCCGGTCATTTTCTTCGTCGGAATCGGAATGGTTATCTTGGGTCCGCTGGTGACACTCTTCGCGTTTTCGTCCTGTCTAGGAACCATCTTGTCCGGACACGTCTTTGGTTGCGTGAACGACCTTGTCTTTTTCGTTCTAGGTGGAATAATATTCGTCGCAGGAGTAATCACCGCGATAATCGGAGTCTTCGTGCCAGATCAAACTTCGGCCGCTCCATCAGCTTCGGCTGGTGTGTCCGTACCCGCGCAATCTGGAGTGCAGGTAATTTGCAAGAAATGTCGGCATCCCTACGACTCCAGCCTTTTCTTCTGCCCATCCTGCGGGCAGAGACAGGGCTGACGCCGACTCCCACTCGGAATCTTGAATGTGTCGTTACGGCCTGTGTCCTCCCGAATCTGCATTGGCACGAGGTTCGGGAGTGAAGACCAAGGGGCTGTCTAGGTCGCGCCTTAGCGATTGTAACAGGTTCCTTTTGCCCTGCAGTTGCCTACCATCTTGTGGTGGCTATGCTCTCTAATCTACGTAGCTCACGAAGAGGAGTGGCCACGATAATCGCAGAGGTAATGATGGTTCTCATAGTGATACTCATGTCCGCCATCATCTACGTCTGGGTAGTTCCTGCCTTCACTTCCCAAGCTAGCCAGGATAATGCCGGTGCTGCATATTCTGAAAAATTCGAGACGGTACGGGCCCAATTTGCAAATAATGCAGTGTCAAGTCCTGAGCCTGTGGCAGCGTGCGGATCGCAAGACGGGAGTGTAGGATGTTCGCCGGGTTCATACTTGACATGTAATGGGTCCATAATATCGCCGTATTCGGGGAATGTCGTTGTTCCTGTCAACGGTGTGTGCCTGATTACTTCAACAGTAAACGGGAACGTGTATGTGTATACTGGGGCTAACTTGACCGTTATAGGCGGTACGATTAACGGAGGGTTGGAGGTCGACACCGCACTAGTTGTGACCCTGACGAACGCTCATGTCTCTGGCTTTACAGGTCTGTATAATGTACAGACAGTAAACATCTCGGGGAGCGCTCTCAACACCTCTGGGAGTACGAGTGTCACTACAGATTCTTGTTGTGCGGCTTTGTACGCTGGCGGTCGTGGCTACTTTAGCATGACCAACACCAACGTAACTGGTCAAGTTGAGAACGAAGTTGGTCACAACACTATTGTCAACAACAATCACGTCTCGGGGAGATTGGAGATCGAAAGCGCAGATCTCGGTCAGATAATTAATAATGTGGTCGGGAGTCTTGACCTTGATGCGAACGGGACGATCGTAATTGCTGGAAATACTGTAACCGGCGCTACGGGATGCCCAGCTAATCCCATCGCAGGGAAATCCGTCTGCTATGGCTCGAATGCCTGGTGCGGCACTGGAAACAACCAGATTCCATCTGGCCAAACCAACGGCAATTGCGTCGGCAATGTCGAAGTGGACGTCAGAAACACAGGATCTATACCCGTGAAATTCCTTCAGGTCTACATGACCAACATCCCGTTAGCCGCAGGTCTCTCTTGGCAACTTGCGTCCGGGAATCCCACACAGTGTGGGAGTGGACAATCCGCAACATGCACATTGCTTCCCATCATAATCCCAGTCGGGGACATGGCAGAGATTACTATGGGCTGGACCGCGCCTTCTGGATCGTTCCCGCTGCCCTGGAATTACATCTACTTCATCTTCGTCTCATCGCACCAGAACTATGTCGACGGGTATCTTTATTTCCAGCAAGGGCTTGGAATGCCACTCCAGTCCCGCCTCGAACAGAGAACCTGTCCACCCTGCTACTAGCCGAATAGGCGCAGAATAAGCCCTGATCCGGAATCGGGGCAGGCGTTCCCGTGACCCCCTAGTTTCACGGCTTCTGCCTAGGGGAAGAGTACCGTTTCGAAGATCATCATCCAAGTCCATTCTGCGCCCTGAAACGGAAGACTAGCCGAGAACAGCTTCAACTGGCGAGAGCACTCCGGAAAAAGGGGGCCAACAATACTTTTGTCGCGACGCGAGAGTGGTTGTTTGGTGCCCGTAGGCCGAGTGAGACTTTGGATTCGACTCGGAGCCAAACAGGAGGCGCCTTTCTTCCTCGCTCCCCTTTCGTCCGGTCGAAGCGGGACCGGTGGGATTTGAACCCACGATCTTCGGGTCTCGCCGCAACGAGCGTCGGAGCCCGATGTCCTATCCTGGTTGTCCTCGCCAGCCGCGCAGCCGTCCGAATGCGATCTAGACTACGGTCCCTTGTTGTGGTTGAACTCTGTCTGGATAAAAACTAGTATTTGCCTCTAGAACCAGAATGAGTTGGATCGGAGAACTTCGGTTCGCAGTCAGAGACCGTCGAGTGGACTCTAGGCTTTACGCGACGTTAATAACGCAGATCGGCAAGTATGATGTTTCGTCATGGCTCTTCCACGAAATTCTCGAAACTTGTTCTGGAGCGGACTCTGGATCTATACAGTCGCAACTGGGTTAGCAAGCATGATCTTCATGGCGTGGGCTTTCTACGTCGAAACGACGGGGCGTGGCGCATTGTTCATTGAGCCGAATCGTGTTTTGGCGGCAGGAGAGCTCGCGACAGTCGCAACCGGAATGATAGCGCTTCTCGTCCTCTTCTTTAGGGGTCTTTCCCAGAGGGAACAGGCCCTGACAGAATCTTTGCAGGAATAATCTTCTCAAGCATAGGACCGAGAATTCTAGCGGACCGTCGGGAGATCGCGATCCTCACCACTCTATCTTTGAGATAGATTCGGATCCTGTTCCCCAACAACTGGAGATGCTCGATTTCGTCATAGGAAAACTCAAGGTCACTATCAGCTGATGAATCGAGAATGTTTTCTCGCCTAACTTCGTCCCTTCGCCTCTGGGTTACGAATTCCTGGAGTGAGAAAGCTGTGATGCCGCCTACGATGATACCGAAGTAGCCTGCAACGACTGCCCCTAAGACGGCCAAGATAAGAGCGGCTACCACTGTTAGTTTTGCTGAGCTGAGCCTTCTTAGAACCATCTTCTTTTCAGAAAAACCGATAGCGTAGATATTGGTCCGAATGACCCCTTTGTCAATAGATAGGTTCACCCTACCCGCTTGGTCGGCCGGAATCGCTATCCCAACCGCTCTTGCAGTAAGAACTCCGATCAGTACATTCAAGCTTCCGAGCGCGAATCCGAAAATGGAAGCGGCGATTTCCGAATTGACTAGTAGCACGCTGACTGCTAGAATGAGCCCGCCAGCCATCAAGATGTTGATTCTCAATCCTCAGAATCTCTCTTAGGCCGCATAGCCCGAAACTAGCGCAAATATGAGCATGGAGAGAACTGCGAGACTTATCAAAACATACTTGCTGTCTCTTTCACGGGCAAAATAGATGGAGGATACAGCCACTCGAAAGACTGGAGTTGCTATGAGAACTGCGATCGCAAGGTAGATGATGCCCGAAGCCTCTCCACGGACCGCCGAGCCAATCGTCTCAGCAATCTGTGATCCTATTGCAGGAACGACGTTCTTGAAACCACCAGCCGCCCAGGCAGAGAGTCCGACCACACTCAACAGGGCGCTTGCGAAGACGCCGACGCGAAGCGAATAAGAGACGAGTCTGTTGAGGTCCATAGCTCCTACAAGACCACTGGAAGGCTGAGTCCCTTCAGTATCATAAGCAGAGATATTGCGGCGAGGAGAATTCCGAACGCGACTTTCATTCGGGTCGGGGGGGTCACCTTCAAAACCCTAGTCCCCAGCAGGGCTCCTCCTGCAACTCCGATGATGAGGGGAGCGGCGAGCAACGGATGAACATCCCCTCGCAATAGGTACACGGAAGCGCTGGCCGCGGCTGTGACGCCTATCATGAAGTTGCTCGTGGCTGACGCCACCTTAACAGGCACCTTACTAACAAGATTCATCGTGGGGACATTGATGATTCCTCCGCCCACGCCGAGCAATCCTGAAACTATCCCCGCGGTATAACCGATGAAAACAGTGAGCGGGGTCCGGGTTACTTCATATTTGACTAGTCTATTCAGACTGTGATCTTCGTACTGGTTGCCTAGGGCAAGAATTCTAGATAGTTTGTCTGGTTTCACGTTCGCGGGAAAATCGATTCCTCGGGCTCTAATCATGATGATAGTCGCGTATAGTAGAATTAGTCCAAAAAGTATGAAGAGCGCGGACGGTGAAAGATATAGGGCAACGAAGGCCCCTGTGAGGGCTCCCGCCACAGTTCCTATTTCCAGAAACATTCCAAGCCGCAGGTTTGTAAGACGATCTTGAACGTAGGTGGCGGCCGAGGCGCTAGAGGTTGCTACAACGGAGACGATGCTCGCTCCTACAGCAAGGGGCACTGGCACTCCTTCAACAAGCGTCAGAAAGGGAATGATCAACACTCCTCCTCCCAATCCAAAAAGGGCTCCGACAAATCCGGCAACGATGGAGACTAACAAAATGACCAGTATGTCTATCGGTCCCAGTAATACCGTCCGAGGCACCTTCAAAATTGCTCCTCTAGAGAGTTCTATTAAGAAGATTCTCACGTCAGAGAGACTCTCAAACTAAGTTTGAAAGACATGACAGATGCGCTAACGGTCACAAGAGGCAATTCCTCTGATCCTTTCGGACAATTCAGAGCCGAATGTCAGAGGTTACTGTTCAGCGCGTACTCAAACCTTCAGAAATCCGACAAGAAACGCTTCCCTGACTTGGACGTCGCCTCGAGCCTAGAAGACCCGCCCAACCAAGAATTTGGTCACCTTGCAAGTTCTCTATCGTTTGAGCTAGCGAGAGTTCAGAAAACCAAACCGATGATCATAGCAAGAGAGATTGTGGATGAACTAGACAAGACAAAACAACACCACCTAGTCGAGTCGGTTCAGGCCGCAGAGCCCGGGTACGTGAACTTCAAAGCCAAAATTGAGAATTTAGCCCAACTCACACTCGACGCCATTCTTCAGGAGGGATCAGCGTACGGATTGCTCAAAACGAGTCAGCCCCACCGTATCATTGTAGAACATACTAGTGCCAACCCGGCAAGACCCATCCACATAGGCACCGCCAAGAACTCCATCTTTGGAGACACATTGGCGCGAATCCTTGATGGGCGAGGCCACCATGTCAAGACACACTTCTACATCGACGATACGGGACGACAAGTAGCCCAGATGGCCTACGGATACAAGCTACTCGGAGAGCCAAAGCCCGATGGGAAGCCTGACGAGTTCTTCGGCAAGATATACTCGATAACCTCGACCCTCGCTGAACTCGATGAAAACAAGAAGCGGCTGAATCTACTCAAGAAGACAAACGCTTCAGACATCGACATAGTAGCGGTGACTAAAGAGTTGGACGAATGGGTAGGAGTGGCCGCTGAACTTCAGAGCAAGTATCCAGTCGAGTTTGATCTTCTCACCCAGAAGATTAGAGACGATCCCGATCCGCAACTATCCATCAACGAACTGATCAGGAATTACGAGAAGGCAGACCCGGACACCAAGAACCTTATCCGGCGGGTCAGCCAGATGGTGCTCGCAGGGTTTGAAGAGACCCTTCGAAGAGCCCACATTCACTTCGACCAATGGGACTGGGAGAGCGACATGCTCTGGTCCGGAAGAGTCTCAGAACTACTAGACCGGTTGAAAGACACCGGGCTAGCTCACAACAAAGCTGGCGCTTGGGTGCTCGACGTTGGGACAGCAGTAGATGTTAAT
>Ga0209588_1000162_pt1 | contig 19216 bp, 17 predicted proteins | sample Rivendell_Oct201_10_FD_188351 | JGI IMG/M metagenome (GOLD analysis project Ga0209588, IMG submission 188351) | Vadose zone soil microbial communities from the Eel River Critical Zone Observatory, Northern California, USA -... | ecosystem: Host-associated > Plants > Roots > Rhizosphere > Soil ...
TTCATCGAGCACCGCCACACCGTCATCACGCGCCGCACCGAGTTCGAGCTGCAGCGCGCCCAGGATCGCGAGCACATCCTCGAAGGGCTGCAGATCGCCGTCGATAACATCGACGAAGTGATCAAGATCATCAAAAAATCCAAGGACACGCCGAGCGCGGACGCGGCGCTGCGCAAGCGCTTCAAGCTCTCGGAGAAGCAGTCGGCCGAAATCCTGAACATGCGGCTGGCGCGGCTCACCGCCCTCGAGATCACGAAGCTCGAGGAAGAGCTGAAAGACGTCCGCAAGTTCATCAAGGAGTGCAAGGAGATCCTCGCCTCCAAGCCGCGGCGCATGAAGATCCTGAAGGAAGAGCTGACGGAGCTGGCCCACGGCTTCGGCGATGAGCGGCGCACGGAGATCGTGGCCGACCAGGGCGAATTCTCCATCGAAGACCTGATCGCCGAAGAGGACATGGTGATCACCGTGTCCCACGCCGGCTACATCAAGCGGCTGCCGGTGTCCGCGTACCGGCGGCAGCGGCGCGGGGGCAAGGGCGTGATCGCCGCTCATCAGAAAGAAGACGACTGGGTCGAGCATCTCTTCATCGCATCGACCCACGACTACGTCATGTTCTTCACCGAGCAGGGCCAGTGCTACTGGCTCAAGGTGCACGAGATCGCGCAGGCGGCGCGGTCTGCCCGCGGCAAGCCGATCCTTTCCTGCGTCGCAATGAAGCCCGACGAGAAGGTCGCCGCGCTGGTGCCGGTGCGGGAGTTCTCCGAGGATCAGTTCCTGCTGTTCGCCACCAAGGACGGCCTGGTCAAGAAGACTGTGCTCTCGGAATTCGGGAATCCGCGCTCGGTCGGGATCCGCGCGATCAACATCGAAAAGGGCGACGAGCTCATCGACGTCCAGGTCACCGACGGCAAGAACGACATCGTCCTCGCGACCGCCCACGGGATGAGCATTCGCTTCCACGAAAAAGACGTGCGCGACATGGGGCGGACGGCGACCGGCGTGAAAGGCATCGAGCTCGACAAGAAAGACCAGGTCATCGACCTGGTCGTGGTGCGCCGCAAGTCGACGCTCCTCACGGTCACCGAGAAGGGCATGGGCAAGCGGTCGGAGCTGGACGAATACCGGGTCCAGCATCGCGGCGGCCGCGGCATCATCACGCTGAAGCGCAGCGACAAGACCGGCGACATCGTGGCGCTGAAAGAGGTACTCCCCGACGACGAGCTGATGATGATCACCAAGAAGGGGATCATGATCCGCGTGCCGGTCGAGGGGATCCGCATTTCCGGCCGCAACACGCAGGGCGTGAAGATCATGAACCTGACGCCGGGTGACCTCGTCGTGGATGTGGCGCGTGTCGTGAAGGAAGACGAGGACGAAACGGTCGATGAGGACGAGGACCAAACGCCGCCACCGCCGAAGTCCAAGCCCAAGCCCAAGGCGAAGTCCAAGAAGTAAGGTGGTCACTCCCCGGGACATCCAAGAAGCCGCAGACGGGCTGCGGGGGATCGCGCGCCGCACTCAGCTCGTGTATGTCGAGGAGTTGGGCGCGAATCTCAAGCTCGAGAACGAGCAGCCGATCGGCGCGTTCAAGATCCGCGGCGCCTACAACGCGATCCGCAAACTTCCCGACCCCGTACGCAAGCGCGGGGTGATCACCTTTTCGTCGGGCAATCACGGCCAGGCAGTCGCGTACGCGGCGAAGCAGTTCGGCGTGCACGCGGTGGTCGTCATGCCCGAAACGACGCCCGCCGTAAAAGTCGACGGCGTCAAGAAGTGGGGCGGCGAGGTCGTCTTCGCGGGCCGCACCTCCGAGGATCGGCGCATCAAGGCAGAGGAAATAGCCCGGCGCGAACAGCTCGCAATCGTGCCGCCGTTCGATCATCCGGACATCGTGGCGGGCCAGGCAACGGTCGCGCTCGAAATCGTCGAGCAGCTGCCCGACGTCGAGACGGTCGTCGTCCCGGTGGGCGGCGGGGGGCTGATTTCCGGCATTGTGGCGGGTCTATCCGCGGCAGGTAGCAAGGCCGTCGTTTGGGGCGTTGAGCCGGCGGGTGCGCCCAAGCTGCACCGCTCACTCGCCGCCGGGAAAGTGGTTCGCCTCGAGCGTACCGGCAGCATCGCCGATGGCCTGATCACGCTCAATGTCGGCAACATCCCGTTCGCCGAGCTCACGCGAGAGCGGGGACGGCTTCGCGGCGTGGTGCTGGTCGATGATGACAGCATTCGCGCCGCCGTGCAGTTTCTATGGCGCACCTGCCGGCTCGCCGTCGAGCCGTCGGGGGCAGCCACGACGGCGGCATTGCTCGCCGGCGCGGTGCCACGCTCCAGAACCACGGTGCTCGTGGTCAGCGGTGGCAATGTGGATCGCTCGCTTCTCGAGGCAACGGATTGATGCCTGGTTCCACCACGCGAGTTCTGGTCGCTGACGACGACGCGTCGCTTGTGCAGACGCTGACCTGGATCCTGAAAGAAAACGGGTACGAGGTAGCGGTGTGCCCCGGAGGCGACGGGCTGTTCGCCAAGCTCGAAGAGATCAAGCCCGCGATCCTCCTGCTCGACATCATGATGCCCAAGGTGGATGGGCTGCAGCTGCTCGAACGCCTCAAGCAGGACGAGCGCTACCGCGATCTGCCCGTCCTCATGGTGTCGTCCATGCCGCCCGAAGAAGCGACGGTGCGCGCCCTGGGCCTCGGCGCCGCCGACTTCATCTCCAAACCGTTCCGCGTGCGCGAGCTGTTGGCGCGGGTCGAGGCGCACATCCGCGTGGGCCGCGCGCTCGCGCAGGCGCGCGAGGAAGCACGTAGTCGAGCGGCGATGGTGGACATCCTCCACGAGGTCACCGACTCCCTCAAGCCGGACGAGATGTACCACATCCTCGCCCGCCGCGTGGCTCGCGCGCTCAACATCTCCAAGTGCTCGATGGTGCTCGCGAAGCCCGGCGATCATCAGGGCGTCGTGGTCGCCGCGTATGAGAACCCGATGCTGCGCAATCTGCAAATTGAGCTCAGCCGTTATCCCGAGATCCGCAAAGCCGTCTCGACGGGCCGGCTCGTCCTGGTCGAGGATGTCGCAACGGACGCGCTCTATGAGGAAGAGCGACGGCGCTGGGAGCGGGAGCAGATCAAGGTGCCGACCCGCTCCGCCGTGGCGCTGCCATTCTGGATGAAGGACCAGCAGATCGGAGTCTTCTTCCTCCGGACCACGGGAGACGACCCGCCGCTGAGCCGGGCGGACGCGCAGTTCGCGGAGACCGTCATCAAAACCGCGGTGTCGGCGATCGAGAAAGCGTACGACTTCGAGAGCGCCGTCTCCGACAAGCAGCGCCTCGAAAAGCTGGCGTCGACCGATGCGCTTACCGGTCTTACGAACCGGCGCTTCCTCGCTGAGGCACTGACCCAGGAGCTCGATCGGGCACGGCGGTACAACCTGGCGCTGACGATTCTGCTCGCGGATATCGACCGTTTCAAATCGATCAACGATACGCGCGGACACATCGCGGGCGACTCGGTGTTGCGTCAGGTCGGTGAGCTGCTGCGTCGCGAGGCGCGATCGGTGGACATCGTCGCGCGCTACGGCGGCGAGGAATTCGTGATCGTGATGCCCGAGACCGCGCCGCACGGTGCGGCAATCTTCGCCGAACGGCTGCGGCGCCGCGTCATGGCGCGCGACTTCGCCGATCCCGGCGAAGATCCGCTCCACATGACGATCAGCATCGGACTCGCGTCGTTTCCCGATGATCGCGTCAACAGTGCGGACAGCTTCGTGTCGCTCGCCGATCAGGCCCTCTATCGCGCCAAGAACGAGGGGCGCAACTTGGTCCGGCAATGAGCGAGCGGCGCTGCCCCAGGTGCGGATCCGTGTATACGGACACGGGGGCACGCTTCTGCCCGAAAGACGGCAGCATGCTCGTGGAAGTCCAGGCCAGGAAGCCGGGGCCGCCGGCCGCCCCGGCTCCGACGTCGGGCAGCGGCACCGGCGTTCGCACGCCGCTCCCTCCGGGAAAGGCCGCAGGTCTCGACCGCGCGTCCACCCTCTCCAATCAGATCCTGGACGCTCGCTATCAAGTCATGAAAAAGCTGGGCGAGGGCGGGATGTCGTACGTCTATCTTGCCAAGGAGATCTCGTCCGGCGACACCGTCGCAATCAAAGTGCTCTCGCCGCGCCTGGCGTCGGATCGGAGCTCCGTCGAGCGGCTGCGGCGCGAAGCAGGGCTGGCGATGCGCCTCGATCATCCCAATGTGTGCCGCATCCTGCGCCTCGGCGAATCAGAGGACGGCCTGATCTATCTGGTGATGCCCTTCCTGAAGGGCGAGCTGCTCTCCGACCGCGAGGTTCGCGGCGGACCGATGGACATGGCGCTGGGCGTGACGTTGCTGAAACAGATGTGCGCGGGCCTGCACCATGCGCACGAGCTGCAGATCATCCACCGCGACCTGAAGCCCGAGAACGTCATGCTGGTGCCGGACGACGGCGGCGGCGCCGAGCGCGCCGTGGTGATGGACTTCGGTCTCGCCAAGGAGCGGCGCGCCGACCCGGCGATCGCCAAGCTCACCGCGACCGGGATCATCCTCGGCACGCCCGAGTTCATGAGTCCCGAACAGATCCGCGGCAAGCCACTCGACGCGCGCAGCGACATCTACGCGCTCGGCATCGTGGCGTTCGAGATGTTCACCGGCAAGCTGCCCTTCCAGGGACGCAACGCGCAGGAAATGATGATCGCGCGGCTCCGCAGCCAACCCATCGCGATCCGGACACTGCGATCCGACGTCCCGGATGCGGTCGAACAGGCGCTCACGAAGGCGCTGCAAACGAATCCCGACGACCGCTTCACGACCGCGCTCGAGTTTGGCGCTGCGCTCACGGGCGCGGCCGACTCGTCGGGCGGCGCCGGCTTCCTCGGAAAGCTCAAGGAGAAGTTCTCGTGATCGTGCTCTTGACGCTGCTGGCGCTGCAGCAGGGACCAGCAGTCACGGCGATTCGCGCAGGCACGCTCATCGACGGCAGCGGGGCGGCGGCGGTGAAAAACGCGGTGATTCTGGTGCAGGGCGATCGCATCACCGCACTCGGCGCGAACGTAGCGGTGCCGGCCGGCGCGACCGTGATCGATCTGTCGAGCGAGACCGTGCTCCCCGGGTTCATCGATGCGCACGTGCATCTCGCGGGCCGCACGATCGGCGATGGCGACTGGCAACACAGCCGTCTGACCGAGATGCCGAGCCAACTCGCGCTGCTCGGCGCGGCGCACGCGCAGCAGACCCTGGAGGCGGGCTTCACGACCGTACGCGTCGTCGGCAGCGCGAGCTTTGGCGATGTCGCGCTGCGCAACGCGATCAATGCGGGCTGGATACCGGGGCCGCGGATCGTCGCAGCAGGCATCTCGTTCGGCATTCGCGGCGGTCACTGCGACGGGACGAACGGGCTGCAGCCTGAAGCGCTGAGTCACGAAGGCGGGATGGAAGTCGGCGTGGCGGACGGCGTTGAAGAAGTCCGCAACGCCGTGCGGTACGCCGTCAAATACGGCGCCGACGTCATCAAGATCTGCGCGACGGGCGGCGTCCTGTCCCTGACGGACTCCGTCGGCGTGCAGCAATACACCGAAGAAGAGATGCGCGCGGTCGTCGAGACCGCGACGCAGCTCGACCGCCGCGTCGCGGCCCACGCGCACGGCACCGCCGGGATCAAGGCCGCGGTGCGGGCCGGCGTGACGTCGATCGAGCACGGCTCGATTCTCGACGCCGAAGCCGTCGCGCTGATGAAGCAGCACGGCACCTGGCTCGTCCCGACGCTGCTGGCCGGGTTCACCGTCGAGTCACTCGCGACCGCCGGCCGCCTCCCGCCTCCCATCGCCGCCAAAGCGCTCGCCATCGCGCCGCGGATGCACAACTCCTTCAAGATGGCGCTCGACGGCGGCGTGAAGATCGCGCTTGGCACCGATGCGGGCGTCATGCACCATGGCACCAATGCGCGCGAATTCGGCCTGATGGTTCGCTATGGAATGACGCCAATGCAGGCGATCGTCGCCGGAACGTCGAGCGGCGCCACGCTGCTCGGTCTCGAGCGGGACGTCGGAACGATCGCGGTCGGGAAGCGGGCCGATGTCGTCGCGGTGCACGGCAATCCGCTCGACAGCATCCAGATCCTCGAGAGCGTCTCGTTCGTGATGAAGGACGGCAGAGTGTTCAAGCGCGACGGGCAAGTCCTCGGACGGAGTGTCGCCGGAGTGCCGTGAAGCGGTTCCCCGCGTTCGACCCACCGGAGTACGTCGATTGGAAACCGGATCCCGCGCTGGTGCGCGCGTTCCGCTCGACCATCGAAGCGAATCCCGAACGCGCCCGGGTCGTGAGCGCGCTGTCGCGCGATGCCAAGCTCGAGCTGTACCGCGGCCTGCTGCGGGCCCGGTTGCATGACATCGAGCTGAAGCGCTGGGTCCGCACCGGCGTCATCTCCAAAGCGTGGCTGGGGACCGGCGAAGAAGCGACCACAGTCGGGCCGGTCCATGCGCTCGAGCGTGGCAAAGACATTGTGGCGCCGATGATCCGCAACGCCGCGGCCTGCTGCGAGATGGGGATGCCCATCGTCGACATGCTGCGCGCCTATCTCGCCACCGCCGACTCGCCGAGCGGCGGGCGCGATCTCCATGTCGGCTCCTTTGCGCACGGCGTGCTGCAACCGATCTCGCACGTTGGCGACATGGTGCCGGTGATCACGGGCATCGCGCTGACCTTCAAGATCAAGCACGAGCCGCGTGTGGCCCTCACCTGGGTTGGCGATGGATCGACCAAGACTGCGGCGGCGCACGAAGGCACCAACTTCGCCGCCGTGCAGCGCGTCCCCGCCATTTTCATTCTCGAGAACAATCAGGTCGCCCTGGGCACCCGTCTGGAACAGCACCATCTGCCAGCCGACTTCAAGGATTGGCCCGCCAGCTACGGTGTGTGGGGAGCTTCATTCGATGGCAACAATGTGCTGGATGGCTACGCAGTCACACGGATCGCCGCCGAGCGGTGTCGTAGGGGCGAGGGTCCCGCGCTGTTGATTGCCGAAACATTCCGGATGGGTGGGCATGCCACGCATGACGAGCGCGAGGCCCGCGAAACGTTTCCTGCCGATCTGTTCAAGACGTGGGGCAAGCGCGATCCAGTCGGTCTGTACGAGGAGTACTTAAAGGAGGAAGGCGTCAAGGCGAAGCAGCTCGGTGAGGTTGAGGCTGACGTGACGGCGCAGGTCGCCAAGGCCGCCGAGGAAGCGATCGCGAGTCGGGAGAGAATGCCAAAGGCGGAGAGTGCGTTGAATGGGGTGTATGCGAACGGTCGGTAGCCTGTTGGCAGCGTTGCTCCTGTCACGGCCGGCGGCGGCGCAGCAGGGCGGAATTGACGTCAAAGGTTACATGGTCCGCATCACGCTCTCCGATTCGGGGCATGCGATCCACGGTGAGGAGCTGGTGCGTTTCGTACGCCAGGCCTCGGTCGACAGTGTGCTGGCGCTCGATTTGGTGGGCATGACTGTTGACTCGGTGAAGGTCTTGTACGGCATGAGTAGGCGATTCACGTACGACGGCCGCCTGCTGCGTATTCCTCTGCCGGCGGGTCCGGGGACTGACACGGTCACCGTGCTGGTTGAATACCACGGCACACCCCAGGACGGCCTGATCATCGGACCGAACGCGCGGGGACGGCGCGTCGCCTTTGCCGATAACTGGCCGGAGCGAGCACGCTTCTGGCTTCCGACCGTCGATCACCCCAGCGACAAGGCGATGATGCGGTTCTCGATCGTCGCTCCGGCGGGGTGGCGCGTGGTTGCGAACGGGAGGTTGCACCTAGGCGAACACAGTCGTGATTGGGTCGAGGACCATCCAATCCCGGTCTACACCATGGTCTTCGGAGCCGGCGAGTTCACGGTCTCCAAGCATCGCCCAGTGATCAACGGCCGCGACACGATCCCCATCGAAGTCTGGACCGATCCCGAAGACTCGGCGTTCGCCGACTCGGTCCCGTTCCGTCGCGCCACCGAGATCGTCGAGGTGATGCAGCGCCTGATCGGGCCCTTCCCCTACGAGAAGCTCGCGCACGTGCAATCGTCCACGCGGTTCGGCGGGATGGAGAATTCGAGTGCCATCTTCTACGCCGAGAAGCCGTACGTCGAGCGGAAAATGCGTGAGGGCGTCGTGCGGCACGAGACCTCGCACCAGTGGTTCGGGGACGCGGTCACAGAGCGCGACTGGCCCGATATCTGGCTCTCCGAAGGTTTCGCCACCTATTTCGACGGCGTAATCGGTGCTGCGCTGGACGGTGACTCGGTGTTGGCAAACGCGATGCGCGCGAACGCCGAGGATTACTTCAAATCCGCAGTCACCGACCGGCCGATTGTGGACTCGGGGTATGCCGCCGATCCGATCAAGCTGCTGAACGCGAACAGCTACCCCAAAGGCGCATGGGTCCTGCACATGCTCCGCGGTGCGATCGGCGATTCGGCCTTTTTCCGCGGGCTCCGAACATACTACCGTACCTACCGCGACTCGACCGCAACGAGTGAAGACTTCCAGCGCGTAATAGAGAAGGAAGCCAGAGCGGATCTTGGTTGGTTCTTTCACCAATGGCTGCACCAACCGGGATACCCACAGCTCGACGTAAGTTGGCAATACGACGCTGGAGCGAGGAAAGTGCTTCTGGGTATCACCCAACGCCAAAAACCAGAGTGGGGCCTGTTCCGACTCCCCGCGCTGACGCTGGAGTTCCGGGGAGCGAACGGCGCGACGGTGCGACGCAGCGTTACCGTGAGCGCTGAAAGTCGCGAGACGTCTGCCCGGGTGGATCTGCCCGTTGCGCCGGCCGAGGTCCGCGTGGACCCGGACGCCACATTGCTGCTGCGAGTCACCGCCATCAGTCGGAGGTAGGCAATGCGTCAGCGTCCGTTGTCAGTCGCTCTCGTCGTCGCCTGCCACGGAGCTCCCGCGGGGGGACAGGCACGGAGCGACGACGCGCTCCGCGTGCCGCCGGGGTTCAAGATCGCGGTATTCGCGGAGAATCTCCGAGGCGTCCGCTTTATGACCCTCGGCCCCGGGAACGTGATTTATGCGTCGCAGCCTGGGTCGGGTCTGATCGTCAAGCTCATCGACGCGAATCATGACGGCGTCGCTGACAGCGTGGTGACGGTCGCGAGCGGTGTGAAGGGAGCCTTCGGCATCGCCTTCCGCGGTGACACGATGTACGTCGCCGGAGAGCGCGAGCTCGTCCGCTTCGATCCTGGCGCCCGTGCGCCGGTGACGATCATGCGCCTGCCAGGTGGCGGTCATTCGACCCGGACGATCGTGTTCGGGCCGGACGGCAAGCTGTACCTGGCCGTCGGCTCCTCGTGCAACGTCTGCGACGAGGGCAACGACTCGATGCGGGCTGCGGTGACGCAGTTCAACCCTGATGGTTCGGGCGGCCACATATTCGCGAAGGGCCTTCGCAATACGGTTGGGATGGCATTCAATCCGAAAACAGGCGAGCTGTGGGGCGGGAACAACGACCGCGACAATCTCGGCGACGACCTACCGCCCGAGCATGTCAACATCATCAAAGACGGCCGCAATTACGGCTGGCCGCAATGCTACCTTCCCGGGAAGCCCAATCCTGAGTACGGATCGGCGAACTGCTCGAACGTGGAGCCGCCGGCGATCACGGTGCAGGCGCACTCCGCGCCGCTCGGCCTCGCGTTCTACACGGGCACACAGTTCCCCCGCGAGTATCGCGGTGACGCATTCGTCACGCTGCACGGCTCGTGGAATCGGTCCGTGCCGACCGGAGCCAAGGTCGTGCGCGTCCAAGTGGACAGTAGCGGACGCCGCGCCGTGGGTGTAGACGATTTTATCGTTGGTTGGCAGCGTCCCAACGGTTTGCGCTGGGGGCGGCCTGTCGGTGTTCTGGTCGCGCCGGATGGCGCGCTCCTGGTCAGTGACGACGACGGCGGCAAAATCTGGAGGGTGACCTATGGACGGTAGGACGGTCGGACGGCCGGTCGGCCTGTATGGCGTGATCGCTGCGGTTGCCGTTGCGTTGTTGGCCGTCGGGCCGTCAGGCCGTCGGGCCGACATTCATTCAGAGTACGTCAAATTCCTCAGCGCCAAAGACACGATCCGCGCCTACATCGCGTATCCGGAGCGGCCGCAGCCCGCGCCGGCGGTGATCGTCATCCACGAGATCTTCGGCATGTCGGATTTCATCCGGCAGACGACGGAGCAGCTCGCGAAAGACGGGTTCGTCGCCATTGCGCCCGACTTGCTGTCGCGCCGAGGCGGCACGCCAACCTCGCCCGATTCCGCGCGCAAACTCATCGCGACCCTGAACGCCGATACGGTGACAGCCGATTTGAATGCAACACGCGCGTACCTCAAGACCGTGAAGGCCGCGCGCTCGGACGACGTGGGGGTCATCGGCTTTTGCTGGGGCGGGGGTCAGAGCTTCCGCTACGCGACCAATGCGCCGGAGCTCAAGGCCTTTGTGGTGTGTTACGGCCCGAGCCCCAATGCAGCGGATATGGGGAAGATCCGCGCGAAGGGCCTCGGTGTGTACGCGGAGAACGACGCGCGCATCGATGCCGGTTTGGCGGACGCCGCGGCAGCCATGCGGGCGGCCGGTAAGGAGTATCCGTACACCGTGTATCCGGGCGTCGGACACGGCTTCTTTCGTACGCGGGAAAAACCGGACGTTGCCGACAGCGCGTGGAGCGCCGTGATCCGGTTCTTCCGCGCGCAGTTGAAGAGCTAGCGGCGCGCCGTCTCGGTCAGATAGGCGCGCGCCCGGTCGAGCGGCGCGTCGCGTCCCGCCAGAACGTCCTCCACCCGCACATCCACCGGGAACTGCGGAGCGATGCCCGTTGGCACGAACTCTTTGCCGTCGGGGAACGCATCGCGGGACACCGTCATGCGGAGTTTCCACCCGCCGGCGAGCGTCAGAATCGCCGTTTTCCCCGTGCGGCCGGCCGACGCTTCGCCGATGATGGGACCGCGGCCGCCCGCCTGGAACGCCACGAGAAAGTCCTCAGCGGCTCCCGCGGTGCGGGTGGAGGAGAGCACCACGACGGGACCGGTATACGCGAGGCCCTCGCGGCGGACCGGCGGCCAGATCGTATCGGACGGCATGTTGACCCAGCCGCTGAGGGAATCGGCCCGATACTGGGGGATGCGCCTGCGCGACGTGAGGAACGGCCGCTCGATGAGACGAGCGAGCAGCACCTGGGCGTGCTCGCGGCCAATCACCGTCCACGTCGTCTCCCGCAGATCGAGGATCAGGCCGCGATGGCGCGGTCCCTCGCGGGCCGCATCGCCCAGCGCGCGATCGAACAGCGTGAGGACCTCCGGGTCAGCGAAGGAGTTCACGCGCATCCAGATCGCACCATCGGGGAGTGTATCGGCTTCGAGCGCGGGGCGATCGAGCGGCGAGCGCCCCCCCCCGCCCCCCCCAGTCAGGGACATGCTGCGCGTAACGCTTGCGCCGCGCTCAGCGCCGCCGGGGAGCCCCAACAGCAGATGCAACGCTGTGCCGCGTTCTCCTTCGAGCATCTGCGCGACGGCGCGATCCCAGCGGCTCGATTCCGTGGCTGCCGAGATTTCGGGCAGGACGGAGTCACGGATCCACACCGCAGCGGGAATGCTCTGCACGGCGAGAATCTCCGCCAGGCGCTCGGGGCGGGCCACGCGCATCTCGTCGTTCGCGACATAGTCCATGATGAACGGGCGGCGCTCGATGCTGCGCAACGCCAGGGGCGGGCGGGCAATGCGATTTGCGATCGTCGGGGGCGGGAGAATCTCGAGCTGGCCGTCGTTCAGCAGCGCGCCCCAGCGCCGCAGCCGGTGAAAGTACTGCAGGTCGGTCGGCGGTGGGCGCTGTCCCGCGTACGTGACCGTCGCCGCGAACGCCGAGTCCCAATTCGCGCGAGCGGCGTCCCAGTAGGCATAGTTGTAGCGCGCTTCGGCCCACACGCCCGCCGCGACGAGCTGTCGATCGACGGGAGTCGCGCGCTGTGCCACGAGCGGTGCGACGAGCAGCGGGAACCACGCTGCCAACCACGGCGTACGGGATGACATGGCCCTAATTTATCTGTTGCTGTTCGCCTCGCCCCAACTGCTGGTGTACCTTTATCTTCGCGAGCGGCTGCCGTTAACCGCCCGCCGCCCCCTCACCATCCTCTTTGGCGTCTTCAACATCCCGTGGCTCATCGTCGGGGTGCGGATGTTCTCGGGAAGCCTGTGGGGCATCAGCCGCGTCCCCTACATCGCGCCGTGGATCGCCTGGCAGATGCTGGGCTGGATCTTCTGTGGGCTGATCTGTGTGTATCTGCTCGGCAAGGGAGTGTGGTGGCTGGTTAGGAAGGTGCGTGGGGAGTCGGGAGTGGTTCGTGACGGTGCGCAGCCAAAGGTCCCACTCCCCACTCCCCACTCCCATGTGTCGCGACGTCAGTTCCTGGCTCGCGCCACGTACGCGTATGCCGCTGCCGGTCTCGGCGTCTCCGCCTACGGCATTTGGAGTGCCGAGCGACTGCCCTCGATCACGCGCCGCACGCTCGTGTTTCCCGATCTCCCGCTGCCGCTGGACGGATTGCGGATTGCCCACCTCTCGGACGTGCATGCTGGCATCCACATGTCGGAACACAGGATGCGCGAGATCGTCAAGCAAACGAATGCGCTTGGCGCTGATCTGATTGTGCAGACGGGAGACATGATCGACATCTCCCAGTCGTTCATCCCCGACTACGTGCGCGCGTTTCGCGACCTGCATGCGCCGCTGGGCGTGGTCACGGTCCTGGGCAACCACGATCGCTACACGGGCCAGGACGCCGTCATTCGCGGTGTGCGAGAGGCGGGGCAGGTCTTCGTGAAGAACGGCGTCCATGTGATCGAGCGTGGCGGGGCGGCGCTGGCTCTCGTGGGTATCGACGACCCCCGGAACTGGCGCGCTGACGACCCGCAGGACGACGATCTCGAGCAGGCGCTCCACGTCACGCCGCCCGCTAAAGACGCGTTCCGCATCCTGCTCGCGCACCGCCCCGGTGCCTTCGACGGAGCCGCGCCTCGTGCAATCCCACTCACGCTCGCGGGCCACATCCATGGCGGGCAGTTCTACCTGCCTGTTGTTGGATGGTCCCCGGGACGGCTGATTACGAAGTACGTCATGGGGCATTTCACTCAGGGAAGTAGTCAGCTCTACGTGAGTCGTGGAATCGGCGTCGTGGGCGTACCGTTACGGGTATTTGTGCCACCGGAGATTGCACTGTTCGAACTTCGACGTGGTTGAGTAGCGCGCTTACGCGCCTATAGCTCTCCAGGCTGCATCAATCACTAACCGCACGCCTGCATCTGGTGGCTTCCATTCGCCCGCCACGACCTTCTGCAACGCGTGGCTGATCGTCGCGAGCCAGACGCCTGCCCAGATCTCCACCGCACCCGCTCGCACCGAGCCTTGCGCCTTCCCCTCGGCAACGATCCGTTCGATCGCCGTCCGAAACTCGCGCTCAGTCTTGCGACTCTCGTCGTCGAGCACCGCCCAGAGCGGCTCGAGCAGTCCGAGTTTGACGACGGCCGTGTCGTGCGCCGCTCCTTCAATCAGCCCATGCGCGACGGCGGTCAACTGCGCCCGGGCCGCTCCGGCGTCGGAATCTCGCGCCGTTTCGTGCACCACCTTCGTCGCCCAGCGCTGAGCCGCCCGATACAGCTCATTCACGAGCTGCTGCTTGCTCGCGAAGTGGCGGTAAATCGTGCCCTCGGCAATGCCCGCCTTCTTCGCGATCTGCGCCGTGGTCGTGTCGTGATAACCGCGTGTGGTGAAGAGCTCGAGGGCCGTTCTGATGAGTCGTTGCCGTGTCAGTTCGGTTGCGGTCACGGCTGCGAATCTACTAGCTTTCCCGCCGCTTCATCTCCCCAACAATCATTCGGAGGCGTTGCCGCGATGCGCATGCTGGTGCTGGGCGCTGGGCTGCAGGGTTCTGCCTGTGCGTACGATCTGCTCCAGCGTTCGGAAGTGGAGCGCGTCACGCTCGCCGACCTGCACCCGAGACGCGTGCCCGCCTTCCTCAGGAAGAGGAAAGACAAGCGGCTCGTCACGGCGCGCCTCGATGCGAAGACCGGCCCGCGACTTCGGAAACTGATGCGCGGCCACGACGCCGTCATGAACGCGCTGCCGTACTACTTCAACTACCCAGTTGCGAAAGCCGCCGTCGCCATGGGTCTGCACTGCGCGGATCTGGGCGGCAACACCGAAATCGTCCAAAAGCAGAAGACGCTGCATGGTGCCGCCCGGAAGAAACAGGTGTCGATCATTCCCGACTGCGGCCTGGCTCCTGGCATGGTCAACATCATTGCGGCCGAAGGGATCCGGCGGGTCGGCGACGTCGAGAGCGTGAAGATTTTCGTTGGCGGCCTGCCGCAAAAACCCGAGCCACCGCTCAACTATCAGATCGTCTACTCTCTCGAAGGTGCGCTCGACTATTACACGACGCCGTCATGGGTGCTGCGTGAGGGTCGCCCCGAGCGCGTGGACGCCCTCTCCGAGCTCGAGGACGTCGAGTTTCCGAGCCCCGTCGGAACGCTCGAGGCATTTCACACCGGCGGCGGCATCTCGACCATGCCATGGGCGTACCGCGGGAAAGTGCGCACCATGGAGTACAAGACCCTCCGCTACCCCGGCCACGTCGCGATCATGCGTCCGATTCGGGAGCTGGGGTTGCTGTCGCTGCACCCTGTGAAGATGAAAGCCATGGAGATCGTGCCGCGGGACGCGTTCATCGCGGCCGTATCACCCCAGCTCAGCAAGCCCAACGGTCGTGACCTCGTCGCCCTCCGTGTGGAAGTGCAGGGGCGTGATGGTCGCCGCGTCGCCTGGCAGCTGCTCGATTATTTCGACGAAGCGACCGGAATCAGCGCGATGATGCGGACGACCGGGTATTCGCTCGCGATCACCGGCGTGATGCAGGTGGATGGCCGGGTCAGCGCTGCGGGTGTGTACACGCCGGATGAGGCGGTTCCATTCCAGACGTATGTCGATGAACTCGAGCGGCGAGGTGTTGAAATACGTCAGGTAACGATCAAAAGCTCCAGGCGGTAGCAAATGTGACCTGCGCGCCCTCGGTCCCCTTGCCTCCCTCCAATATCACTAAGGTATTGCGCATGAGCGCCACGGCCACGCCCCCGCCCATCGCGGCATGCAGGCCGTCGCGCGTGAGGCGAATCGACTCTCCAGGACCAAAGACTCGCCCCGCATCGTAGAAGGCAAACAGCTTGACCTCGAACAGGCGTGGCGCCCAGAGCAGCCCGTACCGCGCCTCGACGCCGCCGACGATCTTGCCGGGCCCCACGAAACGGCCGTCGTAATAGCCGCGGAGCGAGCGAACGCCGCCCAGCGCGACGATCGGCCCTTCACTCGTTTCCATGGTCTGTTGCGCCGCGAGCGGGGCAGTGCCGGTGATGTTTTCGCCGCCGAGGCGCCCCGCGAGAATCAGCCGGTTCAGGGGATGCGCGTAGACGTGCAGCGAAGCGCTGGTGCGCGTATATCCCCGTCCGCTCCCAACCAGCAGCTCGGCGAGGACACCGCGATGCGGATCCACTTCCAGATCGCGCCAATCGAGCACGATCCCGGCGCGCGCAACGCGGTCACTGAAAGGGCCGATGCTATCGCGTTGAAAAACGCTGATCCCGGGAAGTGCGCGGAAAGCGGTGTGCTCGACAGTGCCGCCCACCAGCACACGCAGTGGCCCGACTACCCTGCGCTGCACCGTGAGCCGCGCCGAGCGTGTCGTTCGGCTCACGCGATAGAAGTATGCCCGGCCGGAGCCGGTGCTGTCGCGATCGAAGATGGTGTTGTTGCCCTGGCCGTAGTACCCCAGGCGATTCGCGCGAGTCAGACTGAGCGTCAGGCCGAAGCGCCAGCCGTCCCAGTAGGCTGGTGCTTGCGCGTCGGCGACCGCCACATAGCTGCCCTGCGTGCTCGCGCCGGCATCGAAGGCCACGCGGCCGAAGCTGGGCTCGGGTCGCTCGACGAAGCCCATCGGGCTGGACCAGTCGTAGTGCCCGGCGAACCAGAATCCGTCGATCGAGCTGTAGGAGACGAATGGGTAGAGGTGATCGACCCATCGGTGCTTCGGATTTGGCTCGGCCTGCGCGGCGAGTGGGGACGCCAGCGCGAGAAGCAGAAGACCTACGCGCGCGTGAATAGGTAGGCCGTGTCGCGGATCTTGGCTTCGACGCCGTCGTGTGCCGCGAAGTGATTGGGGTAGAGCGAGGCGGCCCCGAATTCGCCTCGCTTCGTCACCGCATAGAAGGCGAGGTCGAACTTCGGCTTGCCCTGGGCGTCCAGCAGCCGCGCTTCCGTCTCGGCGACGACGCGCTTCAACGTCTCGAGGCAGGCGTCGGTCGGCTTCATCCCGCGCCGCATGTGCTCGACCGTCAGGAACCCGCCGCACACCTTGATGTTCGCCTCGCCGAGTCCCGTCGACCCCGCGGCGCCGATGTCGTTGTCGCAGTACTGGCCGGCCCCGATGATCGGCGAATCGCCGACACGGCCGGGAATCTTCCAGGAGAGGCCGCTCGTCGTCGTGACCGAGGAGAGGTCGCCCTGCGGCGTCACGGCGTCGCAATTGATCGTCCCGGTCTTAGTGACGACGAGGTGATCCGAATCCGGGACGTCCAGGTAGTTGTCAGTCGGACTTAAGTTCGCACGCCACCGCAGCCACGCCTCGCGCGAATGCGGCGTCAACAGGTCTTCTTCCTTGAAGCCGAACGAGAGGGCGAAGCGCTTGGCGCCTTCGCCGACGAGGAAGATATGCGTCGTGTACTTGAGGATCAGCTTCGCGACTTCCGAGGGCGTCTTGATGTTCTCGAGCGCGCCGACCGCGCCCGCGCGCTTCGTGGGGCCGTGCATGCAGGAGGCGTCGAGCTGCACCACGCCCTCCGCGTTGGGCAATCCGCCATAGCCGACGGAGTCGTCGTTGGGATCGAGCTCCTGGATCTTCACGCCTTCGACGACCGAGTCGAGCGTGTCGGCGCCCTGCATCAGCATGTCGAACGCCTTTTGCACGGCGTGCAGACCGTTGGCGCTCGCGATCGCGACGGGCTTCGCCGCCCAGCGGGACGGTGGAGGAAGCGGGCGCGGCGGCCGCATCGGATGTGGGATTCCCATCACGGTACTCGCCGCTACGCTGCCGGCGGCGGAGCGCAGGAACTCGCGACGCGACACAGATTCGGGCATGCACGGTTTTAGCCACTCGTCTTGCGGCTGTCAACTTGCTATCGTTCCCACCCCGTGGAGCTTTCGCTCGTCGTCCCCGCGTACAACGAGCGGGAAAACCTCGCGCCGCTGCTCGCCGAGATCGCGGCCGCCCTCGCAGGCCTGCGCTACGAAGTGATTGTCGTGGACGACGGCTCGACCGACGGCACACTGGACGCGCTCAAGGCGCTGCGGCAGCAGTATCCCCAGCTGCACATCATCGCATTCGAGCGCAACGCGGGTCAGACAGCGGCGTTCGCGGCCGGATTTCGCGCGGCGCGTTCCCCTATTGTCGTTACGCTAGACGCCGATCTGCAAAACGATCCTGCCGACATTCCCAAGATCGTCGATACCTTGCAGCGCACGGGGGCAACGGCGGTCGCCGGGTATCGCGCCACGCGACGCGACACGCCATGGAAGCGGCTGCAAAGCCGCATCGCCAATGGCGTCCGCAATCGGCTCAACGGGGAAGTAATCCGGGACACGGGTTGCTCGCTCAAAGCGTTTCGGACCGACGCCCTGCGCGCCTTGCCCTTGTTCGCCGGGATGCATCGTTTCTTGCCGACACTCATCAAGATGCAGGGGGGCACCGTGACTGAAGTCTCGGTTGGCCACCGGCCGCGGAAACATGGCGTCACCAAATACGGCATGTGGAATCGCGTGTGGCGGTCGCTGATGGATGCGTTTGCAGTGCGCTGGATGCAGCGCCGCGCGCTGCGCTACCGCATCCGAGAGGAGATCTCATGACGGGAGCCGATACCTCCCACGAGCAGTGGCTCGTGCAGATCGATGCCGAGCTGGACGGCGAGCTGTCGCTAGTCGAGCGCGCCGCGCTCGCGAAGCACCTGGTGACCTGCGCGCATTGCGCGGGCGCGCGCGCGAGCCACCTCGAGGTGCGTGTCGCCCTGGCGCGCTCGGCCGGGAATCCGCACGCGTTCGTCGTACCACGGCCCGCGATCCGCGCCGGCACGCTGGCTCTCTGGGTCGCGCTGGCGCTGGCGACCGGACTCCTCGCAGGTTGGGTTGCAGACCGCCGGTGGGGTGGGCCCGGCGGGGGCGCAACACTCGAGGAATCGCGTGGAGCTATCGTCGTTCACTAGCGTCATCCTCGCGCTGTCCGCTCTCCAGGGGCCGGGCACCCGGCTCACGTATCGCGTTCGGGTCATCGAGCCTGCCTCGGTCGCGCCGCGCGTCCTCGCGAGCGGCGCGGTCAGTGGACCGCTCGACAGCGACATGCGCCTCACACTCCGCACCGACACCGCCGAGGTCGAAGCGTTCTTTCAGGTGGCGCCGACGGTCGGCGATACCGTGAGCCTCACTGGTGAGTTCTACATGCGGCGGCTCGTGGGCCGCTCGCGCCGCGGCCTGCCGTTGTGGGAGGAGGACAGTTACCGACGGCTCGTCCGGTTGGCGTGGAGCGATACAGCGCGCATCTATCCGTTCGGCACGGGTAAGCGCGGCGGCGGCGGCGGCGGCGGCGGCGGCGCGCGGCGGGCACTGTGGGTCGAGCTGATTCTGGAGCGCGAGTTTGCGGGAGGCGAGGCACGGGCGGAGGAAGCCTTCGATTTGGTCGATTCGACGCGCGATTTCCGGCTGGAGGCTGTCGTGCGGCCGCGGCGAGCGCGGGTGATCCTGAACCTGGTGCGCGGGGACACCGTCAGCGCGCCGCGGCCGATTGATCTGATCCCGGAGGAGCCGCCGCGCGTGGTGCGGCTCGTGCTCAAGGCACGGGCTACGACGCTGGTCGTGAGTCTCACGCGTCCCGACCCGGCACGCTCGGCGCGCGATCGCGCGCTGGCGCTCGACGCCGATATCATCTGCCTGCGGGTCGCGCGGCCTGACGCGCCCCAGCCACTCGGGACCATCTGCGGGCGGCTCAACAACGTCGCGCGCCAGCTGCCGTTGCCGACCGGCGATACGCTCGCCGCCACGTTCGCCTGGCCCGGCTGGCGCTGATGGCACCACGCAAGAAACGGCTC
>Ga0209588_1000163_pt1 | contig 19082 bp, 29 predicted proteins | sample Rivendell_Oct201_10_FD_188351 | JGI IMG/M metagenome (GOLD analysis project Ga0209588, IMG submission 188351) | Vadose zone soil microbial communities from the Eel River Critical Zone Observatory, Northern California, USA -... | ecosystem: Host-associated > Plants > Roots > Rhizosphere > Soil ...
AGTTGACGAGTCCGCCTTCAAGGCGCTCGTTCGCCAAGCGGTCGCCCTCAACAGTTCTGGCAAGTCGAAACCTTCGAAGAAAGCGAAGTCCTAAGGGAGTCCGCCCTGAACAGGTCCGACATCGGGGTGGCGGAGGTGCCGTTCCGCCCGAGCGTACCCAGGTTGAAGATGAGGTTGGACACGCTGCCGTCGATGAAAGAGGCGGCGGCGCTCGACAGGTCGCTAGGCTTCAAGCCCATCGCGCCGTACAACGCGAACCCGGTGGCGGGGACGTTGTTCTTCGAGCTGGTGCTCTGACTGCGAAAGGCATGGCAAGGGTTGCGCGGCGCAACTTTGCTCGGCCCACTCGACTCGCTGGCTTGCGACTGGCAGCCCTGAAGGCGTGGCGAGACCTGGTTCTCGGAGTATGACTTGACGAGAATATAAACGATCGGCTATATGTCTATCGTGGAATCATCGTTTGCCATCGTTGCGGAGCCCAACAGACGGGCCATCTTGTGCCTGCTGCTCTCGTCTGAGCGCTCCGTTGGCGAGATCGAGCGCGAGCTTCGACTGTCGCAGCCGTCCGTCTCCAAGCACCTGCGAGTGCTGCGAGAGGCTGGGTTCGTGGAATCACGAATTGAAGCGCAGCGGCGCCTCTATCGACTGAGACCGGAGCCGCTGATGGAGCTCGACGCATGGCTCGTTCCCTTCCGGCGCTTCTGGTCAAAGCACGTCGATGCCCTGGAGCAACACTTGAAAGGAAAGAAAAGACATGAGCAGCGGTGAGCCATACGCGCCGGGTGCCGCTTCTGGCGCTGAGGTTCGAAAAGAGGGAGAGAAGTGCACGCTCGTTCTCGTCCGCGACCTCTCCCACCCTCCTGCCCAGGTTTGGAAGGCGCTCACGGCTCCGTTCGATTCTGACCGGAACCTCGGTACCGTCGGCACCGCAAAGCTCTCGACCGTGGGGGCGCCGACGCCGCATGTATCCGAGACCCAGGTGAAACGGGCCGACGCGCCCAAGGTGCTCGAATTCAGCTGGGGGGGACAGGACATCCGCTGGGAACTGGAGCCGCTGGGAGGCGGCGGCACTCGGCTCACGCTTTGGCACAACATCGACCGTGGATTCATATCGATGGGCGCTGCGGGTTGGCACATCTGCTTGGATGTGCTGGATCGGCTTCTCGCCGGTCGGCCGATTGGACGCATCGTCGGCCCCGAGGCGATGAAGTTCGGCGGCTGGCAGCGATTGAACGCCGAGTACGCAAAGCAGTTCGGCCCGACCTGAGCATGCCCCGCTCCAAAGGAATCGTGATCGGCTTCTGGATCGTCACCGCGCTCTTCTGCCTGCAGATAGGCTTCACCGCCTACGCGCAACTGCGCCTGCCGCAGGTGGCGGAGGCGTTCACCCACCTCGGCTTCCCCGCCTACTTCCGGGTGGAGCTCTCGTGGGCCAAGCTCCTCGGCGTGGTGCTGCTGCTTGCGCCGGTGCCGGCGCGGCTCAAGGAGTGGGCCTACGCCGGCTTCGCCATCGACCTCGGCTCTGCGCTGATCGCCCACCTCTCGGTGGGCGATGGCCCGGAGGCGTGGGGCTGGGCGGCGGCCACCGGCGTGCTCTGGGGGCTCTCGTACTTCTTCTGGCGCCGCCTGCAGGCCACGCCGGCGAGCGCCTGAGACTCGGCCATGTCCCAACGCTACCCCTCCGTCGACGCCTACCTGCATAAGGCTCCCGCCTTCGCCCAGCCGATCATCGAGCACCTGCGCGAGGTGGTGCACGCCGCCTGCCGCGAGGTCGAGGAGTGCATCAAGTGGAACGGCCCCTTCTTCGTCTACCGCGGCCCGGTGTGCGCGGTGGCCGCCTTCAAGGCGCACTGCCGGATCGGTTTCTGGAAGGCCGACGTCCTCCGCAAGGGTCCCGCCGCCGCCGCGCTGGCCAGCCTGAGCAGGTGAGGCCATAGCATATAGTATTACCTTATGAGGTAATACTTATGGAGTCTCTCACCACTAATGAAGTTGTTGCCCTCTTCGGCCTCGACGCGCGCCGAGTTCGTAAGGAAGTGGAATACGGGCTGTTTGGCGCATCAAGCCCCCCACGCTTTGACCTCACCGCAACGGTCTACCTCTGCACCGTCTCTGAACTCGGCTTCGAACTGGGAGCCGTGGAGGACAGAAGAAAGCTCTACGCGTTGATCGCCAACGCTATGAAGAAGGCGAAGCGCCCGGAGACCGTCGAGTTAAGCCCGGTTGCCGATCTAAAAATCGGCCACGTGGTCGGCGAAGTCGAGGATAAGACAGGCCGCTTCGAATCGTGGAAGCGCAAGCTCGTCACCGATGATCGCATTCTCGGTGGCGAACCCGTCTTTCCTGGCAGTCGCCTCGCGGTGCGCCACATCGGCGGATTGCTCCTGCAGGGGACCGCGCCGACCGAGATTCGTGAGGACTACCCTTACCTGAAAGACGAGGACATCGAGTTCGCGAAGATGTACGCCTTGGCTTATCCGCCGATGGGACGTCCACGACGTGGACCTGAAGCTTCTTCTCGATGAGAACATCTCACCGAAGATTCAGGCAGCGACGTTGGCGAGCAACACTTCATTGATGACAGTTTGATAGCCGACGCCGCGTTTCTTGGCTTCTCGTTTCGCCCAAGCAACGACGAGTGGATGCAAGCGAATCGCAACGGGTCGATACTTCGCGCTGGCGGTCTTAGGCGGCCTTCCGCGACGCCGCCTGCGCTTCTTACCGAGCTTTGCCTCGATCGCTTTTCGATATCCTCTTACTTCGGCCGGGGTAATTCGGCGCGCTCGCTCAAATGGGAATGACCTTGCTTTCCTCATATCGTTTCCTTTCTCTGCGCGTCGCCTTGCGAGCGCTGATGATTCGATGTTTGCTTCACGAGGTACTTCGAGCCGATGGTTGGCTCCGGCGTGCTCTTCTTGGGGCTGAAGCCACGCGCGGCGGTGCTTGGCGATGCCAACCCCGAGCTGATGCTTTGCTACGAGGTGATTCGCGACCAGGTGGATGCTCTGCTCCAGGGGCTGCGCGAGCACCGCAACACTGCCGAGCACTACCACGCAGTTCGAGCCCAAGCGCCCGAGGCCCTTTCCCAGATCGAGCGTGCGGCACGCTTCATCTTCCTCAACAAGACGTGCTTTATCGGCCTCTACCGCGTCAACCGGCGAGGCCGCTTCAACGTGCCCTATGGGCGCAATATCTGGGCAAACTTCACGGACGAGGGCGTCTTGCGGCGCGTCAGTCAATGCCTCAAGGGAGCGGAGCTACGGGGTGGCGACTTTGCGGACATCTGCGCAGACGCTGCCGAGGGGGACTTCGTTTACTTTGATCCGCCTTACATCACTCGGCGCGCCGCGCGCATCATTCGGTATCAACCCGGCAGCTTCTACGAAGCTGATCATCGGCGACTCGCCCGCTACGTTCGGGAGCTGGACATGCGGGGATGTTTCGTGATGGTCAGCAACTCTGAACACCCGCTTGTCTTAAAGCTCTATCAAGGGTTCCGCATTGATTCCCTCGACGTGCGCCGCAAAGTCAATGCCGACGCGACGGCACGAGGGGGGTGGAGAGAGCTGCTCATCCGAAACTTTGACCAGCGTGGGAATCTGCTGACGCGGAGGCGGATGCGAACCCCGCAACTTTGCTTGCCCTGGTCTTGAGTCGTTTGGCGGGGGCTTTTTCAAATGTCGTCGCAAAGGACGAGGGGGCACAGCCCTCGAAGACGCCGTCGAGGTAGCTCTAGGCTCGAGCGATTCTGGGAGGCGCACGCCGCCGACTTGCCTCCAGGAGCGAAGGCGATCGTTCATTGCGAAGGCGGGAGACGGTTTTGTCCCCTCCAGCTTTGGGACATACAGACCGGCGGGGCGCTCCGCTCTTCTTCGAAGGTCAGCCTCAACTTCCGGTCGGTGATGACGGCAACATCAATTTTGTATTCGGCTCGCAGGCGCCCGGAGGACTGGACCCCTCCGAGTTCCCTTCCGGCTCAGCTCACGAACCGCGGTCGCTGGAGCGTGAGCTGCTCCTATTTCCGGCCCAATGGATACCGGCTTCAAACTTGCTGTGTTCGTCGTTGGCGGCGGTGCCCTCGTCGGCGCTTGTTACTGGCTGTTCCGGAAGCTGTTTCCTCCTCCGCCCGATGACCCCACTGCTCCCAAGGGGCTCCTCGAAGGTTCGACGACTGGGGCCACGCCGACCGACGACCACCACCATTGAATCGCTGGAGCTCAAAGGAGTATTCAAACGGCGTGTTGAGCCGAAGAGGTGATCGCCTATACCGCGACTAGCGGCGTGTCACCTCTGCGGTTGAGGAGTCTGCGTCGAGCGATGTCGACGGCTTCGCCGCAAATGTCATTGCCCTTGAATGCTCGTCCGAGGTTCAACGCCGCAACTCCGACGGAACCCGCCCCCATGAATGGATCGATAACCAGTTCACCGTCAACGGTGCTCTGACGCACGAGCACCTCGCTAACCTCAACGGGCTTCTCTGCTGGGTATCCATTGTAGATCCGAGGGCACTCAATGATGTCGGCAACTCCCAGGTCGTTCAGCTTTCTTTTCCCTTTTTCGAAGAAGAGGATCAGCTCGTATCGAGATCGGTAGTGGTACCCCATCCCGATCCTTTTCTTGTCCCAGACGAGTGGCTTCCAGAACTTGAATCCTGCTTGCTCCGCCATGGGCTTCGCGATGAAAGCTGTCTCGGGATCGCAGAACAGGTAAAAATGTCGATTCTTTCGTAATACACGGAAAGCTTCGCTGAAGAGCGTAGGAAAACGCGCATTCGGGAAGATGGTAAACCAGTCGTTACTGGAGGCCTTACTGTGCTTGAGCCTAGTCGTGGTCCCGATCGCCCTGTGCTTCTCAAGCGATTCATAGGGCGGGTCAGTCACTACTAGGTCGACTGACGCGTCTGGTAGCGTCCGCATCCACTCGATCGCGTCGGTTCGTGCTAGCTCCGGACCTTCAGCAAGTTCCATCATCGATGGGTCTACTACGTGGAGGATCTGACAGCCCGCAAAGTTTTTGGTCCGTGGCAGGAAATGGCGCATAGGAACCTCTCTGATACGCTGCCATCAAAAGGGCCTGGACCCTGGGTGTAAACCATGCCGAACCAGACGAGCGGCTCTGGCGACGAGCCGACTGCAAAGCTAGGTGGAAAGCCCTACCGACTATTGGTTGCCGCGCATGTAGCGAAGACCTTCGCGGGAGCCGATCTTATCGTGTACGAGGAAGTTCCTTTCGGCTCGTCGATTATCGGCAAGGATCGGCACGTCGACATCCTAGTGCTCTCCAGGAAGACGGGGCACGCCGTCGGGCTCCAGGCCAAATATCAAGCTGTCGCTGGCACGACGGACGAGAAGATCCACTATGCGCTGGCTGACTGCGCGGCAATGTGGATTCCTTGTGTCGTAGTGTATGGCGGGCCCGGCTGGTCACTTGGCGTAAGGCATACGCTCGAGGCATCGCGCCACGCCGTTCGTGCTGAGGTTCTCAATGGAGAAATCAGGGAGTCGGCCGAGCTCGACACCTTTGTCGCGGCTCAGTTTGGCCTTTGGGCCACAATCTTGAAGGACAAGAAGCCCGTTGCAGCGACGTAGGCAGTCATAATTGGACAGGCAGTGCCGCACATAGGCAAACATGACAACGTGCTGAGGGCGTACGGCTTCCTGAAGGAGCGCGCTCAAGACCAGAAGCAGTTCACCATTCAAGATCTGTCCAATGCATCTGGATGGTCTGAGATCTCAGTCAAGACTTACCTCGGTAAGACTCTTGGACAACTCATTGAGCGCTTACCCGGCGGTCAGCTCCGGGCTAAGCGTGAAGTGCTTCGCATCTCAGAAGAGCGTTTCCTTCGTCACATGACGCAGGTGAAGCCGATCTTCACTGAGTACAACCGTCAGTTGCATGAGAACCTTCTTAGTTTTGAGTTCTTGCTGCCTCTTATGCGAGAAGACAAGCTTCGCCGAGCGCTAGACGACCTCTTTTTTTCAGACACGATACGCAGGCGATTACGCGAGGTTGGGCTTCAGCATCTCTCGACGGTGATTCCTCGCGACCCTAGTGCGTCGGATGACGAGTACCTCGACTCCGTCCTACAGAAGTGGGCTTATGGAGTCTCCGGTGGATACTCCATAAGCCATGCCAGCGGCAGGTTTCGGGCTTCGGACCTGCGATCGCGCAAAGAGGCCGTAGAAATGCTCGCAGAAGACATGCTTTATCTCGTTGACGAGAGTACCGCGATGGTGCGCTTCTTTGTGGCACTCGAAACGGGAAGCGGTAAGTTCGGCGGAACTTTCGCACAGACTGTCGCCGCGCTCGACAACGTCGAGTTCTCCGACCCAATTACGCTCGCGAACGAGGTTCGCGTCGCCCGCATCTTGTTCTTCCAGCTATTTGTGGAGGCCGTGGTGCGAACCGTAGAGGGTGAAGACGAGATTTGGCTTCTGGAACAGGGACCTTCGGGACGGCGTCTCTACAGGTGGATGCGTCAGTCCGGCGCGCATATTGCTTGAACTGGCTCTTGTTGCAGTTGGATGGCCGGTTATCGCTTTCCGGGATTTCTCTCGATCTTCATACGATTCGACAGGACTTGGTGGCTTCTGAATCCTAGGAGTCGGGCAGCTTCCACCTTCCTGCCGTTCGCCAACGTCAGGGCTCGTGCGATGTACGCTTGTTGAATCTCTTCCAGGAGGCGATCGAGATCGAAGCCGGACCCAAGTGGTCGGCTCATGACATCGGCGGACGACCCGGTGGGGGCCCTGCGAATGAGCGCCTCTTCGATGTCTCGCGCGCCGATAACCGGCTTCGTCGACCACACGATCGCTCGCCGCATTGTGTTCGCGAGCTCGCGGATATTTCCCGGCCAAGAATGTTGTCGAAGACTGTTGCGCGCGTCTGCTGACAGAGACCGCGCCACGATGCCAAGGGTCAGCGACAATTACTTCTCCCGAAGCGAAGAAGTAGTTGACGCCTGGGAGGCGACCGTGCGTTCCTGGAGTAGCAGCTACCAAACGGTTGCTACTTCGCGTGCCCGTCGAATCGGGCGGTCGCTCGTCAACAGAATCAAGCCGTGAACTCTCGCTGTGGCACAGATCAGTCTATCCGCCGGATCCGAGGCAAACTTGTTCGAGAACTGCTCGGATTCGATGGCCACTTCGGCCGTTAGAGGCAAGATGTCCAATTGAGGAATGGATGAGGCAAGGCGCAACCAGTCAGCCCACGAGAGATTGGGCGTGTCGACGACGATCCGGCCCCGAGCCAATAGCCAAGACGCTTCCTTGAGAGAGATGGCAGCGAGCCCGACCTTTTCCTCCGAAAGTGAATTTAGCACCCGCCGCGCGCGGGCTCCAAGACGTGAGTCATTCAGCACGGCCCAGATCCACGCCTGGGTGTCGAGGAGGTATTTCAAGAGCCTTTGAACCACTCACCTTCCGGGATGCGAACCCGGTCGAGATCGACCAGGACTCGCGCGGTACCTTTCAGGCAACCCAACAACTTCTCAGCGGCGACCCGGTGGCGTTTAGAGGGTTGAAGCAGAGCGACCTCGCGATTTCGCCGCAAGATAGCGATCGTCTCACCGCGCTCCGCCTGCCTTACGTAGCTGCTGACCCGATTCCGGAATTCGCCGATTTTGACTCTTCGCATCCTCAAGAACATAGCCAAGTAACTTAGCCATATCAAGAGAGGGGGGGTTCTCTGGGGCAGAGAAGGTCACTTCGGGCGCCCCTGTGCTTGTCAACCTCAGCGAGTCCATCGGAATCCCGACAGCTGGCTGGCGAATGGCGCTCGAGAGGCTCGCCGCACTCGTCGAGGCGGACTAGAGTGGACTATTTCGAGGAGGAGGGTTGAGAGTCCAGCTCATCGCGTGGGTCGTGCTGTTCTGCTCTTGGCTGATTGGCTGCGCCGCCCAGGTGCCAACTGTGCAGCTCAGCGAATCAACGTCGCGTGAGCTTCGCCAGAACATGAAGATCTACACCCGCGCACAGCTCGACGAGGGGTCTGTCGACCGGCTTGGTGTTGTCAGCGCGGTATCGTGCGGGGCCAATTTCTGGGAGTCGGCATCCGAGCAGGACGCCGTGGACCAACTTCTTCACAAAGCATCGCAAGCTGGCGGGACCGGCATTGCAGACGTCTCCTGCGAGCACTGGGGGAGCAACAACTTCGAAAACAAGTGCTGGAGCTCATACACGTGCACCGCGGCTATCGTTAAGGTGAGCCGTGCGGCGCCCACGGTGAGTGGCTCGACGGCGTCGAGTTCGTCGGGGACTGGCTTCGTGATTTCGGCGGAGGGCCACATACTCACAAGCAGCCATGTAGTCTCAGCCGCAAAGTCCATCGCAGTTACTTTCAATGGGGAGACCCTGCAGGCCTCAGTTGTTCGCGACGATTCGCAGAACGATCTGGCGATCATCAAGGTAGATCAGCCGAGCACGCCCCTCGAGTTCAGGGATGACGGCCGAGTGCGAGCCGGCGACGCCGTGATGATCATCGGCTTTCCGGATTCGAGCGCCTTCTCCAAGGGGCCGCACGTCACCACAGGGAGCATCACTGCACTAACCGGCACTAAAGATGATGTTCGATTCATGCAGGTCTCAGCTCCCGTGGAGCCTGGCAACAGTGGAAGCCCCGTGTTCGATGAGAGTGGACGAGTCATCGGTATCGCGCTGGGCAATGGGAGTGCGATCAAAGCATCCATTGCCAAGACACTCATGGACGCGAATGGCATCAACTTCGTCGTGAGCCAGCATGCTGACCGAAAGAGTGTCTCAGACGTTACGGATGCTGTGCGCAACGCCATCGTCTTTATTGAGAGCCGGTAGAGTGCATGTATCGCTTCGGTGGGAGTGTAGGATTGCTGATCACCGATTGGTTGACGGCGACATGCGGGCCATCGTCTGGCTGTGCTAGCGTTCGCGAATCACCTCCCCATCAGCGGAGCGCTCATGAAGAAGATCGTCTTCCTTGCAGTGCTGATGTGTCCTCTCGCCGGATTTGCGCAGCACTTCGTAGCCGGAGTGCGAGTCACCATTGCGCCTCCTGCTCTGCGATTGGAAGTGGTGCCCCAGCCGCCATCCCTCCGTCATCAGTGGGTCGCCGGCTATTGGGCATGGCATGCGGGCAGGCAAGTCTGGATAGAGGGACATTGGACCTTGCCGGCGGCACCTGGGTATGTCTGGCAGCCAGCGTCGTGGGAGAACAGGGGAGGCGTTTGGTTTTTCTACGAGGGCTACTGGCGGCCCGCTGATGCGCCGGATCCGGGCGCCGTGTACCAGCCGCCTCCGCCGCCTGGCCGCGCGGAGATCGTTGAAACAGCGCCGCCAGCGCCGATCGAAGAAGTGCGCCCGCCGCTTCCTTTCCCCGATGCGCTTTGGATTCCGGGCTACTGGGACTGGAATGGCCTGAGGCATGTCTGGGTGGCAGGCCGCTGGTCGGCGAGACCGCCGGGCTACGTTTGGGAAGACTATCGCTGGAAGCATCGCCGCGACGGAAAGTGGGAGCATAAGCATGGGCACTGGCATCCCCATGACGACGACGATTGAGTCCTACGCGAGCCACACCATAGGAGAATCCGGTCGCGTAACCGATCGGCCAAAAATCCGCAGGAGACCAGGGGCTTGGCGCGGCGGCACGTTGGCGGGCTCTACTCAGGCGGCTTGCTAGGAGTCGCATCATCGCCCGTAGTTTCGGCACGAGCAGGTGCGGGGTTGTTCCCGAGCTGGGACAAGAGCTCTTTGAGTGATTGCCCCGCTGCCTCGACCTCGGCGAGTCCTTTGAGCATCTCGGCCGGGCTCGGAGGAATCGAGCTCGCGGCCTCGCCGTAGTTTTCGGGCGCGCGCTGGGCCGTGGACCGGTCCGCGATGTCGCGGAGAAAGCACTGAAGCGCGGAACGGTAATCCGCGAGGTACTGGTCCACGAGCTCTTCGTCCTTCTTGAACCTTCGGCCGCTGATCTCGACCTCGGCGCCGAACAGCGCGCAATGAAAGCGGTTGTAGTCGTATTCGTAGGCCGCGCCGGATTTTCTCTTCGACTTTTCGCGGGGCCCGTGTGCCTTCGCGAGTATTTTGGCAACGCGCTCTTCCGTCATCTTGACGGACCAACCCTCTTCGGCAGCCCGTTTCGCCAATTTGACCTTGGCGTTCAAGTCCTTGATACGATTCAAATATCGGACGTGTGTCTCAGTGATCTTGTCGCGCGACAAGATTTCTTGAATGGGTTCCGGTTGGTCCAGGAGGTCGACGAATCGCTTGACCGAGGCGCTGGAGCCCCATCCGTAACGGCGGGCGATCTCCTCGAAGCTGAAGTTGCAGGGCGGCTTGGTCAGCCGTTTGTAGCCCGCCGCCTTTTCCATGATGTTGGCGTCGCTTCGGACTTCATTTTCGGTGACGACGCGAGCGGCCGCCTCGGCATCGGTCATCTCGTCGCAGACGCCCTGAATGCTTTCCCAGCCGAGCTCCTTGGCGGCTCGCCAGCGCCGCTCTCCGGAGACGAGCTCGAAAGCGCCCGCCTCCGCCAGAGGGCGAACGAGAATCGGCGTGCTCAAGCCCGTCGAGCGAAGGGATTCGACGAGCTGTCGCTGCTTCTCATCGTCGAAGCGGGTTCGGTACTGGTACGGCGATGGTCGGATTGCGACGATCGGAATTGATCGAAGTGCGGCTTGGTCGCTCATACTGTCACCCCGGGTTTGCGTGACCGCATCGGCGCCTGCGGCGAGGGCAGACCAAAACTGAGCAAGGTCCGCGCCGGAGAATTCACGGCGGATAACCGTCTTCGGTGCAGCCGCCGAGGCCTATTTACTGGGACTTGGTGAGACAGCCCGCAGTCAGCCGTTTTCGATTGGCGAATTGCTGCTCAATCGACTTGTGCCAGTTGAGCAGAAATAAGCCAATGCATGCGAGCGAAACGGGGCCGCTTCATCCGCTCATTGTTTGGCGCGCCCGAGACGAGACAACTTAGAGGAGAGACAGGAGGATCAATACGATTCCTACGATTCATGATGAGCACGAGTTCAGGTTGAGCGCGCGCGGTCTTCCTGACCATCATTTTTCGGCGTGCGCTCCGCCGCGAAATCGCCACGGCTCATCCAGCAGCCGCCAACGCTTGCTGCAGCCCGCGCGACAGTTTGAGCGGCGCGAAGCGCGAGCGCGAGTAGAGATAGTCCTCGCCCGACTCGTCCACTACGCGTAACAGGCCATTGCGCTCGGCTTCGGTATCCCGGAGCGCGACGTAGATCCCTGAGCGGTCCGACGATCTCGAAGTCCACATCGTGATCTTAGCGCGATCCGTGACCGTAAATTACGGGCCCCGGTTCACGAAGCGGGGCAGCGGAAAAATCCGATATCTCAGCCGATGAGTTCTGGGGCTTGGGCCGCCCGTGTCGGGCGTGAGTTCAACCCGCGTCCGTCGACCCGGGAAGGCGCCTTGGCCTTCGCGGATGATTTGTTCGGCGATTTCGGTCTTGCGTTCGTCGACAAAGAGCGGCTCGAATCGATCCAGGAGTTCAGGTGGCGGCTCGACCGCGTCACCGCGCAACTCGGCGAGCAATGTGTCGACATTGCGCGGATCGCGTTCCGTTCGGCCAAGTTGGATGCCGCTGCTCGCGTATTCGCGCGTTTCGTCCCACAGAATCCACCGCGCGTCCGGCCAGAAATGCGCGTCGAGAAGGACCATGCACGCAAGGGGCAGCGTCATGTCTTCGGAGGTGAACCGGCCCAGCATTCGATAAAGGCTGGAGCGATCTGGCGCTCCATTTGCTCCATTACCTCATTATTCGGCTAGCCGAGCATTTGAGACAACGACGTTCAGAGGGGCTCGCTCACGAAATCGCCACGGCTCTTCCAGTCGTCGCCACCGTCCTCGGCGAATACCACTGGTTTTTACCGGCGGGTGCCGCGGACGCGAGTTCGCCGCTTGGTTGACCGAGTGCGCCTGCCTGCCTGAATTCGACTGAAGCGGACCTCCATTTTCCAACCGAGCCCGTGCGCTACTCGTTGGAGGAAGTCTAGCTTTGGCAGCGTTTGTGCCTTCTCAATCCGCGCGATACTTGGCTGTTTCGTACGAACACGTTCGGCCAGCTGTTCTTGCGAGAGGCCTGCTCCCTGGCGCATCGCCTTCAGTTTCTGAGCGAGGCGGTACTTGTCGAACTGCTCGTCTAAACCAGCAGCAAACGAAGCATCCTTCGCGGATTCATCCTTCAACCAATCATCGAGAGAAGTGCCGATGTGCCTGTTGCGCTGTCTAGTCATAGCTTCCCCTATGAGACTTCTTTACCCTTTTTCAGCCGCTGCTCTTCGTCGAGCACTTGCTTCATACGCTGGCGCGCGACGGCTAGGTCGCCCTTCTTCGTCTTTCGACTTTCCTTCTTGCAACCATGCAGGATTACCATCGTCGGGCCCGCAATCATCACGTACATGACCGAAGGTATTCCCGGGCCGGCTCCGTTCCAGCAACGGACCTGAAGAAACGCACCTGAACGGACACTAAAGAACGTTATAACAGAACTGTTATATGATCAAGCGGTCCCACTCCTCGGGGAAGCGGACGAATCGGTACGGCTCGGCCACGCGGCGGCGGCGCTCGGGGCTCGTCAGCCCGAGAAAACGTTGGCGGATCTGACCGCGGTCCAGAAAATATTCGACGCGCCGAACGCGGGGACTGCATTGGTTTGGGCGCAGGTGGCACCCGAAGACGTCCTTCGCAGCTACCGGCTGATCAGCAGCGGCCTCGAGGCCAATGCCTTGCGTCAGTTGGGGCGAGGGGTCGAAGCGTCGCGTGCATTGGAGCGCAGGCGTGAGCTGTTGGCGGACCTGTTCAAGAAGTCCGACCGCGATGAAGATCTTCGAGCCGTGATTTTGGCGGAGAGCCAGCTGGCGGACAACGCGGTCGATCGCGGCGACCGCGAGGCCGCAGCGCGTTGGGCAGCGGCTGCCCTCGATCACGCATCGGCTTTTGGCGAGAGGACCCAGACGCGTCTTCCGCCGGAAGAACGGGACGGGCTCTGGCTCGCGGCAGAGCTGGCGGCCCTTCCATGGCATTCGGATCAACGCCGCAACGCCGGTGCGGTTGAAGAACGCGCTTTCCGAGCTAGCCCCCCGTCCCGGTGGTGGGAGAGGCCGGAGTGAGGCCCGTTGGCTCGAGATCTGCCTCGCCTTGATGGCGCTCTAACGGTCATAGGTCCACTAGGTGCTCTTAGTCGTGAAGACCCTTCGGCTAAACAGGTGCGTTCACCAGGCTATTGAATTTGCCTTAAAATCATGCGGTGTATTGTTTAGGTGAAACACTTCACGTTCGGCATCTCAACATGAGATGTCTTAGCGAGACGCCGTACAAAAACGAGCTCCGATCGTCTTCACGCCAGCCTCCGACAGGCCGAAGTGCTTCACTTTACCCTCGCGGATCAGGTCCTTCACCGTGCCCGCGACGTCCTCGATAGGCACGTTCGGATCGACGCGGTGCTGGTAGAGGAGATCGATCGTGTCGACCTTCAGCCGCTTGAGCGAGGCATCGGCGACCTCCCTGATGTGCTCGGGCCGGCTATCCACGCCGTTCGTGCCGAGCTTCATGCCGAACTTCGTCGCGATGACGACCGGTACGGCGAGGGTCGGATTGCGACGATCGGAATCGATCGAAGTGCGGCTTGGTCGCTCATACTGTCCCCTTGGGTGTGCGTGACCGCATCGGCCCCAATGGCGCTCATCGTTCCATTTCGACCCGTCACTTGCACCAGCAGTACCGCCGCAGCGAACAGCGGAAAAGGTCTCCAGGAAGTTGCGAAGCGCTCGCTCGAGCCTGCGCGCCACCCCGGTGCGCGTTGGCCGTGCCTCTCGTGCCGTGGCTGTCCATCGATAACCCACCTGCAGGCTCGCGGAATGAGCACTGAGGAGAATCTGAACGAGCCCGAGGACCACGCTTAGGGCCAGCATTTTCAACTCGAGGCTCATGCGCTTAGGTTCCGCGACCGGGCGCGCAGCCGGCGCCAGAGGAAGGGCACGGAAACCACCATAGCTCGTCCACCTTTTGTGAGCAGTGGGTCGTGCGCGCTGCGCCCCTCGTTGACAGCACCGGCAGCCGGTCCTAAGACTCGCGTCGGAGTGCGGGGATCTCCGAGAGCGAAATGGCTGGTATGAACATCGTTGCGTACTCGACGGCGGCGCTCCTGACCGTCACATCGGTGGTAGCTCAAACGCCCTATGTGATGATGAGCGACCACGGCGTGGTCGAGCGCCTCGAACGCGGCGTGGGTTTCGACAATCATGGCACCGTCGCCGAACGGCCCGAAGCCTGCGATCTGATCGGGCTCGCACACTACGGGCAGGACGTTCCGGGAGGTGGAACGCTCGGTTCTATTGCGTTTGCCGACGGCGCAACCATCAGCTCGACGGGTCGCATTGCATTCGTTTCCCGAATCGACGGTACTGAACGCAATCAGGGAATATTTTCGGCCGGCGAGGATGGCCTCCTCCCGATTGTGATTGGCTGTGGTGGAGGCGGGGGAAGTGGAGACCCGGGTTCAGGGTGCGGAGATCCATCGCCAATCGGCGGAACGTTCAGCGGTGTTTTCCCGGGTACTCCGCCCTCGGCCCCGCCGATAAACAATATCGGCGACGTCCTGTTTCTCTCCGACATCGACCGTGGGGATTCGCCGCGAGGTCTGTTTCTTTACCAAGCAGACACCGGCGACATCCGCAAGGTCGTCGCGGTGGGAGACGATTCCCCGCTGGGCGGCACCTTCAGCTCGATCGGTCCAGGTTCCCTGAACAATTCAAGGCAGGTCGTCTTTCTCGCGCTTACCGGATTGTCCACTGATGGCAATCTCTTTTTGTGGGACGACGGTGTAATCAGCAAGGTTGCGGCGGCAGGAGATCCCGCGCCGGGCGGCGGCTTTTTCTGGGCCATCGGCACCGAACGCCTCGGGTATCGGGACGGAACGACGATGCCAACCGGTCCGCTCGGCGCCATCAACGATGTGGGGCAGATCAGCTTTCGCGGTTACGTCACCGGTGGTGAGTCGCTGGGCGGGATTTTCCTTTCCGACGGAACAACTCATCAATGGTACGTGAGAGTTGGCGATCCGACGCCGATGGGCGGGACGTATGCGGACTTTGCCGCTGCGTCTCTGAACAATGCTGGAGAGGTTGCGTTCTTTGCCGATGTGAGAGTGGATTCAAGTCTAACTTCGGGTTGGTTTGCCGGTTCGCCGGGCGGTTGGCGCAAGGCGATCGCTTTCTACGATCCCGTCGATGGTGGAGCGGTTTACGGCCTCGCCTATTCGCGCAATCCGCTCACTCCATTGAACGACGCTGGGCGCTTGTTGCTTTGGGCCGCTATCCGTATCGCGTCGATCGACTACGAGCGGCTGTTGATCAGCGAGCCCGACGGAGGTCTCTCCGTCGCAGTTCGTCAAGGAGACTCCACTCCTTATGGCGGCCAGATCGGGCTCCTTCATCCTTGGCCATCCCTAAACAACGATGGCCAGGGCACGGTGGCCGCGTCGACGCCCGGTGCTGGTGGCGTGTTCAACGCATACATGATTTTTCAGTCCTGTACGCCTTAGCATTGCCGCAGCCTCTCGCGAAGCGCTCGCTCGAGCCTGCCCGCGACCCCCGTGAGCGTTGGCCGTGCCTCTCGCGCCGTGGCGGTCCATCGATAACCCACCTGCAGGCTCGCGGAATGAGCACTGAGGAGAATCTGAACGAGCCCGAGGACGATGCTCAGGGCCAGCATTTTCAACTCGAGGCTCATGCGGTTAGGTTCCGCGACCAGGCGCTCAGCCGGCGCCAAAGGAAGGCCACGGAAACACCATAGCTCGTCGCTTTTTTTCGATCTCTTCGGTGCGCCTCTGGCGGGCGTGACGTGACCGCCGAGTAGAAGGCCTCACTGAATCCCGAGCCGCTGCTCTACAATCTGAACCCGGGCTTCCAGTTTCATCAGAGCTTCGCGATCGGCTTTTCGCTCCAATAGCTCGCGCAGGCCGTGAATCTCTTCGGTGTTCCGGCGGATGTCACTGGTGTTCTGGCGAATGTCCTCGGTGTTCTGGCGAATGTCCTCGCTGTTCTGGCGAATGTCCTCGCTGTTCTGGCGAATGTCCTCGCTGTTCTGGCGAATGTCCTCGCTGTTCTGGCGAATGTCCTCGCTGTTCTGACGAACCGCCAATTCGAGGACTTCGATTCGGCGACTGAGATCGACGCGCAGGGCGCCGATCTCGCTTCGAAACTCCGTTCGAAATCCAGACACCGCTTCCATCGTCGCTTGTACTTTTCCCTCGATGTCCTCGAGCAAAATAGCGACTCGACTCGTGGGCGTGGATCCGGACGGCGGTGAGCTTCTCTTCTTTTTCCGCGTCGGCACGCGATCGCTCATAATCCGGACTTGCGTTGGAAGTCTACCAGCGGGTTAGGAGCAATTTCGCCGTTTTTCTGCGCCCCGCCGAAGCTTCCGTGCCGCGCTGCCGCTGGAGAAGATCAACTTCACTGCTGAATCCGCCACTTCCCGCAGGGCCGCTCGCGGCTGCCTTGCCCGCGCGCGCAAGGCGAGCGTTGTTCTCCCGGCGTCGCGCGCGCGTCGCGGCGAGCACCGCCAGGAGCACCACCGCGGCCATGGGGCTCGCAGCCGGAGCGGTGCTGCAGCCGCCGCTAGACATGGGGTCCGGCGCCGGCCCGTTCCCCGTCGCAGCGGAAGCGAACGTCGCGGCCACCGACCGGGCCGCGTTCATGGCGAGTTGGCAGGAGCCGGTCCCGGTACAGTCGCCGCTCCACCCCGCAAAGTTCGAGCCCGAGGCCGCTGCTGCGGTGAGTGTCACCGTCTCTCCATCGGGAAAGTGGGAGGTGCATGTCGAGCCGCAGAGCAGGGCCGCGGGGTTGCTCGCGACCGTGCCGGCACCCGCGCCTGCCTTCGTCACCGTCAGCGCCCGCCCGAGCGTGTAAGTGGTGCTGATCACGCCTCTCCCGCCGCCCAGCACCGCGGTTGATGGTGTCGCTGGCCGAGGCACCCAGGTGTCCGCGCCCACGACGACGTTGGCGGCCACGCCGTTGTACTCGCCGGCGACCACATCCGAGAGCGAGGCCGCCGTCCCGCTCGGGATGTTGAACGCGTGGTTGAATCTACTGGGCCCGGTCACCGCGATGCTGCTGGTCGCGCCCGCCGGCAGCCCAAACGGAGTGACCTCGAGGGTGCCGATGTTGACGGGTGGCAGCGCATTGAAGGTCGCGGTGACGTTGGCGGCTGCGTTCATCGTGACGGTACAGGGGGCGGTGCCCGTGCACGCCCCGCTCCAGGCGGTGAACTGCGAACCGGGGCCGGGGCTGGCGGTGAGCGTGACCCTGGTCGCCGCAGTGAAGCTCTCCGTGCACCTGCCGCCGCAGTCGAGCCCTTGCGGGTCGCTGGTGACGGCGCCCGATCCGGTCCCGTTCTTCGTCACGGTGAGCGAGTACGTCGCGGGCGTCTGTCCGTTTGCGGTGAACGACTGCTCGGTCCCGGTGAACGTCGCGCCGGTAGCGGTGACCAAGCGGGTGCGCCAGTAGATGTTGCCGGTGTACGCGATGTTGAGCCCCAGGTTGAACGTGACCGAATACCCGTTCCCCGTGTTGGGGATTGTCGCACTCGTGACGGGCGGGCCGTACACCCCGCTGGCGGTGCCCGCCTCGAGATAGGCAGTGCCGGCGGCGTAGTAGTTGTAGACGTAACTGGTGAGCAGGTAATGGGCCGCGAGGGGCTGGCCGTAGACGCCATCGTACCTTGCACTCGGCGCGGCGTAGTTCACGATCCCGCGCAGCGGCACGGTCACCCAGGCCTCGACGTGCTGGGTGCCGTTGGTGCTGGACGCGATCACCTTCAGGTTGTCGGCCCTCGGACCCGCCAGTCCCTTCAGCTCCCGGTTGAACTGGACCGGGACCTGGATCTCGAACGCCCAGCCGCGCGGCGCAACCGCGTAGCCGAAGAAGAGCCCGCCGTTGGTTCCATTCGAGGGTGTCTGCGAGCAGTGGATGTTGGGGTCGGTCGTCGTGGTGAAGCCGTCGGAGAGGCGGGTGCCGATGCAGCGGACCGGGTTCTGAGCGCTGACCGCCACCGAGGCCCCCGCCGGCGGAAAGAAGTCGAACCCGACGGCGTCGCCGCCCGAGCACGGGTTTCCAACCGCCGCCCCGACGGCACGGATATACGAGACATCGCCGGTCCTCGGGAACGATCCGTCGAGCGTCCCCCAGTACCCGGTGAATGTCGTCAATTCGGTCTCGGCGTTCCCGGTCACGCAGGCCAAGCCCGGCACGAAACCGAAACCGCCGTCCAGCCACCTGGCCTGCTGAGCGTTGGCAGAGCCGGCGGCGAGCACAGCCGCAAGTGCGACGAATGTCGTCGTGGTGAAACGAAGCATGACCTCTCCTGACACGTGTCCTTTGTTGGAGTAAGCGTCAGATCGAAGAAAACCGTCTCATCCGCGCCCAAGGTGTTGCGTTTCGTCGAGCACTCGCTTCATGGGCTGGCGTGCGACGGCTAGGTCGCCCTTCTTCGCCTGTCCATTCTCAGCGGTGACTAAGCCGCTCTAGTGCGTGATCCGGGGCTCTCCTGAAAGACAAAGTCCTCGCCGGGGGCCACGGCAGCTAGCAGCTCGAAAAGCTTTTTCACAGTCGGCGCAGTCCGCCCCTGCTCGTAACGTGCGTATGCGGTCTTGGAACGGGCACCGAGGCGGTGGGCGACCTCGGAAAGTGACACACCATGTTTCTCGCGCTGCCGGCGGAGCATGACAGCAACCAAGGCAGCAACATCGTCAGAGCCGATTTCGAAAGCGCCGTGAGCACCGGGGAACACGGCCACGTGAAACGCAGGCTTGTTGGCCATGGTTTGAACGAGGTCAGCCATCATGCGCAAGGCGTCCCGGCGCGAGCGCCCTTGGGTCATCGCATCGAGCATGGGGACTTCCGCCAACCAGAACTTGTTGTCTTTCCAGATTCGTCCACCGAGTCTCATGAATCGGTCTCCTGTGCGCCGGCTTCAAACCGGCGAGGTGTTGTGAATGAAAGAGTCATACGTTGAAGGGATAGCGACCCACGACGGCCCCGAGTCATACGGAGTCGCCCGCAAGGGCGGCGTCGAAGCGTTGA
>Ga0209588_1000164_pt1 | contig 18506 bp, 10 predicted proteins | sample Rivendell_Oct201_10_FD_188351 | JGI IMG/M metagenome (GOLD analysis project Ga0209588, IMG submission 188351) | Vadose zone soil microbial communities from the Eel River Critical Zone Observatory, Northern California, USA -... | ecosystem: Host-associated > Plants > Roots > Rhizosphere > Soil ...
GTATCCAAAAGAGGTCAACACTTACTGTCCTAAATGTGGACACCACACAGCTCACTCCGTCACAGTCTACAAGGCTGGCAAAGCTCGCACCATGGCCTGGGGAAGCCGTCGCCAAGAGAGACGGAAGCACGGCTATGGAGGACAGAAATTCCCAGAACTCAAACGGACCGCCAAGACAACGAAAAAGACCCTCGTCAGGTTGAAATGCCGAACCTGTAGCTATACTCTCATGCGATTGGGCATCAGACTGAGAAAGCTGGAGGTTGGAGCATAAAGATGAGATGGGAACTAATTCCAAAACCTCGAAGCATATTCCTCCGAGTAAAGTGTTTGAAATGCTCCAATGAGCAGATTGTATTTGAGAGATCCAGCAGCTACGTCAAATGCACCGTCTGTGACGAACTGCTAGCACAGCCTGCCGGTGGAAAGGCCACGATTCGCGGGGAAATACTGCAGTCGTTGAGCTAGAAAGAGTTCATGTAATGTCGACCCAGACCTCCCAGGCCATCTTCCCCGAAGTGGGAGACCTCGTTGTCGCTACAGTCAAGAGGGTCGAGGATTATGGCGCTTACGTAAAGCTCGACGAGTTTGCCGGCATTGAAGGTCTTGTCCATATCTCGGAGATGGCCACCACTTGGGTCCGGAACATTCGAGACCACGCGAGAGAAGGCCAGAAGCTTGTCCTAAAGGTTCTGAGAGTAAACCCTCAGCGGAACCAGATAGATCTCTCCCTCCGACGAGTCACTGGTAGAGAAAAATCGGAGAAGATGCTTGAGTGGAAGAAAGAGAGGAAGGCCGAGGCGATTCTCAAGAGCGCTGCCGAAAAGATGAACAAGCCAGAAGAAGATGCTGAAGCAATCAAGAACACTATTCTCGAAAAATTCGGCGGTCTATACGATCCTATGGAAGAGGCTATGGAGGAGGGTCCAGAGGCCCTGGTCAAGGCGGGACTCACAGATGAATGGGTCCAGGCTATTGCCGAAGTCTCCAAGACGAAGATCCGACTCGAGAGGTCTAAGGTTCGAGGAACTGTCGCCGTCACTTGCCACAAACCGGGCGGGTTAGAGATTATTCGACAGACATTGCTGGGCGCGAAGAAGATCCGGCGGCCTAGAGGGAGCGAAATCAAGATCTATACAATCGGTGCCCCTAAGTATCGGATAGAGGTCGAAGCGGGAAGTTTCGAAGCGGCTGAGAAGACCCTGAACCTCGTGACGGAAGAAATTCTCGACTCTATCAAGAAGGCAGGGGGAGAAGGAAGAAAGATTGGATGAAATGGCTAATGCGGAAGTGCACCCAATGCTCACGATATACTCTGAAAGACATCTGTCCGCATTGTGGATCCACTACTAGGATCCCGCATCCAGCAAAGTATTCGCCAGACGACAAATACGCGAAGTACCGGGCTAAAGGTTCGGAATCCGCTTCGACTACTGAGGCTATAGCTGAATCAGTGTCTGATTAGCACTCAATGCCATGTTCAAGCCGAGACTTGGATCTCCGTTCCACCATGCCCTAACATGTATGGGGCTAATCCCACTAGGAAACTTGTTCGAGTTGAGCAACTGGTAGGTCCCTGATGTCGTTAGCGTACTATTCCCGATAAGCGTCCAGGAAATGTCGCCGGGCTTCGCATATTCAAGGACTACCCGGGTCCTACTACTAACCGGTTGTCCGCTTGGGTCAGTTAGAGTTCCGGTGATATTGTTGACGTTGCTGCCGCCCTTCAGGACATATGGGTTGCTGAGCATGGCTGTGAGAATAGGTGTGGGGGGATAGTTTACTCGGTAGACCAGGACGTAGTTATTCGAGGATTGGAAGACTTTCGTAAAGAAGTAGGGTCTTGCGTCTCCTCGATTACCTGCGTCGCCGCTGGGCTGGTTACCAATTCCAGTAGGGTAGCCGTCTCGCAGAAGTAGCCCGAGTAGCGTGTTGCTGGTTGGTATTAGGGCTCCTTGGTAGTTGCTTGTTATTCTGGTGCCGTTGTCTGTGTGACCATTCATTGTGAGGTAGCGTATGTAATCGGTCTGAGACTGACCGTTCGAAGTGGGTGTGCTTCGTTGTTGGTAGGTGACCGTTGCGGGGCCGAGGGGAGTTTTGATTTGGGTGCCGTTCCCGATTCGAACCATCCAGTACCATTTGCTGTCATCACCATAGCCGCAAAGAGGTGGGGACCCTGCGGGAGCACTGTTGCTGCTTGGACATAGAGGTGACCCGCCGGATTGATAGTTGTAACTGAAGAAGACGGCAACATGTGTCACGCCGTATTGACGAAGTAGGTTGACTGCCATCGACTCGTTCAGCATCAGCCCTGAAGCTATGATCTGTATCTGGGTCGAGTTTCCAGTTCCGTTATCGGCGAGGGTGTGTAATCCCGTGTTTACGGAGATCCAGTATCCATAATCCCACCAGGCAAAGACTACGCTGGTGGAGGGTAAGTTATTGTTCATCCAAGTAAGTGCTTGCAGCCAGTCTGGAAAGTTTCCTCGTACTGGGAGGCTCGCTGATGCTATGGTAGTGGGCGTGTACGCGGATTGTACTGCGTTGATGAATGTCGGCACGACGAGGATGAGGATTATGAGAAGGATTCCGAGGCTGAATTCTCTGCTCACCCGGCTAGTAAACCTGAGCTTGCGGCGGGGAAATAGGACCGCCTGCTGGATAATGTCCATAGCCGGTTTGCCGAGTTCTACTACAGTTATGGCTGCCAGGGTCGCCATTGCTGGAGCTAGTATCAGTGTCAGCCTGACTAGGCTGGCGGCAAAGTAGAAGCCGGTTACGCCGAAGACGATGAGTAGAACATCGCTGTCTCGCAGACGCTGGAATGCGAAGAAGAACCCGAAGACAGCCAGGAGTATGACGCTCCCGATCTCTAGATAGAGGCTTGACCATGTGGAGGGTCTATTCTCTGCGACGGACGCTACGAGTGGAATGTTGTTTCTAACGAAGGGGTCTATGGTTGCTAGGAATTTTCCTCGTAGGCCCGCGGATATTAGCCCTGTTCCGAGCCCGAGAATCGCAATGGCCGCGACGCCTGCGACTGCAAGGCTGAGCACGGTCAGTCTCCCCCTTGAGGTTGGGGCCAGCCTCGATAGTTCCATAACTGCTAGGAGTCCCATCACACCTAGCAAAGCGACTGTTGTGCTTTCCGTCAGGTATGTGTGTCCTAACAAGGGCAGTTCGGTGCCAGTGTACAGGAAGAATCCTATCGTGATTCCGTAAGAGAGCAGGAGACGGGGAGAGTAGCGGCCAAGGACGATTAAGGCGAGTGCGAACAGTCCGAGTACCTCGGCTGCATACCTGAAGCTTCCCCAGGCGAAAGTCATGTAGATGAGACTCACGCTTGAGAGCATGCTGTAGATGATAGTGCCCTTCAAAGATCGGCTCGGGTTTATCGCCCGGATGAAAAACAAGAAGGCCATGACCATCGTTGGAATCCCGACTGCTTCATTTCGGAAGAAGCCGAGGTCCGTTCGGCTGATCAGGCTCGAACTGAAGGCGGTGAAGAGCCCCGCTAATAACCCGGCGCTCTTACCCCAAATATCTCGAGCAAAGAAATAGACGACTATGACGCCGAAGACTCCGAGAATCACTGGAGCATAGACAGCTGCATCATATAGGCTGACGTTAATGCCGATGGCTTGGAGAAATTGGTAGATCAGGGTGCCGGTGAAACTGGTGCCTGGATAACTGGTGGAAACTGGAGGTCTTCCGAAGGGATACCATGCTTTGAAGTCAGTATAGGCGTACCAGCTCTGCCACCCATTCGCCGTTATCTGACGCATATCGTTGAAGTTGAAATACGGGTCGAACTCGCTGATGTAAGCGCCCCACCTTAGAGGTAAAAGTCGGATTATTGCAGCTAGTGCTAGAGTGAGGCTAAGAATGGAATAGTGTAGGACGCTCGCTCGAGGAATTCCTCCAAGGGTCTTTCTGATTGCTCTGAAACGTGCGGAGATATTTTCTCGACTAAGCCCTCCTCGTATCCCGGTGAGAATTCCTTCTGGCTCAATGGTCATATTGAAACGTGGTCCCCTAATTGTCTCAGGCTACTGGGATGGGCGGCTCTTCGCTTTGGGTGTTAATATTCTTGTGGTCTGAGCATGGAGGCCTGCTGGCTTCGCGAAAGGCTACAAACCTATTTTTGTCCCACAGTTCTTGCAATAATCTGCATGGTCAGGGTTCTGGGTCTTACAATTTCCGCAGAAACCTTTGAAGTTCGATGGTCTCGGTATCGTGAATGTCTTGGTCGCCCCAGAATATAGATTGAACTTGTCCCCATTGTCGCACCGGAATCGAGAGACTCGGTACTTCTGGAAAGTCCACTCTCTTTCGGGCGGTGTGGATATGGGGCTTCCACATCTCGGACAATTCAGGACGGGTTATTCCCCCAGATGAGAATTTCTTGGAAACGGATATTTAAGGTGGGCTGAAACTTCGAGTTTCAGTCTTCACGGTCTTGCGTAATTGCCATCGCACCTCGTTGCTGCTGGTATCGATCCATATCAGAAAGGCTTGTCCCTTGACTGTTCCGAGATTGTAAGAGTTTAGGTCTTCGAGAAGTTTAGGGTCGACAATGGCGTCAGCTGACCCGCCCTCACCCGTGTTAGGGTCCACTAGATCAAAGTTGATCCTCGTAAGGCCTTGCTCAGGGATAGCCGAGTAATGAAGTACATAGAATCCTCGCCCATTGATGCTCAATAACACTGGCCGCTCGTCGCTTTTGATCGTCAACTGGGCTTCGGTCGATCGGAAACAGTGTAGGCTATTAGCAGTTCTTCAGTAGGCCACTCTCCTTATCCGCGATCTTGTCATCATGAGGGTATCGCCTTCACGGTGAGGGATCTGAGTCCAGGAATTCTCTCCCTGATCGAATGTTCAAGCTCCGTAATGACCTCGTGCATTTCGGAAACTGTCATGTCGCCAGCAACGATGACTTCCAGTATTCCCACTATGAAGGGGCCTGCTCTGCGGAGCTTTAGATCTTTGAGGCCTTTGATCTCTTTGTGCGTCTGGATTATTTTTTCGATCTTATGGGTTAGCTCCGGCTCGTGGAAGGCGTCTAACAGAACTAGTGAAGACTCTCTCAACGCTACGTAGGATACAGTCAGAACGTAAATTCCAACAAGGAAGCCTCCGATCGCGTCCATCTGGGTGAATCCTAGATATGATATAAGGACGCTGGTGAAGGCGACGAAGGAAGACGAGGTGTCTTTGATCGAGTTTCTTGCGTCCACTCTCAAAGAGAGAATGTTGTACCGATTGGCTATTCTGCGCATTTGAAGGGCTCTATAGAGTGAGAGTAGGCCTGTGATTGCGAGCACTACCAGCGCGATGAAAGGAAGCGAGATGGCGCGAGGGTTGATGATAGCACGGTATGATCGTAGGAAGATGAAGCTAGCTGCTCCCACCAGCAATACGGCCGCGAGGAGAGCCGTAAGGCTCTCAACCTTGTAATAACCAAAGGGAAACCTCTTGCTTGGTCTTCTAAGAGCAAAGTGCAGACCTGTCCACACAAAGAATGAGACAGCCGCATCAGACAGCGAATCTATCCCGTCGGCGAAGAGTGAGATGCTTCCAGTGAACTGGCCAAACACTATCTCTATGATTCCCAGGGTAAGAAGGGTCCATACTGAAAGAAAGGCGATTCGTTCTCCAGCCTGAAATCCCGCGGTCTCTTCGCGCAAAGTCTTCTCTTTCAGCCCTAGTTGATCTGGATCCCGGTAAGGCCGTGTCGCCGTAGGTTTTTGCTTCTAATCTTTAGCCTTCCTAGCAGGATGATTGGAGAGTGCATCTGTCCAAGTCTGAGGCGAATCGCTTCAGGTATGATGGCGCCGGGAGTGGGATTTGAACCCACGAGGGCCTAAGGCCCATCGGATCTCCACACCCGCGCAAGCAGGTTTAGCAATCCGACGCCATACCTGGCTAGGCGATCCCGGCGTTCGATGAGCCCACGCGTTCAAGCCGTAAATAACTGTATTACGAATCTGCCTTTTTCGGGAGTTTTCGAGGCCCCTTGGGGGCTTGGTTAAGCATGCTTATTCTAGAATTCGAAAACGTACTTTTCTGTCTTGTCCGGACGTGGTCGGCCGTTCATAGACGTTGTCCGGATTTTTCCGACGTATAGTATCTTTGGATCGTCTGGGTCAGCTGGTTAGAGATGGTTTATTTCGAGGACATCACCACTCTCTTGTGCGGGCTCTCTAAGGCAAAACCGTAGCGAGATTCCTCTCTTTCTAGGAGCTGGGTCGGCTTACGGGACGGGACGCCTCGAAGAGATCGTCGAAAACAGTCCAAAAGGGGGTATGAATATTGGAGAAACAGAAGGAGGGCTACGATGATCTCCTGGCGAGTATTCGCAGGCTGACCGTCATGGTCTTGAATAATCTAGAAACTGGGTCGAGGGATAGGACGCTTGATCAGGGACAGAAACGGTTGTTGAGCAGTACCGGAGCGCGGCTGTTGAGGTTGTGGAGGGTCGTTATGCGCGAAGGCGGGTCCGTGAGAATAGCTAAGGACTTAGGTAGTATCGAAGGGCTGCTCTCTACAGCTGGAAGCGTCAGACAGGAGAAGGTTCAGAATGGAAGGTGATCTGCCTGACGAGCTGGAGGCGAAGGTGCGTGACGGCATGGTCAGACAGCTTCGCCAGAACCTGGCCAGATGCAGGAGAGTGATAATGGATGGGAATATGGATCTGAAGACTCGAGAACGCTGGACCCAACTCTACAACAGCACTTCACAAGTGCTCAACCAGATTTTGAAAGACAGGCAGATGCGAGACTGGGAGAAGAGACTTCGCGTAATAGAAGAGTACTGAAAGAACCCGAAAAGACCCGAGTGGTCACAAGCAAGCCCCTCATAACCAACGAGAAACCGGTCAGTTGGCGGCCGTTATCTTAGTCCCACTGTGGAAAGGAGATAATACATCAAGCCTGCTATCGAAGCGGCAGCCGGTATTGTGAGGACCCACGCATAGACGATTCTTCGGGCTACCCCCCATCTAACCGCGGACAAGCGGCGTGTCGAACCCACTCCCATTATCGCGCCAGCGATGGTGTGAGTCGTGCTCACGGGTATCCCGAGAGATGCGGTGACGAAGAGGGTCGTGGCTGCGGCGGTCTCCGCACTGAATCCACCGAAGGGATGTAGTTTGGTTATTTTCATTCCCATGGTTCGAACTATTCTCCAGCCTCCAAAGTATGTCCCGAGACCCATGGCTGTTCCGGCCATCAGGATAACATAGAAGGGAACCGAGAAAACTGGTCCAAGTAGACCTTGCGCGAATAGCAAGGCAGCGATTATTCCCATGGTCTTCTGGGCATCATTCGTGCCGTGACCTAGACTGTATAGGGCCGCGGACACCAACTGTAGTCGACGAAAGCTATGGTCCGCGGTTGAGCGTGGAAACCTAATTGCGATTCTAGTGGTCAGGAGGACAAGACCAATTGCAGCCAAGAGTCCGATCAGTGGAGATAGTACGATGAAGAGCAATATCTTGCTCACCCCTGAGACTTGAATGACTCCCCACCCTCCCTTGACCACGCCTGCCCCGATCAGTCCACCTACCAGGGCATGCGACGAGCTGGTTGGGAGACCGAACCACCAAGTAATGATATCCCAAGTAATCGCCCCAATTAGGGTCGACAGGAGAAGCCAGGCAGTCACGATTGCCGGGTCTATCGTGCCCTTACCGATAGTGGACGCAACATTTACCCCGAATACAAAGGCTGCTACGAAGTTGAAGAAAGCGGCCCACAGAACTGCTGTTCGAGGTGATAGGACCCGAGTGGATACGACGGTAGCTACTGAGTTGGCCGCGTCATGAAAACCGTTCAAGAAGTCAAAGATTAGTGCGACGAGGACTACGAGGATTACTATCTCGATAGGGACCATAACCGTTGCCATACCTGTTTCTTGACCTAAGAATATTCCAGAATGATGTCTCGAATTACCTGTACTACGTCTTCACACTTGTCTGTTATGGTCTCCATTAACTCGTAAATCTCCTTAAGCTTGATTATTGAAATTGCATCATTGGTTTTGAACAATTCTGCGACAGCTTCGTTGAGAACAACATCAGCCTCGTTTTCCAACCGGTCAACCTCGATAATGCGACTCTCGACTTCGGGAGCCTTGATCTTGTGAATACTTGCAAAGGCAAAGTCGATCTCACGAACCGACTTCACTACTAACTCAGTGAACTTCCTCATTGGTTCAGTAGGAGAACTAATCTCGTACAGATAGAGACGGTTCACTGCCGCATAGATGTAGTCCAAGACATCGTCATAGAGGGACGCTAGTTTGCTAAGGTCCTCTCGATCGATGGGCGTGATGAAGGTTTTGATGAGCCGGTCCCAGATTGAGTGGACGATGTTATCGCCCTGATGTTCGATATCCTTGATTTGGTTCCGCTTATCGGCTAATTGGTCGAAATTCTTCACGAGATCATCGAGCGCAAGAGCTCCAGCAAGAACGTTCTTGGACTCTTGCTCAAGGAGCTCAAAGAATATCTTCTCTTGAGGGATCAGAAGCTCTCTAAGGCCCAAGGAGAACCCCCGAAACGTTCGTCATTTCTTACCCACGTCAGAACCTGGAATGCGGTGTAATTAATCGTCCCACTGATTATACGGAGCGCCTCCATAGGGATATAGATCACAATAGTCTGATGGAGGGTTAGAGCTTGGCTCACGGCTGATCGTCACTTGACACACAGTTGCTCGATATTGTAGGCTTCTCCGCTTTCGGCCGTCTCTGGACAGGATTTCTCAGCGGTTCTGATCCATCCGAGCAGCGAACTCCTTCGGCCCGCGGGCCCCTTTGACGGGCTATCTCTCGTGTAATGGCTAGACAATTCGCAGTTTGCACGGATTCGAGTTTGCGTTTGAAGTGGATCAAGGATCGCGATGGGCAAAAATACTCTCTAGAGCGCGGACGAGTTGTCCATATATGGAGATGGTAAACCGAATATATAGTGTCCATAAATATATCCTTATGCCTCAGTAGAAGTTGCGAAACTTGAATTCAGTTGAGTTACGCAAGTTGCAAATGACTGGAGGAGCAAGCTACACTGTTTCTCTGCCTAAGGACTGGGTGAAGGAACAGGGTCTCAAGGTTGGCGACGTAGTAGCGGTAATCCCGCGATCGGACTCATCTCTAACGCTGGTTCCGCATGATAAGGTACCTGCAGGTAAGAACAAAGGTGCGGAGGTCACGGTCTCTCCGTCAAAGGACCAAGACAAGGAACAGATCCTTCGAACCATTCTATCCCAGTATCTGGCAGGATACGATATAATACGAGTAAGATTTCCCATCACGACAAGACCTGACCTCAGAACCTACCTGAGGGAGGCCGCGAGAAAGATGTTCGTAGGCTCTGAGATCATCGAGGAGTCCAAAGATGAGCTGATAGTGCAATGCCTTTCTAGTTACGGTGATCTTCCCGCGCCTAAGGTTATTTCTCGCATGAGCCTTATCGCGAAACTGATGTTGAGAGATGCTGTAGATTCCCTGAAGGGGCGGGACCCGGCTTTGGCCGAGGAAATTATACGGAGAGATGAGGAGGTTGATCGATTCTACTTGTTTATCATCCGCCAGTTGACAATGGCGGTCCTCAATCGAAGCCTCATTCTAGAGATCGGTTTGGCCGATCCCAGAGACTGCCTAGTTTATCGTGTCGTGTCGAAGAGCTTGGAACGAATCGCGGATCACGCGACTTCCATCGCCAAGATGTCTGTCAGCATCGAAAATCCATTGCCGCCCCGCCTCGTCGATGAGATATCCAAGGCAAGCGACATTACGATCAACGTCCTTGAGGACGCACTGAAGGCGCTTGCCAAGAGCGACGGGACCCTCGCGAACCATGCAATAGTCTCGGCCGAGAGAGTAGAGAGGGAAGCGGAGAATGTGATGGACAAACTCTTCACCTTCAAGCTCAGCCCAAAGTCCACTCTCGCGGTCCGTCTTGCTCTAGAGAGTCTCAAACGAATATCGGAGTATTCCGAAGATGTTGCTGAAATGGCGATAAATCTGACCGCTCGAAGAACGGAACTTTACTGATCTCTTTCCGCAAGTGACCATGGGATGACTGCCGACTTGGTCGAGCTCGCTTCTGGGTCTATTAGAGGAATGGAATGCCCTGCAGAACGAAATTTGAACACAAAATCAGCATGAAGCCAATGATATCTCAGCCATCGAATGTATCTGTCCAATCGCTTAGGCGACTTAGAATCGCAAGACAGAAGTTAGGAACAGATATGCCAAGGTTAGCGCCGTCATGCGTGTAGTATCCCCCCAGGGTCCTACATGAACGTAGAATGAGAATGGTGAGAACAGGGCAGTCCCCCTCTCGAAACTCGCGCTTCCTTGACCGAGCTTATGCGAATGCAAATGATATCAAATCCGGTAGATCGAGCGCTCGGCTGTCCTTTTGTTGTTGTGGAACGGTTCATGTTAGAGGTGGCGAAGCCTCCATCGACTTCTAGCTCTTGAAGCGAGAAACTGCGGAATGACTGTTCAAGAGCTACTCAGAGCTGTGATTGCGCCCGACTGGATCAGATTCGGTAATGTCTCCGAACCTTCCACGGAATTAGGTCAACAGCAATCTATACCAGTGCTAAGAAGAGGAAGCCAGATCGTTGCTCCTCTAAATCGATCCAGAGTCTGAACAAACATCAAAAGAAAGACTTTCAGTGCCGCGAGACCGAAAGGTGTTAGGTTTATTAAACGGCCGATTACTTTCACTCGCCCAGCCCGGTAGGTCGGACTCCACCCGTCCATTCCGCTGAGGTAGTAGCAAGTACTTGGTTAAGAAACAGATCAAAGAGAAGGAACCCTCTTACGACATATTCAAACACGACCTCGTTCCCAAACACGTCCTCCTCAAACCCAATGAAGCCAAAGAAGTCCTAGAACGTTACCACATCAAACCCTTCCAGATACCCTACGTAAAGTCAACGGACCCAGCAGTACGAGCCATCGGCGCCAAGCCTGGAGACATCGTAAAAGTCATTCGTAAGAGTGCAACCGCGGGTGAATCTGATTTCTACCGGTATGTAGTAGAAGACTTTTGAAATATAATTTCTTGAAAGTGAAAAATTGGCAGTAACAACAACCCAGCTCTGGAACCTAACCAAAGAATTCATACACGACAGCGGACTAGTCAGGCAACACATCGACTCCTACAACGACTTTGTCGAACGAGGACTCCAAGCAATCGTCGACGAAGTAGGAGAACTACCAATAGACATAGGAGACTATCCGCTAAAGATCAAACTAGGCAAGGTCGAGATAGGCGCACCCCGAGTAATAGAGGTAGACGGGACAGAACGATCCATCTATCCCGCAGAGGCCCGAATCCGCAACCTCACTTACGCCGCTCCATTACACATGGAGATGATCCCAGTCATTGGAGAACGCGAAGGACAGCCCGAGATGGTCTACGTCGGCGATCTACCCGTCATGCTCAAATCCCGAATCTGTCTTCTCTCCAAACTCTCCCCGGACGATCTGATCGGCGTAGGCGAAGACCCACTCGACCCGGGAGGATATTTCATTGTCAACGGGTCCGAGCGAGTAATAGTTGCACTAGAAGATCTCGCTGCCAACAGAATCCTCGTAGATATCGAACATACAGGCGTGAACCCAACTTACAAGGCCAAGATCTTCTCAACAACCGTAGGCTTCAGAGCCCGCATAGAAGTCACGCTCAAAGCTGACGGCGGCACCTACGTCACAATGCCCGGGATTCCCAGCGATATACCGTTCATGATTCTCATGCGGGCACTGGGATTCGAGGAAGACGCAAAAGTCGCGGAACTGGTAAGCCTGGACCCGCCCATTCAAAACGAACTGGAGGGATCATTCGAGAAATCGCTTGAAGCAACCAACCAGAGAGACGCGCTGCTATACCTGGGAAACAGACTTGCGCCGGGACAGGTTGACGAATATAGGCTGAGAAAAGCAGAATCAGTTTTAGACAGAAACTTTCTCCCACACATGGGCCGTGTTCCGGCTGATCGGAGAGAGAAGGGGCTCTTCCTTACAGAAATCGCGACACGTATAATAGAAGTAAAACTTCAGCGAAGGAACCCGGACGACAAGGACCACTACGCTAACAAACGTCTCAAACTAGCCGGGTCTCTACTCGCCGAACTTTTCAGAATATCATTCCGAAACCTTACTCGTGACCTAAAGTACCAGCTGGAACGAATTACCATCAGGCGGCATATCGAATTCTCCATCGCCAACGCAATCCGACCTGGAATAATCACCGAGAGAGTACAGCACGCCATCGCGACAGGCAACTGGGTCCGAGGAAGAATCGGTGTCACTCAACTGCTCGACAGAACAAACTTCATCAGCACCCTGAGCCACCTCCGCCGCCTCCAATCTCCCCTAAGCAGGAGCCAGCCCAACCTAGAAGCCCGCGATCTCCACCCAACCCACTACGGGAGACTATGCCCAGACGAGACCCCTGAAGGATCAAACTGCGGACTAGTCAAGAATCTAGCCCTCTCAAGCAGCATCAGCGTCGGAATCGACCCTCACGAGATGGTTGACAAACTCCGCCGAATGGGAGTCATACCCATCGAAGAATCCGACAAGAAACTCCGTACTACGGGCGGGAAGGTAGTTGTCGACGGTATCATCGCCGGCTACTCGAAGGACCCCATGGCCCTCGCCGAAGAGCTGAGGGAATACCGACGACAAGGCAAGATAAGCGCCGAAGTCAACTTTGGCTATCACCCACCAGAAGTTGAAGGTGGAAGAAAAGAGCTCTACATCAACTGCGACCCTGGAAGAGTTCGACGCCCGCTAATCGTCGCAGAAGCTGGACACCCCAGACTCACAGAAGAACACCTAGCATCAGTAGACGACGGCCGCCTAAACTGGCAGGATCTTGTCCGGAGCGGAGTAGTAGAACTACTAGACGCAGACGAAGAAGAAAATGCTCTCGTGGCAATGTACGAACACGAACTGCAAAAGGATCATTCACACCTCGAAATCGCTCCCTACGTAATGCTCGGGATAGCCGCAAGCCTGATACCCTTCCCAGAGCACAACCAATCACCCCGAAACGCCTACGAGTCAGCGATGGCAAAACAGGCACTCGGTGTTTTCTCTACAAACTTTTTCACCCGTGTCGACTCACGCTCCCATCTCCTCCACTATCCCCAGACCCCCATTGTACAAACGAAGCCCATGGAGGTTTTCAACTACCTTGAAAGACCATCTGGCCAGAACGTCGTGGTCGCCATCCTATCCTTCCAAGGATACAACATGGAAGACGCCATCATCATCAACAGATCATCAGTAGACCGAGGACTATTCAGATCCACATTCTACAGGATCTATGAGGCAGAGAGTCGACAATACCTCGGAGGTCTGAGAGACAAGTTCGAGATTCCCGAGGCCGGCATCAGGGGCTACAGAGGAGACCGCTACTACCGACTCCTCGAAGAGGACGGCATGATCTCGCCCGAAGCGGAGACGACAGGAAACACGGTCTTAGTCGGTAGAACGAGCCCTCCACGATTCTTGGAAGAGTACCGAGAGTTTGAGGTGAAGGGTCCAACCAAACGCGACTCTTCCGTAACAATGCGGCCTTCCGAACAAGGCACCATCGACCAAATATTCGTAACAGAATCCATCGAGGGCAGCAAGTTAGTCAAGGTCAAGGTCCGGGATCTGCGCATCCCAGAGCTAGGCGACAAGTTCGCCTCACGCCATGGGCAAAAAGGAGTCATCGGTCTCCTTGTGCCTCAAGAAGACATGCCTTTCACAGTCGACGGCGTCGTACCCGATGTGATAATCAACCCGCACGCCATCCCGTCCAGAATGACCATCGGCCAATTCGTGGAGACACTGGGCGGAAAGGCCGCGTCTCAGATGGGTGAGATAGTAGATGGGACAGCTTTCGAGAACATTGGCCCCGAGGCCATAGGCGATATCCTCACCAAGCTAGGATTCGAAAGCAGCGGCAGAGAAATAATGTACAATGGGATCACGGGAGAGAGACTAGCGGCTGACCTATTCATAGGCGTCGTCTACTACCAGAAACTGCACCACATGGTCTCAGACAAGATGCATGCACGAGCCCGCGGCCAGGTTCAAATGCTCACACGACAACCCACCGAGGGAAGAGCCCGAGGTGGAGGGCTCAGGTTCGGCGAGATGGAACGCGACTGCCTCATCGGACACGGGGCCAGCGCACTATTGCGCGATAGGCTCTTGGAAGAATCGGACAAGTACATAGCCTACGTCTGCGAAATCTGCGGAACCCTAGCATATCACGATATCAAACAGAACAAGTACATCTGCAGAATAGACGCAGAGAAGGCACAGATCTCACCCGTGGCAATATCCTACGCGTTCAAACTGCTAGTGCAGGAACTGATGGCGCTTGGGATAGCGCCGAGGCTGAACCTCGAGGAGAGGGCCTAGCCATGGCACTCGCAACACTAGACGAAACAGCCAAGGTCATACAGAGCATACGCTTCACACTGCTCTCTCCAACAGAGCTCAGAAAACTCTCAGCGGTAGAAATCCAAGCCGCAGACACCTACGACGAGGATGGAGTGCCCATTGTCTCAGGTCTAATGGACGGCAGACTCGGAACCCTAGAACCACGTCAAAAGTGTAAGACATGCGGGAACACAGCATCCGCGTGTCCGGGACACTTTGGACACATCGAACTGTCCGAACCCGTAATTCACGTCAGCTTCGCAAAGCTGACACACCGGCTCCTATCAATTACCTGTCGAAACTGTGGAAGAATCCTACTCACTGAAGAGAAGATCGAGAAATACCGAGCTAGACATGCAGAGCTGAAGGAGCGGCTCAACACCGTACCCGACGCGTTTCTGGACGAGATCATCAGAGACGCAAAGAAAACTCAACAGTGTCCTCACTGTAGCCAAAAACAGTATCCTATCGAACATGGAAAACCGACAACATTCCACGAGATCGTCGCGGAGGGTGGAGCCGTACGGCTGACTCCGAGTACGGTTAGAGAGCGGTTGGAAAGGATAACTGACGACGACCTCATTCTGTTGGGCTTGGACCCGAAGGCCGCGAGACCAGAGTGGGCGGTCCTTCAAGTGATGCCTGTCCCGCCGGTCTCAGTTAGACCCAGCATCACTCTCGAGTCCGGGATCCGATCAGAGGATGACTTGACACACAAGCTTGTCGACATCATAAGGATCAACCAAAAGCTCAGCGAGGCCCTCGAGTCCGGCGTACCCATCAACATCATCCAGGAACTTCACGAGCTACTACAGTACCATGTAACAACCTACTTCGACAACGAAGTCTCAGGTCTCCCTCCTGCCAGACACAGGTCGGGAAGAGCCCTCAAGACCCTTGTCCAGAGACTAAAAGGGAAAGAGGGAAGGTTCAGAGGAAACCTCTCTGGAAAAAGAGTCGACTTCTCGGCGAGAACAGTGGTGTCCCCTGATCCCAACCTCGACATCAACCAGGTCGGAGTCCCGCTAGATGTTGCCAGCAGACTAACGATTCCCGAGAAGGTTACAGGTCACAATATCGAAGAGATGAAACGGCTCATCGATAACGGACCCGACAATTACCCTGGAGCACTCTACATTGTGCGGCCTGACGGGAGACGTGTGCGTCTAGAGTTCGTCACGGACAGAAAAGTAGTCGCAGAGGCTATCCAGCCCGGGTTCGTAGTAGAGAGACATCTCCGAGATGGAGACATTGTGTTGTTCAATCGTCAACCGAGCCTCCACCGCATGTCAATAATGGCACATCGAGTGCGCGTCCTGCCGTACAAGACGTTCAGACTCAATCCTACAGTGTGCACGCCGTACAACGCCGACTTTGACGGAGACGAGATGAACCTGCATGTTCCTCAAGGAGAGGAGGCGCGGACGGAAGCTCGGCTTCTCATGCAGGTACAAGATCAGATCCTCTCACCAAGATACGGTGGACCCATTATCGCGGCCATACGTGATTCGCTGACGGCAGCTTTTCTACTGACGCAGAAGTCTACGACTTTAAACCGCCAAGACGCGTCCAAGCTCATTGCTGCAGCGGGCTATGAGGGTCCGATGCCAGAACCCGTCACAGTAAAAGGCGAGGAGCGATGGACGGGCAAGCAGATCTTCAGCCTAGTGCTTCCGAAAGGGTTCAACTTCGTATCGAAGTCAAATCTCTCGAGCTACTACAAGTGCCCGGATGACGACAAAGGTGTCATGCACGACTGCCCATACGACACGTTCGTAGTCATCAAAGACGGAATTCTAGAACAGGGCGTAATCGACAAGGCCTCGATCGGCGCAGAAAAGTCTGAGAGTCTGTTCCATCGCATTGTCAAAGACTATGGCGCCGAAGAGGCGAGGATATTCCTCAACGCAGTAACAAGGCTTCTGGACCGGTTCATGCTACTCCGCGGATTCACCTACGCCATGGACGAGCTACAGTTAGCGCCGGCGACCAAGGAAAAGATCACCAAAGGAATTGCAAAGGCCGAAGAGAAGGTTGACGAATACATTGAGAGTTATCGAAAGGGCACCCTCGAGCGTCTTCCTGGACAGTCCCTAGAAGAATCGCTAGAAATCTACATCATGAACGAGCTCTCAAGAGCTCGCGACGTTGCCGGAGAATACGCGGACCAGTACTTCCAGATGGACAACAGCGGCGTCATAATGACTCGAGCTGGCGCCAGAGGCTCCTCACTCAACATCGGACAGATGACCGCAAACGTTGGCCAGCAGTCTATTCGAGGAAAGAGAATCCTCAGAGGCTACAGAGGAAGAGCCTTAAGCTTCTTCAAACCCGGAGACATGCGAGCCGCACCGCGAGGCTTCGTCTATCACAGTTATCGTGATGGGTTGGAGCCGATCGAGTTCTTCTTCCACGCAATGGGAGGAAGAGAAGGGCTTGTGGATACTGCCGTTAGGACCCAGCAGAGCGGATACATGCAGCGCCGTCTCATCAACGCTCTCGAACATCTCAGAGTCGAGTACGACTCGACTGTAAGAGACTCCCGCGGTAACATAATTCAGGTCCGGTACGGAGAGGATGGAGTAGACGTCGCGAAGAGCGACCACGGCAAGTCGGTGAACATTGACAGGCTCGTCGAACGGGTCCGACTTACAATGAAGAAGGGAACACCGGCCGGGAAAGAGTATGTCGAGGAACAGGTCGACACTTCAAAAGAGGTTCTGTCGCCTCTAACTCTCAACAAGCTGAGACAGACTTTGCTCAGTGCCAAGCTAACCAAGACGGGAGTAGACGAAGCTGTAACCGGAACAATCGAGAACTACAAACAGGCTCTAGTCGAGCCAGGCGAGGCGGCCGGAATAGTCTCAGCCCAGTCTATCGGTGAACCGGGTACACAGATGACGCTGCGAACCTTCCACTTCGCTGGAGTACGAGAACAGAACGTCACTCTCGGTCTACCACGATTGATCGAGATCGTGGACGCGCGCAAGATTCCCTCGACACCCAACATGACGGTGTATCTGGACACGAAACATCGTACGAGCCGTGAGAAAGCTCAAGAGGTCGCGACGCTCTTAACTCATACAACCCTGGGCGACATTGCAAGCTCTTTCGAGACGGACGTCACCCGGATGAGGATCGATGTCAAGCTGAATCCTCAAGCAATGAGGGAGAGAGAGGTGACCGTTCAAGAAGTACGAGAAGCGTTGGTCTTGGCGAACGCGGACGTGAAGGTCGAGTCGTACTCGATTGAGATCAAGACGAAGGACTTGGAGATTCCACAATTCAGACGGCTGGCTAGTAAGCTGACGGTCGCTCACATCAAGGGTATTCCCGCGGTGAAGCGAGCACTGGTGATTGAGGAGAAGGGCGAATGGATCGTCCGGACAGAAGGCTCCAGCCTCGCACTCGCACTAGAAATTCCAGGGATCGACACGTCACGGACAGTGAGCAACAATATCAACGAGACAGCAGTCGTGCTAGGGATAGAAGCAGCGAGGAACGTCATCGTTAAAGAAGCACTCGGCGTACTTGAGGAGCAAGGACTAGACGTCGATGTTAGACACGTCATGCTGGTCGCGGACATGATGACCTCTTCAGGCGACGTGCTCCAAGTGGGCCGTCACGGGGTCAGCGGCGAAAAAGCGAGCACTCTAGCAAAGGCAGCGTTCGAGATCACTATCCCGACAATCGTGGACGCAGCCGTCAAAGGCATCACGGATACTCTGCGGGGTGTGGCGGAGAACGTGATTGTTGGCCAGCAGATACCGATGGGCACTGGTCTGATTGAAGTGTCCATGATAATGCCGCGTAAGGGAGGAAAGTAGACTCTGGTAGACATCAACAAACAGATACGCATGGCCGTGAAGACGGGAAAGGTCGGGTTTGGAAGCAAGGACGCGGTCGTGAGTACTGGGTTTGCTCGGGCGAAAATGATTATTCTGGCAAATAATTGTCGTGAGGCTGAGCGGGACGAGATTCTGCACAACGCTGAACAGTCAGAGATTCCAGTCTACGTCTTTCCCGGATCTAGTCTAGATCTG
>Ga0209588_1000166_pt1 | contig 18452 bp, 16 predicted proteins | sample Rivendell_Oct201_10_FD_188351 | JGI IMG/M metagenome (GOLD analysis project Ga0209588, IMG submission 188351) | Vadose zone soil microbial communities from the Eel River Critical Zone Observatory, Northern California, USA -... | ecosystem: Host-associated > Plants > Roots > Rhizosphere > Soil ...
GAGGGCCACTCCTCCGGCGAGGAGCGCCGCGCCCCAGCGCCACTCCGCGGGAGCGGCGCCTGCTGCAGCGAAGGTCAGAAGTGCGGCAGCGGGCGGGCGAATGAAGGTGTGAATCGCGTCCCAGATGGTGTCGAAGTACGGAATTTTGTCGGCAAGAAATTCGACCAGATAGAGAGCAATGGCGATTCCGAGCACCCAGGGATGGGAGAGAACCTGGAGCGAAGACGGCAACTGGATCACGCCATAGCGCTGGAGAAGACCGAGCGTGGCCACAGTTGCGTAAAGATTCAGGCCGGAGGAAAATCCGGCGCCGAGCGCGAGGCCGAGCGTTTCGATAGGATTCATCCGCGTCCATCATAGCAGTCAAGATGTGCCGGCACGGACAGTAACTCCTGCTGACACAGAACGGAGGTTCCGTTTGACGTGGTTGTGAGAGCAAGCGATTCTGGTTGCCGGACGGTCATCCGTGTTTGGGCTCAGCCACCTTTTCTATCCCTGGGGATTTCTGGTGCAGATCTTCGCGATCGTGCATTTTGTGCGGAGGCGTCCGGAGAATTATTGGTTTTACGTAATTTTCTTCGGAGGCTGGCTGGGCGGGGCCGTTTATATCGTCGCGGAAGTGCTGCCGGATCTCGGGCTGCTTCGCGGCGTGTTTCAGGGATTTGGCCGGCGGTCGCGCATCCAAAAGGTCGAAACGGATATCCTCGATAATCCCTCCCCGGCCAATTACGAAGAGCTGGGCGAACTCTATAAAGATCAGGGACAATTTGAGAAGGCGCGAGGGGCTTTTACGAATGCGATCGCGGCGCGAAGCGATTCGATTTATACGTTCTATTCGCGGGCACTGTGTTCGCTAGGGCTGAACGACCTGCCCGGCGCAATGCCGGATTTGGAGCGGGTGGTTACCGCCGACCGGAAATTCGATTACTACCGGGCGGCGGGATTGCTGGCGGATGCGTATGCGCGAACGGGGCAATTGGAGCGCGCTGATCCCCTTTTCGGGGAAGTGACGCAAATTTCAACGACGCCGGAGACGCTCTACAATTACGCGAGTTTTCTGAAAACAGTGAACCGGCTCGACGAGGCGCGCGAGTGGGCGCAAAAGCTGCAGGCGAAGAAGCGCACCTTGCCGCGCTACATGCAGAGACGCGAGCGGCCGTGGTTCCGCAAGGGCAAGACACTTCTGAAGGAACTGGCCAGCGCATAGAAATCCTCGGGACTTCTAGTTAACAATAGCTACCCCTCCCCCTATGTTTTTCATAAGTCTATGATTCCAAAAAGAGTTAAAGTTGTTTGTTTTGATAGACTTTTGCAAGTCTATGATTCAAAATGGCTTACGGGTACCACATCCTTGGGCGCAGCTCAGCTCGGAAATGGAACCTCAGAATTGGAAAAGACGACTGAAAGTGGGGAGTTGTGCAGAGTTACCCAAGGAGAATTGTACCATAATGCTAAGATCAAGGGAAAAATGAGTATTGTGTCCGTTTCGGCAAACGCGCCCTTTCATAATGCGGTAATCAGGTATGAAGCCTGCAAATGCGAAGCAGATTCTTAAGTTATTCGAGCGCCAACCGCTTCCTGGTGCGGCAGCGTCGCGTGAATCCAGGCTTCTGCCGCGATGAGGTGCAGAACAAAGCCGATCCAGAAGGCGATGCCGAAAAATTCATGGGGGCTTAAGCCTGAAAATCGGCTGGTAGCAAAGAACATGCCAACGATGGGGCGGATAGTAGCCACGGCAAGTCCAACGGAAAAGGCGCGAATCATCCACTCGCGGTGCAGCGCGACTTCACGCCGCCGGATATACCAAAACGCCTTGCACAGCGCAAATAGAAAGAACGAGGCGAACAGTGTCGTCGCCGCCGCCTGATTGAAACCGCCGATCGCCGGCATGCCAAAGCTCATCACCAGGGCCGAAATTCCGATCACAAAACCGCAAACGACAAAAACGCGACCACTCCAGCGATGCCATCGGAGATGGCGGGCGCGAATGGTTGAACTGAATTGCAGTGGACCCAGCAGCATGAAAAGCAAGCCGGGCACAATATGAACAAGGGTCAGGATTGGATAGTGCGCAAACAAATCATCCAGTATGGCGAACTGTGCGGCTACTGGATTAGAAGTGCCAGCAGGTGGATGATAGCCTCCGACCACGATAGGCACCAGATGCACCATCCTCCGCACAACGACGATGGATCCAACAAGGGCCAGGAAAATGACCGCGCTCCATAGCGCGCGGCGGACACGAATACCAGGATTCATGCTGTTTAATACGTTTCATTCGTTGAATCTCTTTCACGCACCGACGTGGCAAAACGGAATGGCTTTGGAAATCTCGACCAAACGAAAAAGCTGATCCGGTTGGCCGCGTCCGACACTAGAAAAGCTGGCGGACAGCAGGTTTGCCACGCAAATGGTGTGAGTGCTAGGCTCACCCTGTTGGTGGCCTTGAATGAGACTCCATGTATCTAGCTTCCTGGCGTTCTTGCTCGCCTTGCCGACAGCGGCGCAGTCGCCGAAGCGAAGCAGCTCGCCCAGCCGACCACAGCAGCAACTGTGCAGCCTCTCCGGGATGGTCGTGAAGCTTGCCGGAAGCGAGCCGCTGAGATCCGCAACAGTGGAGCTGCAAAGCTTGGAGGATCGAACCCACACAGTTTCCGTCGCGACGGACGCGGGCGGGCGCTTCCAAATCAAGGGGATCGATCCAGGTCGCTATCGCTTGAAAGTTATTCGCAACGGTTTTGTCACGCAGGAATATGGGCAGAAAACCCCAAGCGACCCGGGGTCCGACCTCAGACTCTCCACGGGCCAGAATCTGAAAGACCTTCTTTTCCGCTTGATTCCTTGGAGTGTCATCGCTGGAAGAATCCTGAACGAGGACGGTGAGCCGCTCCCTTGGGCGCAGGTAAGTGCGTTGCGAGAAGTCTATAGGGAGGGAAAGCGAAGGCTTTCGCCAGAGGTAATGGTTCCCACGAACGATCTCGGCGAGTACCGCCTCTTCGGATTGCAACCGGGCCGATATTTCGTGAGTGCGAAATACAAACCCGGTGTCCAAATCGTCGGACAGCAACAAATCCAAACGGGCCTCAACGACGATTCTGAACGCGGCTACGCACCAACGTATTACCCTGGAAGCCCTGATCCGGCCAGAGCTTCTACCATTACCGTCAAAGCCGGCGACGAGATCACTTCTGTTGAAATTCTCCTGCGGCCTGTCACGGTATTTAGGATCCGCGGCCGCGTCTACAACATGGTTTCGGCCAAGCGTTCCGGCGCCGGGGTCAACATTGTATTGGAGCCTCGCAATACCGGCCTGGCCTGGAGCTTCCCCGACCAACAGGTTCACGTCGAGAAGCCCGACGGCTCCTTTGAAATCACCAATGTGCTGCCAGGCTCTTACGTGCTTTCCGCGTTCTGGTTTGATGAGGGCAAAAGATATCAAGCACGGCAGAGCGTTGAAGTCGGGAATGCAGATGTGGAAGGTATAAATCTGACGATTGCACCTGGCGTCGCGGTCTCCGGCCACGTGACCTGGGACGGCAAGCCCAGTCTGGAACGAGATGAGCTGACTGTGTATGCATCCGCAGTCGATTCGGTCATGTCCTCTGTAAGCCCAGCAAGGATAACGAGCGGCGACCTTTTCGTATTAAGAGACGTGCCCGAGGGAACCTACCGCTTGAGGGTTTTCGGGCAATCGAAAGACTGCTATCTCAAGGCAGTTCGCTATGGAACGAGGGACGGGCTGGATGATGGATTCACTGTCATTCGCGGCACGCAAGCTTCACTCGAAGTGACCATCAGCCCCCAAGGTGCACGCGTGCAAGGAACGATCACCGACGCTGATAGAGTTCCCGCCGCAGGATTATGGGTCGTGCTGGTGCCGGACGAAGCTCACCGCGGGCAGTTGCGCCTCTACAAACAGGCAACGACAGATCAATTCGGGCATTTTGATCTTCGCGGAATTGCGCCGGGTGACTACAAGCTCTTCAGTTGGGAAGAAGTGGAAGATGGCGCCTGGGAAGATCCAGACTTCCTCAAACCGTTCGAAGCGAGAGGAGAGAAGGTAAGCTTGCAAGAGGTGGATGTAAAAACGGTGGACATCATCGCCATCAGGACAAAAAGCCCTCAGAATGCCTGGCGTAGTCCTTCTTTTCCCCCTGACTCGCATCCGCTTATGTAAACAAGCTATTAGACCAGCGACCGCAATTGCCTTTCGAACAGAGCCGCCAACCATGTTTTGTTCAGCAAACCAGAGCGGGTTCATCGGAATGGAGAAACCACCGATCGAGGATGACGCGGCGAGAGAACCACGGGTTTGCCAAGAGAATTCGGGCGAGGGAACTCACCAGCCGCGTTGGAAGCTGACGGCCGATATTGAAAGCCCATTCTTCCTGCACTTTCCCGAATCGCTGCGCGAGCAAGGAGCGATACGTTTCTGAGAGTGCCGGACTGTTGGCTCCGCTCGCAGCCAGGATGGCCTTCGCCGCAAGGAGTCCCGACTCGATCGCCGGCCGAATGCCTTCGCCGCTCTGAGAATACGCCAATCCGGCGGCATCGCCGATCAGCAGTACACCGTCTCCGGCCACGTTTCGTTTGGCACGTCCATAGAGAAGATACGAATGGCCCGCCATCTTCGCAGGCAGATCAAAAGCGACCTTTCGCGTTTTTTTCAGAAAGGCGCCGAAGGCGGCAAGGTGATTGGGCAGGGCATGGGGATCGAGTCTCCCCAAGCCGATGTTGAGAAAGTTCTTTTTGCGAAAGCACCAACCGTAACCCTTCATGTCAGTACAAAAATAAAGCTCCGGAATCTCCGGCCGGATAGAACATTGTTCGCGCTGGGTTTCTGACATCTCGAATTCAATTTCTTGCGCAGCGACGCTGACTTCATGGCGAGCATTGGCCCCCCGCAACCGGGCAACCGGACAAAAATGGCCTCCGGCGCCGATCACGAGGCGGGCGTTGAACTGCCCGTTGACGATCCAGCGATCGCCCGATGGTTCGAGGCGGGCAAGAGGAACGCCTTGGTGAATGCGCGCACGGCAGCGCTTTAGCAGGAAATCATCGAACTCGCAGCGGCGAATCCCGTAGCTGATGGGCCGGCCATAATCAGTTTCAACTTCGCGGCTGCCCATCCGGCTGGTGCGAAAACCGTGGATGCTCTGTAAAACATGGACGCGTGAATATTCCTGGAGATCAATTTCGAGCTCCTCGACGACGGGCGGGGTGATCCATCCACCGCACACCTTGTCCCGGGGAAAGGTCTGGCGGTCCAGGACCACGACACGCAAGCCCGAATCGCGGAGTTTCCAGGCGCAGGAACTTCCGGCGGGACCGGCTCCAACGATCAGGACGTCGCACGCATCCATGTGGTCTCCTGCTCCTCGTCCCGTTCTTTTGCATACAGGTGCGCCCGCGTCCATGGAATTTGGCGGCAGTCCGTTCGCGCAAAAACGATTTGAAACAGTTGAAGCGTGCCAACACGAAATCCGGCGACAGATTCGGCGAGGTAGAGCCGCCAGGCTCTCATGAATTCTGGGCTGAACATTTCGGATATCTGCCGCTCGCACTTCTCGAATCGCGCCAACCAGTGCTCCAGTGTTTTTGCATAGTGGAGCCGTAAGTTTTCGACATCCAGGACGGAAAAATCCCAAGGTTCAAAGACTTGCATGACCTCGGCCAGCGTGGGCGCGTAGGCACCAGGAAAAATGTGTTTTCTGGTCCAGGTGCTGAAGGAAAGCGGATGATTGTGCCCTATAAAGTGGAGGAGTCCGCGGCCGTTTTTGGCGAGCGAGCGGTGGATGATACTCCCCAGGTCCCGGTAGTGTTGCCGTCCAACGTGTTCCAACATTCCTACCGAGATAAACGCATCACACTCGCCGGAGATATTCCGGTAATCGTCTTCGATGAACTCCACCCGGCGGCTGAGTCCCAGTTCTTTTGCCCGCCGGCGGGCGACTAAGACTTGCTCGCGTGAAATATTGAATGCCCGGACGGTGACTCCATAGTTTTTGGCCATGTGAAGGGCCAAAGCACCCCAGCCGCAGCCTGCTTCCACGACGCGCTCCCCGGGCTGGAGTTGCACCTTGCGGCAAACGTAGTCCAATTTCGCGACTTGCGCCTGCTCCAGCGTTGCACCGGGAGACGGATAATAAGCGCAGGTATAGACGAGTTGCGGGTCGAGCCAGAGCTGGTAAAAATCGGTATTAAGATCGTAGTGCCGCTGGATATTTCGACGCGAGCCGCGCAAGGAGTTGCGCTGAACATATTCCATGCACTTCGAGACGAGTTTGCCGTACCAGCTGTGATGCGGGACTTCCGTCATGGAGCGATAAACGATTTCGAGTGCGGAGACGAGATCTCCGTCGAGCGTGATTCGCCCCTTGCTGTAGGCATCGCCGAACTCCGCTTCCGGATCGAGTAGCAGACGGAAGAGAGTCTTCCGGTCCTGTATGACGATGTTGGGCACAGGCAACGCGCCTTTTGGCGAAACCTCCGCGCCGTTTCGGAGCCCGAGCCGGACTGCGGGCTGACCCGCCGCTCGATAGATTTTTTGCAGCATCCACTCGTCGATTCGAGAGGACTTGTTCTGAGCAGACATGGCGAGCTCCTCCTTGCCGGTGATGGAGGTCGGATGGGTTCCACGATCATACCTCAGCAAGCAGAGGCGTGAGTGGCGAGCGCGGGCAAACTTCGGAGACGAGGTGGATGGACGGCAGTAGTAGGGGCGACAGTTCAGCGTGATCGTGCTGCGCCATTCGAACGCAAACCTTTTGTTCACGGATCCTTCGAAAAGGTGTTCCTGCAAGGGAGAGCTAGGCGGTGCCGGCTGCCTTACCTTTGAGGAATTTGGTGTCGGCAGTGAGGCCGAAGGCTTCTAGCATGCTGGTTTGCACTCGCTTTGAGAGAGCGTTGATCTCGTTGAGACCGAAGTCTTGGGGGCCGACGAAATACCTCAGCTGCTTCTCTCCCGCGGGAGTCTCGATAATCCGTAGAACGGCCTCCGCGACTTCCTGAGCATTTCCGGCCGTTGAGGAAAGTGCCGCGTTGATCTTCGCCGGGATCTCCTTGACAGCGCCATACGTATTGGTGCGAGCCTCATCGGCAGCCGTCACTGTATTGCCGAAAACAGGAGTCTCATATTGACCGGGTTCGAGAATCACGGATTCAATTCCTTGCGCGGCAAGTTCGTAGCTGTACGCCTCGGCCAGCGCCTCGAGTGCAAATTTGCTGGCGCAATAGAAACCCGCAGAAGGAAGAACTACGCGGCCAGCGCCGCTGCTGACGTGTATAAGTACGCCGCCGCGTTGGCGCCGCATGTGCGGAAGCACGGCGCGATTTACGCGCACCGGGCCAAGAAAATTCGTGTCCATCAGGCGCTGCGCTTGTTCGGTGGTGACAGCTTCCTCCAGCCCGGAAAGATAGTAGCCTGCGTTGTTGATGGCGACGTCGATGCGGCCGGCTTTGGCCACGGCGGCATCCACCGCGCGCTCAACCGAGGTATCGTTGGTTACATCCATTTCAAGGACGTGAATGGGCAGTGACTCCTTCTCCGCAAGCGCGCGAATCTCGGAGGTGTTCTTGGCATTGCGGCCTCCCGGATCACGCATCGTCGCAAAGACAGTGTGCCCCTTACGAGCCAGGGTTTCGGCGAACAGCCTGCCGAAGCCGGTGCTGGAGCCGGTAATGAGAACCACTTGCTTGGAATTCATGATTATGCCTCCTTACAGCCCTACCGTGAACCAGTTTGATGCCGGAAGTAAAGCGGTTGGTTACAAAAAATGAGTTCAACAGATTGCCTACTGGGGAAATAAAACGGCGCATACGTAAGTGATCCATGGGGCGGACTTGATTTGCCCGAGGCCGTGCGTTAGACGCTGTCGGTTCGTTGCTCGTTCCTATCCGGCGGCTCCTGCGGCTTTGGCGCCTTCGACCTCGATGAGCTTTCCGGAACGCACGTCGTAGAGGAAACCGTAGACGGGAATGGATTTGGGCACGAGAGGATGGTTGCGAATGCGCGCCACATCGTCGAGGACAGCCTGCTTCTGGTTCTTGATGGTGAGCCATTCAATGAATTCGCCGGCGCGGGATCCCGGTCCCTTGCCGACGTCCTTGAACCCCTGGGAGGTCAACTCCGCTGTTTCCAAGCTGGAAGCCAGCAAGTCGCGGATGACATCGCTGGTGAAGAATTCCATGCCGCAATCGGTATGGTGAATGACGAAAAATTCGCGGGTGCCGAGAAGCTTGTAACTGATGACGAGGGAACGGATGGCATCGTCGCTGGCCCGGCCGCCGGCGTTGCGAATGACGTGGGCCTCGCCTTCAGCGAGGCCGGCGTACTTGGCGGGATCGAGGCGCGCGTCCATGCAGGTGAGGATGGCGAAGCGGCGCGCGGGCGGGAGAGCGAGTTTGCCTTTTTCACCGAAGCCGGCGCTGTACTTTTGATTGGCTTCAAGCACTTCCGAAAGAATCTTGCTCATGACAGTTCCCCCTTTGTGATGGAGTTGTACCGCGATCTTGCGAGAAAATTTTGGAGGCGCGAGGCGGAATCGAACCGCCGATAAAGGTTTTGCAGACCTTTGCCTTACCACTTGGCGACCGCGCCACCGAATGAAAAAAGTTGTCAGTTCTCAGTGATCCGTTATCTGTCAGAAAAGAAAAATATTCTCCAGTTCGAATGAGCCAATGTTTCGAGCCAAGATGGGCGCAGCATGCTGCGCCCCTACAGAAAACAGCAGCGACGATTAGCGGGCGGCGGCAGCCTGCTCCTGTTGGCCCGTACGAGTTTCGTTGACGATGGGGGCGCCGATGAGGTTGCCCCATTCGGTCCACGAGCCGTCGTAGTTGCGCACGTTGTTGTAGCCGAGCAAATACTTCAGAACGAACCAGGTATGCGAGCTGCGTTCCCCGATGCGGCAATACGCGATGACTTCATCGGCGCCGGAGATGCCCTTGGACTGATAGAGCTTCTGAAGATCCTCGAGGGATTTGAAGGTGCCGTCCTCGTTGGAGGCCTGCGCCCACGGGATATTCGCGGCTTTCGGGATGTGTCCTGGGCGCTGGGCGGTTTCGGTCATTCCCGGAGGAGCAATGATCTTGCCGGTGAACTCGTCGACGGAACGAACATCCACGAGCTGGCCGGGTTTGCGGCCGTCCACGACGGCAAGAACATCGTCTTTGTAGGCGCGAAGGGATTCATTGAGGCCGGAGACGCGATAGGTGGCCGGGGCGACGTTGACGGGATCCTTGGTCAGCGGGCGCTTCTCTTCGAGCCATTTCTTGCGGCCGCCGTTGATGAGCCGGACGTCCTTGTGGCCGTAATATTTCAGTTGCCAAAAGGCGTAAGCGGCGAACCAATTGTTGTTGTCGCCGTAGAGAAGAATGGTGGTGTCATTGGAAATGCCGGAAGCGCCGAGAAGCTTCTCAAGCGCGGACTTGTCGATCAGATCGCGGCGGATGTTGTCCTGGAGCTGGGTCTGCCAGTTCCAGCCGACAGCGCCGGGGATGTGGCCCTGATCGTAGGCGGTGGTGTCCACGTCGACTTCGACGAGGCGGAGATTGGGGGAGTTCAGGTTCTTAGTGACCCAATCCGTGGAAACGAGAACTTCGGGGTGTTTGTAGTCGGACATTTGCAGGTCTCCTCTTCATGCTTCGACGTTCGAAACTCGATTGATGCAAAACAAAAAACCCACCTGCCGGTTCGTTTCTGGCGGTGGGCTGAAAACTCTTAAAGCTAAGATTGAATCCCTAGTCGCTTAGCCTCGCCCCGCCAGAAGAGACACACCTACAGCAAGAACAGCAGCTGCACATTTGAGCGTTCAACGGGGGGCAAGCCAACATGAAGGAATGATACAAGGGAAGGCGAGGGTTGGCAATAGCGCTTCGTCTACGCCGCTTTCGCGCGCGAAACGCACGACCATCGGCCGCGCTCGACTCTTGATGAAACTTTTGATAGTTATTCCACTCTAATCTCTTCAGGTAAGAAGGAATGACGAGGTGTCTGCAAGGCCATGAACAATAAGGTGGTTTTGATTACGGGTGCCAAAGGCGGTTTGGGCTCGGTCGTGACCCAGCGCTTTCTTGCGACCGGCGCGACGGTCGTGGGAACCTCCCGAAGCATTTCCCAGGCCGACTTTCCCGAAGCCAATTTCGTTGCACTTCCTGTTGATTTCACCAAGGCAGGCGCCGCCGGCAAGGCCGTGGAGTCCGTCGTCAGCCGCTTTGGGAGGCTGGATGCGCTCGTCCACTTGCTGGGCGGCTTCGCCGGCGGGCAGACCGTGGCGGAGACCGATGACGTTACATGGGAGCAGATGTGCGACCTTAACTTGACGTCGGCGTTCTACGTCCTGCGCGCTGCGATACCGCATCTCCGCAAGTCTGGAAGGGGCCGCATCATCGCCATCGGAAGCCTGACCGCAGGGGAACCACACGCCGGGCTCGGAGCATATGTGACCTTCAAGGCCGCGCTCGCGACTCTGGTGCGAACCGTAGCGCTCGAAAACAAGGACGCGGGCCTGACAGCGAATGTGGTCTTGCCGGGAACCATGGACACGCCGACGAATCGCAAGTCCATGCCAGGGGCTGATTTCTCAAAGTGGGTCCGGCCGGTTGACGTCGCCGATCTGCTTTTGTGGCTAGCGGACGACCGCGCCGCGCACATCACCGGCACTGCGATTCCCGTAGACGGCTCCCAGGTATGAACGAATCGCCACTCTATTCGTTAATGCAAAGCTAGAGAGTCGAATTTGAACGGAGCGAGGAAATCGTGTCGAACAAACTTCAAGGTAAAGTAGTAGCGATAACGGGAGGCGACCAGGGAATCGGCCGCGGCATCGCGGAGCGCCTGGCGCGGGACGGCGCGGATATTGCCCTCTGCTACCGCGCGAACAAGGCGGGCGCTGATGAAGTCGTAACCGGCGTTGAGGCGATCGGCAGAAAAGCTGCCGCGATTCAATGCGACGTGGGCAAAATATCCGACGGGCAAAGGTTCATTGCCGAAGCCGCTGCACAACTCGGCAAGGTCGACATCCTGGTGAACAATGCCGGACTCGAGCGCCACGCGGATTTCTGGGACGTTACTGAAGCGGATTACGATGCCGTGCTGAATGTCAATTTGAAGGGCGTTTTCTTCATCACCCAGGCTTTCGTGCGACATCGCAAGGAACTCAAGAGCGGCGGCAAGGTGATCAACGTTAGCTCGGTACACGAAGAACTGCCGTTCCCGCACTTCACGTCGTACTGCGCGAGCAAAGGCGGAGTAAAGATGATGACGCGCAACCTCTCGATCGAACTGGCGCCGCTCGGGATCACCATCAACAATATCGCGCCGGGAGCCATCGAAACGCCCATCAACAAGAAACTCTTGAACGACCCGCTGAAACTCAATACTTTGTTAAGCAATATACCGCTCAAACGGCTGGGCAAGCCCGAAGATGTCGCTGCCATCGCTTCCTTCCTTGCGTCATCGGACTCGGACTATGTGACCGGCACCACGTTCTTCGTGGACGGCGGGCTGACCTGGAATTACCAAGAGCAATAATCATTAAATTGAACAAACTTGACACGGTTTTTCAGGAAACTTGGTGGAGATAAAATTCCACATGTCTTAGAATCAAAGAGATGCGAATGCGCCCGTAGCTCAGTTGGATAGAGCGTCTGCCTTCTAAGTGGACGCAAAATCAATCTAAGTCGTTGCTTCGGTTGCGCTTACGAGTTTTGGGCCATCCTTGAGTTGCTCCAAAGTTGCTCCAGCGTCGTTTGCTTCTGATCCAGCCCTCTCGTGTCAAACTCAGATCGACATAGCCGACATAGCCGCCCTCGGGTCCCATCGCGGCTCGTTCGGCAGTTTCGCTGACTTGTTTGGTCTGTTTCTCGACCTCCAACCTGCCTGGCCGCTAACACTTGTCCCGACTGGATCACTTCGGAGCGCTCAATTCGCTGTCTTTCCTGGTTCGCTACGCGTCCGGCTGTGGCAGCGCCGCGATCCTTCGAAGCATGCTGACAAACCAAATCGAGTTTCTCAGTCATTGGGATTGATTGACGGGTGGCCCGTCTGGAGTGGGCGCGTCAGAATTTGTTTCGGCCGATCTGCCAACACCTCGGATCTTCGACGTGACTGAACGGCTTTGACCAGTCCATTCAGTACACCTAAAAGTCACAACCCGTTTGCGGACTGAGTCCGGACCAGCAGGCGCGCGAGGACGTTAGTCAGCCCATCGAGAGCAGTCGCGTCTGGCAGCGCGAAGGTCAGGCGCGGACGGCCGCTATCGTCCTGTTCCACGAGATCGGTGAGGTTCTGTTTCAAAGTTGTTGCCAAAGCAGTCGTCGCCGCCTTCGATTCCGGGGAATCCGATGGCGCCGGCAACAGTTCACCAAGAAATTGAACCGCGGCGCTGAGCAGGTGACCGCCGCTGACGGCGAGTCTTTCGCGGCGGGCACTGCGTTCGGCGGCAGCCTGGGCTACGGCGAGTTCACTCTCCCGGCGGAGACTCATGTCCGATGGGGCTTCGGGGCGGGCGCCGAGCAGAACTTCGAGACGCCGGCGGAGTTCTTCGATGCCGCCGGCGAGATCGACTTGATCCACGTCGCTCTCGGCATCCAGGGCGGCAAGGGCTAAATGGTGCTTCGCGGAAAGCGTGCTGAGCAGTTTTTCTTCGATGGTGTCCTCGGTGATCAGGACGAAAACCTGAACCGGCTGTTCCTGGCCCATGCGGTAAGCTCGCGCGATGCGCTGTTCTAGAACCGCAGGGTTCCAAGGGAGATCGACATTGATGACTGTGTTCGCCGCCTGCAGGTTGAGCCCGGTCGAGCCAGCGTTGGTCGTCAGGAACAAGCGGCAGCCGGGATTGCTTTGAAATTCGTGGACCAGCCCCTGCCGCAGTTTTTGCGGCACCGAACCGTCAAGGCGGACGAAGGAAAGGCCACGCTTCTCCAGGAGGGGCTCGATCAGGTCGAGCATTGTGGTCCATTCCGAGAAGAGAAGCACCTTACGGTTCTCTTCTGAAAACAGCCGATCGAACAAATCGTCAAGTTCTTCGAGTTTCGACGAGTACCCGGGCGCCTCCTTGTCCACGAGGAATGTGCTGTTAGCGGACATGCGGCACATGAGCAGGTGCTTCTGCAGCCTAAGCAGGTCCATCTCGGTGAGAAACTTCTTCCTCGTGATTCTGTTAACGAGCCGCATGTGTGAATGGTGCAGGTCGATTTGTTCCTGGGTGGGCGTGATGCGGATGATTTCGTTCGTGCGCGGCGGTAGCTGCTGGCTTACGGACTGCCGCGTACGGCGGAGCAGCACCGGCTGGAGTTTTTCGCGTAGCTCGGCCAGATTCTTATAACCGAGCACTTTGCCCTTTTCATCCACGACGCGGTGATGGTTGTAAAAACGAAACGCGGGGCCGAGCCGCCGGTCGTCAATGAACTGCACGACCGAATACAATTCGTCGAGCCGGTTTTCGAGCGGCGTGCCCGACAGCACGAGCGCGAACCGCGAACGAAGCCCCTTGATCACGCGGCTGGTCTTCGCTTCCCAGTTCTTGATGCGCTGGCCTTCGTCGAGAATGATGAGGTCCCAATTCACCCGTTCGATCGAGAGGATGTCACGCAGCACTTGCTCGTAGTTGCACACGGTAAAGAAGCAGTTGTTGGCGTATTGGGCGCCTCGAGATGCGATGCTGCCGGCGATCAATTGGCAATCGCGGTCACAGAAGCGCCGGATTTCGTTCCTCCACTGCGATTTCACGGAAGCGGGACAGATGACGAGCACCTTCGATATCCCAGCCTCGCGCACGAGCAGCTCCGAGACTCCGATGGCTTGGATGGTTTTGCCAAGCCCCATGTCATCGGCAAGCACGGCGCGGCCGGCGCCGGCGGCGAACGCGATGCCGTCGAGCTGATACGGCAATAATTCGGCCTTGAGTAACTCGCGGCGCAGAGGGTGCGACTCCGGCTGGCGCCGGATCTCGGCGACTCGGCGCGCAATGCGGTCCTGCAGCAGCCGCCGTTGGATGAATTCTTCCGCGTCGGGGTAGATGTTGATCGTGCGTCCGCGCCGCTCCAGATTCTGGATCCGTTTGAGCAGGTCTGGCACGTCCTCGATGTCCCGGTCACGTAGCTTTCCAAGAACCTCGCTGGCCTCCGGATCGAGTCTTTCGGGGAGAAGGAGCCGAAGGGTCGCCTGATCGCGGTACTGCACGTGAACGCCAATCGTCCGCCGGTGGTAAGGCCGCTTCAACTCCGTTTCAGTGAATCTCCTTTTTAGTTTCGCAAGCACGTGCAGGATATGCTTGCAGGTCCCGAGCGTGTTCGTGCGGAAGTCAGGACACGAGCAATAGGAGTCGCCCGGTTCGCGCCCGCGCACCGCGACGCGGTACGTCTTGCCGGAGATCGTGTTGCTCACGGCGTAGTCGGTCCATGGCTGTTCCGGTTCCGCTGACTTGACGATCATTCGCTCCGTGCGCGCCCGCTCCCGCCGCTCCTCAATGGCCCGTTCGATAAGTTCCTGTTCACTCAGGCTCTCGACCGGCACGCGCTCGGGCGGGGGCGCCGCAAGGCCCAGCGTCATCTTTTCGTCGAGAATGAACGAGAAAGCCGCCCCGACATGCTCGCACAACGACTCGCATACTGTGCAGTTCCACCGCAGCCGGCCGTTAGACGGATCCATGAGGCTGATCGTGACGACAGGCGGGGATTCAGTTTCGCCAGGCGCCAGCGGGAACTTAAGGCGGAACAAATCCTCATTCAAGTACACGTCTTCCTCGATGCGAAAATCCCAGCTATCCCCAGCCCGCAGCAACTTCGGCCCGTCGCTTCCCAGCAGCTTGAGCGTCTGCTGGTACGACAGCCGCGACAGCTTGTCGATGAGCGTTAGTTCTGTGCTCTTCTTCGCAGAGCTGGAATCAACTTGTGACATGGCAGATCCACCCTTCCTTAATAAATAAAGCGGGCCCTAATCAACTGCTGCAAGGCTGCTGCGAATTTCATGCCCGCGATGCCAATCAGAGTCGCTTCTTTCTGTAGAAATCCTCGATAACTTTCAGCGCTTGCTTGTAGTCATGACAATGAATTCCGTCGTGCCATTTTTTGCCAATCACGAGTTTTGCGCTCGATGGCCACCATTCGGCCAGGAAACCTCCGTCCGCGATCTGCCAATGATGTCCTTCATTGGTTATCCTTAGCGTCAGTCCCCGCTGCCCACACCACCGGCGAACGTTGGCCTCTTGTTCCAGACTTGCGCTTAGACGACGCGCATGGCGCATTCTGAAGTCCTCGCCTCGGTAGTACGGCACGATGCGGCTCCTGCCGGCGCTCACACTGTCGGGGATCGATCTTTTTCTACTCATTCGCGGACGTCCCCTCTTCAAGCTTCCTTAGTAACGAAAGTCGGGGCCAGTTAGATCAGTTAGATAAGGTCCAGTCTGTGGGACCAGGGTGAGCTTCTCAAAATAGGACCAGTTCCTATCGATCGGGAGGAGGCCGTCATCGAAAGCGACAGTAGGGCCAGGCGCTCTCCCAGCGCTGAAGTGTGAACGTTGTGTCACAAAGAGCCGTGTTGGCGGCGCGTCAAGGATCGCAGGATTGCATGAAGCATACCATCAAGATCCTTCGCAACTGCTTCAGCAAGAAATCGCAGCATAATCCAGGTTCCACTCTAGTTTCAAGCGCCCCGAATCTGTGGGCTGTGGATCTGTGGAAAGTCGTGCGCGTCTATGGGCGTGGTTGCCGGAGAGCAGCCATCTTCAAGCCATCTTCACGTTGACACATTTACGTATGTGTGCCAATGTGGTTGTATAGGGATTGATCGTAAATGGCGACTATGCACCAGCGACGAGCGCGGCTTAGCATTGACGTTTCTCGTGAGGCCCGGCGACGAATTCACATCGCCGCAGCCAAGCGCGACAAGTCCATTCGTGAGTACGTCTGGGAAGCCGTTGAGGCTCGCCTGAAACACGATCTGGTCGACGAGCTCTCGGCTGCCGATCTGGTCGCGCTCAATGAACGCGCTGATCCCGTGCTGGCGGCCCTTTGGAACAATCCAAAGGATGCCGCGTATGACAAGCTGTAGTCGCGGAGACGTTGTCCTCGTTAAGTTCGTGTTTGCCGACGAGAAGGGCGCCAAGCAGCGGCCTGGTTTGATCGTCAGCATTGACCGTTACCATCAAGGCCGACGAGAGATGATCCTGGCGGCGATCACAAGCAACGTTGGGCGGCTGTTGGTGGGCGACTACAAGATCAAAGGCTGGCGCGAGTCCGGACTCCTATATCCCTCAATCGTCACCGGCATCGTCAGGACGATCAAACAGGACATGATAGCCGGCAAGCTGGGTGAGCTTCCCGCCCCGGAGCTGCATACGGTCGAGGACAAACTTCGGGAGATCTTGGCGCTCTGACGTTACTCGGGATCATGGGCCGCCGAACCGTGGAGACGATAGCTGGAAACGCTTTAAGACAATCGAGGGAATGCCTGGAAGCGCGGTTAGGGAAATCGTAGGCAGACCCACCAGGTAAATTACTGAATAGCAGGCGGGCGATTGCTGAACATACGCGGCAGCTGAGTGGTGTTCAGTTGATGTGCTCGATTTTACGGGACATCATGTAGTCTGTGAATAGACATTGCCCGAGAGCGTAGGGCGTAGTGAAGATGGAATAGAAGGCCGCGGTGAAAGCCGTAACTTGCAGAAAAGTCAAAGAAACCGATAAAACCGATTGAATCCTGTCAAATTATGCCATCAAAATCTATGCCAAAATTCGAAGTCGCTGGCCTTGTCGAACCTTGTTAGGACCACCACTCTTTTTTGGGGGGATCATCATTATCTGCCGTCTGTTTCTCCGTTCCGCCCGTTCCAATTGCTCCAAGGTGCTCCAAGATTCCGGACGAATCGGCTGTCTAATCGGTTTTGCAACTTTAAGTAGAATCAAATGAGTAGCCAAGGATGGGCGCGTAGCTCAATTGCATGGAGCGTCTGCCCTATCGGCAGAGGGTAAACGCATTATAAAAGGGCGCCCGTTTGGAGTAGGTTTTGATCGTTCGCATCTCAACCTACAACAAGGAGCACCCTCATGAATGACGCCAAGTATATTGGGATGGATGTCCATCAGGCAACGATCTCGGTGGCCGTTCGGGATTCGCGCGGGAATCTGGTGATGGAGGCGATTCTCGAAACGAAAGCCGAGACGATTCTCCAGTTCATTCGTGGCCTGCGTGGCAGCTTGTACGTGTCCTTTGAAGAAGGAACCTGGGCGGCCTGGTTGCACGATCTGCTCCAGCCTCACGTCGCCCGAGTGTTGGCCAGCGATCCGCGCAAGAATGCCCTGTTGAAAGCTGGGAACAAGAGTGACCGCATCGACGCGCGGAAATTGTCCGAACTGTTGTATCTGAACAAGCTAAGCCCGGTGTACCACGGCGAACAGGGTATCCGCACTTTGAAGGAACTGGCACGCAGCTACATCACGATAACTCGCGATTTGACGCGAGTGATGAGTCGGCTGAAGGCCATTTACCGAGGCTGGGGGATTCCTTGTGCCGGCCAGCAGGTATACGCACCGCGCTACCGTGCGGAATGGCTCGCAAAGATTTCGGAAGCCGGCGTACGTCGTCGTGCCGAACTCTATTACCAACAGTTCGACGCCTTGGCGGCGTTGCGCCAGGGGACGCGACGAGAACTATTAGCGGAAGCCCGGAAACATCCGGCCATGAGATTACTGCGGCAGATTCCTGCGATTGGCCCCATCCGCGCCGCTCTGTTGATCGCTCTGATACAGACGCCTAATCGCTTCCGCACCAAGCGGCAGCTGTGGGCTTACTGTGGATTGGCGCTGAGGACGTACACCAGCGGAGAATATCGTTTCGTCGGTGGCCAACTCAAACGCTCCAAGAAAGTCTTGGCCGTCCGCGGGCTCAACATCAACCATAACCACGATCTGAAAAATATCTTCAAGGGTGCAGCCACGCGGGCGGCTGCTACCGCTGGACCTTTCCAGGACTTCTACCAGGCTACCGTTGCCCGAGGAATGAAACCGCATTTGGCGCGTCTCACCTTGGCGCGCAAGATCGCGTCCATCACTTTGCTGGTTTGGAAGAAAGGAGCGCGTTTCGACGCAGAACATCTGAAACAACAAGCAGCTTAAGCGTTGGGTTAAGGACCGTCCGTTGCTGGATTCATTTCTGGTGATAGCTTTTCGGTTCTTCTGACGCTTTGGTTCGAGGGTGAGTCTCCATTAGCGCGTTAGGCGGAGAGTGTGCTCCGAGCACCACGAGTCTCTTGGTAAACTATAGGCCCCCTCGGATAACCAGAAAAAGCTATAGGCCTCGAGCCTCAGATAGAACTATGGTTGACAACGTTCAACCACGCAGCTTGTCTTGCTTCAGAATCCGAAAGCGCCGTCACGAAAACAGAATGGATCTACGAAGAGCGAACACCCCAGAGCCTCTCAACATGACCTGGGCTGGAGAGCGCAGCGAA
>Ga0209588_1000167_pt1 | contig 18438 bp, 18 predicted proteins | sample Rivendell_Oct201_10_FD_188351 | JGI IMG/M metagenome (GOLD analysis project Ga0209588, IMG submission 188351) | Vadose zone soil microbial communities from the Eel River Critical Zone Observatory, Northern California, USA -... | ecosystem: Host-associated > Plants > Roots > Rhizosphere > Soil ...
GCGGGCAATACATACGAGCACTACGCCGAGCACATCGGCTGGATCAATCAGCTCGTCAAGGAGTCGAGCGCCGCTCGCTGAGCCTTGCGCATTCGAAGCGCGCCTTCGGTGCTGACCTCCGCGAAGGTGAGCTCGTCGCCCGGCAGCAGCTGTGCCGCGACCGGCATGGCGGCGCCGGCCACCGTCGCGACCACCGGATAGCCTCCCGCGGTCTGGTGATCGGCCATGAGGAGGATCGGTTGCCCGCTTCGCGGCACCTGGATCGCTCCGGCGGCCAGGCCGAACGAGAGCAGCTCTTCGCCTGAGGCGTCGAGTCCGGGGCCTTCCAGCCGGTAGCCCATCCGGTCCGCGTCTTTGCTGACCTTGAAAGGCGAGCCGAAAAGCTCTCTGCGGCCGGCAGCGCCCAGACGCCGGATGTGCGGACCCACGATCGCCTGGAGCGTGTGGTTGCTGTATTCAGGCACGAGGTGGCGAGAGAGCCGGCGGCCCGAAATTGCTGGTCTGGACGGCGGCCCGACCGGCGGGCCGGCAATGGCGATGACGTCCCCAGCCATGAGCTGGCGGCCGTGCATTCCACCCCGCGCGGCAAGCATGTAAGTCGAGACAGAGCCGAGCCAGCGATCGCCGGCAATCCCCCCGCCCACCGCGATGTACGTGCGAGCTCCCGAGCGGCGGCCGGCGAAGGTGAGCTCGTCGCCCTCGTGGAGGAACATGCCCTCCCACATGTCCACCGGCTGTCCGTTGACGCGAGGATCGAAATCGGCGCCCGTGATCGCGACCAGGCACGACCCCAGCGCGACCAGCTCCGGCCCGTTCAGCGTGCACTCGAGGGTCGCCGCGCCCTCGTCGTTGCCGGCGAGCACGTTCGCCGCCCGGTGCGCGAACCGATCCATCGCGCCGCTGGGGGGGACGCCGGCCATGATCGCGTTGGGGCGGCCGAGGTCCTGAATTGTCGTGAAGAGGCCGGGCTTCCTGACTCTCAGTCTTTCGCTCATGACGCGAAGAACTTGACGCGGTCGCCGGCGCGGAAGAGGCACGGCGGGTCGGAGTCGGGGAGGAAGAGCTTGACCGGTGTATGTCCGATGAGATGCCAGCCGCCGGGTGAGGGCAGCGGGTAGATGCCGGTCTGGCGGCCGGCGATGGCGACCGACCCGGCGGGCACCTGCGTCCGCGGCACGTGGCGCCGGGGCAGCTCGAGCTCCTCGGGGAGAGGGCCGAGGTAGGCCCAGCCGGGCACGAAGCCGACGAGGAACACGCGATAGATGGGACGGGTGTGAATCTCGACGATCTGCTTGGGTTTCAGGTTCAGCTGCGCGGCGACTGCTTCCATGTCGGGCCCGTCGTAGGAGACGGGGATCCGGTGGAGGCGGCCGGGTTCGGCGATCGGTGGACGCTTGGAGGCGAGCCGCTTGATCGCTGTGGCGAGAGCGTCGTGAGTGATCTGGTCGGGGTCGAAATGGACTGTGACGCTCGCGTAGCCGGCGACGGCCTGGCGCACGTCGCGCCGCTTCTTCAGCGCAGCCGCCAGCGCGATGGCGCGCGTGTTGAGGGCAGTGTCGAGGCGCGTGCCCAGCTCCGCGAGGAGCGCGGAGTCACCTAGCGCGTGGGTTTTTACCTTGGGGTTCGAGGACGGCGGTGGCATGTGCGCTCACAAGAATGGCGTAGAAGACGCCGGGGACGAGGCCGGCACACAGGAGGCCCACGCATGCAACCGCTATCGCCCAGCCCGTGACGATGGCGGCGGCGGCGAGGTTCCAGGTCGCGAAGTCGTTTTTGACCGCGTTGATCGAGCGTGGAAGGTCGATGTAGTCCCGGGGGTTGCCGGTGCGCGCGAAGCGGGCTGTCGCGTGCGGCATGTGGAGGAGGAGCAGCAGGCCCCAGGGGAGGGCGAGAAGGGAGGCTGCGACGACGTGCGCGTACAGCTGCGAGAGCGGGACGTCGGTCATGTGCCACAGGTGGGCGTCGTAGAGCCTGTCGGCGAATGGGTTGATCGCGAGCAAGAAGGGTGCGGTCAGGACGATCACGGCGAGCGAGGTCCAGAAGCCGTCGGAGAGGAGGCGGGTGGAGAGAGCCAACTTTGGAGGGCCGTTGGTTGGATCTGTCTCCGCCGCGCGGGTGGCCGCGATGGCGTAGCCGAGAAGAGGGATGAAGGCGATCGGCAGCAGAAGGACTGCGATGGCGCCGGGGAACCACGTTGATTTCCAGTCGCCGCGAAAGGGCCAGGAGAAGGAGTCGGCGACGAGTTTCACATGGGGATTGTTAACGACGTTGACTTCCAAACATGTGTTCGTAGGATTGACTGCATGGACCACATCGCGCTGCTCGAAGCAGCCGTCGACCGATTCGAGCAACAGCCGGTGCCCAAGGGCGGGCCGGCTCTTGCGTCTTTCCTCGAGCGCGTCCAGCGGGTGGGCGACCGGATCGCGCTCAAGAACTCGGAGGCGGCTGCAGCGTTTGCCGGGACCAACCACTACGAAGACGAGGGCTTCGTCTCGCCCCAGCACTGGATGAGGGTGAACCTGCACATGACCGGCGGGGCGTCGGGCGACCGGATTGCCGTCGGCGATCAGCTGCGGAATATTCCCGAAAGCCACCAGAGCCTGCTCGCGGGCGAGATCGGTTACGCGCACCTGGCGCACATCGCGCGAACGGCGGTCGCGATTGAAGAGTCAGGCACCAATAGACAATTCGACGAGACGCCTTTGCTGGAGAAGGCTCGCGAACTTCCCGTTGGCCGGTTCATCGACTTCTGCCATCACATGCGCCACGCCGGCGATCCGGTCGGTTACGCGGCTGAAGAGGCACAGAAGGTTGAACTCCGGTCGCTCACATTGAGGAAAGGCGAGGGCGGAATGGTCTGGGTCCGTGGCGTCCTCGATCCCGAAGGCGCAGCCGTCTTCCGCACCGCAATCGAGGCTTTGGCCCGGCGCAATGGAAAAGGCGACGACCGCAAGCATGAGCGTCGCTTCGCCGACGCCGCGGTCGAGCTGGCGGCCCACTCGCTCGACAACGCTCTTGTTTCCCAGCACAACGGTGTGCGGCCCCACCTGAATGTCAACACCACCCTCGAGACCTTGCTCAGGCACGCTGGCGCGCCAGCCGCGGACCTCGAGTTCTCGCTCCCGATCTCTGCCGAGGCGGTCGAACGCCTGGCATGCGATTGCAGTGTCACCCGCATCCTTCTCGGCTCCGACTCGGCGGTGATCGACGTCGGCCGCGCGAGGCGAGTCGTTACGCCGTCGCAACGACGGGCGCTGAAGGCCCGCGACAAGGGATGCCGCTGGCCAGGTTGTGACAGGCCGGCGACCTGGAGCGAGGGCCATCACCTCGACCACTGGATCAGAGGCGGACCGTCCGACCTCGCGAACTTCGTGCTGCTGTGCCATCGACATCACTGGATGGCGCATGAAGGAAAGTGGCAGGTGGTCAAGACTGACGAGGGAGAGATCCTGGCGATCCCGCCGCAGCTGGATATCCACCAGCGATATGCGCGAGGCCCGGACGTCGAAGCGGCGTCGTGAGTGCTACTGGGCTTGCGCTTCCAGGTTGCCGGTCCGCTCGTATTCCTCGAGGGCGAAGGCGCAGCCGTCGGGGTCCCGAAAACCCAATACCTTGACGGTCTGCCGCAAGCCGGAGCGCTCGAGGAGGCCTTCGATGATGCCGGCGTGGAAGCGGCATGTCACCGGGGCGCGGCGGCAGACCTCGGCGAACAGGCAGTTGGTGCAGTCGACGATGCCGTCGCGCCCGATCTCGTATTCGGCGCCCATCTCCATCAACGGCTCGAGAGCGGCGAGCGGGCTCTTGGCTCCCGATCGCGAGAGCTCCACGCCAAAGGTGCGGCCGGCACGCCTCACCGCGTGACTGCCGATGTCGCCCAGGCCTTCAAATGCCTTGGCTAGGGCTTCGGCCAGCACGTCGTAGCGCCGCATAGGGTGGCTGATCTGGACCGGGCCGCCGGTGAGCCTGTAGATCTTGGCGGGCTTGCCGATAAGGCCGCGCCGGCGCTCGACGTCCAGGTAGCCGAGGGCAACCAGGCGTTCTAGATGCTCGAAGGCGACGGACCGGTGGACACCCGCCTCACGCGAGACGTCATCGACGCTGCGCGGCTTGCGGTCGGCATAGAACCGAAGGAGGATGTCGCGCCGCGTGAAGTCCTTGAGGGCCCCGAGGGCCCGCTCCATGTCCGAGCTCACGCCCATAGCTTACCCCGGGTTTAACAGGTATGTTGGGTTGGGGCAAGTCAAAGAGAGACTCAAAGAGACACAAGGTTGTCTTCGAAACGTCGTTAGACTACCTTGAGCGCTGCCGCTTAGGAGGTTGGCGATTGCGGTTTAAGACCAAGCTTCGCGCGATCTTGCCGGCGGCGGGGGTGGCCCTGCTGGGGCTGCCACTGCCAATCCCTGTGCCCACCCCGGGCGGTTCACTTGTGCCCGTGCTGCCTTCGGTTTTGGCAACGCCGCTCTCACTGCCGTTACTACCGGCAGTTTCCACGTCCAGCACGGCGCTGCCCTCGGTCGCGGCCACGCCGGCTTCCTCCTCTGCCGGCGCCCCTGCGGCCGGCAGCGCGCCGGGCGCGACGAGTGGAGGTGGCGCGTCAGGAGGTCCAGAGGGTGGAGGTCCGCCGCACTGAAGCTTGCCGATTCCGTTCACGACGATAGTGATCTCCTCGGCGCTCGACGTCGCGCTTGCCGTCGCCCTGGCGAGCCTGCCTTTGCTGCTTGGGATCTGGCTCCTTGCTTTCGGCCGAACCTTTGCCGAGGCGCGCCGCGCCCGGGAGGCTCAGCTGCGCCTGGCGCTTGCCGGTGACCTTGGGCTGAGCCCTCGCGAGCTGACCTCTTTGAATACGAAAGCGCTGTTCAAGCTCCGCGAGCAAGCGGCCTTCGACGACCTCACCGGGGCGCTGCGCCGCGGGGCCGGCATCTCGGCCATCGACCGCGAGGTCGCGCGGGCACGGCGTCACAAGAGCGCGCTATCCCTTGCCTTCGTGGACATAGACGGGCTGAAGGCTGCGAACGACCGCCACGGGCACGCCGGCGGGGACAAGCTCATCCGGGGTCTGGCCCGGGCCCTCAAAGGGGGGCTCCGCGACCAGGACCTGCTCGTTCGCTACGGCGGCGATGAGTTCGTGTGCGTCCTGCCGGACACCCGCGCCGAAGCCGGCCTCGCCAAGCTGAGCGAGATCCGCAAGGCGGCAGCCAAAGCCGGCGTCCGGTTCAGCGTGGGACTGGCCCAGCTCGAGCGGTCGGACGACGTGGTTTCCCTCCTTGCCCGCGCCGACCGGCAGCTCTACATGGTCAAGGCGCGGCGGGGAGACATCGTGCAGCTGCCGCCGGGGCAGCCGGACGGAAGCCGAGGGCGCCGAATCACGGCTTGACAACCGCTCCGATCTGGTGTTTAGTGGGTCTGTACCCAATAAACCGGAGGGAGAGTGGTGCGAGTCAACCGGGAACGAATCGCGGTTTCCTTCCTCGCTGCGGCGCTGGTGCTGGCCGTGGTGCTGGGAGTGCTGACGGTGCAATCTTTCACCGGGGCCAACTTTAGGCTCGTCGCCTCGGGCGACATGTCCGGCCAGCAGGCTGGAACAGATGCGTCGGCTGCCCGCGTCGGTAACGGGATCGGTGCCGGTGCGGCGCCTGCCGGCGGCGGGTCGCTGGCGGGTGGCGGCGGCAAGATCACGATCGGCGGCTTTTTCGACATCACGGGTCCCATCGACTCCTCGGTCGAGCGCGACACCGTGCGCGCCTACATGCAGGCGGTGAACGCGTCGGGTGGGATCAACGGGCGCCCGGTGGAGTACGTGTGGTGCGACTCCAAGTACGACGCGAGCTCGGCCCATTCGTGCGCGCAGCAGATGATCGCGCAGAACGTGATGGCGGTGGTTGGGCTCACCGCGCCGCTGGGCGAGAACAACGAGATCAGGACGCTGACCGCCGCCGGCATCCCGGTCATCGGCGGGCTTGGCACCCCGGCGGAGTATTCGGATCCTCTCTCGTATCCGGTCTCCACCAGCTTCTTCCGCTACGGGACGGCCATCGCGGATGAGGCGAAGGCGCTTGGTGTGAAGAACCCGGCGGTCGTCGTGCTGGGCGATGTGCCGTGGGTGCATGCGGTCGAGGCCAACCTGTTGAACCGTCTGACCTCGAATGGCGTCGGGTTTGTCGATGTGGAGGAGGTCTCCGCGACGCAGGCCAACTACACGGCGACGGTGTTCAACCTCCAGCACTCCAACCACGGAGCGTCCGGAGGCGGACCGAACCCGAACAAGCAATGCGCGGCGACCGACCGGGCTTGCCCGGACTACGTGATCGCCGCGCTCGATCCTTTCAGCTATCACCGGCTGTTCGACGCGATGCAAGCGGCCAACTGGTACCCAGGCGTTCTGGGCGCTGGGCTCGACAAGTTCAACGTCCAGCAGTCGTATGGCAAGGAGCTCGCGAAGGCTCATTCGCTGGTGCCGTTCGTTTCGCCTTACGACAACCGGGACAACGCGACGGTGCGCCAGTACCTGGGCACTGTGCAGCGCTACTACCCCGGCCAGTTCCAGGCGCTGGACATCTACACGCAGCATTCGTGGACCGCGGCGATGGTGTTCCGCGAAGCCGCCAAACGCGCGGGAGGAAACCTGACGCGGGAGACCCTGATCCAGTCGCTGAACTCCGTCCAGGGATTCCAAACAGGATGGTCGGTGCCGCTGTCCTACGGAAACGGCGCGCACGATCCGAATCGCTGCTTCATGTACACGTCGCATGAGGGCGGCGGCTGGCACACGACGTCGGGCTGGACGTGTAGCTGAGTGGCGACCTTCGCCGCCTACACGATCATCGGGCTCAGCGTGGGCGGCGTCTTTGCGCTTGCGGCGCTAGGCATCGTGCTCATCTATCGCACTACCGGCGTCTTGAACTTCGCCCACGGGGCGATGGGCATGTTCTCGACGTTCATCGCGTGGCAGATCTTCTACGGGATCGCGCAGCCGCACCTGCCCGAGTGGCTGGCGACAGCGTTGGCCATTCTGGCCGCCCTCGTCTTTGCTGCTTTGCTGGGCCTCTTGCTGGACGCCGCCGTTTTCAGATGGGTGCGGACGCGCCCGCCTGTGGTCAAGGCGGTGATCACGATCGGCATCCTGCTGGCGCTGCAGGCTACCGCGTCATTGATCTGGAAGAACAACCAGTACCACCTGTCGATCTACGTCATGCCGAAGGACTGGGTTGTCAACATCGCTGATGTTCCGGTCGGCGCGAACTCGATCGCCATCATCGTCGTGGCGCTGGGCCTCGCCTTCGGGTTGGCAGCCTTCCTGCGGTACACCGGCTTCGGCAGGTCGATGCGCGCGGTGTCGGACAGTCCGGCCGCGGCTTCGCTGTGGGCAGTGCCCGTGGGAAGGGTGAGCGCGGTGAGCTGGATGCTGGGGAGCCTCATCGCCGCGGTGGCCGGAATCCTGATCACGCCCTTCATCAACTTCGACACCACGAGCATGACGCTGCTCATCATCGACGCGCTGGCAGCTGCGCTCATCGGCGGGATGGTCTCGCTGCCGCTCACGGTGCTGGGCGGTTTCATCCTCGGCCTGCTCGAGACGTATCCGACGATCTGGATCCAGTCGATCGGCTTTCCGCGGCTGGTGGCCCTGGTGGTCATCCTCGCCGTGCTGATCGTGCGGAACCCACGGGGACTGACGGCGGTAACCGGGTGACCTGGTGACCTGGTCGTCCCGCCTCACGGTCCGCGTCTTGCTGGCGCTGCTCGCCTTCGCGGTGCTGGCCAGGCTGCCGGCCGGACTGGACGTGGGATTTCAGTTCGATGCAGCGCTGGCAGTCGTGTGGGGATTCGGGATCCTCAGCCTCGTCCTGCTGACGGGTTACGTCGGCCAGGTCTCCCTGTGCCAGGCGACCTTCGCGGGAGTCGGCGCCTACGCGGCGGGAATGATGGTCTCGACCTACCACGCCGGCTATCTCGTCGCCGTCGGGGTCGCTGTTCTGGCGGCGTTCGCGCTCGGCGTCGTCGTGGGGCTGCCGGCGCTGCGCCTGAGCGGAATAACCCTCGCGATAGTGACGCTGGGCATCGCTCTGGTTTTCGACCGCTACGTGTTCCAGGACGCGGCCTTCGCCTGGTTCACGGGCGGCAGCGGTGGGTGGCGTGTGGACGGTGCGACGATGTTCGGCCTGCAGATGGACTCGTCCAGGCATCTGCTCGCCGCGTACATCGTGCTGGTCGCGCTGTTCTGCGTGGTCGCATTGCTGATGGTCAACCTGCACGATTCCGGCGCGGGCCGGCGCTTTCGCGCCATCCGTGACTCGGAGCTTGCCGCATCCACGATGGGTGTGAACCTGACGCGCTACAAGCTGCTGGCCTTCGGCTTGTCGGCGGCGATCGCGGGGCTTGGCGGATCTTTCTATCCACTGGTCGCGGGCTCGGTCAGCCCGCAGCCCTTCTGGCTCTTCACGTCTCTGCAGCTCGCGGCCATCGCGGTCCTCATGGGCGTGCGCTATGTCCCGGCCGCGGCGCTGGGCGGAGTCTTCATGGCGTTCGTGCCCGACGTGCTGACGCGATTCGGCCACGGCACTGTCGGCAAGTTCACCTACGACATCTCGTTCGACTGGTTTCAGATCGCGGTCGGCGTGCTGCTGATCATCCAGCTGATCCTGCTCCCGGACGGCGTCTGGGGCGACCTGCGCAGTCGCGTCGCCCACGCAACAGCCCGCGCTCGGTATACCGCGCGAGTGACAAAGAAAGAACAGGTGCGGGTCGCATGACGATGCTGCGAGTGCGCGACGTCACGGTGAGATTCGGCGGCATCGTCGCGCTCGACGGCGTGTCGCTCGACCTCAACCGCGGCGAGATCCTCGGGTTGATCGGACCCAACGGCGCGGGCAAGACCACGCTGTTCAACTGCATCTCGGGCGTCATCCGGCCCGATGCGGGTGCGATGTTCTTCGAGGGGCGCTCGCTGAAGTTCGCGCCGCACGAACGCGCGCGCCTCGGCATCGCGCGCACCTTCCAGAACCTCCAGCTCTGGGCCTCGATGACGGTGCAAGAAAACCTGACGGTTCCGATGGACGCGCTGGGCGGGCGCAACACGTTCAGCGACGCGCTGCACCTGCCGTTTTCAACGTATGCGGAGCGCGCATCGGCGGAGCGCGCGAGAGCGATCCTTCACGTGCTCGAGCTCGACGACTACGCCAGGTCGCTCGCGGGTGACCTGCCGGCGGGGATCCAGCGCAGGGTCGAGATCGCGCGAGCGCTGGCGGTGCGGCCGCAGCTGCTTCTGCTCGATGAGCCGGCTGCGGGCCTCGACGCTCGCGAGACCGAGCACCTGGCGGAGCTGCTGCACACGGTCCGCGAGCGCTTCCACGTCTCGATGCTGCTCGTCGACCACGACATGAGCCTGGTCCTGCCGGTCAGCGACTACGTCTACGTGCTCGACTTCGGCAAGGTGCTCGCGAAGGGACGGCCCTCGGCGATCCAGAACGACCCGAAGGTGATCGCCGCCTACCTGGGCGAGGAATCGGAAAAGACTGACGAGGTGCTCTCCGCGACAAGAAGACACCAAGAGGCGCCCCTGCTCGAGGTCAAGGGGCTCGCCGCCGGTTACGGGCACCTCGAGGTGATCCGCGACGTGAACCTCACGGTTTGCCCGGGTGAGGTGGTGGCGTGCATCGGCGCCAACGGCGCGGGCAAGACGACGACGCTGCGAGCGATCTCCGGCATGATCCATCCCCGCTCCGGAAAAGTGACGTTCAGCGGACGCGACGTCACAGGCCAGACGTCCGAGCAAATCTCGCGTCAGGGCTTGCTTCACATCCCAGAGGGCCGGGGGCTGTTTCCCAACTTGAGCGTCGAGGACACGCTGCGGCTTGTCTCGAACAGCATAGGCAAGGAGCCGGACCTCGCGACCGCGTACAGGTTGTTTCCGAAATTGAAAGAGCGCCGCCATCAGGCTGTCGGAACGCTTTCGGGTGGCGAGCAGCAGATGGTTGCGTTGGCCCGAGCTGTGCTCGCGCGTCCTCGGCTCGTGATGGTGGACGAGATGTCGCAGGGCCTGGCGCCGACCGTCGTGCGCCAGCTGTTCGAGACCATCCGGATGATGCGCGACGAGGGCATCGCCGTGCTGATCGTCGAGCAGTTCGTCGAGTCGGCGCTCGAGGTCGCGGATCGGGCTTGCGTTTTCGAGCACGGGACCATCGGCCATTCCGGATCCGCGGCCGACCTGCGCGCGGACCGCAAGCTGATCTCCGGTTCTTATCTGGGCACAGCGGTCGCTTCGATCGCCGGTAACGGCAACGGTCATCACGCCGACCCGGCGCTGATGGAGATCGTCTCGGTGAAGATGCCGGCCGCGCTCAAGCGGACGCTGGAGGAGCGGGCGGAGAATGAAGGCCGGCCGACCGGAGCGGTGGTGATGGAGCTCCTCGAGAAGGTGAAGAGATGAGGAGGCTCTTCATCGCGCTCAACACCGTGATCCTCGTCGTGGCCGCGATTGTGCTGGTGCCGGCGTGGGTGCTGGCCGACGTCCCGGCGAGCTACAACAGCTACGGCTACGCGACGGGAGTGCACTACATAGCGGGCAGCGACGCATTCCCGAACTTCGAACATGGCGCCGTCAACAATCGCTACCCGCTCGCGCAGGTCGAGCAGGACGCAAGCCCGTCGACAACCGCGGTCGCGACCTATTCGGACAGCGGCCCGCTGGTCGCCACCGCCGGGTCGGCGTACAACCAAAGCTGCACGACGGGGGACAAGCCGCCTCCCAAGGAGATCTGTCAGAACCCCAACAACCAGGTGCCGTACGCGAGGGCGACGTATCCCGGCGGCCCCGGCAAGTCTCACATCGACAGCTGCAACAACCCGAGCTCATGCCCCGCCGCCGGTGCCGACAGCGAGGCGGCACAGCTGAATGCGCTTGCTTCCGGCTACTACGCGGGCGGCGCCGGCGCGCAGCAGCCGTTCAGCGGCGCCTCGGGCAAGACCACGACGGTGGTGGATTCGAGCGGGAACCTCATCGTCATCACGCACTCCGAAGTGCAGAACTGGTCGATGGGCAATGTGCAGGTGAGCAAGGTGATGGTGGACGTCAGAGCGCTCAGCAACATCTCAGGGGGCAGCGGCGAGGCGCGCGTGACGGGCGGGCAGGTGACGGTCAACGGGCAGCCGGTAAGCGTTACCGACCAGGGCGTCACAGCTCAAGACAAGCGCGTCATTCCATGCACCTCGGTGCCGCAGCCTCCGCCTCCGCCTCCCCAGCCTCCCCCTCCCCAGCCGCCCCCGGTGGTGCCGCCCGTCGGCGGCCTGCCGGTGGGTGCTTCCCCGCCGAGCGCTAGTTCGCCGGGTGGGTCGTCGGGCGCTCCTTCGAGCAGTTGCGTGCCCGGTGTGGACATCACCTACTTCAAGTTCTATACAGTCGCGCCGGCCAAGACGATCGACGGCAGCCACGTGACCATCTGGGCGACAGGGCTGCACATCGTGGTGACGCATCCATCGCCAGGACCGGGTACGCCCACGCAGAGCACCGAGTACGTGCTTGGCGAAGGCTTTGCGGACACCATCGCCGGCAATGGCTCGGGGTCCGACTTTGGTTTTGGCGGGGGCTTCGGGGACTTCGGCGGGTTCGGCGGGTTTGACCAGGGCGGGTTCGGTGGGGACCTGAGTCCAATCGGCGGTGCGGCGAAAGCCATCGGCGTGGCGCTGGCCGCCAACCGCGTGCCGCTGGCCTTCATGTTCCTGACCATGGAGGCCCTGCTGCTATGCGCCGCCGCGGCGTGGGTGTGGGCCAGGAACACTCCGATTGAACGCGTCCCTGAAGAGGTGCTGTCGCCTTGAGGGCTGCTTACTGTGAGCTGGACAAGTGGCGTTTCGATCCGCGCTACACGCAGGGAACGTGTCCGATCTGCGGCTGGGCGCCGGAGGGTGCGCCGAAAGCCCCGCGCTGGCTGGCGATCGCGAACCGCGTCGACTGGGAGCTGCTTGGACTGTTCCTGCTGGCCGACGCGCTCATCGTCTTCGGCCTGGTCGTCGCCCATGCCGCGGGCCTGCTGCCAGCGCGCTAGAGAAGCGACTCGATGGCCTGGACGAGCTGCGGATCTTCGGGCTCGACCTTGGAGCGGAATCGCCGCACGACGCGGCCGTCGCGGCCGACGAGGAATTTCTCGAAGTTCCACCTGACGTTGCCGGCCTTGCCGGCGTCGTCGGGAGTCTCGGTGAGGATCGCGTAAAGCGGGTGCTGGTTGTCCCCCTTCACGTCGAGCTTGGTGAAGAGAGGAAAGGTGACGCCGTAGTTCACGGTGCAGAATTCCTGGATCTTTTCGGCCGAGCCTGGCTCCTGGCCGAAGAACTGGTTGCAAGGAAAGCCCAGGACGGTGAAGCCCTGCGCGGAATATTTTTCGTAAAGACGCTCGAGGCCTGCGTACTGTGGCGTGGACCCGCACTTCGAGGCGACGTTGACGGCCAGGACGACCTCGCCGGCGTACTCGGAGAGCTTCGCAGGCTTGCCGTCCAGTCTCGGTAGGTCGACGTCGTAAATGGTTCCCGCCTCTCTTTGGGCCATATAGGAAAAAAGCCTCGTCGGGTTGACGCTATTCCCGTACGGGCGAAGTCATCAGGCGGTAGCGGTGCTCCGGCCGACCCGGGCCGCCATAGCGCATCGTGAGCTCCGCCTTCCCGAGCTGGCACAGATGGTCGAGATAACGGCGCGCGGTGACGCGGCTCACACCGGCCGCGTCCGCGACTGCGGCCGCGGCAAGTCCGGACTGCGACCGGCTGAGCGCCTGGACGACGAGGTCCAGCGTGGCGTCCGAAAGCCCTTTCGGAAGCGGTTCAATGCTCGCGGTTCGTAGGGCGCTGAAGATCCTGTCCACGTCTCCCTGCTCGGCTTTTCCGATGCGCGTCATGCGAGCGTGGGCGGCGGCGTAGGAAAGGAGCTTCTCCTCGAACGCGGCGAAGAGAAAGGGTTTGATGAGGTAATGAACGACCCCGCCGCGCATCGCGGCGCGAAGGCTCTCGACCTCGCGCGCGGCGGTGATCGAGATCACGTCAACCGGCGGATGGTCTCCCTCGCGCAGCTGTTGCAGGACATCGAGGCCTGACATGTCGGGCAAGTAGATGTCGAGGAGCACGAGGTCGGGGCGGAGCTGGTCGACAGCCGCCACCGCGCCGGCGCCGGTGTGCACTTTTCCGGCGACCTCGAATCCCGCGACCCGCTCGACGTACGCGCAGTGAAGGTCCGCCACGCGGTAGTCGTCGTCGACGACGAGGGTGCGGATCATTGCGCTGCCGTCACTCGTACCGGGATTTTCACCGTGAACACGGCGCCGCCATCGTTGACCACGGTGACGTCGCCGCCGAGGCGGCGGGCCACCTGCCGGACCAGCGCGAGGCCGAAGCCGCGGCGCCTGCGGCCCGAACGGGACTTGGTGCTGAAGCCCTCCTGGAAGATCTGCCCATTGAGGGTTTCATCAACGCCGGGGCCCGAGTCGTGGATGCGAATCAGGAGCTCGCCCTGCTGCTCCGTGACCGATAGGCTCACCCAGCGCTCGCCGGGTGAAGCGCCAGCTGCATCCAGTGCGTTGTCGATGAGGTTGCCGAGCACCGTGATGAGGTCCTCGCTGTCGAGCCGGCTCCTGGTCATCACGGTGTCGTCGCTCACGCGAAGCTCGATGCCCCGTTCGGAGGCGACCGCGGCCTTCGCCAGCAGCAGCGCGCCAAGCACGGGGTCGCCGACCCGTTCGAGCAGCGCCTCAGTGAGCTCCTGATGGACGCCTGAGGTCTGCGCGATGAGCTTCATCGCGTCGTCGCCTCGCCCGATCTGGACCAGGCCGGCGATGGTGTGCAGGCGGTTGGCGAACTCATGTGCCTGCGCGCGCAGGGCGTCCGTGAGGCTGTCCACGCCGAGGCCGGTGGCAAGTCCCGCGAGCTCGGTCGAATCGCGGACCGTGGCGACATGGCCGATCTCGCGACCGCGAACGCGAATCGCGCGGCGGCTTGCCAGGAGCACGCGGTCGCCGGCGAGCAGGACCTCGTCCTCGTCGTTCAACCCGCCCGAGAGGAATTTCAGCAGGCGACCCTGCGGGAGGACCTGCGAGACCTTGTGGCCTACGCAGTCGGCGGGCAGCACGAGCAGGCGGCGGGCTTCGTCGTTGGCCAGCGTGATGGTCCCATTCCGATCGGTGGCGATCGCTCCTTCATGGATGCCCTGCAGGCTCGCCTCGCGCTCTTCGAGCAATCCCGCGATCTCGTATGGCTCGAGGCCGAAAGTCTGGCGCTTGAGACGTGAGGCCAGCAGCATCGATCCGGCGACGCCGAGGCCGAGCGCGAGCAGGAGTGTCGCGGCGAAACCTGGAAGGTCGTTGTTGAGCAGATCTTTGAAGACATTGGTTTCGAGGAAGCCGACGGAGACCAGCCCGATCACGCTGCCCTGGTTGAAGATGGGCGCCTTGCCGCGAGCCGAAACGCCCAGCGTGCCGCGCTGCACGCCGACCCACGTGTTGCCGGCGAGCACCGAGGCAGGGTTTTCGTCCACCGGCTTGCCGATCAGGGCAGGGTTAGGGTGTGAGTAGCGAATGCCTTTCCGGTCGGTGATAACCACGTAGGTCGCCCCGGTGGACTTGCGCACCTGCTCCGCAGTCTTTTCGATGGCTCCGTTCGGGTCGCCATTGAGCAGGGCGTCCTGAATCGAGGTGTTGGCGGCGACCGACTCCGCGATCGCAAGAGACCGCTGCTGATACTGCCGGTCGAGCCCCTGGCCCGCCTGCCAGACGGCGGCGCCGGCGCCCATCAGTGCGGAGAGCAAGATGATGGCCACCTGGAAAGCCAGGATCTGATAGGCGAGGGGAAGCCTTGTCTTCACGAGGTGTCCATCGTGATGCTACTAGCACTCCGCTTGAAGGCGGCGCGACCAAAACGACCAAAACGGCCACAAAGACCGAATCCGTTGCGGTGAGGGCCGGCGGCGCCCAGAGTCGGCGTGATGCCTCCAGCCATCGAGCTTCACGGTGTCACGAAGCGTTTCCTGACCCCCTCTGGCGCAGTCTTCACCGCACTCCGGGACCTCGACATGGTGGTCCAGCCCGGTGAGTTCTGCGCCGTGGTCGGCCCGACCGGGTGCGGGAAGTCGACCACCCTCGCGCTGATCTCCGGCCTCGAGCCCGCCAGTGAGGGCCAGGTCACGGTCCTGGGCGAGCCGGTGACCGGCATCGCCAAAGAGATCGGCTACGTGTTCCAATCCGACGCCGTCTTTCCGTGGAAAACGGTGCTCGACAACGTCGCGGCCGGGCCGCGCTATCACGGCGAGACCAGCCGCCAGGCGCGCGAAAAGGCGCGGGAATGGATCGCGCGTGTCGGGCTTGCGGGCTTCGAAGATCGCTACCCCTACCAGCTGTCGGGTGGGATGCGGAAGCGGGTCGCGCTCGCGCAGAGCCTGATCAACGAGCCAAAGATCCTGTTGATGGACGAGCCTTTCAGCGCCCTCGACGTGCAGACGCGGGCGTTGATGGAAAACGAGCTGCTCGCACTGTGGGCGGCCTCCCGCGCCTCGGTCGTGTTCGTCACCCACGACCTCGAGGAGGCGATCGCGCTGGCGGACAGGGTCTTTGTGATCAGCGCAGGACCGGGGACCGTGAAGGCCAACTATCCGGTTCCTTTGCCCCGGCCGCGAAACGTGACCGAGATTCGCATGCAGCCGCAGTTCACCCAGATCTACAGCGAGATCTGGAACGACCTGAAGGACGAGGTACTGGTGAGCTATGAGCGGCAGAAGCGCAGCGGCGCGGCTTGATGTGGTGACGCCGGAGACCGGCGCACCGCAAGCTGCAGCCCCGATCACCGACCTCTCGGCACGGCGCATTCGCGCCCGCCGCCGGTACCAGTTCAACGTCTACGCGCTTCGTCTTCTGACGGCGGCGATAGTGCTCGGCGCGTGGGAGCTCTCCACGCGATATGCGCCGACGGTCATCGATCCCTTTTTCTGGGGCCAGCCATCCGGGATCTGGCACCAGCTCGTGGTGTGGGTCACAGACGAGACCGCGCTGGGCCCGCTGTGGCGGCAGGTGCTGGTGACGATGGAGGAAACCGTCGGGGGATTCATCGTCGGCACGATCTCGGGAGTGGTGATCGGCGTGCTGATGGGCCGGAATCGCCTGCTGTCCGACGTCTTCTCGATCTACATCAAAGCCGCGAACGCGATCCCTCGCGTGGTCCTGGGTGCCCTGTTCGCCATCTCGCTCGGGCTCGACATCCGCTCCAAGATCGCGACCGCGGCGGTCCTCGTCTTCTTCGTCGTGTTCTTCAACGCCTTCCAGGGCGTGCGTGAGGTCGAGCGCAACCTCATCGCCAACGCGCGCATCCTGGGCGCTGACAATCGAAAGCTGACCACCGAGGTGATCATCCCGTCGGCACTGAGCTGGATCATCGCCAGCCTGCACATCAGCTTCGGCCTGGCGTTGGTCGGAGCTGTCGTCGGCGAGCTCTTCGGAGCGACCGAAGGAGTCGGAGAGCTGATCTACAGCGCCGAGCACAACTTCAACGCCAACGGAGTTTTCGCGGGAATGCTCTTGCTCGCCGCCATGGCGCTGATAGCGGAAGCAATCATCACCGCGCTTGAAAACCGCCTGATCAAATGGCGGCCGCCAGCAGTGGGCAGCGAAGTCCAAATTTAGAAGGAGAGGCGTATGCGAGTACTCAAACGTCCGTTGTTATTCGTTCTCAGCGCGATCTTCGTCCTGACCGCATGCGGGGGCAGCACTGCCGCCCCGGCGGTGGACAACTCGCCGGCCGACGTGAAGATCATGGTCGGCGGTCTCAACAAGCAGATCTACATTCCGAACAAGCTGACCGAGCTCCTCGGCTACTTCAAGGAGCAGAACCTCAACGTCACGCTGATCGACGAGGGTTCAGGGCAGGCGTCGGAGGAAGAGGTCATCGCCGGCAACGTCGACGGCGGCTCGGGCTCGTTCAGCCACGTCCTCGAGCTGCAGCCCAAGGGCAAGTTCATGACGCAGGTGGTCCAGTTCCAGATCGCGCCCGGCGAGGCTGAAATGGTTGACGCCAAGAAGGCCGACACGATCAAGACGGCCGCCGACCTCAAGGGCAAGAACCTGGGAGTCACCTCTCTCGGCTCCGGCACCCACACGATCACCCTCGCTCTATTGGGGCGCGCAGGGTTGACCGGCACGGACGCCAAGTTCGTGGCAGTGGGCGCGGGCAACACTTTCATCGCCGCCATCCAGCAGCAGCGGATCGACGCGGGTATGACGACCGAGCCGACCATCTCGCGATTGATCAAGTCGGGCGTCGGCAAGGTCCTGATCGACCTGCGCACGCCAACGACGACACGCGCCGCGCTGGGCGCGGACTACCCGTTCATCGGGATCTTCATGATGACCAGCTACGTCAACGCGCACAAGAACGTCGTGCAGCGGCTGGTCAACGCTTACGTCAAGACGCTCAAGTGGATGAAGTCCCACACCGCGCAGCAAATTTCTGACAAGATGCCGGCCGACTACTACGCGGGTGACCAGCCCGCCTACGTTGCCGCGCTCGACGGTCAGAAGGACTCGTTCACGGCGGACGGCATCATGCCGGCCGCAGGTGCGGCGAACGCCCTCGACATCGAGCTCAAGTATGTGAAGGACATGAAGGGCGCGACTGTCGACCTTTCGAAGACCTACACGAACGACTTCGCGAAAGCCGCGAAATAGCGCTTAACCCTTAAAGGACCGGGCTTGCGCCGCCCGGTCCTTTTCTTTTTCAGCTATTTCTTGGCCAGCTGGACCTGGTAGCCGTCCTTGGTCGGGTTGACCTCGACGTCGCCCGCCTTCACTTTCATCCCTTCGCCCGCGCGCGTGGCGATGATCGAGCCCTCGAAGACGAGCTCCTCGAATTTCCACGATTCCTTTTGGTTTTTGCCTTGCTTTTTCATCTTGACCACCACGCCGCCGGGGCTCCGCCACACGCCTTCGCCGGAGGGCCGGAATCCCCTGGTGACGAGCTCGCCGAGCTCGTCGGGAATGACCTCGGGCGGCGGCGTGGGGGCGGGCCAGGCGACAGGTTTGTCGGGCGCCACCGGGGTTGGCGGTTTGGTGGGTGGTCTGCGCAGGCGGGCCTGCTCCAGGGAGAGCTTGAGAAGCTCGGAGCCTTCGTCCTGGGCGAAGAACGCGCCTGAAATCCGTCCCTGGTCCTGGGAGCGGCGGATGCAGTTGGTGCAATCGGCCGCGTCTTCGACCGCGGCGAAGGTGCCGGCGCCCAGGGTCTGGTTGCACAGGGTGGTGACCGGGCCGCTTTTCGGGACTCGAGGAGTGAGGTGGATGCGGCCGCCGGTTTTGCGCCGGACCGACTCGAGCTTGACCTGCTGGGCGCCCATCGCGGTCAATGATGAGGGTGCTAGCTCTTTTTGGCCTCGGCCGCCTGACGCCTCAGGTTTGGCAGCGGTGTTAGGTTCGCCTGGAGGAGCGC
>Ga0209588_1000168_pt1 | contig 18416 bp, 22 predicted proteins | sample Rivendell_Oct201_10_FD_188351 | JGI IMG/M metagenome (GOLD analysis project Ga0209588, IMG submission 188351) | Vadose zone soil microbial communities from the Eel River Critical Zone Observatory, Northern California, USA -... | ecosystem: Host-associated > Plants > Roots > Rhizosphere > Soil ...
ATGCGAGAACTTCATGATCGCGTTCGATCTCGTTTTCCGCCGGCGGCGCTGGATCAGGCCCGGGGGACCAGAGCGCAACACACCAAATGAGGAGAGTAATTACGTAGGTGACCGGGAGGAGTCTTCTCAGCAGAAACGAGAACTCGTTTCCAGGGTGGGAGAGCAGGACAAGATTCATCACATTCATTCCCACCAAAAAGCCATAGCCGGCAATCAACCCCCGAAGATTTCGTCCCAAGGAAATATGGAAAATCCCAAGCAAGAACAGCACAACCGCCAACAGCGCACCTTCTACATAGCGTAGATCGCAATCGAGCAAGCCTACGGCAATAGCCCACGATCGAAATCCACCTATCCAAGTATTCGCCGCTACACCAACGACAGTCATGACCAGTGCGAACACCAATAGCCTTTGCGCGAGACGGGCCACACCTGGATGGTACTTAAAGGAACGCCTGTAGATTTCCAAAATTACTACGTAGCTGGCAAGGATGACTACGAACTCGCTGTACCAGTAAAAGTTTGGGTAAAAACCAGACTTGAAACTGTAGCAACCAAAACGAAGGATTTCGATCGTCAGGACACTGCAGATGTAGCCATAGAACAGGGGATATGACCTGATGAGCCTGCCTTTAACGCCCCGAAGGAGGACGATAGCCTCCAACGCCATAGCGCTCCACCAGATCAGGTTGCTAATCATGCGGCCAGGACCAGTAAACTACACAGATGTTAACACAAACGGAAAGGGGAAGGTATACAGCGCCTTCCCCTTTGTCCTGCGTTCAGTTTTTCTAACCGGCGATCGCTGTCAGGAGTTGCACATCCGACATTCCCTCCGTGCGGATCGTTGGGAATGGAGGGACCGGCGCTCCTCCATCGGCCACTAGATTGAGTTTCGGGAACGGCGGAACCGGGGCTCCTCCATCCGCTACCAGTATAGAAGTTGGAAATGGTGGTACCGGAGCACCTCCATCCGCCACCAGAGTGAGCTTCGGGAACGGCGGCACTGGAGCTCCACCGTCCGCAACTAGCGTCGGAGGAGTCGGGAACGGTGGTACAGGCGCTCCGCCATCGCACTGTAATTGGCTTTGGTGTTGCTTCGACGCCAGCAATGTCGCCGACGTTGCTACAACTGATGCAGCCACTAGCAGAATTAAACACCACGTCTTACGGATGGTCATGATTGTTCTCCTTAAGTTTGGGAGTGTGGCCCTAAGGCCAGACTCAGAATTGGGAACCATGACAAGATTGCCAATTTCTGATGGGGTTGTCGCAGCAAATAAGTCAGGGCGCGTGTTCGAAACAATCCCGACCTGAGGATTATCTCCACGCCCACAAGCGCACGACTTTTCAGCGAATGGTCGCTATTTCGGAGGTACGCAAACAATTAACCTGGCACCTCTAGTTGAACGTCGGCCTCTTAAAGGAGAGTTGAGGCCGTTGGCTGCGCCGTCTACGTCGGCGAACTCGCCGTCCTGCCGTTACGATGGGCAAGACCCAACTGACGCAGGCTGTCCAGACATTCTTCGGTGTCCGCAAGCAGTTGCTGGTAGGGAGTCCCGTAATGGGTCCCGAGTGCACCGACGATGCCGTCGAGGGTTATGCCCGATGGGCAGGAGTCAACGGTCAGCCATATGCGGGAAGCGACTGGATTGAGGCTGTAGCAGACTCCCTTGTTGATATCGAGCAGTACCGCACCATCTTCGCTATAAGTGGCGCGGACACCAGGAGAAATTGCCCATCTCGCATCGATGTCTGTCTTCACGCTGCACCTTCTGGGGACATGTTGGATGCAACATGGTGACCAGTCTGAAACGGCGAGAACAACTGAGTGTCCTTGGAACTTACAGGACTGGCCCAGGTGTTCCTTCGGGTCAGTTGGGGCTGGGCGCTCCGAAATGTAACGCCTGAATTGTGAGCGCAGAAAAGCGCTGAAATGCAAAAAATCTCTCTTGTGTCCCTGCCGTGGACAGAAGAAAGGATCCAACACATTCACATGGTTGGTGAGACAACCAGCAGACTACTAATCGCGTGCCGTTTGTTCGACTTACACAACGGTCATTTTCGAGCTGATATGCGCATTGCGGTCGCTCCCACAACCACAGCCTGTGAAAGTCGCAACAAAAATTCCAAACTTTGGACAAAGCCGCTCGAAGTTGCACCGATAAATCCCGCCGGGCGCCGCAATTGAATCGCTGCTCTGATCGCGATACGGCGCCCGCAAGGTTGCGTCGTCGCGGGGACAAAGATGAAGCGCCTTCCTCTCCGTAGTACGTTCGTTCCATTGCCTTTAGGCCATATCCATCGTTATCGTGTCGCTGAACGGATTAACACATGGCTAGGGGAAAGAATTCCGTTCGCGGCTGGGGCCCACGTTTGAAGGCTCTAAGAGAGGGCCTGAAGATTTCGCTCCGGGAAGTTGAGCGACACAGTCGCCGCTTTGCCCAACTCGGCGGAAACAACTCTTTCGTGATCCCGCACAGTTCTTTGAGTGCCATCGAAAGACAAGAGGCACTTCCCAACATCTATAAGCTCATTACCTTGAGCGCTGTCTACCGGGTCCATTTCCCTGAACTCCTGCTCATCTTCGGCGCTGACCTGGACGACATAGCGAAATTCCAGGTCAAGTTCCCTTCGACACAGCCAACCTTACTTTCACTCGACGTTTACCACCCCAATCGTGAGGTCAGCTTTCCGTTGCAATTCAATCCTGGGATAGACCTCCGGCCATCCACTGTTTTGTCTCATTTCGTGCAGAGTTGGGGCGAGATACCAGTTGGGGCCCTCCAGAATATGAACCTTCGGGAGCACGTGTGGGGCTTGATCGGAACCGATGACCTTACACTTCACCCGTTCCTTTCCCCTGGTACGCTTGTGCAGATCGACGACCGCTACACGAAAATTGAGATGTCAGGCTGGGAATCGGACTTCGATCGCCCCATATATTTTCTCCATCTCCGAGATGGATACGCATGCGGTTGGTGTGCTGTAGCGGAAGGAATTCTTAGTATCGTCCCCTTCTCTCCCATGCGACGGTCAACCCGACGATTCCGATATCCGGACGACGTGGAGGTCGTCGGCAGGGTGACAGCAGCACACGTGACCTTGGTTCCGTTTTCTCGAAGATCTGGTCGGAAGCCCTAAACCGCATACTGGGAGAGGGAGCCCCCATTGACGTTCCTGCTGCGCTTCGACGCGCCTACGCACTGTAAGAGCGGTGCAGGATCCGACAGCCATTTCGAGCTGAATCCATTGCGCCTCGTAAACAGCCTCGGTGTTTGCAAGAACTCTTCGGAGGCGGTCTTCCTTATGTGGTCTGAGAGGACCGATGAGCTTTTGCTCCAACCGCAAAATCTCAGCATACCGGCTCGCTTGTTCACTTTGCGTTGCCTCGATTAGGGGCTCCGGGTCTCCATCGGCATAAACAGAATTTGGGTCTGCTTTTCCGGCATAAGAGACTTCTGGCATCCGCGTTCTCTCTTTCCGGCGCCTTGCCATTAGAGAACGGCGGTTCCGACCGCCAGCCCCAACCGATATATTTTGAAAACGGTGCGGCCTATAATCGGGCGTGGGTTTCACATGGCTTCGGCGTCTTCAAGCTCGCCATCGACACTCTGTCGCGAGCGCCTCGCCAAGATCGAGCGCAGGACGGGGCGGATTGAATGTATCTTTGCGAACGGCAGTACGATCTTGATTTCTCCACTCCTCGCACCCCTTGTAAGCGTCGGAGATGAAGTCTCTTTTCCTCTAGCCACGGCACCTGCCCATCATCCTGGAACGGAGATCTACGTTGGAAAGACTTCGCCGGCTTCAAGATCCCGCGACGTCTATCAGGTGTCGGTCGGCTACGTGAGCCAACCCAGGCAGGACAAACGAGGGGAGTACTTCGTTACCGCCGAGGTCCTGAATGGACGACTCGGCATATCTTCGATTCAAATCGGCTCAGAAACATTGCGTGATTACTTCTATGTTGCAGATCGTCATGGCAACTGGGAACGCCAGCGGACCTTGTATCAGGTTTTACAAGCTTCGCCGTCTGCTTCGCCCGCCGAGCTTCGATTGGCCTTCAAACTGCGAGATCTGGAAGTGCGTGCTTCTCGCGCTTCGAAGAACGAATGCCGCGCACTCGAGAGAGCGTTTAACATCCTCGCCCGAGAGGAGTTGCGTGCCTGCTATGACGCCTTATTGAAAGATCCTTTAGCGCCTGCCGTGTTTCCTTACGGTGGTTTCGGTTCGATCCTGGTCGCGGGTGAACGGTCCCGCATGGGCGATGCATTCTTCACCAAAGACATAATCACTTTTCTGCCAGAGCAAAGATATAGGCACTTCCGGGCTCCGCTGCGGCGTTGTGATTTCTATAACGATCACGCCATTTATCGTGACTTAAGCCGAAAACTCGAAGTTTGCCTTGATCCGTGCGTACTGCCCTTTGTGTGGGACGCAACCTGGAACCAGTGGAAACATTTGTTAGGGACGAAAGCTGAACTGAAGGCTACTTTCGTCCTGAGTGGAAAGTATCGCCGGCACCGCGGCCAATGGGAACTTGTGAACTGGGAGACAGCGTTGCCGAGTCGCGTGGAAGTTAAACTGCCAGTGGACATTCATTCAAAGATTGAGAAAGCGCGGCGGGCGTTTCACCGTTTCGGTCAGTACTCGGATGCTCTCGTGGGGATCCGCGCCGACATCGCGAAGGCACCGATCGAGAAAAAAGAACTTCAACGCATCTGCGATACACTCGGGATTCCGAGCGACTTCGACGTCGCCCAGATTACCTGGCGCCCCGATTATGACCCTTTTTTTTACCAACAGCTCTCTCGTCGCGCGCGAACTTTCTATTTATTTCGCGATGAGTACATCTTTGACCTTGAGCGCGGCGTGGTTACTGAGACTCCCGAGCTAGGCCACGCCACCTACGTCTTCGCCAAACCTAAGAGCATGGCTGCGTTCCTCGCCGATTATGCGAGGTCTACCAAGGAAGACATTCTCGATAACCGAAACAACGTGGCCGAACGCCTGGGCTACCTGGGGCGCGTCGTGCACGGTGCCAATCCGCGCGGCTGGCTCAAGAAGGTAAAGGCGTACGTTGGTGACACGGATGTTGCTCAGCTGTGACGGCAATCGAAAGGCTAGCGGCTTCCCGCTGGCGAAACTGTTTCATTACCAGCTGGAGATTTGTTCGTAAGCGCAGTCGTGCTCTTCGTGCGCTTCTGAATGCGGCGCCACGTCGCAGGGTCAATCCTCAACGGTGTGGTGTCGTTTGTCGCCAAGTTTACGAAGCCGCCGTCTGTCAGCAGGCCGGCCGCAGACCGGAAGTAATTCATAATCGAGTAAGCGCGTTATGGCCTGCATCAGAGACGGGTGCAACTCGCTGGAGCATGAGACATCAAGCGAGTCCTCATAAGGGAATATAATGTGTCCGATTCGGCCCTACCGGAGGGACAGGGCGTAAGTCGAATCCTTGCCACCGAAGGCGAACTGCTAGAATGGACCATTGTGGGCCTTCAAATCTCAATCCGAGAATCCGGTGATGTCACTATTCTGGACCTTCAGGGAAGAGCGACGATCGGCGTTGATAGCAATCTGCTGAGCAGTCATCTACAAAGGCTGGTCGGTGCCGGCGTGCGTAAGCTGTTATTGAATCTGTCAGACGTGACACAGTTGGACAGTTCGGGCATCAGCGCTATAACTGGGATGTATGTTTCCCTTGGCCGCCAAGGCGGTGTCCTGAAATTGCTCCGCCCGTGCGGCCGGGTGCGGGCTGTGCTACGGGTGATCCGCTTGCTAGACCTTATCCCCACCTTTGACGACGAGACCCAAGCGCTGGCCAGCTTCCGCCCGCAGGGTTACTCCGCTAGGCCGTGAGGGACGGAACTCGTAGAATGTCGGTGAGAGTCGGCTGTCGCGTTGCTTACGGGGAAGAACAAAGAGCCGTTGCAACGAGTTTCCGGAGGAAATCCATGATGATTTGCGATCTTTGCGGCGAATCAAAGGATTGTCTGCAAAAGGAAATTGAGGGCAAGGAATACGATATCTGTTCGGCGTGCTGGAACCCGTTCGCACAAGAGTTGAGTGGGAAAGGCAGAATGAGGAGTCGGGAAACCGTGTTCTTACCACTGCCGAGAGTAATCAAAGAACGGGAGAATGAAGAGCCGGAGCCACTACCAGGAGAGCCGCCTAGGATCTGGGGCGCGATGGAGAGGCCACATTAATAAACCGTGTAACGAGCCGGTGCGAACCACAATTGAAACTCGTCGACTCATCCTGCGTCCGTTCGAGCCAGGTGACGTTGAGGCGGCGTTCGGCTGGTTCGGCGACGCGATCGTCATGCGCTTTACCCCTACTGGTCCTGACACTTCGATCGAGCAGACGAAGGCGCGGATATCCAACTATCAGGATCACCAGACCGTCCATGGCTTCAGCAGGTGGATCATCTTGGATCGTCGCTTGGACCGTGCGATTGGGGATTCAGGACTGCTCGAGTTGCAGGAGTACGGTTGGATCGACCTCGGCTTCCGCCTGGCGCAATCCGATTGGAGCAAAGGACTGGCGACGGAGGCAGCATCTGCTTGGGTTCGCGCTGCATTCGATGATTTTCACATCGACCGTCTGACTTCATTCGTTCATCCTGGAAACGTCGGTTCGATTCGCGTGCTGGAAAAGTTAGGGTTCCGTGCCGCGGGGCGGGACACGATCATGGGAATGAACTCACTTCTCTTTTCTCTCGGCGCCCAAGACGTCTGACCCGTCGAAGTGCGGCTAACCAGCCCGGTGAGCTAACGGTTTGCTCCGCAGAAGTCCACGAATGAGCAGGGGGAGAATTCGGAATCGCGCACGGTAGCACCATAATTTCAATCGTGAAGCATGAACCTAGACTTCAGCGGCGTTTGGAAGGCAAATCTCGAGAAGAGTAATATCCTGGATGCGAGACCGAGAGCAATGACGGTGAAAATCGCTTACTCAGATCCGGCGCTGCTGGTAGAGATGGTGATTACCCAGATGAACGAGATCGAAGACTGCCTCGCCTTTAGAGGTCTCACCACTGGAGAAGAAGTCACCAACTTAGTGGGCACCTTACAGGTGCGGAGTCGCTCACGATGGGTAGGAACGGAGTTGCTGATCGAATCATGGATGAACTTTGGCGGGCGTGAGGGCCACTTCCGAGACTACTGGTCACTCTCACCAGACGGTGGAACGCTCAGGATGGAGCACCGAGATGACGATCTGGCGGGGCAAATCACAGTGCTGGAAAGAGTAATCGGGGCCATTTAGCTGTTGCTTTGATATTCCCTACGGTAGATTACGCCTCTTGGAGGATCCGATGAACATAATGGCCGCGTTGAAACATGAAGAAGCAAAGTTTCAGATACAGATGGGCAAACTTCAGCAACAGTTGGACACGGTGCGCGCAGCAATGAAGGTTCTGAAAGGGGGTATGACTAGCAGCGGTAAACCGACTCGTAGGAAGAAGCGGGTAATGTCTGCGGCTGCGAGAGCCAAGATATCCAAGGCAACAAAGGAGCGATGGGCGAAGTTCAGAGCAGAAAAGGGCAAGAAGGGGAAGACATAGGCAAACGTAGTTCACTCACTTCAGAGTTGAAAGAGACACCCTACGCTCTTTTTTCTCCCACCCAAGTTCCGCTCGCCCCGCCGAGCGCAGTGACTTCGAACGACAGTTTGTTGTCGGCGGCAAACATCAGGGCCTTCTGTTGAATAACCCCGCTTTCTAGACCAAGCGCTTCATCCCAACCGAGATACTCATACTGCTTTGGATGATCTGCTTCACTCGCCTTTGGATCTGATTCGTAAAGCCCATCCACATCTTTGATTAAACGGCACCGTCTGGCGCTAAGCGCGTGAACCAGAAACAGCGCGCCGTCAAATCCGATCCTCCGCGCCCGAGTAGCGCGCTTGAACCGCGCGAAGTTCGAGCGATGAAGCCCGGGATAACAACGGCGCGGCATTCGGTTAGCGCCTCCCGAATCACTTCTGCGTTAACTCCAGAAAGTCGCGCATCCAACGGAACTCCATACGCGCGCAGTTCGATCTCCACGGGATCGAGCACACGGGCTTCGATGCCAGCTTTGCTAAGCGCGAGAGCAACCAACGCCGCGGAAACCTGCTCTCCCGTCGCAACCAGGGCAGCTAATGCCTCTTCGTTCGATGGATCTCCGTACCTCCGGCATCGTTCGAAGAGCGTTTCTGTTGTGTTTCCCAAGGCGGACACTACGGCAATCACATGCCCACCTCCGTTTAACCAGAAACGAACTTCTTCCACGACCGTGGGCAGGTCTTCTTCCGTTCGTAAGATCGAACTTCCAAATTTCAACACACTAATTCCGCCTTCAGGCACAAACCCTCCCTGAAACTTTGGAGTCCGAAGAGGCTCGATTCGTATGGGAATTCCGATTGAGTTTTGGCGTGACACTTCTATTGAGCGGCGTCGAGCACATAAAACAACAAACCCTCCGTGCCAAAGTAGGCTCGGAGGGCTCTCAACAACTCTCTGGAGAACGCAACCGGCTCGTTAGCAGTTTTTTACGTGGAGCAAGTCGCCCTAAATCGCCACGTTTCCGTCGTCGTCTTCAAACCGCGACGGTATAGTTTTTCTCACAGTCTTGTTGAAACGTCAATAGATTCTGAAGTGGTGGCGTGGGCTCCAGGGTTTCCGTCAGGATGGGGCCAACTTCCCAACGATCAGGTCGATAGAACACGCACTCTCAAGAGCTTGGCTTAATTACAATGTTGGTTGTCTCCTCTAAGGGTTGACCCGCCTCCGATGGTCTAACAGCCTGAACATACGTCCCAGGTGCCTACGCCACTTCCTTGCATCGATCCCCGCTGTCGTGCAAACCTCAAAGAACATCGTGCTTTCGAGCAGGAACCATCGTGCGCCTCTCCATCCAATTGAGCCTGCCTTTTCAAGGACGGTTGCGTTCAAGCAGTCCATGAGCATGTCCGCCTGCGGGCAGCTCTTCACTTCACCATTTAGCGCAAATCTGTTAAGTGGGTGAGGGATTCCGGATCGCGTACGGATCGCCTTCGCTTCGTCCTTAGTCTCCGCAACCATCTCGCGCAAAGTTGCCAAGGAAATAATTAGATCTTCGTTACGCTTCATGGCGCCTCATTACGTAACAGTATGTCTGTCTACAGTTTGTTTGTGGACGGGGCGGGATGCTACCCCCAAACTCTTTCGGATGCAACAGGTATTGTTAGCGCTTGGAAAGCGGATGAGAGAGCTACGGGCAAAGCAGCGATTCAGTCAAGAAGCCTTTGCCGATCACTGCGGTCTGCATCGCGTGGCCGTGGGACTCATTGAAAATGGAAAGAGAGTCCCAAGCCTGCGAACTCTCCTAACGATTTCGACAGGATTCGGCGTGTCACTCAGCGACTTGCTGCGGGGCGTCGATAAGGGAATCCCCGCAAAAAAGCGCCACAGTTAGGATTGTTGCGCGAACTCTGGTACAAAATTGTACCTATCGTGGGAAAACCCTTGCTTTGCCCGTTGGAATCAACGCGGGCGTTGTAATTATCGCGATGTACTACATTCCTCTCCACCTCTTGCACAGATGACACGGTGACTATGCCTTCCGAGCGCCAACACTTGCGCTGACAGCAATAATCTAGTCTAGAGGCACCGCAGAGAGCGGTGCATTAAAAGCAAATGCCCTTCGTGGCGGGGCGGGGCGCCTGACCGTCCGCGGTGTCAAGGGCGCGCAGTTTGCGTTTATCGGAGCGAAGCGGGAGAGCCTTGACAGGAGAAGCGGGCGGCCCAGGCGCAGGTTTTCAGCAGGAAGGGCCATTGGCTTGAAACCGAACTGTCAAGGAGGCTAGTTCGTCGTCACAGATGTGTTTCAGCTGGTGCCCTAACTGAATTTCTTAGTGGTGAGGTCGTGAGGCAGTTCGATATGACGGACGCGAGTGAAGCTGATGAAGCGTGTGGTATTGTTTGGCACATGTAGCCAGACAGGGGAAACCGGTGGCAAATGAAAAAGACGATCCTCATGCTATTTGTTGCTGCGCCTTGCTTTGGCCAGCAACAGCCAATTCAAGATCTTAAGCTGCTCATCGGAAAGCAAGTTGTCGTCCAACGAATGCCAATGTGCCAGCCGGGTACTTACACCGTCGTTTTGGCGTATGCCGGAAAGCAAGCGCAGGTTCTCTCTCTCAAGCCCTACAATATGACTCGGCTACCCGAGACCACATTGAACAGGATGGCACCAGCAGCGCGCGCTATGATCGAGGATGCACAAAAGTCAGCGACGATCCTAGTTCAGTTCGAAGACGGCACTCAGCTCGATAGCTGCGCCCCCGTTAGTCCCAGCAAACTGGCCGATTGGTTTGAGCTTGTGCCCGGACAGACCCTGGAAACTGCCCCTGCAACCCCAGGTTCATCTGCAACCACACCAGCTAATCCTTCAACGCAGTCCATAAACTCACTTTCTGACGATGAAGTGAAGCAGGCGCTAGGCGGCAAAGGAAAAGGCCATTGGGTGTGGATCGAAGACATGGGCCTCATGGCAGCACAAGGTAACCAGGTGCCGCAGATAACCCTCTACATGCCCGACGCGGTTCTGGCCATAGGGGCTGGATCGGCCAAGAAACAATTCATCAAATACGAACCAACAGAAGAAGAGAAAAAGAAATCGCTGATGATTGTGGCATACGGATTTGCAGGCGAGACCATCACAGAAGGGTGTACTTCAATTACACGCGTTGTGCTGTCATCCGATCCTGCCGGTGGGGTTGTGCAGGAAGCCTATTTATCTGAACCTTTGGGCCAAGTCTGGCGGAACAATTTCGGCGCAACAAATGACTGCCAAGCCTTGCGGACCAAGTTTTCATTAGATGATGTTCAGAAAGTCAGAGCGGCGGCCCCCAACGGCGAGTTTTTTGTCGCCGTTTTCTCAGGAACCATCAACACGAAAATGTACAAGATTAAAAAGAAACACCAGTCCAAGTTGGGGTTATAGGCGCCGTCCGTGGCCGGATTTTTCTCCCGCGTCATGCAAGATCATGGGGGACTCGGGCGGTAAAGTTCCCACAGCACTGGAAGCCTATGGCTGGTAGCGCCACCCGTCCATCACCTGTTCCGCCAATGCCAGTCCAAGCGCTCCATCACTTTTCAAAATGCCGCCCTCTTGCACCACGTCGCTAAACTTCGTCACCTTAGCTATCCCATCAGAGGGGCTGCACTGGTGGATGAAATTCCGTTCTCCGCCGTTCCATGCGTCAGTAATCACGAAAGGACTATGCGAGGACATTAGGATTTGGGTCCTCTCTGGCTCGGCGGCATTAGCCAGTTCGCGCATAGTCGCGTAGAACACCCGGGTTGCTTTAGGAGTCAGGCCGTTCTCCGGCTCCTCCACACAAAAAATCCCTGGGCGTCCCGGCCCAAGGGCAAGGGTAATCAGTCCAATCATGGACAGGCATCCGTCCGAAAGGTTTGGCGCGACGACTGCGCCACGGCGGTCAGCAAACCGCACGGAGAAACCAACACTATCCGACCCTACACGATTAAACTCAAACCCACTGAATCCTTGGATGGCTTCGCCCACACGGTCTACTATTTGCTTCAAAATAGGGCTGTCCGTCTCACTGAGAAAATAAAGCACGGAAGCGAGGTCGCTCCCACGGAAAGCCAAACGCGGCGCTTGGAACGCGCTGGGTGTTCCACCTGTTTCGCCTGGCTCTACATCGAACACGCGCCCGGGTCGCGCCAACAGAGCGGGATCGAGACGGTAACGACCGATTCGGCTTATCTCACGCGCGCAATGGCTTATCAGAGGCTGATTCGTGGCGAAATTCTCAGGCCACTGGGCGCGGCGGATTGCGGCGAAGATACTCCGCCCTGCATAATCAATGTTAGTCAGACCGTCCAGATCACAAATGTCGTCGCTCCGGCTAAAGACTCTCTTCGAACCAATGTGAAGCTCTTCGTTATGGATTGCGTAAGTCGGCTCTTCCAGCGTGCCGGTGTTCTGCGAGAATTCAATCATGTACTTCAAGGTTTCTGCGCTATCGGGTTGCAGCGCCAGCAACGCCTCGTAGCGAATGCGCGCAGCAGAAGAAGCGCCGTGGTGACGGAGTGCGTCAAATGAGAAAGGATACTGGCTGAACGACTCTGAAAGATTACCCCTGCAAACCATCGAAAAGTTAACCAGCGCATCGAAGATGGCTGACTTTCCGCCGCTGTTCGGGCCGACGAAGACTGTGATCGGGAAGAGGTCGAGGTTTGTGTCACGGTGTATCTTGAAATTCTTGATTGAGAAATGCCGGATGTACACGACTTCCTCCTTCGGATCGCGGAGCAATCCTACCACGCCAATGATATTCTCAGCATTGCGCGGTCGTGGGGTGATGGATGGATACCGACAAAAGCCGGTGGAACAAATTCACGGAATGGTGGACGAGCCACGCGCTATGGGAGGCGTCGAGGGCGGTTGTCGGAGCGGCGATTTGTAGTATTGCGGGGACGAAACTGTTGAATGCCGCAGCCGAGACAGGCGTGAACCTGTTCCTTTTGTTGGTGGGAGGTTTGGTGATCGCGTGGGGTGTCGGTATCCTGCCGGTCAGAAAAAATAAGTCATCGCAATCCCCAGCGAACCTCGCGCAGAAGTGTGATGACGTGATTTTGGGATGGAAGGTCTTTGTCGAAGACTACGGGCGTCGTCCGGATACGGCAGTGGGGCAAACCGCAACTGTGCCCTACCCGATGGACCCAGCTTGGCCCACCTACGGATTCAAAGATTGGCATTATCGGGTGGGATTCCTTCAGGGGAAGACTTACGCATTGCTGTGGGATTTGACGACTGCCGGGATACACACAGGACAATGGGACTGTACTCGATTGTCTATGGCGGAGCTGTTACACGTCCTGGGGAAATATCAAATGGCAATCGAAACAAGGATGCCTCCTCCATCATAGCTACAACCCCATCAACTTCTTGAGATAATGGAACGCAGCCGCCACCAGTTGCCGATGCGTCCATGCCAGCGTTACGAGGATACCCAGCACCGTGTAAAACGCGCGGGATAGGCCAGACGGATTCAAGGCGACACTCTTAATCCAATGGCCCGCTCGCACTGGCCACGATTTGAATTGTAGCTCGCCGAGTTTGCTTAATCTGTGAGCTACGACAGTAGGATTACCTCCCCATGTCTCTTCGCTGGACAGAACGTGCCCCTTGTCGGATAGCTCCAGCAGAGCCATTTGCATTTGCGCAGGCGACGTGGCGATCCTATTGTTTGTCGCGCAGCCCGCGTTTAGATTCGCCATGATCGCATTACCGTCAGTTGGTCCGGTGTTGCACCACGCTTGCGTGCCGTTTGGCGCGGTTACCAAGCTGGGCTGTTTCCTATTCTCGTTCAATGTCTTTATGACTTCGAGGATGCGCCGCTGTAGTGGGGCAAAGGAATGATTCTTTACCTCGAAGCCGAGCACAATAGCAAACATCCCGTCCACCCCAATTCCGAACGTGCTTGGCAAACTCCGACGCCAGTATAAGACTTCTTGGCACGCCACGTTCATCTGTTCTGGTGATAAAGTACGATCTGGAGATTTTGGAAACAATGAGCGGCGGTTTGCAGCGCCTGAGCTTCGACACTAGCGGGGTAAACGCCCTCGCGGATAGCCCGGACTGTGCGGCTTTGCTCGCGGGAATCAAGTGTGGGTACTTCACTCGTCTTACCTTCCCGAGCATTGCGGAACCCTTGGCCACAGCCGATCCAGCCAGGCGGAACAGTCTCTTCGAGATACTCAACGGTTTGCGGCTAAACGGGGAGTGCCTGGAGGCGCACAACTGGATTCTAACTGAGCTAGTTCGGAATCATGCGCGAGGCGCTGGCGTGGGCTGGGATTCTTTGGACCTGCATTTCACCCAGTGCGAGATAGCGATTGCGCGGCGCGAGTTTTCGGACAACGAATCCAGGGAAGAGCGGAAGTTTGCTGCGGAAACAGAGGAACAATTCACCAAGACTTTCGCAAATGTCCGAACGCGCTTTGAAACAGTATTCGAGGGAGGGACCGATAGACCAGCAAATGCCGACGACCTACTGACTCACCTGAACGGCACGGGAGGAGCGTTTTGGATCATGGCGGCGAATCTGTACGAAAGAGCTGCCGGTGTACGGCCCACAGAAGCGCAGATCCGCGCCTTCTTTGCGGAGTGCCCGCCCTTCGTCACGTTGATGCTGGGATTGGTTCACGCACAGTTCGAATGGTCGATTACAAACAGCCCATCCAAAAAGAATAAGCGCGTTGGCAAGACCGATTTGTTTTGCGCAATCTACTTGCCGTACTGCGATCTGTATATCACTGACGATGACGAACAGAGAAAGTGCCTGACGGAGATCGCGGCCGGTGCCAAGCTCCCAGTTGAAATTCTTTCCGTCGCAGAGTTTGGCGACAGGTTGATGCCCCTAGCTCACCTGACCGCTGGGGTGTCTGCCCGTGAAGCAACCCGGGAGAAAACACAACCGCCGATTGACCGTCGTGCAATTCCGCAAAATCCCGCTGACCGATACCCAGTGGTGTAGTGAGTCCGGCATTTCAGGGACGGGACGTAGCTAAGGGGGAGAACAGAGGAAAGCGCTCCAAATCACCCTCGGAAATGGAATCGCTGAGAAGAACGGGGTCCGCACGCTTTGGAACGCATAGCACAAACGGTTCAAAAGCTTCGCGCAACATCGCGGCGTATTTTCTGCGGTCGTATCCGAACCCTCCTTCCCACAAAGCGTAGGCCCGAACGCGGTCGTTAGGGACGTGGGCTTCGGCGTTGGTGATAACGTACTCGATGTTCTGTCCAGGTCGCAGTTTGACCCCGCTTCCAAAGAGTTGCTGCGCAGCAATCGCCGTGACGCCTGCTTTTTGATAGTCGCGAGGCTCGCGCGTGATGCGTTTGCTCACGACAAGTTCCCGGATGTCCACTTCGCCATTCGCTAGACGGTCCTCGTAGTTGGCAAAGACCTCGCGCGCGACCTGGAGTTTTTGCAAGTATGAGTCGTAATCGTGTGCTTCCGCGAGAATGCCAAGCACTTCGTGCTGCATTCGACCAAGTAGTGGAGGAGTGTCGTGGCGCCGGCATTCAAGCCCTCGGACTTTTAGCTCGCCATCTTCCCCGACCGCAAAAAAACGATTCGGCACGGGCACGTCCGCGTATTGCTTAGAAGGGAGAAAGACAACATAGCGATAGACGGACTCAATCGCGAGGGGAAGGCGCGTCCTATTCTCGATCTCCTGGGAGAGCCGCTCATAGTCCTCGCGCGTCGCTCCCTCCCTCCAAACATATAAAGAATCCACTAGGGCGTGTATCAGTTCAAAGCCATCGGCCTCCGCAATTTCTTTCGCAACGAGAAGCGTTTCTCGTGCGACTGCGTTGATGGCTTCATGCGCTTCGATTTTTCCGAAGCGTGCGTTCTTATAGCCGGTATAGCCGAAGCAGCACACAAGAAGCCACTTCATCGAATCACGCTGCAATTTGAACCTGAGCGCAGTATCGGGCGGCGTTGTCTTTAGGAGCTTCTTGAGTTCACATCGCTTGGCGATCAGACGTTGAACTACGCGGCTTGTGATCCCTCTGCGCTTCTGGCAAATGCGGTAGCCGAGTTCGGGAATGCGTGGAGCGTCGGGGCAGCACGGGCAATTGACGGTTTCTGGTGAGATATTGAACCGGGCCATGATGCTGGGAAACTGACTGACGAAATCGAGTTCTGCGACGTTGGGCGTAAAACCGAGTTTAGGCACGAACACGAGGCCACCGCGGTCTGCTGCCAATAGCTCGTCAGGCCGTTTGGGATCTTCGGGTTCGGCTTTCTGCTCGGGAATCAGCACGCCATCGCGATGGGCGAGTTCCATCTGCATGTAGGAAATTCCGGTGCCAGTCGTCGTCCGCGCTGCGTATTGAATCGGAAGCTTGGTGAGGCGGGCCAGTTCCCACAGACCGGTGAAGTCGCACTTCTCGGAAATGAACGAGTTCTGCTTGTCCACGTGGACGCGGCCGAAGAGCGTGATGGAGCTGGCCTTGAAAAGAATCCTTCCGTAACTTGTGTAGCTGCGGCCGCGGGATTGCTGGACGACCGCAGATTCGTCACGATTGAGCGGCAAGGAAGATCGCAGGCGTTCGGCCTGCTGGCGAAGCAACGGAAGAATAGTCGAGTCGCCCCACTCGGAAAGAATCACATCGGGGTCGTGGCGTTTGAGCAATCCCGCAAATTGAATCGCCGGAGGCTCTCCCGTTTCGTCGAGCTCCCAGCAAGTACCGTCCATTTCGATTTCGAGCGCCGCGCGGCGACCGTGCGTGGGATCGATCCGCGCGAGGCCGGATAACCGAATCTGCATGATTTTGAGGGGCGGCATTTCATAGTTGAGAGCCCATTCATCGTCACGGCAGGCGACGGAGTGGACTTTTCCTTCGTCGTCGGCTTCGACTTCGACAAAGGAGAGCGGAAACAACCGCTTCTCCCAGCAGTACAGCGACGCCACCATAAGGTCGCTGTTGTAGAGCTGCAATTTCGAGTCGAGCTTGTGCACCCATCGTCCCCAGCCGATGAAATTGGAGGGACGGAGAACGGAAACTTCGAGGACCTGGCGGGCCGCATTCAGCCAGAGGTCGGTGCGCTCGGTAAATCGCGTGCGAAGCTCTGTGGTTTTGCGCTGCGCGGCATCCCGCAACTGAATGAGACGCTCCTCCGGGCCCGAAACATAGAAGGCCGGCGCGAAGCTATCGGTCAAACGGTAGTGCGACTGGTTGCGGTCGATCAGCCACAGCGTCATCCCGTTCTGATTGGGGTAGAGGTCGAGAATCCATCCTTGAAGCGATTTCACAAAGCACCCCTGCGTTCTGAAGAACCTTCTCGACGGCGTCGAGACGCTTTTCCTGGTCGAGAGCGATGGAGAGCAGGATCGCTTCCATTGGGTTGTCGTGGGCCTGATAAGTGGCCGCCTGGGTATAGCAACGCACCCGTACAAATAGCCGGTCGAAATGCGGCTGGTCTTCGCGCCGCAACGCGCGGCGGAACTTTTTCCAGCGCTCTGCGGCATCTTGGATCAATTGAACAAATGTAGGGACGGTTCTGCCCACAATGCACCTCAATCATTCCGTTCAGGCCGAAAGCAGCGGAGTATTTTTCTCGCGGGTAAAGGAAAGCTTGTTGTTGGGAGTCGATTCCACCTTCACGACGTGGTCCGCCTGGTTGCGAAGTCGCTGAAAGAAATCGCGGCGCTTAGTCTTGAAGGATGTGGCGTCGGAAAAAAGGGCAATGGAAAGGCTGAGCGGCGCGACGTTACGCAGACCTTCGAGCGCATGTTCAAAGGAAGCCCGCGCCTCCCTATCCCGAACATCCTCATCGAAATACAGGTCTGGCAAGGCCGTGACGATGAGCACGTCGGCAGAAAATCTCTCCATAGTCTTGGGGACACGTCGGACGAGTTCGGTCAGTTGAAAACAGGTAAAGGCACGCGCGACGCGAATGAGGCTATTCACGCTCGATGGGTCAACACCGCGTTCTCTCGCGAAACGGGCTAGGAGTAGTGGGCTGATCTGGTTTGCGCCGTCCAAGTAAAGAATCTGTTTTTTAGCGAAGAGCAGGTGTGGCAAGAAGTAATGCGAGAGCCTTGGCATTTCGGGACAGCCGTAATAGAGCGTCATGGCACGACTCGGGAGCACCCAGGGTTTCTGGGACGCCGGTGTTTCCCCGCTGCTTGCTGCGAGGGGCAAATTCATGACGACCTACCGTTGGCCCGGGAAAGCCTAGATCATAGTAGGCGAATAAAAAGCGAACTGTCAAGTTGAAGTAGCAGTCCCAGCAGGCCCGCCGCCCCGGTCCAGGGCTTTATTCCGTTTCAGTGGGCAATTGATTCTCACCAGCATCTGCTCCAGAGGAAGCTAGCGCAAAGCTCGCCAGACTGTACCGCAGTACGTCATTGCCGAAGGCACCAGGAGCCTCGGCCCAGTGTTGCAGGTGGAGCTGCCCGAGACCCGCCTCGAGTTGCAGGAAACTGCTGGGCGAAAGACGAACCCATGAAACTGGTGAAGGCGATGGATGGGAGTTTCGGCGAGACCGGGGAGGACCGTCGCCAAATGACGTTCTCTCCAGCCATTCGTACTCGGTCCCGCACCCGTGTGACTAAGTAGTTCGATGAACATTTTTATCCTTTCTCTCTAGCTCTCTAGTAGCAATAGAGACAAGCTTGATTGCTGGCCATAGAAGGAAGACGCCGGGAAAAATGATGTAGTGGGCAAAGAAAGCGAGAGTAAAGACTTGCTGCGAAGGCAGGTGGAAATCCCCGAGGTATTGCAGGATGCTTGGGAAATTGCGGCGTTCATTGAAACATACGTTGCCGACGCCGCGCGCCACCATTCCTATGAATGACGCGTGATAATGATCCCCGGCCCAGCATACTGCAATTTCGTAGTCGA
>Ga0209588_1000169_pt1 | contig 18389 bp, 16 predicted proteins | sample Rivendell_Oct201_10_FD_188351 | JGI IMG/M metagenome (GOLD analysis project Ga0209588, IMG submission 188351) | Vadose zone soil microbial communities from the Eel River Critical Zone Observatory, Northern California, USA -... | ecosystem: Host-associated > Plants > Roots > Rhizosphere > Soil ...
ATCGTCGGCGAGCTGCCATGGCGTTGAGTCCAGCTGCCAGGTCTCGTTGGGGAGCTTGGCTTCGAATCGGATGAACGAGGACTTGGGACGTTTGTGGGGCTGTGGCGCGATCAGGCTGTTGCGTTTGAGGATCCGCCAAACCGTCGCGACCGAAGGCACCCTGTCGACCTGGCCGATGAGGTGATAGGCGATGGTGTCAGGTCCAGCATCGTGACCGGCGGCGACCAGCTCGTGGCGAAGCTTCAGGACTTTGGCTTGGACATCAGACGGTGTCTGGTGAAAGCAGGAATGTGGCCGGCGCGATCTCGGCGCCAATGCCGCGTAACCGCCTTCTTTGAACCTCTTGACGAGCTTGTGGATCCACCTGCGCGAGATGCGGTGATCGCGGGCTAGTGCAGTCGGGCTGCGATGTTCCAAGACAACCGCGTCGACGATGTACCGGCCGAGACTCGACATGCGCCACCTCCGAGCTTGGTGGCGAGAACTATGTCCTGCGAGATCAGGGGCCTATGTGGTGAACTCAGACACCTGCGCCGGCACCTCTTTCACCAGCACCTCTTTCACGTCACAAGACACTCAAACCCGTCTAAGCGGCGGCAGGTCACTACCCCCTTACGGGGATTTCGGCAGAATCGTGCCTCTCCGATCGAGATCGCCGGCCTGCCAATCAAGTCTCTAGCCCGCGCGACCAAGGTCCTGACACTGGCGCTGCGAGCAACTCGCGTACCCGCGGGATGCACTTACCTTTGGGGGCAGGCAGCGAGCACGAGTGTGCGAAATTGGGGCATTCAGCCGCCTCGGATACCCCCAAACTCGCACACTAGTCGGGCCGGGCTGCTTGGTGGGCTGCGGTGAAGTGGAACCCCTAACTCATCAGGCGAGTCTGGCTGCGTGCGGGAAAGAAGCTCGCCGAAAAGCCGAACCGGGCTTAGACTCGCGTCGGAATGGCAAGCACCGCGTTGCCACCTGCGGACCTGCTTCCGGTCGGCCGCCGGGCGAACATCCCTTACCGGATCGTCCGTCTGATCGGAGCGCCTCTCCTCCGGCTCTGCTTCCAATTCGAGGTCGAAGGCGGCGAGAACATCCCAAGTTCGGGCAACTACATAGTCATCGCCAACCACCTCAACTGGCTCGACGAGTTCGCGCTCCTGCTGCTGTTTCCGGTCGAGCCGCGCCTGCACTTTCTCGCCGACCCAAAAGACCTGGTGACGCGCAAGTTCCAGTGGTGGCTGATCCGGAACACGGGTGGCTACGTCCCCGTCGTTCGCGAACGTCACGGCGACCAGGCCCTGTTTCACCACGTGGATCGCTGCCTGGAGGTTGGGGGAGCCGTGGCGATCTTTCCGGAAGCCGACTACGGACCGAAAGAGGGCGAGCTCCTGCCCTTCAAGAAGGGCTTCGCCCATTTCGCGATCAAGGCGGGTGTGCCGGTCATCCCGGCCGCCCTTTCAGGGACCAAAGACCTTTGGTTTCGCAAGCGGGTAAGGGTGGTCATCCGCAAGCCCATCGCCCCTGCCGGCCACAGCCCCGAATCGCTGACCGAGACGGCTTTCCAGACCATCAAACAGCTCCTTCCCGAATACAAGGAACCGCCCGGCCGCAAGCTCCTGAGGCGTCGTCTGACCCACCTTTTTTAGCGCTTTTAGAGCGAGACAAGGCCGGGGCCCTTTTGGTAAGGTGCCCTTCCGCGGTTCCTGGGCAGCCCTTCCACACGTCGTCGCTAGAGCTCAGGCCTGATCAACGCCCCGGGGTGGGGCGAATGCGAAGAGGAGCGTTAGGAAGGGTTTGTTACCGCTGTTTCGTGCGGTCCTGGTCTGGACCGTGATTCTTGCCACCGTGATCCTGCCCCGGCTCGAACCGCCGGTGTCGATGAAGTACGCGGTCGCGGTCACACAGCTCAGCGCCTACGACCGAGCTTCCGTCGTGCAGCAGACCCGGACCCAGGGGTGCACGCGGCGCAGCTGGCCCAGGTCAGCGCGTGGTCCCAGGAGCTGAAGCAGGGCCTGGCCGACTACCAGGCGCAGCTGGATGCGCTCGCCGCCGCCCAGGCCGAAGCGGAGCGTCTCGCAGCCTTGAACAACCACCCGCCGCCTCCTCCCTGGATCGCCAAGATCATCACTGACGCGTTCAGCCCGCTCGGGCACGATGCAGTCGTGTGGGCGATGCGTATCGCGTGGTGCGAGTCCCGGTACCACCCCAACTCGGTGAACAGCGAAAGCCAGGCGTCAGGGCTGTTTCAGTTCCTGCCCAGCACCTGGTCGGGCACTCCGTGGGCCAGCCAATCGCCGTTCGACCCGGTGGCGAATGCGCAGGCCGCCGCCTGGCTCTACAACCGCTACGGCCCCGGCCGCTGGGAGTGCAAATAGCGCCCAACGCCTGAGCTGATTACGCCCCGTCGGTTCAAAAGGGGCGGAATTTTCGTCGCGATTGGGCTCCGTTGGCGCCAACGGGGTGGAATCGACTGAGGCTCAGTCGTCCGACGCGATGGAGATCTGAAGCTCGTAGATCGCCTGTGGCTCGGCGGCGCCTTTGAGCAGCATGGGCTCGAAGCCCGCCACCTCAAACCCATCCGGCAGCAGGCCGCGCGTCGTCTCCGACATCAGCACCTTGGCCGGCCGCACCTTGGACAGGTAAGAGCTGTTGTTGACCGGGACGCCGATCAGCGTGAACTCGAGCCGGCGGTCCGAGCCGACATGACCCGCCACCACGCTCCCGGTGTCCAGCCCGATGCCGACCGAGATCGTCGACTTGCCGGCGGAGACCAGCTCGATGTTCAGGCGGTCGATCTCCTGCACCATTCCCCGCGCCGCCTTCAGCGCCTGGGCGCCGTGGTCAAGCATGGGGTTGGGTGCACCGAAGACCACCAGCATGCCGTCGCCCTGGAACTTGTCGATGTTGCCGCCATGCGTCAGGACGACGTCGATCATCCGGGAGAAGTAGCGATTGAGGAACTCCACCAGCTCCTCGGCTTCCATGCTCTGGGACAGCGTCGAGAAGCCGGCGATGTCGGAGTTGAGCATGGTCACCTCGCGGCGCTCGCCGGGGAGGAATTTCGTGTTGATGTCCGAGCGCTCGAGCACGTAGTCCGTGACCTGCTTGTTCACGTGGAGCTCGAACAGCTGGCGCAGGAAGTCCGAGCGCTCGTACTGGCGCGCATTGTCGATGGCGATCGCCGCCAGGTCTGAGATCGCCTGGAGGAACTCCTTGTCCTTCTCCTCGAAGATCGCCGCTCGGAACGGGTTGTCGACGTAAACCGCGCCGATCACCTTGCCCTTGGTGACGAGCGGCACGGCGATGATCGAGCGCAGGTTTTGCAGGATCACCGACTGCTGTCCCTTGAAGCGGTCGTCGAGGCTGGCGTCGGTTGTCACGACTGCCTCGCCCGTCCTGACCACGTGCTCGATGACCGTCTTCGAGCCCAGGAAGAGACGCGTCTGCTCCGGGTCGGCGTCGCCGCCGGACATCTGCACCGACATCGTGCCCGCGACGGGGTCGACCAGCACGATGAAGCCGCGTGATGCCTGCATGAGAGTGATCACGCGGTCCATCACTTTGCGCAGGACGACTTCGAGCTCCAGGGACGAGCTGAGATCGCGTGCGAGCTCGTAGAGCAGGTGATCGCGCATGCCGAAATCCACTTCGCGGGCCAAGGGCACGGAGAGTGTAACGGCGCAACCTCCCATTTCAGGCGCGTATATGGCAGTCGGTAAACTCGAACTCCCCATGGCCATCGATGGACCGTCCACGCCCGAAGTCGACGCCTTGCTGGCGCGCCTGAACCCACCTCAGAGGGAGGCTGTCACCCATGGTGAAGGGCCTCTACTGATCTTCGCCGGGGCCGGCAGCGGGAAGACGCGGGTGCTCACCGCGCGCATCGCTTACCTGATCGAAACGCACCGAGTCTGGCCCGACCGGCTGCTGGCGGTCACCTTCACCAACAAGGCGGCCAAGGAGATGCGCGCCAGGGTCGAGAACCTGGTCGGAGAAGGCGCCGAGAAGATGTGGGTGGGCACCTTCCACTCGACCGCGGTGAAAATCCTGCGGCGCGAGGCGCCGCGCATCGGCATCGTCAACAGCTTTGTCATCTTCGACGAGGACGACACGCGGGCCGCGCTCAGGCGAGTGCTCGACGAGCTCCGGCTCGACCCCAAGCGCTACCCACTCGGGGCGCTGAGCAACGCCATCTCGCAGGCCAAGAACGAGCTCAAGGGACCGAACGAGTATCCGAACCGCAGCTACGCCGACGAGGTGGTGCGCCGGGTTTACGAGTCCTACCAGGAAGTCCTGCGCCGGTCCGGCGGCCTCGACTTCGACGACCTGATCATGAAGCTGGTCGAGCTGTTCAACACCGACGCCGAAGCGCTGGAAAAGTGGCGCGATCGCTTCCGCCACGTGCTGGTCGACGAATACCAGGACACCAACCGGGCGCAGTACGTGCTCGTGAACCAGCTCGCGCTGGAGCACCGCAACCTTGTCGTCGTCGGAGACGACGACCAGTCGATCTACCGATTCCGGGGCGCCGACATCCGCAACATCCTCGACTTCCGCAAGGACTACCCGGACGCCCACATCGTGCGGCTGGAGCAGAACTACCGCTCGAGCCAGGCCATCCTTGACGCCGCTTACGCCGTCATCCGCAGCAACCCGGAGCGGGCCGAGAAGAAGCTCTGGACGGAGCGTGCCGGTGGCGAAAAGGTGATGGCGATGCAGGCGTACAACGAGGTCGAGGAGGCCGAGTTCGTCGCCGACGAAATCGAGCGCCTCCGGCGCACCGAGAACCGAGGCTACTCGGACTTTGCGGTCCTCTATCGGACCAACGCCCAGTCCCGATCGTTTGAGGATGTGCTCGCGCGGCGGCGCATCCCCTACCGGCTGGTCGGCGGCATTCGCTTCTGGGAGCGCCGCGAGGTCAAGGATGTGGTCGCCTACCTGCGCTTCTGCTTCAACCCCAAAGACGCACTCAGCTTTTCTCGCATCGTCTCAGTCCCCCCACGCAAGATCGGCAACGTCACCGTTGACGCCCTCAACGTCTTTGCGCGTGAAAAGGAAGCGGACATCCTGTCGCTGCTCGACGACCCAGGTCGTGTCCCGGGTGTGCCGCGTCCCGCGATCGCCCCGCTGCAAAAGTTCCGGTCGCAGATCGAGTCGATCCGCTCGGTCATGGGCGTCCTGCGGCCCAGCGAGCTGCTCGACCACGTGATCGAGGTCATGGACTTGCGCCAGCACTATCTCGACGGGACCCCGCAGGGCGAGGCGCGCATGGAGAACCTGAACGAGCTGCGCGGCCTCGCCGAGAGCTTCGATGACCGTGATCCGGCGCAGGGTGTCGAGGATTTTCTGGCCGAGGTTGCCCTGGTCTCCGACGTCGATGCTTACGACGAGAACGGCGAGGGGGCGACGCTGATCACGCTGCACATGGTCAAGGGCCTCGAGTTCCCCGTGGTTTTCATGGTCGGCATGGAGGAAGGACTTCTGCCCCATCAGCGCGCGCTGGACGAGCGCGAGGAAAACCCTTCGGCGGTCGGCGCGGCGACCGAGATGGCCGAGGAGCGCCGCCTGTGTTACGTGGGCATGACGCGCGCGAAAGATCGCCTGTACCTGAGCTGCGCGTTCCGCCGCCACCTGTACGGCCGCTCACAGCCCGCCTTTCCGAGCCGCTTCCTGACCGAGATCCCGCAGTCACAGCTCGCTGCGCCGAAGGGCAGCGCGCCGGTGGCGCCTCCGCGGCAGGGCTACAAGGAGCGGTTCCAGGAGCGTCAGGTGCAGGCCGCCCCGGCGGCGCCGCCCGTGCAGCGGTTCACCAGCGGTGATCGCGTCAAGCATCCGGCGTTCGGCGCCGGAACAGTGGTCAAAAGCACGCTGACGCGCACCGACGAGGAGCTGGTGATCAAGTTCGACAAGGCCGGCTTGAAAATCCTGAGCGGCATGCTCGCGCCGTTGACCAAATGAGCAAGCGAAAAAAGGTCGTCGATCCAGCAGTGCGTGTCGAGCGGCTCCGCGAGCTCGTGCGTCGCTACGAGCATGCCTACCACGTGCTGGACCAGCCAGAGATCACCGACGCGGAGTACGACGCGCTGTTTCTCGAGCTGCGCCGGATCGAGGACGAGCGGCCTGACCTCGTGACCGCCGACTCGCCCACGCAGCGGGTTGGTGGAGAGGCGTCCGAACAGTTCGCCAAGGTGCGCCACCGCTCACCGATGCTCAGCCTCCAGAACGCTTTCGACGAGACCGAGATTCGCGCCTTCGACAAGCGCGTGCGGGCTGCGATCGGGGACAAGGTCACCTACTGCGCAGAGTTGAAGATCGACGGCCTCGCGATCAGCCTCACCTACGCGAAAGGCCGGCTGCAGCGAGCGGCGACCCGCGGCGATGGGACCGTGGGCGAGGACGTGACGGCCAACCTGCGCACCATCCGCAGCGTGCCCCTGACGATCACGCCGGCGGCTGGCCTGCCCGATGTGTTCGAGGTGAGGGGGGAGGTCTACTTTCCGATCGCCGCATTCGAGAAGCTGAACCGTGAGATGGAGGCTGCCGGCAAGGTTCGCTATGTCAATCCGCGCAACACCGCGGCCGGCAGCGTCCGCCAGATCGACCCCAACGTGACGGCGAGCCGCGACCTGCAGACGTTCATGTACACCCTCGACCCGGGCGGAGCGAACCGGTCGCAGTGGGACGTGCTGCGGTCGCTGGAGAAGATGGGGTTCCGCGTCAACAAGCACCGCCGAAGGCTCAACTCGATCGAAGAGGTGATCGAGTATCACGCCGAGTGGCAGAGACGACGCCATGAGCTGGAGCATGAGATCGACGGTGTGGTGATCAAGGTCGACGGTTTCGCGCAGCAGCTCGAGCTTGGTTTCGTCGCACGCTCGCCCCGCTGGGCGATCGCCTTCAAGTACGCGCCGGAGCAAGCAGAGACGACGGTGGAAGAGATCGCCTGCTACGTCGGCCGCACCGGCGTGCTCACACCGGTCGCCCACGTCACGCCGGTGGTGGTCGGCGGCGTGACCGTCCGCAACGTGACGATGCACAACGAGTCGCAGGTCAACGAAAAGGGCGTGTACGTCGGAGCCCGCGTCGTCATCCATCGGGCGGGCGATGTCATCCCCGAAATCGTCAGCGTCAAGAACCCCAAGCCGGGCTGGAAGATGCCCACGAAGTGTCCCGTGTGTGGAGGCCAGGTCGTCCGCGAGGAGCCGTACATCGCGCACAGGTGCATCAACCCGTTCTGCGGCGCGCAAAGGCTGGAGCGGCTGCGCCATTTCGCCAGCCGTGGCGCGCTGAACATCGAAGGACTCGGCTACGCCACCATCGGGCAGGTCATCGACCGCGGTTGGGTCGAGGATCCGAGCGACCTCTACCGGCTCACGAAGGAACAGATCGTGCAGCTCGAAGGCTTCGCCGACAAGTCCGGCCAGAACCTGCTCGACCGCATCGCCGAGAGCCGGCGCCCGGAGCTGGGGCGATTCCTTTACGCCCTCGGCATCCCGCAGGTGGGCGAGGCGACGGCCGATCTTCTCGCCGCCGACTTCGGCACTGTCGCGAAGCTGCGCAGCGCGAGCGAGGAGGATCTCCAGCGTGTCGAGGGCGTCGGGCCGAACATGGCGCGCGAGGTGCACGCATACTTCGCCGGCCAGGGCGGCGAGCTTGTCGCCAAGCTGCTCAAGGCCGGCGTCGAGCCGCATGCCGTCGAGCCGCCGGGTGAGGGCCCGCTGACCGGCAAGACGTTCGTCTTCACCGGGACGCTCGAGACCATGAGCCGGCCTGACGCGGAGGCGCTGGTCCGGAAGCTTGGCGGGAAGGCGGCCGGGAGCGTGAGCGCCAAGACGAGCTTCGTCGTGGCCGGGCCGAATGCCGGCTCGAAGCTCGACAAGGCGCAGAAGCTGAAGCTGATGATCCTGGACGAAGAGCAGTTCCTCGCCCTCGTGCCAAAGTAATGGCCGCTTTGCAAGCCACTCGCGAACAAACGACGCCTGCCAACGCGACCACGCCGCCGTGGGTCTGGGCGGTGCTGGTGTTCGGAGCGGGCGTGATGCTCGCCTGGGCGTGGTTCATCCTCGGGTTTCTTACCGAACCTTCAGCCGTCGGCCGAATACGCGTCGTCCTTCTGACGTCGGCCGTCTACTCGGTAGGTTCGGCGGTGGTCGGAGTGGTCGGCGCGGTCGGTCTGATCCGGCGCCGGCGCTGGGCCGGCACGCTGTCGGTGATCGCTTCGGCCGCCATGACGCTCACCGTCGTCGGCGCCATCGCCGGAATTCCGGCGCTGGTCGGTCTCATGTCGCCTCGCCGATCTCCATAGAGTGAGTGTCTATGCCGCTATCACGTGATGAAGTTCGCCATGTCGCCATGCTCGCGCGCCTTGGCCTCGAGCCGGGCGACGAGGAGTTCTACGCCGAACAGCTGAGCGGCATCCTCGAGCACATCGACCGGCTGCAGCAGCTGAAGACGGACGACATCCCGCCGACCGCGCAGGTCGTCGAGGTCGCGAACACGCTGCGCGATGACGTGCCACGCCCCGGCCTGAGCCAGGCCGACGCGCTCGCCAACGCGCCCGCGGCCGTGGACGGATTCTTCCGCGTGCCGTCGATCCAGGAAGAGGCGTGACCGCCGGGCGCGCGCAGGGCGCACCTTCAACAAATCTCACCGAGCTGACGATCCGCGAGGCGGCGAGGCTGCTGCGGCTTCGCTCGTTCTCGGCGGCCGAGCTGGTGACGGCGCATATCGAAAAGATCGAGCGCCTCGACCGTCGTGTGAAAGCTTTCCTTCGCTTCACACCGGAGTTGTGGGAGAAGCAGGCCGAAGAGGCCGACGCTCGGATCAACAACGGCGACCCCGGCCTTCTTGTCGGGATCCCGATGGCCGTGAAGGACGTGCTGTGCGTGCGCGGTGTGGAGACGACGGCAGGCTCGCAGATCCTGCGCGGCTTCCGGCCGCCGTATACCGGCACTGCGGTGTCGAGGCTCTTCGATGCCGGCGCCGTGATGCTGGGAGTCACGAACTGCGACGAGTTCGCCATGGGCAGCTCGACTGAGAACTCCGGCTATCACCCCACGCACAATCCCTGGGACCTCGATCGCGTCCCAGGTGGAAGCTCCGGCGGCAGCGCCGCGGCGGTGGCGTCCGGTGAGGCGATGATCGCCCTGGGCACCGACACAGGCGGTTCGATCCGCCAGCCGGCGGCGCTGTGCGGCGTGGTCGGCATGAAGCCGACGTACGGTCGCGTCAGCCGCTATGGACTCATCGCGTTCGCGTCGAGTCTCGACCAGATCGGTCCGTTTGCACGATCGGTCGAAGACGCGGCGCTGGTGCTGGAGGCGATGGCCGGCCACGATCCTCTCGACGCGACGAGCTCCAACCGCCCCAACGATGTGCTCCGCGACCTGGAGGCGGGAGTGAAGGGCATGAGGCTGGGCGTGCCGCGTGAGTACTACGACGTCGAGGGAATCGAGCCCAGCGTGAAGGCCGCGATCGACAAGGCAATCAAGAATTTTCGCGACGCGGGCGCCGAGATCGTCGACGTCACGCTGCCTCACACTGACTACGGGCTCGCCGCGTACTACATCATCGCGCCGGCTGAGTGCTCATCCAACCTCGCGCGGTTTGACGGGGTGAGGTACGGGATGTCCACGGACGACGCGCAGAACATCACCGAGGCTTACATGCGCACCCGGCGCAAGGGCTTTGGCACCGAAGTTCGGAGGCGCGTGATGCTCGGCACCTACGCCTTGTCGAGCGGTTACTACGACGCCTACTACTTGAAGGCGCAGAAAGTGCGAACGCTGATCAAGCGCGACTTCGACCTCGCGTTCGAGAAATGCGACGCGATCATCAGCGCGACTTCGCCGACCGTCGCCTTTCCGTTGGGCTCCAAGACGCAGGACCCGCTTTCCATGTACCTGTGCGACGTGCTCACGCTTGGCGGCAACCTCGCCGGCCTGCCGGGGATCAGCGTGCCGTGCGGAATGTCGGAGGACCTGCTGCCGATCGGCTTGCAGATCATGGCTCCGCAGTGGCGAGAGGACGTTGCCCTGCGCGTCGCGCGCGCATACGAGGTGGCGAGCGGCGTCAAGGCGGAGGTGGCGCCTGTTGTCTAGCGGTTGGGAGGTCGTGATCGGCATGGAGGTCCATGTGCAGCCGCGCACCCGCTCGAAAATGTTCTGCGGCTGCGCGGTCGGTCAGCTGGGCGACCCGCCCAACTCCAACGTGTGTGAAATATGCCTCGGCATGCCCGGCACCCTGCCGACCATCAACAAAGCCGCGGTCGAGGCGTGCCTCAAGACGGCGCTCGCGCTCAACTGCGAGATCCCGCGCCACACCAAGTTCGACCGCAAGAACTACATGTATCCGGACCTCCCGAAGGGCTACCAGATCAGCCAGTACGACCTGCCGATGAGCGTCAGCGGCTACCTCGATCTCGACGGCCGCCGCGTGCGAGTTCGTCGCGTGCATCTCGAGGAGGACACGGGCAAGCTCATCCACGCGGGCGACAAGCTGCACCAGGCGAAGGAATCCTTCGTCGACCTCAACCGCGCGGGCGTGCCTTTGATGGAGATCGTCACGGAGCCCGACCTTCGCTCTGCCGACGAAGCTCGCGACTACGCGATCGCCCTGCGCACGCTGCTCCGCACTATCGGCGCGTCGGAGGCGGAGATGGAGAAGGGCCAGCTTCGCGCTGAGCCCAACATCTCGCTGCGCCGCGCAGGAACGGACGACCTTGGCGTGAAGACCGAGCTCAAGAACATCAACTCGTTCCGCGCCCTATACCGCGCCATCCTTTATGAGGTTGGCCGGCAGACGGAGGTTCTGGAGTCCGGCGGCACCGTGGTGCAGGAGACGCGCGGCTGGTCGGACGCCGAGCAGCGCACCTTCTCTCAGCGCAGCAAGGAGTTCGCCGAGGACTATCGCTACTTCCCCGAGCCCGACCTGCCTCCGCTGGAGATCGATGCGGCCTGGATCGAGGAGCTTCGCCGCGCCCTGCCCGAGCTGCCCGGAGCACGCCGGGGCCGCCTTGTCTCCGAGTACGGCCTGCCGGTGGCGGACGCGGTGCTCATCGCTGCCGACCGCGACCTCGCCGATCTGTTCGAGGCCGCGGTCGCCGCGGGGGCGGAAGCCAAGCCGGTGGCCAACTGGATCATCGGAGACGTCGCCCCGAGCGGCAAGATCCCGACTCCGGAGCACCTTGCTGAGCTCGTGAAGCTGCTCACCGCGGGGAGCATCACCCGCGACCAGGCCCGCGAGGTGCTCCTCGAATCGGTCGAGACGGGCCGCTCACCCTCCCAAATCGTGGCCGAGCATGGCTACGCACAGCTGAGCGACGAGTCCGCCTTGCAGGACGAGGTCGAGGCGGTGATGGCGGCCAACCCGAGGGCGGTCGAGGACTACAGGGCGGGCAAGAAGCAGGCGCTCGGTGCGCTCATGGCCGAGCTGCGGAAGCGAACACCCCAGGCCAACCCGAAGGTGGCGAGCGAGCTCCTTCTGCGACTTCTGGGCTAGCGAGCCATACGGCGGCGAGACAGCCAGGTGTTGAACACGAACAGGCCAGCCCCGATCAGGTAGGTCGCCAACGCGACGACGACAAGGGCGCCGGCGACGAACTCAGGGACGAAGGTGGTCAAGCCGAGCGCGATCATCGAGGCGCCCAGACCGACTGCGGTCAAGCCCAGTAGGCGAACCACTCCCGGTGTAGCGCGTGCGATTGGCCTCAGCATCCAGTCTTTCCACCAGCCGGGCAAGCTGCCCTGGACGACCAGGTAGAGGCCAATTCCTAGCAAAGGCCCGCCGACCGCATAGGAAATTCCAAGCAGTGCGTATCCCACGGCGGGCCATTCTAGCCAAAGGACGTCGAATTGCGCACTCCCGGTAGCCTTGTCCGGTGCCCCTGCCGCCTGACCTCCACGTGCACACCGAATGGTCGTGGGACGCCGCCCGCGGCTCGATGGAGCGCAGCTGCGAGCGGGCTCTGCAGCTCGGACTGCCGGGGATTGCCTTTACGGAGCATGCCGACTTCGTGGTGATTCACGAGGGCCAGCACAGCCTCGACGTCACCGGGTACCTCCAGGCGGTCGAGGAGTGCCGGGCCAGGTTCAAGAATCTGCGCATCCTGTCTGGTGTTGAGCTTGGCGAGCCGCACTGGTATCCCGACGAGACGGCGGCAATCCTGGGTGCGGGGCGGCTCGACCGCGTGCTGGGGTCCGTTCATTGCGCGCGCGTGGACGGCCGGCCGGTCGACGCCAGCCAGTTTCGCGACCTGCCCGCGTCGGCGTTCGCGGGTGCGGTGCGTGAGTATTTCCGCGAGACGCTCGCCCTGGTCGAGAGCTCACAGCAGTTCGATGCCCTGGCGCATCTCGATTACCCCAAACGCTACTGGCTGGAGGGCCAGACGCCATATCGCGAGGAGGATTACGAAGAAGAGCTGCGCGCGGTGCTCGTTGCCGCTGCCAAGCGCGGCCTGGTGCTCGAGGTGAACACCACCCGCGGCCACACGCTGTGCCCGGACATCACTGTGGTCCGCTGGTGGCATGAGGTGGGGGGTAGGGGGGTGCAGTTCGGGAGCGACGCGCACCAGCCGGACAAGGTCGCCGAGGGTTTCGTCACGGCGACGCAGATGGTCGAGTCGGCGGGTTTCAAGGCGGCGCGCGACCCGGTTGGGTTATGGCGCCGCTGATCCTGCGGCCCGATGCGCCGGCGCACGGCGGCGCGGCCGTTGCGCGCGAGGACGGCAAGGTGTGGCTGGTGAACTACGCGCTGCCGGGCGAGATCGTGGAGGCCGAGCCGCGCGGCAGGCAGGGCGGCGTGGCGGTGGCTGCGGCAACGCGAGTCATCGAGCCTTCACCGCATCGTGTGGCCGCGCCGTGTCCGTACTTCGGGCAATGCGGCGGTTGCCAGCTGCAGCACGCCGCGTACGCCCACCAGCTCCAGCTCAAGCGCCAGGTCGTCGAAGAGGCTTGGGCGCGCGCCGGCCTGCGCCTTCCCCCGGACACCCCGGTGCTTGGCATGGACAACCCCTGGCGCTACCGCATCCGCGGTGAGTTCGAAGCCATCTTGCACAGCGGGGCGTGGCGGTTCGGCTTTCACAAGCTCCGCTCGCACCAGGTCTTGCCGATCGATTCATGCCTGATCCACGACCTCCGCATCGAGCACGCGCTGCCCGCCTTTGCGCAGGCAGCCAACGAGCTGGAGCTGAAGGACTTGCAGAACCTGCTCCTCACAACAGAGCCGAACGGCAAGGGTTTGCTGTGGCGCATGCGCCATCGCGGCCGCGCGCCGACCTGGCCACGTGATGAGTACGCACGCCGCGTCGCGGAGCTGCTGCCCGACCAGACCCTCGTGGACGATGCCATGACGCTGAACTTCTGGGACTTGAGCTTCCGGGTTCGCAGCGACACGTTCGTGCAGACCAACTACCAGCAGATGCTCGTCCTTTACAGCACCGCGCTTGACATGCTCGCGGCAGGTCCATCCGACCACGTGCTGGATCTCTACGCGGGAATCGGCACGATCTCGGTGGCGGTCGCTCGCGCTGCGGCCGGTGTGACCGCGATCGAGGAGAACCCGCACGCCATCCAGCTGGGCCGCCTGAACGCACGCATCAACTCGGCTCGAGTCGAGTACCTACCCGGAAAAGTCGAGACGGTGCTGCGGCAGGTGCGGCTTGGCCGGCACCACGCGGTCATCCTGGACCCGCCTCGTGCGGGGTGCGAGCCGGCCGCGATCGCGGAGTTGATCCGGCTGGGTGTCGACCGATTGGTCTACGTCTCGTGCGAGCCTTCGACGCACGCGCGTGACCTGATCGCTCTAGTCCGGGGCGGCTACCGTGTCAGGCGAGCTGCGATCGTCGACATGTTTCCGCAGACGTACCACATCGAGTCAGTGGCGCTGCTCCAGCGCGGCTAGCCGCCTCCCAATCCGCCCCGTTGGCTCCAGCGGGACGGAATTTTTCGCTGACAAACGCCCCGTTGGCGCCAACGGGATGGAATCGGGCTCCTTAACCGCCTGGGTTGCGAAGCGTGATGAGTCACAGCACGCTCCTGGGTATGTCTCGAGCACCCCATATCCCGTCCGAACTAAAGGTAAGACCCTTCACTTTGGACGAGGCGCGTACGGCGGGGCTCACGAAGAGTTCGCTGAAGGGTAGGGCCTGGCGACGACTCGGTACAGAGCTCTACGTTTGGAGCGGCTTGCCAGAGGATCTGTGGAAACTGCTCCGCGCATGGCAACGCTCGCTGCCGGCGGATGCCGTGTTCGGAGGCGCGACCGCGGCCTGGATCTCCGGGCTCGACTTCAATCCGACCGAACCCGTCGAGATCATCGTGCCGCCAAATTCAGGCGTTCGCTCGCGGCCCGGCCTAGGCGTGCGCCGCTGCCTGATCCCAACTTCTGATGCGAAAATGATCCGAGGGCTGCGTGCTCTGACTCTCCACCGCACCCTCTTCGATATGTGCCTTCGATTGGCGGCGGTGGAAGCGCTGGTCGCAATCGACATGTCAATCAAGCGCGAACTCACTGAGGCCACGGCGTTGCGTCGCTACGCAGAGAAAGCCAAAGGTCGTGCAGGTGCCCGCCGACTGCATTCTCTTGTGGCTCTTTCGGCGCCGGCAGAATCGCCAATGGAAACGCGACTTCGATGGCTTCTCATCCAGCGTGGTCTGCCACGCCCGGAGGTCCAGGTGGATCTCCGCGATGACAAGAATCGGTTTCTCGGCAGAGCGGACTTGTATTACCCCGCGGCGCGGCTAATCGTCGAGTACGACGGCGGCAATCACCGTGATCGACTGGTGGAAGACAATCGCCGCCAGAACCTGCTGCTCAGTGCTGGATTCCAGCTCCTGCGTTTCACGGCCACGGACGTTCGCGACCGGCAGGATGTCGTGGAGTCGCAAGTGCGGGGGGCTCTGGCCCAGCGTCACTAAGCAACCGATGGCCCTAGCGGTCGAACTCGTCACTTTCGAGGATCTGCTTCAGCTTGCCCAAACCTACGGTGTACCTGGACACGAGCGTCGATTTCATCAGGGTCAGAAGCAACGCGAGCCCGACCAGAGCGCTGTTATAGGTTGTCTCGGCTTTCAATTGATGGTGCAGCACCGTACCGGTTGGCCCGGGTTCCATCGTCATGACTTCCGAAGTCAGGATCAGCGATTCCGAAGAGCGGGAGATCAGGCGAGACGACACGAGCTTGTTGCGCTCGAAGTCGATGACCTCGCTTACGCCCTCCAATTTCTGCTTACCTGCGATCTCGTGGCGTCGAAACCGAGTTCCAGGCCCGATAGGCCCACTGCTTATCTTCTCGACCGCAACGATCATGGAGATGTATCGAGGTAGGTTCACATCATCGGCGACAAACGCAAACACGATCGCCGGATCGTCATCGATAACTACGGTGGTCGTGGTGACCGTGGTGCGTCTCGAGGGGGATAGCCAGAAGATTGTCCAGACGACGGCGGCGGCGAGGATGACAAGTCCGAGCGCAGGAGAATCCGCCGCCCCTTGGTTGAGAGCGACCGTGGCGATTGTGCAATCGAATAGAAGCACCAAGGTGGCCATGCGCCGATCGGCTGCAAGCTCATCGACAGGCTTGCCTCGTGCGGACCAGTACCGCGTTATAGACAAGACCAGAGCCACGACCGAGATGGCGACGAATGGCACGGACACGACGGCAAACAACAACCAGCGGTTTAGTCGGGGCCCCCCGTAGAGCATCACGTAGATGATCGGCACGGTTGGAAGAGTCAGGATCAGCAGGGGGACCACGGCAGGTGGTCGCCGGCCCGATCTAACTCTTGGGACTTTGCCCTGGCTTACGACAAGGTCCGGCGCAGGCGAGTCGCTCGGCGTTGAGCTGTCCAAAGCGGCTAGCGGTCGAACTCGCTGGTTTCGAGAATCTGCTTCAACTTGTCCCAGGCTGCTTTGCGCATTGCGAGGAGCCGCTGTTTCTGCGCCCCCCGAAGGAACACGCCCCCAAGCAGCGCCTGGTTGTATCGGATCTCGGATTCGAATCGATGCTGCAGCAACGTGCCCCTTCCGACGGGTTCAAAGGTCAGGACCTCCAGATTTGGCGTGATCGCGATCGTGCGCGACGTCACTCGTGAGCTGGGCTCGTAGTGAATGACCTCGCTGGTGCCCTCCCACGTCTTGTTCGGCCCCAGGCGAACGAGACCGCGGAACTGGGTGCCCGGACCTATCGGACCGGTGGTTATCTTCTCGACCGACTCCACGATGGCGACGTAGCGAGGCTGGTTCACATCGTTGGTCACGAACGCAAACACCGTTGCCGGGTCGCGTTCGATGACAACGCTGGACTCAGTCACGATCGCCCGCCTCGCCGGTGGCAGCCAAAACACGATCCAGGCGAGTGCGCCGGCGATGAACAGCAGCCCGACCGCCGGCGTGATGGCAGCGATCTGAAAGGCAATGGAGATGATCAGCAAGTCAAATCCGACCAGCATGGTTGCCAGCGAGCGGTCGAGAGCCCGCTCGTCGACCGCCTTGCGCCTCGTCAACCAAAACCGCACCAAGGCAATGGCTATGACAACTCCCGCGGCCCAGTTGAAGACCCAGTTTGCTGTTACGAACACCTGGGCCACAGCTTGTGCTTGGGAGCCGGCCAGCATGGCGTAGAACACGGAAGCTGCAGGAATGGCCAGGATCACCACGTGGATCAGTGCTGGGGATCGACGGAGCGATTGCAGGGTGTCGCCGGGACCCTGGCTGACGACAAGGTCGGGGGTTGGGTCGCTAGAAGACGTTGAGTCCGTGTCCCATGCGGAGAAGGGCCAGGCGAAGCCGCCCAGGGCCCAGGTTCCTGACCGCCAGGATCAGGATCGCTCTCAGAACAGGCACGACACCTTCAACGCGGGCGGAAGCATAGGGTTACGGCCCCGCCAAAGGCAACCCCCTACTGGAGTTGGTGAACGAACTCGGCCAGCCTGCCCACACCCTCGCGTAGGTCGGTATCCGAGCTCGCGAGGCTGATTCGGACGGCCCCGGAGGCGATCTCCCCGAACGCGCTCCCTGGCGCCACCGAGACGCCGCGCTCGCGAAGGAGCCTGAACGCGAACTCGCGCGCGTGCAGCTGGCTGCGGGAGATGTCCGCCATGCAGTAGAAGGCGCCGGTGGGCTCGCTGACCAGCATTTCCGCCTCACGCAGGATGTCCACCACGACGTTGCGGCGGTGCCGGTAGGCGGCGACCATCTCGCCGACGCAGTCCTGTGGCCCGTCGAGCGCCGCCTCCGCCGCGACCTGCGTGATGGTGGAAACGCACGAGGAGTTGGACTCGAGGACCTTGGTCGCGGTATCGATGAGCGCGGCCGATCCGGTCACGTAGCCGATCCGCCATCCGGTCATCGAGTAAGACTTCGAGAACGTGAAGACGCTGGCTATGCGCGGGTCGTCCGGGGCAAGGCTCGCGGGACTCGTCCATGTACCGTCGAGAATGATCTGGTCGTAGCACTCGTCGCTGAGAAGCCACAGGTTGTGGCGCTGCGCGATCTCGATCAGTCGGGCGATGGTTGCGGCCGGATAAACAGCCCCGGTCGGGTTGTTGGGACTGTTGATCAAAAGCATCTTCGTGCGCTTGGTGATCGAGCGCGCTAGAGCGTCCAGGTCGGGTTGGAATCCGTCGGCGGCCGCGCACGGATAGAAGACTCCACGAGCTCCGGTCCACGTGAGCATCAGCCGGGTGTTTGGCCACCCCGGGTCGGGCATCAGCACCTCATCGCCGGACTCGAGCACCGCTCCGAAGACCGCGGCGAGCGCACCGACACCGCCTGGTCCGCACGCGATGCGATCGGGCGTGGTTCGGATGCCGTTCACTCGCTCCAGCTTGGTCACCAGCTTCTCGCGTAGCGAGATCAATCCCTGCGTGTGCGTGTAGAAAGTCTTGTTCTCGTCGATCGCCCGCTTGCCCGCCTCCTTGATGTGGTCAGGAGTTGGGAAGTTGGGCTGCCCGACGTCAAGCCGTATCGCACCGGGCGTGCTCACCGCCTCGTTCGAGATCTCGCGTATGCCCGAGTGGTGAGCCTCGGCCGGCAGCAGGGCGAGAGAAGGCATACGGATATTCTCGTGGTTAAGTCCTTACGAGGTGGAGCAGGTAGGGCCTTAGACTATCCGCGGGGTCCGCCACACCCAAAACCAAACGATGCCGCACGCCCCCAAGACCTTCGTTCACCTGCACAACCACACCGAGTACTCGCTGCTCGATGGGGCTAGCCGCATACCCGCGCTCGTCGCGCGCGCGGCCGAGCTCGAGATGCCCGCACTCGCCATGACAGACCACGGCGTGATGTACGGAGCGATCCACTTCTACAAGGCGTGCAAAGACGCCGGGATCAAGCCGATAGTGGGCTGCGAGGTCTACGTCGCGCCGCGCTCACGCCTGCTGCGTGAGGGACGGGTG
>Ga0209588_1000171_pt1 | contig 18229 bp, 17 predicted proteins | sample Rivendell_Oct201_10_FD_188351 | JGI IMG/M metagenome (GOLD analysis project Ga0209588, IMG submission 188351) | Vadose zone soil microbial communities from the Eel River Critical Zone Observatory, Northern California, USA -... | ecosystem: Host-associated > Plants > Roots > Rhizosphere > Soil ...
GGTTCGGCGGTCTGCGAGCCGCGCGGGCGTTGCGTCGCGCTCCCGTCCAAGTCGTGCTGCTCGACCGCAACAACTACCACCTGTTCCAGCCGCTGCTCTATCAGGTGGCGACCGCAGGCCTCGAGCCCGAGGAGATCGCGAAACCGGTGCGTGCGATTCTGCGGGGGCAGAGGAACTTCGACTTCCGCCTGGTTGACGTGACGCGCGTGGATTTCGCGGCGCACCGGGTGGAGACCAGTGCCGGCCCGATCGGCTACGATGTTCTGGTGCTGGCCCCTGGTGGCGAGACGAACTTCTTCGGTCTGGAGCCGATGCAGCGCCATGGGCTGGGACTCAAGGACATCCCCGACGCCATCGAGATTCGCAATCATGTGTTGACGTGCTTCGAGCAGGCGATGCTCGAGCCCGATGCCGAGCGGCGGCGCGCGCTGCTCACGTTCATCGTCGTTGGGGGTGGGCCGACCGGAGTCGAGATGGCGGGCGCGCTGTCCGAGCTGATCCGGCTGGTTCTGGTCAAGGACTACCCTCGGCTCAACATCAAGGACGTCCGCATTCTGCTGCTCGAAGCGACCGATCGGCTGCTGCCGGCTCTGCCGGAGCGGTTGCGCGAGGCGGCGGGCAAGACGCTGTGGCGCAAATACGTCGAGGTGCGGTTCGGCGCGACCGTGGCCGATTACGATGGCCGGCAAGCGCGTCTCAAGAGCGGCGAGATCATCCCCGCGCAGACGGTCATCTGGGCGGCCGGTGTGCGCGCGGCCCCACTCACCGCGACGCTCGGACTCACCGCAGCGCGCCAGGGACGCATTCCCGTCGAGCCGACGCTGCAGGTGACGGGACATCCGGAGGTCTTCATCATCGGCGATGCCGCCTATCGCGAGCAGGACGGCGAGCCGCTGCCCATGGTCGCGCCGGTGGCGATTCAAATGGGGCAAGCGGTCGCCCGGAACATCGCTCGCCAGCTGCGCGGGCAACCGCTCGAGCCGTTCCGTTACCGCGATCAAGGCACGCTCGCCACGATCGGCCGCAACGCGGCCGTCGCGAATGTCTTTGGAGTGCAGGCAACCGGATTTGTGGCGTGGGTGATGTGGCTCGGGATTCACATCATTCAGCTGATCGGCTTTCGCAACAAACTCTTCGTGCTGCTCAACTGGGCGTGGGATTACTTCTTCTACGAACGAGCCGCCCGCCTGATCACGCGCGATTGAGCCTGCCGCACCACGCCGCTCCAGCCACAATCGAGGCACCAGCGGTGCTCCACAACGGGCAGGAGCCGCCGCAACAGCGAATGCTGGATGAGCGCAAGCTGTGCACCGCACAAAGGACAGATGCGCTTTGCCGGCAGCATGAGATAGACGAACGTCAGCACGATCGCGGCGCGCAGCAACACGGTCGCAAACAGCACGACCACGATCAGCATTTAGGCGGCTTTCTCGTGGACGAAGGCGGCAATGCGCCGTTCCAGCTCGGCCAGCTCGACCGGCTTCACAAGCACACGATCGCGCGGCACCTCGGCGAGACCGCGGCCCGCAAGATGCGTAATGTCGCCCGACAGAAACAGCACGCGGTCGGCAAGGGCAGGGCGCTCCTTCTGCAGCCGCTCGTAAAACTCCGCGCCGTCCATCCGCGGCATGCGCAGGTCGGCGAGGATGACGTGCGGATCGAATCCCTCGTGTAAACGCTCGAGCCCCGCCCGTCCATCGCCTGCCTCACGAATTTCAGCGCCGCGCTTGGTCAGGAATCGTCCCATCGGGCGACGAATCAGCTCTTCATCATCGACGAGCAGCACCCGAATCCCGGAGAGACTCTTCTGTGCCGCTTGTGGCACCGGCTCCGCTTGCGGAGCGGCAGCCGGCGCCCTGGAGACGGGCTCGCGGGCGGACGGCAACCACACGAGAAAACGCGCTCCCCCCCCCGGTTCCGACCGCTTCACCAGGTCGAGCTCACCTTCGGCTTCGCGAACCAGTTGGCGCGAGATGTACAGGCCGAGTCCCGTACCGCGAATGCCTTTTGTACTCGCGAACGGCCGGAATAGCCGCTGGGCGATCTCAGGCGCCACACCGGGACCGTTGTCCGTTACCGTGACACAGACGCGTCCGCCCGTATCATCGATGAAGCTGTCGACGATCAAGCGCCGCGGTGGTTTCACGCTGCGCAACGCATCGAGCGCGTTGCTCAGCAGATTGACGATGACCTGCTCCAGGCGATTGGCATCGCCAACCACGGTCGGCAGCTCGGGATCGAGCCGCCCTTCGATGGAGATTTCGTCGATCGTGAAGCGGTAGGAAACGAGGTCGATGGCGCTGCGGACCACATCATTCATGTTCACGGCCGCGGTGCGCTTCTCCCCCGCGCGCACGAAGCGCAACAGCCCCCGCAACAGCTTCGCGGCGCGCTGCGCCTGCCGCAGAATGCTCTGCATCTCATTGCGCTGCTCGGCCGGCAGGTTGCCGTCCGCCAGGCGCAGCTCGGCGTGACTGGCGATCGCCATGAGCGGGTTGTTGACCTCGTGAGCCACGCCGCCGAGCAGCTCGCCCGCCGCCGCAAATCGTCCCTGCTCCTCGGCGCGATCGCGCAGCGCGCGGGTCATATGATTGAAGTGGCTGGCCACGGTGCCCAGCTCGTCGTCTCGCATGACGGGCACCTGCGTGCTCAAGTCGCCTTCCGACACATTCTGGATGGCGCGCTCGATCTGGGTGAGCGGCGTCCAAATTCGCCGTCGCACGATGAACAGCGCGACCGGAAGCAGGACCGCGCCCACGATCAGCACGACGATCGCCGTCGCCGAGCCGAGATTTTCCGTGAGCGCGAGTGTCAACGCCGCGCCGTAGACCATCGCCGCGACGACGACACCCACAATTAACACGCGGAGACTACTGGACGGATTGCGTGGCACGGCCTAATCTCCCCGTTCCCAACTCGCACCAAGGTACAATCAATGCGGTTTTTGAGCATCCTCCTGACAGTCGCCGTCCTCGGCGTGCTCGCGTGCTCCCACGCCACCGGCGCAGCTCCCCAGGGCCCGGCGCCAGTCCCAGGTCGTCAGGAGACCCCCCAGGCCCCGGCCGGAGGTCAGCAAGCGCCTGAGCCCGGGGCCCCGAAACCCTACAACCAGGTCATCACCTCCGGCGCGATCACCGACTCCGGCGTGTTCACCGTGCATCGGATTGGGGAGAAGCTCTTCTACGAGATCCCGATGGCGATGTTCGGCAGAGAGTTTCTGATGGTGGCCGACCAGCGGGGAACCGTGCGCGGCGTTCGGTACGCGGGAGAGGAAATCAGCAACCGCATTGTGGTGTGGGAACGCATGGGCAACCGGGTGTTCCTGCGGATCGTGTCGTACGCGATGCGCGCCGACAGCACGCAACCCGTCGCGCGTGCGGTCCGGCTGTCCAACATCGCGCCGATCATCTTGAGCTTCGACGTCGCGTCGTGGCATACCCCCGACAGCGCCGCCGTCATCGAAGCGACGAAGCTGTTTACGACGGATGTGCAGGAGCTGAACCTGCACCAGTCCGGCGTCCGAGTTCGCCGCATGGATCCGACGCGCTCCGTAGTGGAGCGCGCCCGCTCCTTCCCGCGTAATGTCGAGGTCAGTGCGCTGCAGACGTTCGAAGTCGATTCCGTGCCTGGGCCCGCCGGCGGACCGCCGAACCGGTCGCTGAATTCGATTACAATACTGATGAACTACTCGATGGTGCTGTTGCCCGATCATCCGATGATGGCGCGGCTGTGCGATGATCGCGTGGGCTACTTCAATCTCTCGTTTGAGAACTACGACGAGGACCGCGTCTCCGGCCCGCGGCGTTGCTTCATCCAGCGCTATCGCCTCGAACCTAAGGACCCGAAGGCCGCAGTCTCCGATCCGATCCAGCCGATCATCTGGTACATCGATCCCGCGACGCCCGCCAAATGGGTTCCCTGGTTGATCAAAGGCGTCGAGATGTGGGAGCCGGTGTTCCGCGCGGCCGGGTTCAGCCACGCGATTACGGCCAAGGTCGCGCCGGTCGATGACCCCAATTTCGATCTCGACGACGCCCGCAACTCGACGATTCGCTGGCTACCCTCGACGATCGAAAACGCCTACGGTCCGCGCCTCAGCGATCCGCGCTCCGGCGAAATCATGAACGCCAACATCGGCTTCTACCATAACATCACGAGCCTGGTGGAGGCATGGTATTGGACGCAGGCCGGCGCCGCCGATCCGCGCGCGCGGCAGCTGCCATTCCCCGATTCGCTGATGGGACTGATGGTGGCGTATGTGGCGACACACGAGGTGGGCCACAGCCTGGGCCTGCGCCACAACATGGTGGCCTCGACCTACTATCCGGTCGATTCGCTCCGCAGCAAGTCGTTCACATGCCGGATGAAGGGCACGAGCCCGTCGATCATGGATTACGCGCGCTACAACTACGTGGCGCAGCCGGGCGACAGCGCCTGCCTGATGCAGGGCATCGGGCCGTACGACTACTACGCGATCGACTGGGGCTATCGCCACATTCTCGCAGCACGCTCCCCGGATGCGGAGCGCCCGATTCTCGACTCGCTCGCGCGATTACAGGATGCGCAGCCGTTGGATCGCTGGATCGGCGACGGCGAGCCGGTCGATCCGCGGATTGTTACCGAAGCACTGGGCGATGATCCGGTGAAGGCGAGCGGCTACGGCGTTCGCAACATCAAACGCCTCGTGCCGATGCTGATCCCCGCGACCACCGGCGACCGCCTGGACAACTATGACCGGCTCAACGACATGTACACCGAGCTCATCAACCAGTGGGCGCGGGAAATGAACCACGTCGCCGTCGTCGTGGGTGGTGTGTACCAGTTCACTAAATACGCCGGCCAGTCGGGCCGGGTCTATCAACCAGTGTCGCGCGCCAAGCAGGCGGAGGCGGTGCAGTTCCTGAACGACAACGTGTTCACGACACCGTCGTTCTTCTTCGATCCCGAGATCCTGCGGCGCATCGAGCCAACGGGGTTCGTCGAGCGGGTCCGCGAGCGCCAGACCGCGATTCTGAACACCCTCTTCCAGGACGGGCGGCTGTCGCGCCTGGCCGAGCAGTCGGTGACGCAACCGGGGGGGGGATCGTACGCGATCGCGGACTTGTTCGCCGACGTGCGGCGCGGCGCCTTCTCTGAGTTTGGCACTGGAGCGGTACGGGTCGACGAGTACCGCCGCAATCTGCAGCGCGCCTTCGTCGATCAGATGGAGCGGCTCATCAGCACGCCGCTCGTGACGCCGCTGCCTCCCGGCTTCACGCCATTCCCGGGCTTCAACGCGCCGCCGCCCCGCCCGGCGGACGCGCGCGCGCAGGCGCGCCTCGAGCTGGTCGACCTGCAGGGAACGCTGCGCGCCGCGCTGCCGCGGGCCGCGGACCGGGCCACGCGGGCGCACATCGTCGACCTGCAGGCGCGGATCGATCAGATCCTGAATCCGCGGTTAAGGGAATGATCTCGACCTCGACGACGCACAAGACGGTGGGCTTCTCCAAGAACCGCCTCCGGGCACCACGTCCGGTCTTACTCCCTGGGGAGAGAGCATGAATCGTCGGACGGTTGGACGGTTGGACGGTTGGACGGTAAAGCGTGCACTGTGGACGGTTGCAACGATTTTGACCGTCAGTCCGACGGTCCGACTGTCCGCTCAGACATTCGAGCAACGCCTCATCGCCGTTCCCGACACCGCGAGCGTGCGCCAGATGTCGCACGATCTCTCGGCGGTTCCGCACATGGCCGGCACCCCGGCACAGGCCGCGACGCGCGACTACGTGCTCCAGCGGATGAAGTCGTGGGGGATCGACGCGTGGAGCAAAGAGTACACGGTCTATCTGCCACAACCGGATACCGTAGCCGCGTGGATCATCGCAGGCCGCCGGGCGACCCGGCTGGCACTGGCCGAACCCGGGAGTGGTCCGCAGATCCCGCCGTTCAATGGCTACACGGGAGACGGTGACGCCACCGCCGACGTCGTATACGTGAACTACGGTCTGATCGAAGACTACAAGACGCTCGATTCACTCGGGATCAGTGTGAAGGGCAAGATCACGATCGCGCGCTACGGCCGCTCCTTCCGCGGCATCAAGGCACGCGAGGCGCAGAAGCGCGGCGCCGTCGGCTTGATCGTGTACTCCGATCCGCAGGAGGACGGCTACTTCCGGGGCGATGTGTACCCCAAAGGGCCGATGCGCAACGCGGACGGCATCCAGCGCGGCAGCATGATGAACGGCAATGGCGATCCCACCACGCCGAGCTGGTCCTCCGTCGAAGGGGCGCGGCGCGTGCCGGAGGATTCGCTCGACATTCCGAAGATCCCCATCATCCCGATGAGCTACGGGAATGCGCGACACTTCCTCGAGCCGATGACCGGGCCCTCAGTGCCGCAGAGCTGGCAGGGCGGGTTGCCGTTCCGTTATCACGTCGGTCCGGGGCCGGTGCGCGCGCGGATGCGCGTCAAGACCGAACGTGGCGCGCGCGCGTTTCACAAGATCTGGAACACCGTTGGCATCATCCGGGGCGCACGCTGGCCCGATCAGTGGGTTGTGGTCGGCGGTCACCGCGACGCCTGGGGACCGGGAGCGCGCGACAACGTGAGCGGCAGCGTCTGCGTCCTCGAGACTGCGCGCGCGTTCGCGACGCTGGCGCGCGAGGGGCTGCGGCCCGCCCGCAGCGTCGTCTTCGCCACGTGGGATGCGGAGGAGTGGGGCCTCATCGGCTCGACGGAGTGGGTCGAGGAGCTCGAGGATACACTGCGCGCCCACGTCGTCGCGTACATCAATGAGGATGGCACGTTCTCCGGCGCGAACTTCGGCGGCGCCGGGTCCCCGTCGCTCAAGCCGCTGCTCCGCGCCGCGACGCGTGTCGTGCCCGACCCCGTGGGCCCGGGCACCGTCTACGACGTCTGGCTGAAGGCACACAACGGTGACACGACCGCCCTGACCATGGGCAATCTGGGTGGCGGTTCGGACTTCTCAGGCTTCTATCATCATCTCGGCATTCCGGCGGGCGGCATCGGATTCGACGGGCCGGACGGCATCTACCATTCGATGTACGACTCCTATGACTGGATGACGCGCTTCGGCGATCCGGCATACAAGGCGCATCGCGCCGGCGCGCAGCTCGTGGCCGTGATCATGGGCCGGCTCGCCAACAGCGATCTGGTACCGCTCGATTACGCCGCCTTTGGGACGGAGATGAATGGCCTCGTCGCACAGCTCGATTCCGGCATCGCCAAGAAGCAGTGGACTCAGGCGGTCAGCACGCAAACGTTGAAGGATGCGCTCGATCGGTTCACAGCGGTGGCACGCGCGTTCGGGGCCGAGCGCGACAGTGTGGTGCGCGCCGGCGCCGTGGATTCCGCACGCGCCCAGCGGGTCAATCAGGTCCTCATGCAGGTCGAGCGCCGGTTGACGCGGCCCAACGGTCTGGTGAGTCGCCCCTGGTTCAAGAGCCTGCAGTTCGCATCGGACGTCGACAATGGCTACGCGACGATGGCGTTCCCCACGGTCAATGAAGCGATTCGCTATGCGGACGCCGCGGCGGCCAACAGGGAGCTCGGTGATCTCGTGAATCGGATCGACCAGGCGCGGGCCGCGCTTGTGGAAGCCGCAGCCGGACTTCGTTAGATTGGAGCCACGATGGAAACCGCCGATCGTACGCGCATCATCATCTACTACTCGATCTGGGCCACCATTTGCGCCGCGGTGGCCGGGTTCATCGTCGCGCTGATCCACACCTGGTTCTTCAGCTACAATCCGGGCCGCTCCGCCGTTATCGAAACCCTGTTCACCGGAGCCGTCGCTGCGGTGGGGATCGCCGCAGCGCAAGGCGCTGTGGTCCTTGTGACGGGCAGCCTGCTGGCCCGGCTCGGACGCACGCTGCAATACACCCTGCTGCTGGGGTTACTGATTGGCCTGTTCGACTTCGTGATGTACTTCCTGCAGATGGCGGTGCGGGCCACGGAGCTCGGTTGGACCCCCGATCTCGTCATCATCGTCGTGGCGACGGTCGCGATCACAGTCGCGGGATCGCGCAAGCCGGCAGGGGCAGGGGCAGGATCTACAGTTTAGGCAGTGTGATGCCTTTCTGTGCCTGGTATTTGCCCTTCTTGTCCTTGTAGGATACCTCGCACTCGTCCCCTTCATCCGCCGTAAAGAACAGCACCTGTGCGATCCCTTCATTCGCGTAAATCCGCGCGGGTAGCGGCGTTGTATTACTGATTTCCAAGGTTACGAAGCCTTCCCACTCCGGCTCAAACGGCGTCACGTTCACGATGATCCCGCAGCGCGCGTACGTGCTCTTCCCGACGCAGATCGTCAGGACATTGCGCGGGATCCGGAAATACTCGATCGACGTGGCCAGCGCGAAGGAGTTCGGCGGGACGATGCAGACCTCGCCCGTGAATTCCACAAACGATTTTGGATCGAAGTGCTTCGGGTCGACGACCGCCGACAATGCGTTCGTGAAAATCTTGAACTCGGGCGCGACCCGCATGTCGTAGCCGTAGGATGAAACGCCATACGAGATCACGCCCTCGCGCACTTGCCGGTCGGCGAACGGCTCGATCATTCTGTGCTGCTTGGACATTTTCGTAATCCAGCGATCAGATTTGATGGACATGGGGGCGCAATGTAATGGCGCCAACTTGACTTACGCCACAGCGCCGATAGCTTCCATGCACCATTAGTGAATTTTTTCACGAGCGCCATGCAGCCCTATATCCCGTTCCTCATGCTGCTGGGTCTGGCCATCGTCGCGGCAACGACGATGATCGTGGGATCGCATTTCCTCGGACCGCGGCGTCCGACCGAGATCAAGGAGCGGCCCTACGAGAGCGGCATGCCACCGCTCGGCAGCGCCCACGAGCGCTTCTCCGTCAAGTTCTATCTCGTCGCCGTGCTGTTCATCCTCTTCGACATCGAAACTGTCTTTCTCATCCCGTGGGCGACGATCTTTCTGGGTGGCGGGGCTGGCACCATCTCCACCGGATTCCTACTGGTGGAAATGCTCGTCTTCATTCTGATTCTGTTCGTGGGTTACATCTACGTCTGGAAGCGCGGCGCGTTCCAGTGGGACTAGGGGCATCATGAAACGAGTCGGCGAGACCACAGAAGTCAGCGGGCAGAGCCCGAACTTCCTCCTGGCGAAGTTCCAGGATCTCGTGGACTGGGCGGTGAATTCCTCGCGCGCCAATTCGCTGTGGCCGATGCCGTTCGGCACCGCGTGCTGCGCCATCGAGTTCATGGCCACCGCCGCCAGCCGGTTCGACTTCGCGCGCTTCGGGATGGAGCGCCAGGCATTCTCCCCGCGCCAGGCGGACGTGCTGATCTGCGCCGGCCGGTTGCCGTTCAAGCTCGCCCCCGTGATCCGGCGCATCTACGATCAGATGCCGCAGCCCAAGTGGGTCATTTCCATGGGCGCGTGCGCGTCGACCGGCGGCGTGTTCGACAATTACGCGATGGTGCAGGGCATCGACACCATCGTCCCGGTCGATGTCTATGTCCCCGGCTGCCCGCCGCGACCGGAAGGCCTGCTGTACGGCATCCTGCTGCTGCACAAGAAGATCAAAGGCGAGTCGCTGTTCGACGCCGTGCGGCGTCGCGAGGAACAGCCGCTCGACGACAAGGGACTGCGGCTGCCGCCGGAAACGATCGACGAGATCTCCGAGCCGTTCGGCAACTCCGTCCACCAATTTCGTTCGTCGTGACCTCCGCCTCCCCGGTTCCTGGGGCCCTTCGCACCGAAGTCGCGCGCGACGGCGAGCCGATCGTGTTCGTCGCTCCGGAGCGCCTGCTCGAGGCGATGACGTGGCTGAAGGACACGCCGGGTCAGGAATTCGATTATTTGGTTGACGTGACGGCCATCGAATTTCGCGATCGCGAGCGCCCGCTCGAAGTCGTGTACTTCCTCCGTTCCCTGAAACGACGCGCCGATCTGCGAATCAAGGTCGAGCTCAGGTCCTCCGAAGCGCTGGCGGTGGATTCGGTCTGCGGCCTGTGGCGCGGCGCCGATTGGTTGGAGCGGGAGGTCTTCGACATGTTCGGGATCACCTTCCGCGGCCATCCGGATCTGCGGCGCATTCTGATGTGGGAGACCTACGCGGAGGGCTACCCGCTGCGCAAAAGCTTCCCGCTGCGCGGCCGCTTCTCGCGTGCCGAACAGGTGCGCCAGGCCCTCAACGCCAATCCGGAAGCGCACTACTCGATGGAAGAGCTGTCGATCGCCGAGGCGAGCGGCGATCTGCCCGATGACATGCGGGACCGACTGCGGCGCGGCGAGCGCGGCGTGATTCCCGAGCCTCCTGTCCCCCCCCCGCCGGGCGCGGCGTGAGCAAGCGCACTGTTGAGCTCGAGCTCGCCACGTCGGGTGTGGACGCCCAAGGGCGCCCGGCGCGTGTCCCTCTCACAGTGCCCGCAGAGCCCGATCTGAGCGCCGAGCATATGCTCGTCAACATCGGCCCGCAGCATCCCGCCACTCACGGCGTGCTGCGGCTGGTGGTGGAGCTCGATGGCGAGACGGTCGTGCGCTGCATCCCCCACCTCGGGTACCTGCACTCCGGCTTCGAGAAGCTCGGCGAGTACCGGCACTACAACCAGATCATCCCCCTCACGGACCGCACCGACTACCTGTCGCCGATGGCCAACAACGTCGGCTTCGCGCTCGCCGCTGAGAAGTTGATGGGGATCGAGATCACGCCGCGCTGCACCGTGCTGCGCGTCATCGCCTGCGAGATGAGCCGCATCATCTCGCACATGGTATGGTTGGGCACGACGTCCATCGATTTGGGCGCGTTCACGCCGTTCCTGTGGGCGTTCCAGGAGCGCGAGCGGATCTACGACCTCCAGGAGATGTGGACCGGCGCCCGCCTGACGACGAGTCTCACACGCGTCGGCGGGCTCATGGCCGACATTCCGGACGGATTCGTCGACAAGTTGCGGGAGTTCACCCGTACGTTCCCCAAGACGCTGGGCGAAATCGATCGCGTCCTGACACGCAACGCCGTCTGGGCGGGCCGCACCCAGGGCGTCGGCGCGCTCACCGCCGCCGAGGCCATCAATCATTCCCTTTCCGGCCCGATGCTGCGCGCGAGCGGCGTGGCGTACGACCTGCGTAAGGACAAGCCGTATCTCGGCTATGAGACCTACGACTTTGACATCGTGGTCGGGGAGCACGGCGACGTCTTCGACCGCTATCTCGTGCGCCTCGAGGAGTGTCACCAGTCGAACCGGATTCTTGAGCAGGCGCTCGACCGGCTGCCGGATGGACCGATCAACGTCGACGACCCGCGCGTCATTCTCCCCTCCAAAACGCGGGCCATGACCGACATGGAAGCGATGATCTTCCATTTCAAGCAGGTCATGGAAGGGGTGAAGGCGCCGGTGGGTGAGGCTTATGTCGGGATCGAGAATCCCAAAGGCGAGCTCGGCACCTACCTCGTGTCCGACGGCACGGCGAAGCCGGTGCGCTGGCGCATCCGGCCGCCCTCGTTCATCAACCTGTCCGCATTGCCCAGGATGGCCGAAGGCCATCTGCTGTCCGACTTGATCGCGATCAACGCGTCGGTGGACATCGTAATGGGTGAGGTCGATCGATGACGGTGATGGAGGACTACCAACCCGTCTTCACGGGAAAAGTGCTGGAAGAGCTGCAGACGGTGCTACAGCACTATCCCAACAAGCAGGCCGCGCTGCTCCCCACGCTGTGGATCGCGCAGCGCGAGCACGGCTGGATCTCCGACCGCATCATGGCGGAGGTCGGTGAAGTGTTGGGGCTGACGCCGGCCTACGTGAAGGGCGTCGTGACGTTCTACACGATGTATCACCAGCATCCCGTCGGCAAAAACTTCGTGCAGGTGTGCACGACGTCACCGTGCAACATCTGCGGCGCCGAGGATGTGCTGAAGGCGCTGCTGCAGCACACAGGCGCGGGGGATGCAGGCGCCACGAGCCCTGACGGGAAGTGGACGATCGTCGAGGTGGAGTGCCTCGGCGCCTGCGGCTTCGCAACGCCGATCCTTGTCAACGACGACTTCCTGGAGAACGTGACGCCGGAGAAAGTTCCGGAGATCGTGAAGAAGTACCGCTGATGGGCTTCCCTCACAAATCGCATCCCAAGGAAACCGTCGTCTTGTCGCAGTACTTTGGCGACGCGGACGCGCGCACTTATAAAGGATGGACCAAGCGCGGTGGCTACGAAGCGCTCGCGCAGGCCTTGAAGACTGATCCCGTCGCGGTCACAGACATCGTGAAGGAGTCGGGGTTGCGGGGGCGGGGCGGGGCGGGGTTCCCCACGGGCCTCAAGTGGTCGTTCATGCCGAAGGAGAAGAAGAGGCCGCACTACCTCTGCGTAAACGCCGACGAGTCCGAGCCCGGCACCTTCAAGGACCGCGAGATCATGCGCTGGACGCCGCACGCCCTGCTCGAGGGCACGGCCATCGCCGCGCACGCGATCCGTGCCGAGGTCGCCTATATCTACATTCGCGGCGAGTTCACCGAGCCCTGGACGATCATGGAGCGGGCCCTGGGCGACGCAAACGCCGCCGGCGTGTTCGGCGACATCACGATTCATCTGCACCGTGGCGCCGGCGCGTACATCTGCGGCGAAGAGACCGCGCTGATGAACTCGATCGAAGGCAAGCGCGGCAACCCCCGCATCAAGCCGCCGTTCCCGGCGGCCTCGGGCCTGTTCGGGCTGCCGACGACGATCAACAATGTCGAGACGCTCGCCGCCGTGCCGCACATCATGAAACGCGGCGCCGCCTGGTACAAGGGGCTCTCCCTCTCGAATCCCAAGAGCACCGGGACGAAGCTCTTCTCCGTCTGCGGGCACGTGCAGCGCCCCGGCAACTACGAAGTGACGATGGGCTTCCCGCTGAAGGATCTGCTGTACGACATGTGCGGTGGACCGCCCGCGGGCCGAACCCTCAAGGCCTGCATCCCGGGCGGCTCCTCCGTGCCGATTCTGACGCGTGAAGAGACCGAGGCATGTCTCCTCGACTACGAGGGCGTAGTCGAGAAAGGCTCCATGCTTGGCTCCGGCGGTGTGATCGTGTTCGATGATTCGGCCGACATGGTCTATCAGATCATGCGGCTGGCGCGCTTCTACGCGCATGAGTCGTGCGCGCAATGCACCCAGTGCCGCGAGGGGACGGCGTGGACGACCAAGATCCTGGAGCGGATTCTCGCGGGGCAGGGCAAGACCAAGGACCTCGATCTGCTGCTCGACCTCTCAGAGAACATGACCGGAAAGACCATCTGCGTGCTCTCCGACTCGTGCGCGGCGCCCGTGGTGAGCGGGATCAAGAAGTTCAAAGGCGAATTCGAAGCCTATCTCGCGGGCAAGCGGCAGCCGGTCATTGCTCATGGCTGACGGCGTGATCACCCTCACCATCGACGGCGCACCGGTGAGCGTGCCGCCCGGCACGCTCGTCATCGAAGCGGCCAAGCAGGCGGGTGTGCTCGTGCCCCACTACTGCTATCACCCCGGGCTGCCCGTCGCGGGCGTCTGCCGGATGTGTCTGGTGGAGATCGAGAAGGCACCCAAGCTCCAGATTGCGTGCGCGACGACCGTCACCGAGGGGATGGTCGTGAAGACGCAAACCGCGCCGGCGAAAGATGCGCGGCAGGGTGTGCTCGAACTCCTGCTCATCAATCATCCCCTCGATTGCCCGATATGCGATCAAGCGGGTGAGTGCGAGCTCCAAGATTTCGTCTTTCAGGAGGGCCAGGCCAGCACCCGCTACGCGGAGTTCGCCAAGCGGTTCAATCCCGTCGAGGAGTTTGGTCCCGACGTCCTGTACGTCCCCAACCGCTGCATCCTGTGCACGCGCTGCGTCCGCTTCATGGAGGATGTGGCGAGGGAGCCGGTGCTCAACGTCTCGGAGCGCGGCGATCGCGCCTTCATCGGCATTCATCCCGAGGCTCGGCTCGACCATCCTTGGGCCGGCAACGTGGTCGATCTCTGTCCCGTGGGCTCGTTGCTCTCCAAGGATTTCCTGCACAAGGCCCGCGCCTGGGAGCTCGACAAGACGGCATCGATCTGCACCGGCTGCTCCCAGGGATGCAACATCTCGCTCGATACGCGGGATGAAGTCGTCGTGCGGGTGCGCCCGCGGCCGAACCTCGACGTCAATCGCTACTTCATCTGCGATCACGGCCGCATGCACTATCGCTGGATGAATCGCGGCGACCGCATCGAAGCTCCGCTGATTCGCCGCGACGGGGAGCTACAGGCCGTGGACTGGGATGAGGCGCTCGACCGGGTTGTCGGGATTCTGCGCGGCGCGTCGGGCAAAGCCGTGGCGCTCGTGTCGCCCGGTGCGTCGTCCGAAGCGCTCGCTGCGGCGAAGCGACTGTTGTCCGGGTTCACCTGGACCGGCGCGTTCCAGGTGGTGATGGGCGAAGAAGCACCGCTGGCGGGCGTTCCTAATCTCGCCCTGCGCGCCGAGCGCGCACCCAATGCGAAGGGCGCCGAGCAGCTCGGCTACACCCGCGACTACGCCCCGGCGCTCGCGGCGGCGAAGACTGCCGCCGTGGTCCTGGTGCTCGACGATCCCGACTGCGCCGTGGAAACGGACGGTGCGCTCATCTACCTCGGCACGGTGCTCGGCGACGATGCGCCGTGCCGCGAAGCCGAGGTCGTGTTGCCGATCGCGAACGTCGCGGAGGAGGAAGGGACGTTTGTGAACCGCGACGGCCGCGAGCAGCGCTACTCCCAGGCGAAGCCCGCGCCAGGAATGGCGCAGCCGGCGGCATGGGTCCTGGGACAGTTGGCCCAGGCGATGGCCCCCCCCGCGGAAGTTTCATGAGCTTCTTCGTGATCGCTTCGGCCATCAAGGTGTTCGTGGTCTTCAACCTGATCATGGTTGGGGTCGCGCTGCTCACGCTCCTCGAGCGGCGCGTGTGCGCCTGGATGCAGGATCGGCTCGGCCCGAACCGCGTCGGCCCGCAAGGGATCCTCCAGCCGGCCGCCGATGGGTTGAAGAACTTCCTCAAGGAAGAGACGTCGCCGGCGATGGCCGACAAGGCGCTCTTTACGCTGGCGCCGATCGTGTCGTTCGTTCCGGCCTTGCTGACGTTCGGCGTGATCCCGTTCGCCGCTCCGCTACCAACCAAGTGGGGCGTCGTGCCGATGGTCGTCGCCGATTTACCCATCGGCTTCCTCTATATCCTCGCGATCAGTTCGCTGGGCGTGTACGGCATCGTGCTGGCCGGGTGGTCGTCGAACAACAAGTACGCGCTGCTCGGCGGGCTGCGCGCCTCAGCCCAGATGATCTCGTACGAGATCGCCCTGGGGATGAGCACCGTCGCGGTATTGCTGCTTGCAGGCAACGTAACGCTCTCGCAGGTGATCGCGCAGCAGCAGGCCGCGCATGCCTGGTTCATCATTCCGCTGTCGGTGGCGTTCGTGATCTTCTTCATCAGCGCCTTCGCCGAGACTAACCGGTTGCCATTCGATCTTCCGGAAGCCGAGGGCGAGCTGATCGCCGGCTACCACACCGAGTACAGCGCCATGAAGTTCTCGATGTTCTACATCGCGGAATACTCGAACATGGTGACGGCCTCAGCGCTTATGGCCACGCTCTTTTTCGGGGGTTGGGATATCCCGTTTACGACCTGGGACTCGACGGGCGATCCCAGCGTCCTGAAAACTCTGGCGACGCTGGTCGTCTTCGGTTTAAAGACGTTCGTATTCCTCTTTACGTACATCTGGGTGCGCTGGACGCTGCCGCGTTTTCGCTACGATCAGCTCATGGCGCTCGGCTGGAAGGTGCTGCTGCCGCTCGCCCTGCTGTATATCACGCTGCTCGCCGTCGCAATCTGGTTCGTCCGGATCCGGCTCGGCTGGGATTACGGCCCTCGTATGGCGTGGGCCCTCGGGGGGCTGAATCTGGTGCTGCTCATCGCGCTCGTGTGGTGGCTCGACCGCGGCCGGATCGTGTCCGGATCGGTCCAAGAAGAGGCTGCCTGATGGCCATCGGCGTGAAGGTCATGAAGCGGCCGACGCAGCAGACGTCCTACCTGCGCGCGACCCTCAAAGGGATGGCGCTGACCTTCAGCCATCTGCTGCGTCCCAAAGTCACGATGCAGTATCCCGAGGAGAAGTCCTCCAAGGACTGGACCCTCTCCTCCCGTTGGCGTGGCACGCATCGCATGCTCACCGACGAGCAGGGCAGGGCCAAATGCGTCGCGTGCGGTCTCTGTCCCCAGATCTGTCCCGCCAACTGCATCAAGCTCGTCCCTGGCGAGGATGAAGAGGGCCACCGCTATCCGCTGATTTACGAGATCGACGAGTTCCGCTGCATCTTCTGCGGTTACTGCCAGGAAGTGTGTCCCGAGGAAGCGATCCACGTGGGCGTGCACTACGAGAACTCCGAGTACTCCCGCGACCGGTTCGTGTACGACCTCGAGCGGCTCACGGCACAGACGCACCCCGTATCCACGTTGTGGGATCCGTCGGACCCGAAGGGCGAGTAGTGGACCTCACCGTCTTTTGGATCTTCGGCGTCATCGCGATGGGAAGCGCACTGCTGTGCATCACCCGCAAGAACCCCATCGCCAGCGCGCTGTGGCTCGTTGTGACGCTGTTCGCCCTAGCCGCGCTCTTTGTGTTGCTCGACGCACAGTTCATTGCGGCCCTTCAGGTGCTGGTCTACGCGGGCGCGATCATGGTGCTGTTCCTCTTCGTCATCATGCTCCTGAATCTCGGCCGTCCGGGACCGACCGACATCAAGGGGCCGGCAGGACTGCTGATTGCCGCCGTCCTCGCGGGCGCGCTGTTGCTCCAGTTGCGAGTGCTCAGTCAGGCGACGGTTCCGTCCGCGATCCAGCTGCCGGCCGGAACTGTCTCCGCGCTGCAGCAACAGCAGGGCATCATCGGCTCCGTGGCCAATCCACTTTTCGGCACGTACCTGATTCCCTTCGAGATCGCGAGCGTGCTGCTCCTTGCCGCGATCGTGGGCGCCGTCGTGCTGGCGAAGCGGAAGCTGTAGATGCTGCTGAGCCCCGCGCTCGCCATCTCGGCCGTCCTGTTCACACTGGGCGTCGCCGGTGTGCTCTTCCGGCGGAACGCGATCGTGATCTTCATGTGCGTCGAGCTCATGCTCAACGCCGTGAACCTGACGTTCGTGGCGCTGGCGCAGAGCCTCGGGATGGGCGGGCAGGTCTTCGTGTTCTTCGTGATGGCCGTCGCGGCCGCTGAAGCGGCGGTCGGCCTCGCCATCATTCTCGCCGTCTACCGCCACAAGCAATCGGTCAGCCTGCAGAACATGAATCTCCTCAAGGACGGATGACCGGAACCGCCGTCGACCAGATCTGGCTCGCGCCCGCCCTCGCGTTGCTCGGCTTCGTGCTGAACGGCGCCCTCGCGCTCGCGTGGCCAAGGGCCAAGACGCTCGTGTCCATCATCGGCGTCGGGGTGCTGCTGGCGTCGTTTGTCGTCGCACTTACCGTGTTCCGCTCCTTCGCCGGGCTCCACGCCGAGGATCCGGTCGTGTTCCGGTACTGGTCGTGGATACCGGTCGGGACGCTGCAGGTGGACTTCGCGCTGCAAGTGGACCAGCTGTCGACCGTCATGCTGCTCGTTGTGACGGGCGTCGGCTCGCTCATCCACCTGTTCAGTGTCGGCTACATGAAAGACGATCCCGGATACGCGCGCTACTTCGCGTATCTCAATCTCTTCGTCTTCTTCATGCTGGTGCTGGTGCTGGGAGCGAGCTTCCCCGTGATGTTCGTGGGGTGGGAAGGCGTCGGCCTCTGCAGCTATCTGCTGATCGGTTTCTGGTTCAGCGACGAGGCGAACGCCAACGCGGGCCGCAAGGCGTTCATCCTGAACCGCATCGGCGACTTCGGCTTCATGGTGGCGATGTTCATGATCTTCTGGTCCACCGGATCGCTCGATTTCGTGACCGTCTTCGCCCACGCCCCCACGGCGCTGGTGGCGGGCGGCAGCACAATCACCATCATCACGCTGTTCCTGTTCCTGGGCTGTACCGGCAAATCGGCGCAGATCCCCCTGTACACCTGGTTGCCCGATGCGATGGCGGGCCCGACGCCCGTCTCCGCGCTCATCCATGCGGCGACCATGGTGACAGCGGGCGTGTATCTCGTCGCGCGCTGCAATCTGCTCTTCGCCATGGCGCCCGTCTCGAGCGCGGTGGTCGCGGGTGTGGGCGCGCTGACGGCCTTGTTCGCGGCGACGATCGCGCTCAAACAATGGGACATCAAGAAAGTACTGG
>Ga0209588_1000173_pt1 | contig 18123 bp, 18 predicted proteins | sample Rivendell_Oct201_10_FD_188351 | JGI IMG/M metagenome (GOLD analysis project Ga0209588, IMG submission 188351) | Vadose zone soil microbial communities from the Eel River Critical Zone Observatory, Northern California, USA -... | ecosystem: Host-associated > Plants > Roots > Rhizosphere > Soil ...
CGAGGCCAAAGAGCAGCGGGATTTTGAGCCGCGACTCCGTGACGGCGATCCGCTGCACCGGCGTCGTGTTCTCCGCGCCGATGACGTTGAAGAGCCCGCCGAGCTTACCTGCCCGTACCAGCTGCATCTGCTGGGGTGAGGCGCGCCCGTCGGCCGACAACAGGTTCAATTGGCCGAGTTTTTCTTCGATGGTCATGCGGGCGAGGAGGGAGTCGAGATTCTGGGCGGAAGCGGGTGCAGCGAGCAGGCTCGTGAGAATCAGTATGTGGCGGACACGCGACATAGGAATGGGCTCTCCGGGCCGGGGAAGTTTGAGGAAAAGTTACGGCTCAAAACGTGACAACGCGAAGCCCTAGCGCCGGCCTAGACCGCCTTGGCAAGTTATTGTCACTCACTCGATCTCACGGGAGATGATCCATGTTGCGTCATCGTTGCCTGTGGCTCGCCTGCATTACCCTGCTGTCCTTCCCTCTGTCACTCAGCGCACAAACCACCACCGGCACCGTTCGCGGATACGTCAAGGATCAGAACGGGACGCCCGTCGCCGATGCCCAGGTCCAGGCGCGGCAGCCGGAGACCGGCGTGGTCCGCAGCGCGGCGTCACGCTCCGATGGCTCGTACATCATCCCAGGACTCGTTCCGGGGAATTACGAGCTGTCGGTGCGGCACATCGGATTCGCGCCGCAGCGACGCCAGGTGACAGCTCAGATCGGCGCGACGCAGATCGTCGACTTCTCGCTGCAGGCGGGAGCCGTCGAGCTCCAGGCGGTGACCGTCGAATCGGCACCAGTGGTCGAGCTGCGAACATCCGAAGTCGCCGTCAACATCACGCCTCAACAGATGCAACAGCTCCCAACCCCCAGTCGCAATTTCCTCGACCTCGCCGCGCTCGCGCCTGGCGTGCAGGCAACCGAGGACCGCGTAGATGGAACGTCGCGCAACTTTAGAAGCGGGGGGCTGGGCGCGAACTCGTCCAACGTGTTCGTGGATGGCTCGAGCCTCAAGAACGATCTGACGCAAGGTGGTGTCTCAGGCCAGGACAACAGCCGCGGCAATCCGTTTCCGCGCAGCGCCATCCGGGAGTACCGCGTCATCAGTCAGAATTTCAAAGCCGAATACCAGAAGGCGACAGGCGCGATCATTACCGCCACCACCCGCTCGGGCACCAACCAGTGGACGGGCAATGCCCTGTTCGGCTATCAGAACAAGGGTCTGCTCGCCTTGGACACATTTCAGATAAAGGACAAACGCTTTGCCGATAGCGTAGCCAAGAAGAATGGCACGCCCTCGACGTTCACGGTTCCTGACTATTCCCGCGTGCTGACGTCCTTGAGTGCCGGTGGTCCGATCATTCGCGACCGCTTGTTCTTTTTCGGCTCGTACGAGGGCAACTATCAGGACCGCGCCAGTCGCGTCGCGATTCAGACTCCGGTGGGGTATTCGTCGCTCGACACGGCGAATCTGACGCGCTACAACGGCAACTTCACATCGCCGTTCCGGGAAACCCTGCTGTTCGGGAAGCTCAATTACGCGATCGATCAGCATTCGTCGGCGGAGTTCAGTTTCAACAACCGCCACGAGACGGATATCAAGGGCTTTGGGGGCGGCGCGGCGCTCGCAACCGCGAACAACTTCCGTCAGGACGTTACGATCGGGCAATTCCGCTATAGCCGCTTCTGGGGTGGTTGGCTCAACGAAGCAAAGGTGGATTTCTCGCGCTTCAGGCGGGATCCGTCGCCAAACACCCCCGGAACGCCGCAGCGCCTGTTTCACTCGAAGCTACCGGACATCCGCATAGGCAGTGACTTGAGCACGCAGGACTTCATTCAGAAGCGGGTCGGGATCCGCGACGATCTGACCTACAGTGGCTTGCAGCAGCACACGTTCAAGGGCGGGGTCAGCGTCGACTTCGTGCGGTACGACATCCGCAAACTGAACCTCGAAAACCCCTTGTTCGAGTATGCCGACTTCGTCGACCCAGGATGCTGGTGTCGACAGGATTCCACCGCGGCGCGGTTACGGTACGCGTATCGGAACCCGTACCAACTGCAGTACGCAACAGGCGCCGGTCTCGTATCTGTGCCCAACACGCAGTTCGGCGCGTACGTCCAGGACGACTGGAGCCCAACCTCACGGTTGACGCTGAATCTCGGTCTGCGCTGGGATTTCGAAACCAACATGATCAACTCGAAGTACGTGACCCCGCAGAACGTGGTCGATACGCTCAGACGCTACAACGACTCAATGCCGACAAAGCTCGATTTGAACCGCTACATCAGCACCGGCAACAACCGCTCGCCGTTCTACGGCGCGTTCCAGCCGCGGCTCGGCTTGTCGTATGCGCTCGATAAGGACAACGTCACGACGATATTCGGCGGCTGGGGCCTCTATTACGACCGCTCCCTCTTCGATTTCTCCGTCGACGAGATCCAGAAGCTCGCACGCCCCCAGTACCTCGTGAAGTTCGCGGATCCCGACTCCACGCCGGCGGCCGGCCAGGTGGCGTGGAACAACAGTTATCTCACGGCCGACACGAGCGTGATCAGCGGCTTGGCGAGATCGACCGGCCAGCCCGAGGCGTTCCTGCTCGACAACAAGATGAAAGTGCCGCGGTCAACGCAGTGGAGCCTTGGCGTGCGCCGCGTGCTCGGATCGATGGTCGCCTCGCTGACCTATCAGGGGCAACGCGGCACCAATCTTTTCACCTACAACTGGCAGAATATCAGCCTCGATACGGCAGGCCGTTGCTGCACGAGCTTCAACATCGGCGCGCACGGATTCCGCAACTTCATTTACTCGTCCAACGACGGGAAGACGTGGTACGATGCGGTGTCGTTCCAGCTGGACCGCCCGTACCGTCGAACCGGAAACGGGATCGGTTGGGGCGGCGGTTTGGTGTACACCTACGGCCGCCGGTCGCTTTCCGGCGTCGATGCCTTGGGCGATATCACCGGGTCTTTCCCAGGAGGGTTCCCGATCGCGCGAGGCATTCCCAAACATTCTGCTAATGACGGTAATGACGAGCGCCATCGCGTGGTGTTCAACTGGATCACGGATGTGCCTTACCTCTCCGGTATTCAGTTTAGCGGCCTGCTGACGCTCGGGAGCGGTGCGACATTGGACGTCGGCTGCCCATCACGTTTCTGCGGACCCGCCACCTTCATCAACGGCGGATTCCAGCCCCGGGAGTACCACTTCCTGTTCATGGGCGGTTGGGCCTACAGACGCGTGGACTTCAGGCTACGCAAGGACTTTCCGCAGATCAGTGGGACACAGTTGGGGGTCACCCTCGACGTCTTCAATGCATTCAACTTCATGAACTTCGGATGCTATGACGTCGGGTTCGGTTCGTCGAACTTTGGGAAGGCCGGCTGCGTCGTGAGCGATCCGCGGCACGTGCAGATCGGCGCCGAGTACACATTCTGACGAGTTGTCATGGCCGTCTTGTAGCCGTCGCTTTTGCCCTGGCCCTCGGAGGCTGTTCCGGTAACTCCGGGGGCCCGGGCGTTGCACCCGACACAGTCGCATTCCTCGACACGCTCCAACACCGCACCTTCAACTTCTTCTGGGACCTGACGCCGGCGTCGAACGGCCTCACCCCCGACCGCTGGCCGACGCCGTCGTTCTCAAGCATCGCCGCCGTTGGCTTTGCGCTGACCGCATATCCCATCGGCGTGGAGCACGGCTGGATCACGCGCGCCCAGGCCGCCGACCGCACGCTGGCGACGCTGCGCTTCTTCTGGACCGCGCCCCAAGACTCGGCCGGCCCGAACACCACAGGTTATCGCGGCTTCTTCTACCACTTCCTCGACATGAACACCGGCCGGCGCTTTCAGACGGTCGAACTGTCGACCATCGACACATCGCTGCTACTGGCCGGAATTCTCTTCGCCCAATCGTACTACGATCACAGCGACACGACGGAGCAGCAGATCCGCGCGCTCGCCGATTCGATCTACTTCCGCGTCGATTGGAAATGGGCCGAGGCACGGCCGCCGGCGGTGAGCATGGGCTGGCACCCGGAGAACGGATTCATCAACGCGGACTGGATCGGCTACAACGAGGGGATGATCCTCAACATCCTCGCCCTCGCCTCACCGACTCATCCGGCCGACTCGACGGCGTGGAACGCGTGGGTGAGCGGCTATCAGTGGGGCACCTACTACGGCCAGAGCTTCGTCCAGTTCGCTCCGCTGTTCGGCCACGAGTACTCGCACGTTTGGATCGATTTCCGCAACATCAAGGACGCCTACATGAGCGGCCGCGGGATCGATTACTTCGAGAACTCGCGCCGCGCAGCGCTGTCACAGCGAGGCTACGCCATCGCGAATCCCGGCGGCTGGCGCGGCTACGGCGCGAATGTCTGGGGACTCACGGCGTGTGACGGACCGGCGAACAAGACGCTCACGATCGGGGGCACGAGCCGTCAGTTCCATACCTACAACGCGCGCGGCGCGGCACTCGGCGACGAGCGCGACGATGGCACCCTCTGCCCCACCGCCGTCGGCGGCGCGGTGCCGTTCGCGCCCGAGGTCACGATCCCGGCACTGCTCGCGATGCGCACGACGTACAGCAATAAGCTGTTCTCGACGTACGGCTTCCTCGACGCCTTCAATCCAACGTTCACCGCCGCCGGCCAGCAGGAGACGGGGACCGTAGATGCGACGCTCGGCTGGTTCGACGTCGACTACCTCGGCATCGATCAGGGGCCGATTCTGGCGATGATCGAGAACTACCGCACCGATTTCGTGTGGCGCGTGATGCGCACGAATCCGCACATCGTTCGTGGGCTGAAGCGCGCGGGATTCACCGGCGGCTGGCTCCCGTAAGTGTCGGCTCTTCTATCCGCCTTCGCGGGCCTCACCAACGCCGCTGAGCCAGTTCCCGGCTGGGTGACAGGTGGTCAGCCCACCGAGCAGCAGATCAAAGCCTTCAAAGTCGCCGGCGGGGAAGTCGTCCTCGACAATCGCGATCCGATGGAGCCGCGCCCGTTTGATGAGCCCGCCGTCGTACGAGCAACCGGCCTCGAGTACATCAATCTTCCCATTGTTCATGGTGCCGTCACCCAGGATACGATGAGGCAGATGCACGACGCGCTGCACAAGCTCTTTGGACGAAAGGCGTTATTGCATTGCTCGAGTGGTAATCGGACAGCGGCTGGGCTAATTCCGTATCTCATGATCAACGAGGGAATGTCAGAAGAGGATGCCACGGATAAAGCCATGCACCTAGGGCTGCGAAGTCCAGAGCTGCTGGAATTAGCGATGGATTTTGTCAGGATACAGTCGTCCTAGCCCCTCGTCCCTGGGATCCGCTAGGCGTCTCGACGTCTCGGCGTCTGCCTAGCCGTCTCAGGCCTTAGGCTCCTCTTTCCCTCCTGCATATCGATGCCAGTACATTCGCATTTCGGAGATTTTCCCGTCCTTCGTCTCACAGAAGATTGCCCCTCGCGCATCGACCTGCTCGCCAGTGCGACGGCGCCGGAACGTGCAGCGAAACTCGGTTGCAAACCACGGCCCCGCCGCGTAGATCTCACCGGAAGAAAATGCGGTCTCGGCCTGAAACAGCGGGATATCCTTCCAATACGCGCGAATGGCGGCCATCCCGCGATCTGGACTGCTGAAGGGCGTCTCGAGGAAGACGGCGTCCTCCGTAAAAACAGAGCAGATGGTCTCGACGTCCCCCCGCTCCCAACCCTTGCCGAAGGTGTCGATCAGGACTCGAAAGGTCTCTTTCATGGGCCCCAAATATAGCCGTTCCGGGTTTGAGGCTTTGGACGTAATGTCCTTACTACTCTCACGGAGGTGCACGATGCTCAAGCGAATCCTCGCATCTGCGGCGTTGCTCGCGATCTGCGCGCTGCCGCTTGCAGCTCAACAGCAGAAGCCCGCGGCGAACGCGGGCAACGACATGACGCTCACCGGCCAGGTGATCGACGTCAACTGTTACACTACCATGGGCGCCTCCGGCGCCGGGCACAAACAGTGCGCCGCCGCGTGCGCCAAGGCGGGCGTTGCGCTCGCGATCCTGAGCTCGGACGGCACGATCTACATGCCGGTCAGCTCCAAGCCGGCGGACCCGCAGAACTCGCGGCTGGAGCCGTTCGCCGAGAGCCAGGTGAAGGTCACCGGCGTCCACCGGATGAGCCACGGCATGCACACGATCGAGATCAAGACGATCGCCGCCGCCACCTGATGCACCGCCTGGGGGCGGGGGTGGGGGGGGCCGCGGTCGCACTCCTGGCCCTGACCGCCTGCCATCCCGCCCCCAGCGGCTTCACCCTTCTCTTCCTGGGCCGCTCCCCCGCGGCCCGCGTCGGTAGCCTCTCGTGGGCGCCCGACCCCGACCACAGCCGGCTCGTGGGCTTCGACGGCGCGCTGCACGTCGTCCGCACGATCGCCGATCCGCGGCTCGCCACACCGATGGCCGTCGCGCCGCTCCATGACAGGCTGCTCGTCACGGAGCGCACTGGCGAAGGCGTCGTGTTCGACACGGCGGGCAAACCGGTGCGGGAGTGGCAGAGCCCGTTTCCCGCCTCGCTGTACGCCACCGGGGACGATCGGATCGTCGCCGCGCGCTCTCCCTACCTGGTCCAGTTCGTCGGCGAGGACGGCAGTCAGCCGCTGCTGTGGCTCCTGGACACGCTCGGCCACCCGGTTCACGGGTTGGGCGTGATCCACGTCCCCGAGGTCGCCTACCTGGCCCAGCTCACGAACGCAGGAGCCGTGGCGCTCGGGCAGGACGGCTCGATCTACTTCGCTCCACTGGTGCGCGACGAGATCCTGAAGTTCGATCCGACCGGCGCGACGGTGTGGCGCACCCAGCGCGGATTGTTCCGTGAGGAGCCCGATCCGCACTTCCTGCCTCCGAAGGGGCGCGAGATTCAGGTCGCGCATGCCCTGGTGAACATCGCCGTATCGGTCGGACCGGATGGACGTCTCTACGCGCTCGGCGCCGAAGACTCGGCGGCAACGCGCCTGCGCCTCGACGTGATGGACGCGGCGAGCGGCCGCATCGTCACGACCCGCGTCCTGGGGACGCGGACGACGGCCGTCGCGGTCGACCGCCGTGGTGCAATGCGCGTGCTCGATCCCGATCGTCTCATTGCCCAAGCTCCCACACTCGGGCGCGATCTGTTCGCGCCTGCCTTCGCGCTCCCCGATCTCGCCGGTAAGCCGGTGCGGCTCGACGACTATCGGGGCAAAGTCACGCTCGTCAACTTCTGGGCATCCTGGTGCGAGCCGTGCCGCGCGGAGTTCCCACACATGGCGGAGCTGTACAAGGACTTCAGCCGCGATCAGTTCGACATCGCGGCAATTTCCGACGACGTGAGCGACACCAAGATGCGCGCGTTCGTCACCGAGTTTCGGCCGCCGTTCCCGATTCTGGTGGGTCGAGGCCGCATGAAAGGTGTTTATCACTATCGGGGTTTGCCCTACTCGGTGCTGCTGGACAAGCAAGGACGCATCATCGAGCGCATCTTCGGGTTTGGCGGCGAGACGGAGTTCCGCGAGCTGCGCGAAACCATTTCGAGGGAAATCCATGCTGACTCTGCTGCTCATCGTTAGCCTGCAGGCGCCGGGAGACTGGCCGGTGTACGGCCGCGATCCCGGCGGCGCGCGCTTCTCGCCGCTCACGCAAATCACGCGTGCCAACGTGGCGCAGCTGCAAGTCGCTTGGACGTATCACACCGGCATCCCCGACATGTCGAGCATGTCGCACCGGCCGCCGGCGCTCGAAGTCACACCGATCGTGGTGGACGGCACGATGTACGTGATCAGTCCCACCGGTATCGTCGCGGCACTCGACCCTGCCACGGGAACCGAGCGCTGGCGCTACGACGCGGGCGTGAATCCGCATCGCGGGTACGGCGACTTCGCGAGCCGCGGCGTGTCGTTCTGGCGGGACAGCCGCTCAACCGCTGGAAGCGCGTGCGCGCATCGCATTTTCGCCGCGACGATCGACGCGCGGCTCATCGCTCTCGACGCCGCAACGGGAAAGCCGTGCCCGAACTTCGGCGCGGGCGGCATCGTCGATTTGCGAAAGGGGCTCCGGGCACCGCCAGACGAATTTCAGTTCTACGAGGTGACGTCGCCCCCCGCCATCGTGGGCGACCTCGTCATCACGGGCTCGGCGGTCGCGGACAATACCAATCTGGCGCCGGCGAGCGGCGAAGTGCGCGCATTCGATGCGCGCACCGGGGTGCTCAAGTGGACGTTCGATCCCATACCCCAGGACTCAACCGATCCGGCTTACAAGACGTGGCAGAACGGCTCCGCACGGCTCGTCGGCGCTGCCAACGTCTGGTCCGTGATTGTCGCCGATCCCGAGCGCGATCTGGTGTTTCTTCCGACGTCGAGTCCGGCACCGGATTACTTCGGAGGGATGCGCTTGGGCGAAGACCGCTACGCCAGCTCGATTGTGGCGCTGCGCGCATCCACTGGAAAAGTGGTGTGGCATTTCCAGACCGTGCACCACGACCTCTGGGATTTCGACAACGCCGCCCCGCCAGCGCTCGTGACGGTGAGGCGCAATGGCACCAGCATTCCGGCGGTCATCCAGACCGGGAAATCAGGGATGCTGTTTGTCCTCGACCGAACGACCGGGACGCCGGTCTTCCCCGTGGAGGAACGTCCGGTCCCGGCGAGCAGCGTGCCGGGCGAAGTCGCATCGCCGACGCAGCCTTTTACGGCCCTTACGCCGCCCCTCGTCCCGCTGCGGTATTCCGCGGACGACGCCTGGGGGCCGACACCTGAGGCCAGGGCCGCCTGCCGCGACATCCTGGCGGGTCTGCGCAATGACGGGCCGTTTACGCCGCCGAGCACACAAGGCACACTCGTGCAGCCCGGCAATATCGGCGGCGCCCATTGGGGCGGAGTCGCTATAGATGAAAGGCACGGTCTCGCCGTTGTGCCGGTAAATCGCGTCCCCGCCATGGTGCAGCTCTTCGTGGCACACAGCTTCAACTTCGACAGCTCCAAAACCGTCGATGCGGCACGCGGTATGACGGATTTTGAGTACACCAACATGCGCGGCACGCCGTACCTCATGCGCCGGCGCATCATCCTGGGTCCCACCGGGCTGCCCTGCACACCGCCGCCGTTCGGCTCGCTTGTGGCAGTGAACCTCAGCACGGGGGGCATCGCCTGGAACGTGCCGCTGGGAACGATGGGCGGCGCTCCCGGATCACCCAACCTCGGCGGTCCAATTGCGACTGCCGGAGGATTAGTCTTCATCGGCGCGACGCTGGACCGCGCCATTCGGGCCTTCGACGTCGAAACCGGCCGCGAGCTGTGGAAGGCCGACCTGCCCGCGGGCGCGCGTGCTACGCCGATGACGTACGAGGCGGGCGGGCGGCAATTCGTCGTCATCGCCGCCGGTGGCGGCGGCCCGTTCGGCGCCGGCGACGCGATCATCGCGTTTGCACTTCCGAAGTGAGGAGCCTAACCTAAGGCGTGCAAACCCTTCCCTCTTCCCCCGTCCCCCTTCCCGTGATCATTGATACCGATCCGGGGATCGATGATTGCCTGGCGCTGCTCCTGGCTCTCAGTTCCCCGGAGCTGGAGGTCCGCGCTGTCTCGATCTCGTACGGCAACACCGTCGTCGAGAACGCCTATCGCAACGCCGTCGAGATCCTTCGCAAGGTGAAGCATCCGGTGCGCGTGCCACTCGGCATCGGCGCCCGCCGGCCGCTCAAGCGGCAGCTCCACGTGGCGGACGATACCCACGGTCCCACCGGCCTGGGCTACGCTGATGTGCCGCCCGCCGGTGTGATTCTCGACTATGTACGGCCGCTCGAGCGGCTCTTGGAGGCCCAGCCGGAGCCCGTCACACTTGTGACACTCGGTCCCGTCACCAGCCTGGCTCTCGTGCTGCGTGCCAATCCCGGCTTGGTTCGCGACAAAGTCAGCCGCCACGTCGCCATGATCGGCAACATCGAAGCGGCTGGAAATCAGACGCGCTTCTCCGAGTTCAACGCCTGGTGCGATCCCGAGGCGCTCGCTACCGTGCTCGCTGCCGAGATCCCGACCGAGATGATCGGGCTCGACGTGACGCGGAAGCTGGTGATCAAGGGAAGTGAAGTCGAACGGCTCGCGCAGCACTCGCCCTGGCTGCATGACGCGCTGCGCTTCTACGTCGAGTTCCACAAGAAGCAGGAGGGACTGGACGGCGCGGTGATCAACGACGTCCTCGCCATCGCGTACCTCATCCAACCAGATGTGCTGACGTTCAGCGATCTACGGCTCACGGTTGATCTGGATGACGGGCAGAGTCGTGGTCGAACCAAGCTCAATCCCAAGGGCTCCTTTACGCGCGTCGCGATGGAGGTGCATCCGCCGCCGGTGCGCCGGCTGCTGTTCGAGCGCGTGCTGCCCGCAGGGGCGCTCGTCGAGGAGGCGCTGGCATGACGATTCCCCGCAAGGTTGCGGTGATCGGCGCCGGCGACATCGGCGTCGGCTGGGCCGCGTTGTGCGCGTCGGCCGGATGGCCGGTGGCGATCTTCGACCTGAACCCGGAGATCATGGAGCGCGCGTCGATCGAAGTCGAGCGGCGTACGCGCGCGCTTGTCGCGCTCGACCGCGCGCCCGAGAGTATCGTCGAACGAGGCCTCAGGGAGCTGGTTCGGGCGCAGTTTCTCTCCGAAGCGGTCCAGGATGCCGATTGGATCATCGAGGCAATTCACGAGGACGTGGTCGCGAAGCAGAAGCTGCTCGCCGGCATCGAGCAGCAGGCCGGGGAGGATGCGCTGATCAGCTCGTCCTCGAGCGGCCTTCCCCCGACCGAGATCTTCGGCAGGATGCGCCGCCTCGACCGCTGCCTCGTGACACACCCGCTGAATCCGCCCGAGTTGATTCCGCTCGTCGAAGTAGTGCCCGAGGACCGCACGTCGGCCGCCAGCATGAATCGCGCGGTGGAGTATCTGCGCTCGCTCGGGCGCTTCCCGATCGTCCTTAAGAAGTCGATCCCGGGTTACGTCGTTGGCCGCGTGTCCGCTGCGGTATGGAGGGAATGCATCGACTTGGTCCTGCGTGGCGTGATCAGCGTGGACGACCTCGACCGCGCGGTGTCGCTGGGGCCGGCGATCGGCTGGGCCGCCGCCGGCCCCCACCTCACCTACCACTTGGCGGCCGGGGAGGACGGCATCCGGAGCTTCACGCAGCACCTACTGGCGAGCTTCGAGAGTTGGTGGCAGCAGCTCGCCCATTGGGCGCAACTCGACCCCGAGCAGCAGCGGGCGTTGATCCAGTCGATTGAAAGGGCTTACAAGGGGAAGGTCGAGTTCCTGCGGGAGGCGCGAGACCGCCGTCTCAGCGCGATTCTCAAGTCCCTGGAGCAGGCGCGCGCACCATCAAGATCGGAATCCGACTGACGTGTCGCAATGCTGTCGCGGTGGTGCCGTGAACCACGTCGCTCAGCAACGAGTGCCCGTGCGTCGCCATCGCGATTAAATCGACGTTCTCCCGCTCGGCTGTCGCCGCGATTTCCTTGGCCGGATCGCCCGCCGCCAGCACCGCGTCCACATCGATGCCGGCCTGCCGCAGCTCCTGGGACATGCGCTCCAGGTAGGCCCGGTCTTCCTTCATCTCCTGTGACTCGCGCAGGTTGAGCTGCTCCATGTTCCGTGCCGCCCAGCCGTCTGCCACGTGCACGAGCACGACCTCTGCGCCGAGCAGCTTCGCGAGGCCCATGACGTGTTTGAGAATTGCGGCGTCGGCGGGACCGTTCTCGAGCGGCACGAGGATGCGCTTGTACATCAGCCGATCCAGCCGGCGAAGATCCGCACCAGGAGCCAGGCATTGAAGGCCGCGATCGCCCCCGCGACGACGTAGGCGAGCACTTTGAGCCAGGTAGGGTTCACGAACGCGCCCATCTTCAGGCGGTCCGAGGTGAACCGCACCAGCGGGAAGACCGCGAACGAGAGCTGCAGACTGAGGATCACCTGGCTGAGGATCAGGAGTTGGGCGGTGCCGTGCTCCCCGAAGAAAATAGCCGTCAGCGCGGCGGGCACAATCGCGATCAATCGTGTGATGAGGCGGCGCAGCCAGGGCCGGATCCGGATGTTCAGGAACCCTTCCATCACGATCTGGCCCGCCAGCGTGCCTGTCAGGGTCGAATTCTGGCCCGACGCGAGCAGCGCGAACGCGAAAACGGCGCTGGCGCCCGTCACGCCGAGCAGCGGCGTCAGCAGGCGGTAGGCGTCCTGGATCTCGGCGACGCCCGTTTCCCCGGCGCGGTGGAACGTGGCCGCCGCGACGACGAGGATCGCCGCATTGATGAATAGCGCGAACGAGAGCGCAACCGTCGAATCGATGAACGCGAACTTCACCGCCTCGCGTTTGCCCGCGGCCGTCTCCTCGTAGCTTCGGGTCTGCACAACCGACGAGTGGAGATAGAGGTTGTGCGGCATCACGGTGGCGCCAAGGATGCCGATCGCGATGTATAGCTTGTCGGGATCCTTGAGGATGGTGGCGCTTGGCAGGAAGCCCCTGAGCACGGCGCCGGCATCCGGCTTCGCAATCAGGATCTCGAACAGGAAGCAGCCCGCGATGGTCGCAATCAGGACGACGACCAACGCCTCGAGCAGCCGGAATCCTTTTTGCTGCATGTAGAGCACGATCAGCACGTCGAGTGACGTGATCGCGATGCCCCACGCGAGCGGGATGCCGAACAGCAGGTTCAAGGCGATCGCCGAGCCGATGACTTCCGCAAGGTCGCACGCGGCGATCGCGATCTCACAGATGATCCACAGGAAGAAGGACACCGGCCGCGAGTAGTGATCGCGGCACGCCTGCGCCAGATCGCGGCCGCTCACGATGCCGAGCTTCGCGGCGAGACCCTGCAACAGAATTGCCATCAGGTTGGACAGCAGGATGACCGTGAGCAGTGTGTACCCGAACCGGGCGCCGCCCGCGAGATCGGTCGCCCAGTTGCCGGGGTCCATGTAGCCGACGGCGACCAAGTATCCCGGACCTGCAAACGCGAGCGCCTTCTTCCACCACGCACCCGGTTTGACCGGGACCGTGCGGTAGACCTCCGCCAGACTCGGCGTCAGTCGCGGATGCCGCCAGCCCGCGTCGATTACGCTATTCGCCATCGATCGGCCTGCAGAACAGCAACAACCCGAGCTCCTGGCCCACGACGCGAGTCGTACCGTCGCCCAGACGCGCCATCGTCGGACCGTTGAACGGCTGCCGGTCGATCACGGTGAGACGCACTCCCGGAGTCAGCCCTTGCTCGGCGAGATAGTGCAGCCGCTCGGTGTTTTCATCCCCGACTTCCTGCAACACGACACTGCGGCCCACCTCGGTCTCGGCGAGCGTCACCAGCTCGGCTTCTTCGATTTCACCAGCGGCCGTCGGAATCGGCGCGCCGTGCGGATCGTAGCGCGGCTCGCCCAGCGCGTCCGCCAGGCGCTCGATCAACTTCTCGGACACCGCGTGCTCCAATCGCTCGGCTTCGACGTGCACATCACCCCAGTCATAGCCGAGCTTGCTCGTGAGATAGGATTCGAGAATGCGGTGGCGACGGATCATCTGCAGCGCGGCGCGCCGACCCTGGTGAGTGAGCTGCACGCCGCGGTACGGAACGTGCTCGATGAGTCCGGTCTCGGAGAGCCGTTTCATCATGCCGCTGACCGAGGGAGGCGCGACGTCGAGCATCTCAGCGATGTCGCTCGTGGTCGCAAAACCGCCCTGGCTGGTGAGATGAAAAACGGACTTGAGGTAGTCCTCGACGGACCGTGTCAGCGGTGGTTGCGGGGACCGAGTCGCGGCGTTCATCGAACCTCCCGGGCAATGCCCTGTCAACGAGACAGGGCATTAGGCTAGGCTAATTCTCAAATATTGTCAAGCGAAGATGTGGATTTTGTGGGGCTAAGAAACTAGGCTAATTAACGGTGTGAGAATGCGCTCGCTCATCCCCCATATAGTGCGATTTCCCAGCGTATATGCGGGAAGTACCCGTCGGGGGATGCCAGGATGATCGACCACGACCTCCCCCTGCACTCCCGGGGCTTGGAGAGCCCGGAAGCCTACCCAGAAGGAGTCTTGGACCTCCGGGCTCAGTACAATCGTGGGCCGCGTCGTCAACGCGAATACAAATGGACGCACGACAACCGGCGGCAGCACCGGTGTCCGCGGGTAGAGATCGTCGAGAACACCAAGCCGTTCCGCGGCCGACAAATCCACGCCGACTTCTTCCATCGTTTCGCGGATTGCGGTCGCCAGGAGATCGGCGTCGCCGGGATCGCGGCGCCCGCCGGGAAATGCGATCTGGCCTGACCAGGTGTCGCCGGCACGCACCGCGCGGTGAATGAACAGTGCCTCGAGCCCTTCGTCGCCGTCGTGCAAGATCACCGCGACGGCCGCCGCGATCATCCCCGGCTCGAACGGGACTGCAGTCGGCCGGTACTCGCGCAGCTTGAGACGTGCTGCTTGCAGCGTGGCCACCCTTCCCTCTTCCCCCGTCCCCCTTCCCCGTTTTAAGCCGAGACCTCCTCGCCGCCGTCCACGTTGATCACGTTGCCCGTGATCCAGTCGGCGCCGGGGGTCGAGAGTGCCACGATCGCGCCACCCAAATCGGCGGGCGTCGTGAGCCGGTGGTGCGGATTCCGCTGCGTGGCGATCTCGACGAGTTTCTCGTTGCCCGGAATCTTGCGCAGCGCGGGCGTATCGGTCACGCCACCGCGCAAGGCGTTTACGGTGATCTCGTAGGGTGCGAGTTCGAGCGCGAGCTGGCGAGTGTGGGACTCGAGTGCCGCTTTGGCTGCCGACACCGCGCCGTACGTCGCGAACACGCGCGTCGAGCCGGATGACGTCATCGAGAAGATCCGACCACCCTTCCCCATCAACCCGTGCGTCACGACGCCCTGCGCCCAGTAGACGAGCGAATGGGCCATCACGTCCAGCGTCATGTCGATATTGGCCTTGTTCAGGACGTCCGCGCCGATGTACGGCTTCAAAGTGCCGAACGCGAGCGAATGCAGCAGCACCGCGATGTTGAGCTGTTGTTTGGCGAGCTCGGCGAGAACCTGGCTGCGCTTCTCTTCGTCGGCGGCGTTGATATTGAAGTACTGCGTCTTGCGACCCAGCTTCTCGATGTCCCGCCGGATTTCCGCTACGTGCTCGAGGCCCGCCTTGCGGTCGAGGTGCACACCAACGACGTCGTAACCCGCCTGCGCGAGCGCGCGGGCAGCGCCCTCGCCGAAGCCGCTCGACGCTCCGAGGATGAGCGCCCATTTCGAAGCCTTCATTTGCGCGTGTGGGGTATCGGTCATGGCGGTATAATAGCCTCCATCCAATGAGAAGCCACGTGTGGATGGGAATCGGCCTGATTGCCGCCCTCTTGCTTGGACTGCTCGCGGCCAACTTGGCGGAGCACCAGCACCCGGCGCTGGCCAACGCGCTGACCGCCATTCAGCCCGTCGGCGACATCTTCAAGAACCTGCTGTCGATGGTCGCGATTCCACTCGTGGCGACGGCGCTTTTTGCCGGCCTCGCCAAGCTGGGCGAGCTGCGGATGCTGGGGCGGCTCGTCGTCCGCACTCTCGCGTTCTTCTGGATTACTTCGGTCATCGCGATTGCGTTGGGTTTCGCCATCGGCAGCCTCATGCTGCCCCTCGGTGCGGTATCGCCGGACAAACAGGCCGTCCTGCAGGCCGCAGCCGTCGACCCAGCCGCGATTCAGCGGGCTACCGCAGCCATTCCGACCGGTCTCCAGTTCATCGTCCAACTGGTGCCCGCAAATCCGTTCAAGGCGGCGGCCGACGGCAACCTGCTGCCGGTGATCGTGTTTGTGGCGATTTTCGCGATCGCGACCGCGACCCTGCCGCTCGAGCGGCGCACGCCGCTCATCAACATGGCCGATGCCGCGACGGACGCGCTCATCCGGATCGTGCACTGGGTCCTCGTCGTCGCCCCAATCGGCATCTTTGCGCTCGTTGCGCCGACCGCGGCACGGTACGGCTGGGACATCGTCCGGGCGATGCTGTGGTTCATCGCCGCCGTCATTGTCGGGGTCGTCATGTTCCACGCGCTCGTCTACCTGCCGAGTGTGGCGCTGATCGGTCGTGTTTCGCCGCGGCGTTTTTTCCGCGCCGCCTACCCGGCGATGTTCATGGGCTTCTCGGCAACGACCTCGATGGCGGCCCTGCCCTACATGATCGACGCGGCAGACAAGGATCTGCAGATTCCGCGCCCGGTCTCCGGTTTCGTGCTCCCGCTCGGCGCCAGCCTCAACCGCGCCGGCAGCGCGCTGTTTCAGGCGATCGCCGTGCTGTTCGTGGCGCGTCTCTACGGCATTCCATTCGGCCTCGCCCAGATGTCGCAAGCAGGCATCGCGGTGTTTCTCGCATCGTTGACCGTCGCGGCGGTCCCGTCAGGCGGCGTCATCAGCCTCTTCCCGGCATTTCAGGCGACCGGCCTGCCCATCGCCGGCCTCAGCATCTTGATGGGCCTCGACCGCATCTCCGACATGTTCCGCACGATGACGAACGTCACCGGCCATCTGGCGAGTGCCGTTGTGGTCGGGTCATTCGAGAACCGAAAATGAGCTGGCTGCTCGCAGCGCCGTGGATTCTGGGGCTGCTGCTGATTGTCTCTCGCTACCTGATTCACGGACCCCGGCTGCGCGCCAGCGCTACCAGCACCCGAATGCCGTTGTAAAAGCCATGCCCCGTCTGCGTCGCTCCAGGATCGTCGCCCTTAAAGGAGAAACGGCCGGCCGAAACGACACAATCGCTTAAGGCGTGGCGATCACCCGCTGCGCCAGAACCACGCCAGCCACGACGCTCGCCGCCGCTGCCCCCACATGCAGGATCGTCGCCCAGCGCGCGCCGCGGTCGGCCGCAAACCGCACGAGCACCGACAGTGTGAGCGACACGCCCAGCATCCCAACAATCGTCCCCGCGCTGAAAGCGGCGAAGTACACGAGCCGGGACATCGTATCGGGAACGGCCGCGACAAGCAGCGCCGCAATGGCCCCACTGCCCGCGAGCCCGTGCGCGATACCGAAACCGAGCGAGCGTCGTGCGTCGACGACCGCGTGCGTGTGCCCATGGCTCGGATCGCCGGCGTGACTGTGCAAGTGAAAATGCGGAGCAGCAGCCGTGTGGGCGTGCGCGTGCATATGCCAGCGCCCGCGCACGTAGCGCCAGATCACGGCGGCGCCGAGCAGGATCAGCAAACCGGCCACGAGGAGCTCCGCTGCCGGCCAGAATCTGTCCGGCAAACGCACGCCGAGGACGATGATCAGCAGCGCAACGGCACCCACCGTCACCGTGTGCCCCAGGCCCCAGATCAGCCCCAGCCGGGCCGCGCTCCACAGCCGGGCGGCAGGTCTCGTGGCCAGCGTCGAGACGGCCGCAAGGTGGTCTGGCTCAAAGGCATGCCGGAATCCCAGCAGGCCACCGATGGCCAGAACCGCTACAATTGAAGGCGCCATTTTGAGCCCCAATCTAACTACAACCTTTTGGTCCGCTTGAATATCCAACTCCGTGCATGCCCAGACAGGTGCTCGAGGACACTCTGACTGCTGACTCGATAGCGGCCGATTCGGCACTCGCGGCAAGCGGGGATGCCAGTGCGTTCGAGCGCTTGTACCGGAGCCACGTTGCCCGGGTCCATACGCTGGTGCGCCGTATGCTCGACGCGGACGAAGCCGATGACGTCACGCAGGATGTCTTCATCCGAGCCTGGCAAAAACTGTCGACATTCCGCGGTGAGTCGGCATTCGGGACATGGCTGCACCGGCTGGCAGTGAACGTGGTCCTGGCCCGGCGCAAGAACGTCGGGATCGAGCGCACCCGCTTCATCCATGAAGACGAACCGCTCGAAAGGGTAACCGGACGCTCAGCGACACCGGACTTGTCGATGGATTTCGAGGAAGCGCTGGCCAGTCTTCCTAAAGGAGCACGGCAGGTGTTCGTACTGCACGACGTGGAGGGGTATCGCCACGAGGAAATCGCGCGCATGCTTGGCGTCGTGCCGGGCACATCGAAATCGCAGCTGCATCATGCGCGGATGGCGCTGCGGAGGCACTTGGAACGATGAACGATCAGTGGACGAATCGGCTTTCGGAATACATCGACGGCGAGCTCGATAGCACCGAGCGCGCCGCGATCGA
>Ga0209588_1000175_pt1 | contig 18085 bp, 9 predicted proteins | sample Rivendell_Oct201_10_FD_188351 | JGI IMG/M metagenome (GOLD analysis project Ga0209588, IMG submission 188351) | Vadose zone soil microbial communities from the Eel River Critical Zone Observatory, Northern California, USA -... | ecosystem: Host-associated > Plants > Roots > Rhizosphere > Soil ...
TCCCTCAACATATTCCATCACCAGGTAGTAGTGTTCGCCGACGATCCCGCGGTCGATTATCTGGATGATGTTGGGGTGGCTGAGCGAGGCCAACGCGGTGGCCTCCTTCTCGAAGCGGACGATCGATTCAGGGTCGCGGGCCGACTTCGGCGGCAAGAGCTTGATCGCTACTTCTCGGCCGAGCGATTTCTGACGCGCCCGCCAAACTTCGCCCATTCCACCGCGGCCGAGCACTTCCAGCATGTCGTATCCAGGAATATCGACCCGCGCCCCGGCGGAGATGAAGGTGGCCTCCGCGACTGGGTTCGAGGTGGTTCCGGTTGGGCGACGGGTGATGAGATCGTCGCGCTTAATCTCGAACCGAAGGCCGCAGCGGCAGAGTACCTGCTGGCCGGTAACATACACGCTGATGTCGCGAACGAGCCCGCAATTGGGGCATCTCTGGGTATTCATGACGCCTGGTCGGCCGCAGCCTGGTCGGCCGCAGCCAGTCCGGTCACCTTGTAGATGACGACGCCCCTTTCCTTCCCTCGGACTTGAGCAATCGGAAGCGCCTCGGCCTGAAAGCCGCGACCCGCCTTTTGAATTGCCGCCTCGCTGGCGAGCACTTCGCCGGCCTTGGCCAGGTTGCACAGTCGAGAGGCGGTGTTCACCGAGTCCCCGATCGCGGTGTACTCGTGGCGCTCGCTCGAGCCCATGTAGCCGACCACCGCCTGACCGGTACTGACACCGACGCCGATCGCAATTGGCTTTCGGCCCCCGGCCGCGCGTTGCTGGTTGAGCGCGTCGACCTCCGCTTGCATCTCCAGGGCGGCGCGCAGCGCCCGAGCGGGATCGTCGGGGTGTGAGGAGGGCGAACCCCAGACGGCCATGACGCAATCCCCAATGAATTTGTCAAGGTTGCCTTCGTTGCGGAAGATCACCTGGGCCATTGCAGTGAAGAACTCGTTGAGCATCGAAACGGTTTCCTGGGGTTCTTCGCTCTCGGCCAAGGTGGTAAAGCCCCGGATGTCAGCGAATAGGACGCTCACTTCAGCGAGCCGACCCGCTCGCAGCAGCTCGACCTGTCCGCGCACCACCATTTCGGCGACTGCCGGCGAGAGGAATCGAGACAGCTCGGCGCGGGTCAACGCCTCGCTTTCGATCTGGCTCGCCAGCTCCGCGTTCTCCAGTGCGATCGCCGCCTGAAGCGCGATTCCGGACAGAATCTTCAAATCCTTTTCCGAGAAGGCATGGGTTCGTTCGCGAGTATCGAGAAAGAGGATCCCCTTGACCACTCCCTTGGTCAAAAGAGGCACCGCCATTGCCGATCGAATCCCCTGCGCAACGATGCTTTCCGAAGAGGCGAAACGAGAATCGACGATCGCGTCGGCGGTCAGCACCGCCTGGCGGGTGTCTCGAACGCGCTGGAGCACCGTCTCCGAGAGGATGACTTCGGTGCTTTCGCCAAGACGGTGCTTGACCGCGTGGGGAACGAACTCTCCGGTCTGCTCATTGACCAAGAAGACCACGCCATTGTCCGCGGGCAGCAACTCGAAGGCGACCTGGATCACCTTGCTCAGGAGGTTGCTCGGCTTTCGCTCCAGTCCGACCTGCCGCTGCAACTCGTGGGCGATCCGCAATTTCTCGTAGTCCTGCCGTAGCGCGGCGATATCGTTCAGCTGATCGGCGGGGCGAAATTCACTTTCCTCGGCTTGGTCGATCTGGGCGAGAAATGCTGGAATCGACTGCGCGCTCGCCACCACCGTGACGCGTGGCGAGGATGCCCGCTCGCCATCCCCGGCGTGGAAGACCAGCCGGCAGTTTCCGATCACCAATTCATCGCCCTCGCGCAGTTTCAGCTCGCGAATCCGCCGGCCGTTGACGAACGTCCCGTTGGAAGAGCCGAGGTCGCGCAGCACGAAGGCGGCGCCGTTTCGCTCGATCGCCGCGTGTTCCTTCGAAACCTCGCGATCGGTCAGGCGGATGTTGTTCTCCGGATGCCGGCCGAGTGTCATCCGCGCGCCCAAGGGAAATTGGACCCACTTACCATCCGGCAAATTCCCGCTGAGGTGGGCGCCTCGAAGTGCGCTCGGCTTCGGGGTGGGCGAGGGATCGGCAACCGGGCGCATCAGCCCCTCGCCACACGCGGGACAGGTCGGAGGCAGCGGAGACGGCAGGAGGGTTTGACACCCAGGGCAGGTCGGAGACACTGGAGCCAAGGAAAGCCTATCAAAGGAGCGCACTGGGCGACAGCGTCCCCGGAGGTCGCCTAGCGTGGTTTTCCCGCCCCGCTCTGGTGTTAAAGGTGGCAATGTGCGGATCAAACAGCGCCCAGAGGACTTCCGGGTCACCGAGTCGTTCCGATTTCGTCCGTCCTCGCGCGGCCGCTATCGCGTCTACTTGATGGACAAGCAAAAGCTGTCGACCTTCGAGGCCGTCGATCAGATTCGGCAGCGGTTCGGGTTGCCTCGTGGCAGCATTTCCTTTTGCGGACTGAAGGACAAACAGGGTCGGACTGAGCAGCTGATCGCGGTGGATGGCGAGGAGGTGGAGATGCAGGAGCCTCGGCTTCGGCTCAAGTACCTCGGCCGCACCGACGAGCCCCTGACCGCCGCGAACACCACCTCTAACCGATTTTCGGTCACCGTTCGGGCCCTGACAGAGCAGGATCTGGGTCCGCTCAACCAGTCGGTGGCCGAAGTGTCGCGCCTGGGAGTGGTGAACTACTTTGACAGCCAACGCTTTGGATCGCTCAAGCACGGACAGGGCTTCATTGCGAAGGACTTGATTCGGGGGGATTTCGAAGCCGCGTTGCGTAACTACCTCGCCAAGCCCTCGCCCCTGGACCACAGCGAGGACGCGAAGGTGAAGGCGTTCTGGGGCAAGCACTGGGGAGAGTGGCACCGTCGGGTGCCTTTCGAGGCCAACCGAAAGTACCAGCGAATTCTTCGCGTGCTCCGGGAAAACCCGACGGACTTCGTAAGCGCGTTTCTTGAGATCGAACGCAACTACCGGGCTCTGATTCTCTTCACCTACCAAAGCTTTTTATGGAATGAGGGCGTCCGTCGCCTACTTCAGCTGCTGCTTCCGCGCGAGCATCTGTTCCCCCATCCCTACCAGGCGGGAACGTTGCTCTTCCATCGCGACGCCTCCCCCGAGGTTCTTGACTTTCTGCGCAACGCAACCTTCCCGCTGCTCGCGCCCGATTCGTCGTTTCGAGACGAGCGAATCGAAAAAGCCGCCCAATGGGCGCTGGGCCGCGAAAAGCTTACCCTCGCCTCACTGCGAATCGCCCAAGCGCCAAAGCTCTTGTTCTTCAAGCACGAAGAGCGACCGATTCTCGTCTATCCGGAAAAGCTGGTGGTCGGCCGCGCCCAGCGCGACGAGCTCAATCGCGACCGCCTCAAGCTGAACGTGGCCTTTACGTTACCTCCGGGCTCCTATGCCACGCTGGTGATCCGGCGGTTATTCCACTTCTGCTACCGGGAGGAGAGCGCGCAGGAGATTACCGCCGCCCGGGCGAGTCTCCGGGAGCCGCTCCAACCGCCCGCCCGCTCGATCCAGGACCGACGCAAAATCGCGCCAGCCCAGCGCGGCAGGCGCATTAAGTTCTCGTAATTGCGAGGGTTTTGTGGCCGAATGGACAAGGCTCTCGAGCATGCAATCGAGGCGCGTAACAGGCCGTATTCGAAAACGTGACAAACGCTCATCTTGCCTCCCTGTTGCCTTCCATCGCCATCCCGATGACGTTGCCTGACGACGGGAAGTCGTTGCCCTGGAAGAAGGATGTGGTCGCCGCGAGGCGCGGAGATCACTCCGCGTTCGCCTCGCTCGTTCGCAGCGTGCAGCGCCCGGTCTACGGCCTGTGCTTGCGTCTCCTGAAGTCTGACGCTGAAGCGTCCGAAGTCGCGCAGGACGCCTTCCTACGGGCTTTCCAGAATCTGCACCGCTACGACGAGGGCCGCCCTTTCGATTTGTGGGTGATCGCAATTGCCCGCAACCTTTGCCTGGACATCCTCCGCCGACGCGCCAAAGTTCGCACCGAGGACATCGAGGAGATGAAGGAAGTGCTTCCGGCCGGCGACGAAACACAGGAGAACCGGGCGATCGCGCACGAGGAACACAAGTCGCTTGAGGGAGCGCTCGCCACCTTACCCGTCGAGGACCGCGAGGTTTTGGAACTTTACTACGTGCAGAAAAGGACGACCAAGGAGATTGCCGGGGTGATTGGCGTGGCGCCTGGCACTATTATGGCCCGCCTGTTTCGCGCTCGCGAAAAGCTGCGCAAACAAATGGCGCCGAGGGAGCTGTCATGAGCACCACCCAATGTCCCGAGCTCGAGCTTCTATTCAACGAGCTGTCGGCAGGCAGCGGCGTTTCACTTGAGCACGCCAAAAGCTGCGAGCGATGCACCGAGATTTTGAACGAGCATCGCGAGCTGGAGCGAGAGCTCTTCCGTCTCTCCGATCCGTTTCCACCCTCTACGTTCTTGCACCAGGTGATGGCCAGGGTTGCCGCACACCCGGTTTCCGCCTACCGCGAAGTCAAAATAGGGCTTGCGATTATGTTCGGCGCGTTCACGCTCGCGCTCGGCGCATTGGTGATGGGCGGTGGCATCGGCCGGATGGGCATTCTTGCCGCTTCGGCCGTCGTGCATAGCCAAACCCTGGCGGTGGGCTTAAACAGCGCAATTTCCACGCTCTGGGCAGCCGCGGCTCTCCCGATGCTGGTCTCGCTCGCCTTGGTGCTGTTCGCAGCGCTGTTTGCGCTCAAGCGCTTAATGGCGGGAGCCCCTCAGTTCTCCGAGGTGAAGATATCTTCATGAAGTACCTGCGGCTCACGCTCTCTCTGCTGCTTGCTCACTCCTTTCTCAGTTTGGCTTCTCCCGCTGCACCGGCGGCGGAGCGCCGGAAGGTCTCGATCGAATTTCGTGGACCGTTGAACGAAGCGCTCAAGCAAATCGCAGCGAAGGGCTCGATTAACCTGGTGGTGACCGGCAAGCTGGATGAGCCCGCCGAGGTCTACCTCAAGAACATCAGTGCTGAGGAGGCGCTTCAGGCGGTGGCAAAGGTGCATCACCTTCGCTTGGAGCAGCAAGGTAGCGTCTGGATCATTCAGCCCGGAGAGGAAGCGGCGTTCGGCCCACGCGAAGCACCCACTCCTCCTCCGCCTCTTCCGCCGGTCGCCCAAGATAGACCCGTGCCACCAGAGGCGGCTGAGGAGTCGGGAAAGGAACTTTCGGGCAAGGACGCGCGCAAGAAGGTCAGGGAAGTCACCAAGGATCTCAAGCGCAAATATCGCAAGCAGGGCAGCCAGATCCACCATGGCGACCTGATCATCGCCGAAAACGAAACCGTTCGCGAAGCGGTGATTTACGGAGGCAATCTCGTCGTCAACGGGATGAGCGAAGGCGATGCCGTGACGTTTGGGGGCAACATCGAAGTCACGGGGCACGTAGGCGGAAATGCAGTGGCGATCGGCGGCAATGTGCATCTTGCATCCAGCGCCGTGGTCGATGGCGATGCGACCGCGATTGGCGGAAATGTCTCCAAGGAGGAGGGCGCCACCGTCCACGGAAATACTGCGTCGGTGGGATCGGGAGAGGGGCTTCAGGTCAATGTGCCGAGGATCATCGGCGAGGTCATTCGAGGGTCGAGGTGGGCACCCATCGCCGTTCATCGGGACGACGGTGACGTTCGCGTTCACGTCGGCGGCTTTGTTCACTTCGTAATGTTTTTCGCGTTGACCTTTGGATTGGCCTTTCTCGCCCTGCTTCTGTTCCCGGAGCGGATCAAGCGGATTCAGACTGAGCTTCGAAGCGATCCCCTCAAGTGTGGATTGACCGGTGTGGTCGGCAGCATGGCCGTTTTGGCGATGACCATCCTGATGGCCGTGACGCTGATTGGCATTCCGCTTTCGATCCTGCTGTGCATCATCTACGGCGTCGCGCTGGTATTGGGGATTGCTCCGGTCGCGAACGAGATTGGCAACCGACTTCCGTGGTTCAAGGGCAGGCGAACGCAGGCCGGAGTTCTCGCGATGGGGACGCTGGTGCTCTCGTTGGTGTGGGTCGTCCCGATCATGGGGCCCTTGATCATCGCTCTGCTGAGCATGATTCCGTTGGGGGCGATCATCCGCACTCGGTTTGGGCAAAGATCGCCGCCGTCTGCGGGGCCTCAGGATCCGATACTGGCGCAACCCGCCTAAGTGCGCGTTGACGATTGCCTTGCCAGGCCGCGCTTAACGGCGATCGCTCTTGCGATGTGGTTGCGAGCTCGCTCGGGCGGCTAGAGGTGGAATCCGAGCGTGAGGCTAAGCAGGTTGGCAACGCCGCCGTACCTCCCTGGCAGCAGCGGCGCCGTGGTCTTCGCATGGGTAACCACCACCAGCTGATACCCCGCGTCCACCGCGAATTTGCCCCCGAATTGGTTCCATTGATAACCAGCGCCGACCGCGATGTTGACGCGATTCGCGTCGGGCACGTCGGGCGTGATCGTGTCTTGAGGGGAAGGCGTCGGGTCATACATCAGTCCGCCTCGGAGTCGCCATTGCGAGGTAAGATCGTACTCTGCGCCCAAGTGATAGTTCCAAGTGTGATTCCAATTCTTAGGCTCGACGCTGTTCAGATTCGGGTTTTCGAAATTGATCGCCAATCGCTGAACGGCCTGCCAGCCGACATAGTCCATCTCGAATGACAGCTTCAGATTCGTCACGCCTTGGTAGGCGAGGCCCAATGCAAACTGTCCAGGGAGGCTCAGGTGAGTGGAAACGTTCTGGTCTCGGAGGGTGGTTTGCAGAGGAAGCGGAATATTGGAGAAGTGTGCTCTTCCGTTGATATCTGAACTGACCGAGCTGCGGTAGGTCGCGCCAAAAGTCAGCATGCTGGGAATGATATCGATCTGCACCCCACCGTTACCTCCGACTCCCCAGCTGCCGCCAGCCAGCTCCACGATTCCGAAGTTGCCCGGGGAAAACCTGATCGCTCGTTTGAGCGATACCGTGGTTCGGACGACTTGGACGCCCGCCCCCACCCGCACGCGGTCGGTTATGCGGTAGGCAATCTCTGGATTGAAGTAGTACGTCCTGAGGTCGGACTTGATGGACAGGAAATTTCCTTCCCAATTGGTGTGCCAGGGAACCACCAGTCCATACGGCGTAAAAAATCCGAAGCCGACGCTGAGCTGATCGGTGATGCCGTAGGATGCGTAAGCATGGGGAGGTGTAGTGACGCGAACAATGACAGAGGAGGTTTGCCCAGTATTATCGCTGTGGAAATTGAAAGACGGGACGATTGGCGTTGCGCCAATCCGCACGTCGAGCCCCTTGCCCTGCGCCAACCCGGCCGGGTTGTAGTACGCCGCCTCGGCGTCGTCGATGAAGGCTGTCACCGCGGCAGCCATTCCTGTCGCTCGAGCGCTGAGCACGTCGAGGGCAAAACCGGCTGCCCACGCTCGGTCCGCGATACAGATGAATAGTAGGGCGACCAGAAGACGAAAGTTTTTCATGGAGCCTCAGGGACAGGTATATGTGGCGGGATTGGTGACGTAATCGTGCGCCTGCATCTGAGCGCGTGAGGTGACCGGAGGCGACACGTTATTAAGCAAGAACCCATGCCGAGCTGCCAGTGGGAGCTGCGTCAGCGATGGATTGTATTGACAAACATCGATCAGTCTTCCGGATGGGAGAGTCTGATTTGCGGCATTGATGAGCTCCAACGTCGTTGGATTTGGGACCACCTGATCTTGAGTAATGTATTGGATGAGTGCTTTGCGCGACGCCGGTGCATTCGGCCCATTAAGAACACCAAAGCCTGCGTTGATCGGGTCCGCGGGATCCAATATCCACTTCGAGATTCCAATGAAATCGTCGAACGCGGGAGTACCCGGGGTGATTGGCGGATTTTGTGCCGCCAAAGTCGCAAGGAATTGGTTTGCAGCCGCGGCAAAGGCAGGCGACGTCAGCAGGATCGTGGGAAGGTCGGCTCCCGGGACGTTGAGAACGACGTTTTGAATTTCTGGCGCAACCTGCGTATAGAGCCCGCCCAAAATGCCACCAAGGCTCTGCCCTACGTAATTAATATGCGTTGGATCTAGGGCTTGTGCGCCCAATAGAACGTTGAGGCTTCCCGGCCCGGTCGCTTGAATCACCCTCGAAAGCTGAGCCAAGTCGATCACGTCTTGACGGAAATTGTCCCTGGTGGCGAACAGATTAGTCAGGTTGAGAATGTTCTGGCCGGAGACGCAAGGGTCATTCGTCCCGTCGGTAGTGGTATTGAAAGATCCACCTTCACACATCAAGTCCGTAGCGATGCAGCGCCCCTGGTTGTGGCTGTTGCAATAGAAGTCTCCGGGTTGGCCGCCGGTACTCACAGGATCGCAATTCAGGCGTGCGGTGCCAGGACGTGCAACGCACCGACCGGCGGAGCTGGCAAACAATGGGCAAGTGGCGTCCTTGCAGCACATTTGGGTGTTGGGCATTGCGCAGGCCGAATCGTCAGTTGCGTTCGGGATCGCCGGACAAGGTCCCGCGCCGGACATGAGAAATGCAGCTGACCCGACGCAGGTTGCGCGATCGCCATGCCAAACCGTATCAATTGCAATCAGTGCCTGTGGTTGCGTCGCCGTGACGAACGATGGGCCAATCAGGATGGAATCCAACCGGCTTCTTGTCAGGCCATGCCCAAATATTGTGACTGGCCAGCCACCGGCGGGTGGAGGGTTCGTGGTGGATACGAAGAGCACAAAACGAACAGTTTCGGCACGTGGACTGGCTGGATTGAACACGCCTCCGGGTCCTGTCAAGAGATTGGGCACGACTATCTCTCCCTCAAAAGTAGTCGTTGGAGGTGTTGCCGAAGGTTGGAGGAACAATGGATTAACCGGCGTTGATATCGCGCGAAGCTGGCGGAGCGTTGTCGCCTCGCTTTGAGTTCTGAAAACCGTCGCCAGGACCAAATGTTCGCGCGTGATTCCACTGCCTTGCTCCAAAGCGTCCAGCGCCTGTTTCATCGATTGACGCGCAGGCTCCAGTTGCTGAGCGAGAGCGGTGGGGACCGTGCTGATTGTGCTGTTACCGGATGCATCGACCAGGGCATTTCGGTTTCGAAGCAGGGCCCACGCTGACGTGGCCGCGACCGTCCCTCCATCTCGATCTTTCAGATTGTCGGTGAAGTAGGCGATGTAGTTCGTGCGCTCGATCAGAGGAACGGTCGGAATCAGTTGAAGCTGTTCCGGATTGTTTGGCATTCCGCCATCCGGCAGGTTTGAGGCGAGGCAATTCGCGTTCGGTATGTCGGTCAGGCACGGACGAATCTGAGGCTGAATCCCGCCCGGATTGAGACTGAGCACGCCGGTCCCGCCATCGGTAATCGTCGCGGGATCCAGCAATCCTTGCGACAGAGCCGGGAGAGGGTCCGAGTTCTCGGAAACGATCGGGGCGGTGGTGGAAAAGCCATCCAAGGTGTTCAAACCGCCAATCAACTGGGCCTGAAGAGTCGAGCCCCCGTCAGGAATCGGGAGGTTTACGCGCAGGCCTCCGTCCGGCAGCGGAAGGGCAGCGAGGTTGTTGGGAAACGGAATGACCTGGTTGGCCGGATCGAAGGTCATCACCGGGCGCGAGAGAATCGTGAACGTCCACAGAAGGACGATGTCACTGCGGTTGACGCCTTGTGCCGCCAGCGCGTTGATGAGCGGCGCATAACCAAGGCGGATCCTCTCCAACTGTATTGCAGTCGCCGCTTGGTCGGCGATTCGTCTCGCGGGGTCGGTTTCCCGTGACGGAATCAGATCGGTCGTCGCGCGGCAACCGGGGTCCGCGAAGTTGTTGTTTGGGCAGCTGACCAACGGTGTCTGCGACGAAACAAGCGCCCACACGGCGGAGCCCACCACTTGTCGGCCGCCCGCGCCCATCAGCCCGTTGGTGCCGGCAATCAGCGCGACCATGTACCGGTGGCCCGTGGTCCAGCCCGTTGCTGGAATCACGCGGATTTGTCCTTTCGGCGGATTGCCGACGTCGGCGTACTGCGGCGTTGTTGCTACCGGTGCGGGCGCGGTCGGCGTGGTGATGTCGACAACTTGCACGCTGCCTCGCGTCACGCTGTTGGGTTGTAAGTTGGAGTCGAAGTTTGCGTATGCCGGCGTATCGGGAGGATAGCCGTCGAGCGTGTTGAGGTATCCGATGAGCTCGAGCTCTGCCGGAGACAAGTTTCCGCCATCTGGGATGTGCAGCCGGCCGCTGGCCGGGTCTCTCACCAGATCCGTCGGCGTCGGTACATCTTGTATCGACGGATCGAAACGAGCGGTGACGACATCCGGAGGCGGATTGTTATCCAGGGAAGGCGTACAACTGAAGAAGGCAACGCCTAGCAACGCGCACCGACCCAAGTATTTCATGTGACCCCCGTTGAACGTCGGAGACGGCGACCGGCCTGGTTCGAGCGCTTGTAGAACATTCCGATTCTGTGCGCAAAGAAACCTCGTGGGTCTCCTTGACCCCTCTTGCCCGCTGTTTTAGTAGGCCGGACTCGCGCGGCCACTCGGGCCGAGTAATCACTACACAGAGTGAGAATTATGCGTCGTCGAATCGTCAGCGTTGTTTCACTTTTGATTGGAACCGGCATTTCGGCCCAAACGACGCCCGCGCCTGCAAAAGCGAAGTCGGGCGGCTTTTCGATCGACTACCTGGACAAGAGGGCCGAACCTTGCGTCGATTTTTATCAATTCGCCTGCGGCAACTGGATTCGGAACAATCCCCTTCCCCCGGACCAGGCCACCTGGTCGCGCTTCGCCGAGCTGACTGAAAGGAACCGAGAGAAGCTGCACGCGATTCTCGAGCGCGCCTCCACCCCGGATCCCAAACGGAACGACCTCGACAAGAAAGTCGGCGACTTCTACGCGTCCTGCATGGACGAGAAACTGATCGAGGCCAAGGGAGCTCAGGCGTTGAAGCCAGACCTCGACCAAATTGCAGCAATCCGAGATCAGGCCGCTTTGATGGCAGCGGTCGCGCACCTGCATCAGATCGCGGAGCTCACTTCCAGTAGAGTTCCTGGGGCGCCGGGTGAACGGGCGCTATTTTTCTTCAGCTCCCGTCAAGACTTTCACGATGCGAGCCGAATGATTGCGAACGCGGATCAGGGCGGATTGGGACTGGTGGACCGCGATTACTATTTCAAGGAGGACGCGAAATCTAAGGAGCTGCGCGCTCAGTATCTCGAGCACGTAGCCAAAATGTTGGAGCTGACCGGAGAGCCAGCGGCGGCGGCGCAGCGCGACGCTAAGACGGTAATGGCGATCGAGACTCGACTCGCGAAGGGCTCGATGGACCGGGTGGCGCGGCGCGATCCGTTGAAACTGGATCATCCGATGAAGCGGGCTCAGCTCAAAGCGCTCGCCCCGAAGGTCGACTTCGAAGATTATCTAAGTAGCGCGAATGCGCCTTCCTTTGATCGGCTGAACGTTTCCACCCCTGACTTCTTCAAGGGCCTGAACGACGCGATCAGCGCGGTTCCGATCAACGACTGGAAGATCTATCTGCGTTGGCACTTGATTCATGCTTTGGCCAGCGCGTTGCCAGCGAAGTTCGTGGACGAGGATTTTGGCTTTTACGGGAAAATTCTCAGGGGCGCCAAGGAGCAGCAGGCACGCTGGAAGCGATGCGTCGTCGCGACCGATACCTCGTTGGGTGAAGCGCTTGGCCAACGGTACGTCGAGGAGAACTTCGGCCAAGAGAACAAGAGCCGCACCCTGGAGCTGGTTCGCACCATCGAACATGCCTTGGAGCGGGACATGACCACGCTGCCCTGGATGACCGATGCGACCAAGAAACGCGCCCTGGAGAAGCTGCACGCGATCGCCAACAAGATCGGTTACCCCGACAAGTGGCGCGACTATTCGAGCGTCGAGATCGTCCGAGATGATTACCTCGGCAACACCTTGCGCGCCCGCGCGTTCGAGCACCGGCGACGACTCAACGAAGTCGGGAAGCCGACCGATCGCAACGAATGGCGAATGACCCCTCCGACCGTAAACGCCTACTACATGGCTTCGGAAAACAGCATCAATTTCCCAGCCGGAATCCTTCAGCCTCCTTTTTACGATGCGAACCTGGATAACGCGGTGAACCTTGGCGGAATTGGGGCGGTGATCGGCCACGAGCTGACCCATGGCTTTGATGACTCCGGCCGCAAGTTCGACGCGGTCGGCAACCTCGAGAATTGGTGGACGCCGGAGGATGGCAAGGAGTTCGAGAAGCGGGCCACCTGCATCGCTGATGAGTACTCGAGTTTCGTGGCAATCAAGGATCCACCGCTCAAAGTAAACGGGCGACTCACGCTCGGCGAGAACACCGCCGACAACGGGGGTGTCCGGGTCGCCTATCTGGCGCTTCAAGAATCCCTCGCCGGCAAGGAAGCGCCCAAGATCGATGGATTCACTCCGGAGCAACGGCTGTTTTTGGCCTACGCGCAAATCTGGTGCGAGAACCGGACGGAGGAGAGCATGCGGCTGCAGGTTTTGACCAATCCCCACTCTCCTGGCCGCTACCGGGTAATCGGCGTGATGCAGAACATGCCGGAGTTCCAAAAGGCGTTCAGCTGCAAAGCCGGTCAGCCGCTTGTTCCAAAGACTCAGTGCCGGGTGTGGTGAGATCGAGCCACAGCCGCTTGAGCCGCTTCACTTTGACGTTGGTGACCTTTCCCGCTCGCTCCAGCACCCCCTCGCCCAGAAGGAAAACCGAAGTGAGGATCTCGCGGCGAAACCGGTCGAAGAGGGGGGGTTCAATCACCAGGTTGCTGATTCCCGTCTCATCCTCCAAAGAGATGAAGCAGAACCCCTTCGCGGTGCCAGGTCGCTGACGGCAGATCACCATTCCTCCAACCCGCACCGACCTTCCTGCCGTGGCTTGGTGGAGATCCTTCGCTGACAGCGCTCCGAGTGCGCTCAATCGCCGGCGCATCAGCACGACCGGATGCTGCTCCACTGAGAGCCCGGTCGTCTCGTAATCGGTGCACACCCGCTCGACCGTGCTCATCGCTGGAAGCTCCACCTCCACGCGGTCCATCGGCAGGCCAAAGAACAGATCTTCCTCTTCGAGGGGAGAAAGGGACTGAATTTCCCAGAGCGCTTCGCGGCGTCCGCGGCTCAGCGAGGCCAGCGCACCCGCCATTGCCAATCGGATCAACTCGAAACGGGGGATTTTGGCCCGGCGTGCCATCTCGCTCAAAGATTCAAACGGCCGATCCGCCTTTTCGATCCGGCGAGCCGTTTCCTGGCGCAGCCCCTTCACCAACCGCAGCCCCAGGCGCAGCGCTCCATCTTCCAGGGTGCAGTCCCAACGCGAGGCATTGACGTCCACTCCGCGAACTTCGACTCCGTGCCGCTTCACGTCGTCCACCAGGGTATGCGCGGCATAGAAGCCCATTGGCTGAGAATTGAGGATCGCCGCGGTGAACGCGGCCGGGAAGTAGCACTTGAGGTACGACGAGGCATACGCGATCAGCGCGAACGAGGCGGAATGGGATTCCGGAAAGCCGTAGTGGGAAAATCCTAAAAATTGGCGGAAGCATTTCTCGGCGAAGTCACGCGGATAGCCGCGCGCGACGCAGCCTTCAATAAAGCGATTCTGATAGGGCAACAGAAGCTCTTCCGCCCGCTTGTGGGTGAGAATTCGGCGAAGCTGGTCCGCCTCGCCGGGCGTAAATCCCGCCGCCACGATCGCCAGCTTCATTGCTTGTTCCTGAAAGAGCGGGACGCCGAGCGTCTTCTTGAGAATCTCCTCCACTTCTGGCGAGGGATAATCCACTTTTTCGATGCCATCGCGGCGGCGGATATAAGGATGGACCATGTCCCCGATGATCGGCCCGGGGCGGATGATCGCGATTTCGATCACCAGATCGTAGAAAGTCTTGGGTTTGAGCCTGGGGAGCATGTTCATCTGCGCGCGGCTTTCCACCTGGAAGACCCCGATCGAGTCTGCCTCGCAGAGCATCTCGTAGACCTGGGGATCCTCGGCGGGAATGGTAGCGAGCGAAAGGTCGATCTGGTGGTGCTCGCGAATCAGCGCGAACGCCTTGGAAAGAACGGTCAGCATTCCCAAACCGAGGAGATCTACCTTGAGGACTCCCACCGCGTTCAGATCGTCCTTGTCCCACTGCACCACGGTGCGGCCCTTCATCGCCGCCATCTCGAGAGGGACGATCTGGGAGAGCGGCTCGCGGGTAATCACGAAGCCTCCCACGTGGATCGACAGGTGGCGCGGAAACCCCTCCAACTCGCTGGACAACTGCGCCGTCTTGCGCACCTTCGGGTCCTTTGGGGAAACGCCGGCTTCGAGCAAAAGTTCGTCGGTCAAACCCGCATCGCCGCGCATCCCAACCACGCGCGAGAGCCGATCTACCTGGTCGAGTGAGAGCCCCAACGCCTTCCCCACCTCGCGGACCGCAAGCTTTCCGCGGTAGCACACCACCTCGCAGACCATTCCCGAGCGAGCGCGGCCGTGCTTCCCGTAGACGTACTGCAGTACCTCTTCGCGGCGCTCATGCTCGAAATCCACGTCGATGTCCGGAGGCTCGTTTCGCTCGGCACTGATGAATCGTTCGAAAAGCAATCCCATCCGGACCGGATCGATCGAGGTGATCTGCAGCGCGTAGCAAACCGCCGAATTGGCGGCCGAACCGCGGCCCTGGCAAAGAATGCCTCGCTCGCGAGCGAAACGGACGATGTCCCAGATCGCAAGGAAATATCCGGGGAAATTCAGCTTCTCGATCAGATCCAGCTCGCGTTCAATTTGCTTTCCAACGTCGGCGGGCGTCCCTTGGGGATAGCGCGTGAAAAGGCCCTTCAAAGTGAGCTGCCGGAGGTAGCTCATGGGTGTATGCCCGGGTGGAAGCGTTTCCTCGGAGAAGCAGTAGCGGAGCTCCTCGACGCTGAAGTGACAAGCGTCGGCAATCTCCAGTGTTCGACCTACCGGTTCGGGTTGATCGGCGAACAGCTCGGCCATCTCCCGAGGTCCTTTCATCGTTCGCTCGGCGTTGGGAAAGAGCTTGTTCCCCGCGGCGGCCAAGGCGGTCTTGTGCCGGATTGCGGTCAAGACGTCCTGCAAGGGCTGGCGCCTTCGCGAGTGGGTGTGGACGTCGTTGTGTGCGCAGAGCGGGGCGCCGAGCTTCTGCGCCAGTTGTTCGGCTCGAGCGCGGCGGACGGCGTCATCCGAGCAAAGCAACCGCGCGGTTCCAACGTAGAACCGCCCAGAAAACGCTTCGGCGAGCGGAGCCACCCGATCGATCGGCGCGGGGAATGGAAGCAGCGCGATCAGCCCGCGTGCGTGCTGGGCCAAGAATTGCCAGGGTACCCCGGCCTCCCCTTTGGGATGGCTGAGCCGGCTTTCGGAGATGACTCGAGAGAGGTTGCGGTAGCCCTCCAAATCCTGCGCGTACACGATCATCGAGGGCGCATCCGTCAACGTGAGCTGGCTGCCGATCAGGAGCTTGACGTTGAGCTGCTTGGCAGCAAGGTGCGCCTTCACCACTCCGTAAAGGCCATCGCCGTCAGTCAGCGCGAGCGCGTAAAGGCCCTCGCGCGCCGCGGTAAAGACCAGATCCTCAGGGTGGGAGGCGCCCCGAAGAAAAGAGAAGTTGGACCGGCACACCAGTTCGGCGAACACAGCATCAACATACTGAACGCACGTTTAGCCGTGCAACCCTTTCCGATCTCCGAGGTTTCACGGGCCCACGAAACGTGCCGGGAGCGCCCGAATCACGCGTTCTCAGTCGTCCTCGAAGTAATCCTTTGCGTCGTGCCACCAGTACTTCGTCTTCGACTCCGGTACCGGTGCGACGAAGCGGTGAGTCGGCGCGCTTTGCCCTCCCGTTTCGCGGGCAAGGTTGGCCGATAGGAAGGGCGCGAGCAGGTCGTCGACCGAGTACAGCCGCCCATTCTTCATTGTGCTGACCACGTTCGCCAGATCGTTGATGTTCAGCAGCGGGTCTCCATCGATCAAGACCAGGTCGGCCAGCTTGCCTGACTCCAGAGTGCCGAGGTCGTTTTCCACGCCGAACACCTTGGCCGGCAAGCGCGTGGCGGTCTGCAGCGCCTCGTAAGGCGCGAGCCCGAAGTGCACTTGGGAGCGCAGATTGAAATGCAGCGCTAGGGCTGGGTTGTCGAGCGGCGAGTCGGTGCCGCAGAGCACCGTCCCGCCCGCGCGGAGCATTCTTCGCACCGTCGCCTCTTCCTTTTCGAGGCTATCCAGCGCCACGGTCGGATCGGTGTTGAGAATGTTCTGGAGCTTGGCGCGAAGCGCCTCGACCTCCCAGGGTGGGTAGAGAGTCTGAAGCCGCACGTTATCGACGAACCCCGGGTCTTCTCGGAGCAGCACTTCATTGAAGGTGGTCGACGTGTCGTGCATCCCCGCCATCACGAAAATGTCGATCATGTCCTGGTAGGACACCCCGGCGCCGGATCGAGTGTAAGGGAAACCGAGCCGGGTCGTCGCGCTGACGTGGGACATCCCATCCATCCCATTCGCCGCGCCAGGCATCATGTAATGCGAGCTTGTCCAGACGCCCATCTCGTCGTGAACGCGTTCGGCGATCATTGCCTGTTGTTCGTGGGGAAGCCGCACGTACGTTTTCACCATGTCATATTCCAGCTCGCGCGCCCGGGAGAGCTGAAACTGCAACGCCTGATCGTTGGTGGTCGGTCGCATGAAATTGTAGAAGAGCCGCTCGCCGTCGATCGCTTCCCCGGTCGCAAACAGTCGCGGGCCAATCCGGTCATTCGAAGCGAGGGCTTCGCGGCCTTCGATGCCCCGGTACACCAAGTCCCCGACCGAGTGGAGCGAGGTCACTCCATAGGACAGCCAGACGCGATTGAGTCGATCTCCGAAGAACTTGCCACTGATCAGTTGATGGGTATGCGACTCCCAGAGGCCCGGAATGACCATCAAGTTTGAGGCGTCGATTTGACGTCCGCCGGAGCGGCCTGGCTGATGCGGCTCGATACTCTCGATTCGATTGTTCACCACGACAATATCGACGTCTCTCAGCACGCGGGGTCCGATTCCTTGCCAGAGTTTTCCGGCGTGGATCACCGTTCGACCGAGCGGCTTGTCGGGCCTCCAGTTGAGGTGAAGCGGAACGCGGCGCAGTCTCGAGCCATCGCGCGCGATCAGTCGCAGCTTGCCGTTTGAGAGGTAGAGCAAATGCCGCGAATCGCCGCTCCAGGTCGGTGCATCGGTCACTTCATGGTTGATCTGCACAGCCGGTCCGGTTGGCTCGCCGCTCGGATCCACCGGCATGAGCCAGAGCGCTTCGTGCATCACGAAGGCCAAGCTCGACCCGTCGGGCGACCACACTGGACCGTCATCCATTCGGGTGCTCACCGACTCGAACGGACTGGGTTCGCGGTAAATGAGCTCCCCGGTGTCCAAGTTCACAGTCAGGATCTGGCTGGTGCCCTCGCGGAAGCGACTCGTGTAAGGCTTGAGCGCGGCGAGCGCAATGTGCCTTCCGTCCGAGGACCAGGTCGGCCGGCTCGGCGCGAACAGCGAAGGAATCACCTGGCGCACTTCGCCGGTCGCGATCGTCAACGTGAAAGTGGCGCTGGTCTGATCCTGAAAAGCGAGCATCGAATCGTCCGGCGAGAAGGCGGCGGACACCTCAGCGCCCGGGAGCGAGGTGACCCGGCGTTCTCTGCCGGTGGCAACCTCGATGATGTAGATGTCCTGGGTCCCCATTTTGTCCGACGAGTACGCAATCGATCGACCATCGTGCGACCACGCCGGATCAACTTTGAAGTAGCCGTCGCTCGTGATTTGCCGCGGTCGGTGTCCGAATTCCATCACCCACAGTTGGTTGAGCGCTTCGAAGACGACGTGCCTACCGTCTGGCGAGAGCGCTGGGCTAACAATCCCCTTGGCGGCGCGCGGCTGAGTCGAATCGAAGTCGAAATGCTTTCGCTCGTACGGCGCACGGGTCAACACGACCTGCGCTTCGAACGGAATCTGCCTGGCATTTCCAGTCTCGATGTCCGTCACCCAGATCTTTCCGTCGGCGGTGTAGAACAGCTCGCTGTTGGACAGCCACGCGGCGGGAAACGGAAATACGTCGTTG
>Ga0209588_1000178_pt1 | contig 17955 bp, 16 predicted proteins | sample Rivendell_Oct201_10_FD_188351 | JGI IMG/M metagenome (GOLD analysis project Ga0209588, IMG submission 188351) | Vadose zone soil microbial communities from the Eel River Critical Zone Observatory, Northern California, USA -... | ecosystem: Host-associated > Plants > Roots > Rhizosphere > Soil ...
CGGCCAAAATGATGGTCGAAGTAGCAAAGACCCAAGACGACGAAGTGGGGGATGGAACGACAACTTCCGTCGTTGTCGCTGGGGAATTATTGAAACGGGCCGAAGACCTTCTCGACCAAGATTTACACCCGACGGTAATCGTTGATGGTTATCGTATCGCCTCCGCAAAAGCACTAGAGATTCTTGACGAGATCGCAATTAAGGTCGATCCAACCGACAAGGCGATGTTGAAGAAAATCGCTACCGTTTCGCTAGCTAGCAAGCTACTCGCCGAATACGAGCAAATAGCGGAACTAGCGGTGAATGCAGTGCTACAGGTAGCGGAGAAGACCGAGGAAGGAGGCTACAGAATTGACATTGATGATATCAAGATGGAGAAGAAACCCGGAGAATCACTTCTCGATACTGTCCTGATCAAAGGCATCGTGCTAGACAAGGAGGTCGTTCATCCTGGAATGCCCAAGAGAATCGCAGATGCCAAGATAGCACTCGTTGACTCTCCACTAGAGGTGGAGAAGACAGAGTTTGACGCAAAAATAAACATCGAGAACCCCGAGCAGATGAAATCATTCCTCGACGAAGAGGAGAAGATGCTGAAGGACATGGTAGAGAAGGTTGCTGCTGCAGGCGCCAACGTGTTGCTCTGCGAGAAAGGCATCGACGATGTAGCACAGCACTATCTTGCCAAGAAAGGAATTCTAGCAGTTCGCAGAGTGAAGCAGTCCGATATCGAGAAACTCGTAAAGGCAACCGGTGCGAAGATCGTGAGCAACCTTGACGACCTCAAGGCCAGCGACTTGGGTAAAGCCGCGATAGTGGAAGAGAGAAAGATCGGAGACGATAAGATGACGTTTGTCGAGGGCGCGAAGAATCCGAAGGCAGTAACGGTACTCGTTCGAGGTGGGAGCGAGAGACTGGTCGACGAGGCTGAGAGGTCAATTCACGACGCGTTATGCGTCGTCAGGGACGTGGTCCGAGATCCTCGAATTGTTGGAGGAGGCGGAGCTCCTGAGGCGGAGATAGCCAAACAACTCAGGGCATTCGCTCAGAAACAGGAAGGAAAAGAGCAGCTTGCGGTCCTGGCGTTCGCGAATGGGTTGGAAGCTGTGCCGGTTGCTCTAGCAGAGAACGCGGGACTTGACCCCATCGACATTATGGTGCAACTCAGAGCGGCCCACGAGAAGGGACAGACGTGGTATGGTGTTGACGTTTTCGAGGGTAAGGCCGCTGATCTGAAAGAGAAGGGCGTGCTTGAGCCTCACGGCGTCAAGATGCAAGTCATAAAATCCGCGTCCGAAGCTGCTGGGATGATTCTGAAGATAGATGACGTGATAGCCTCATCAAGATCGAAGGACTCTCCGGGACCTCCGAAACACGACGGAGAAGGTGGCGAAGAGGGAGCAAGTGAGTACTAGAGAGCCCGAGAATATTGAGATCGGGCCTCCTAAGCTCACACGCTTCGAAAGGGCAAGGGTCGTAGGCGCGCGCGCGCTTCAAGTCTCAATGGGTGCACCGGTACTATTGGATCTAAAAGACCCCAAACTCTCACCCATCGACATTGCTTTGATGGAGTTGGAGGAGGGAGTCCTACCCATCAGCATCCGACGAGCACTCCCAGATGGTACAAGTCAGAACATTCCTCTCAAATGGCTGCTCCACCCTGAGGAAGAGAGAAAGCTCAGGGGCAAGAGAGAAGAATCCTAGACTCGCGGCTCCGTGTCCGATTAGAACTTGGAACCAGTCGACAAAGCCGAGAAGTTCTCCTGGAATGCAGCTACCGTCATTATGCTGCTATTTTCCCTGTTGGCCTTGACAATGACCCTCTTGGCAATGAACCCGTTCACTCTACTGTTCAACATCGCGCTGGTCTACTTGCCGACCGTCATACTGCTAGGTTCTGCAATTTTCGAAAGAACCAAGCGACCTTCGTAGAGCGAACGTCTCTACGACGCAGCGCCAGTCGGTGCCGCGTATGGCAGCCTGACGCTCATCAGAAAGGCGTCGGCTCCATCATGGTAATAGTGTGAAACTGTTCGCACCGTATCAAATCCCATGTCCTTGTACAGCTTAACGGCCTCGTCGTTAGCGGTCCGGACTTCTAGAAAGCACTCCTCGCCTCCATGCAATTCTAGAGCCTTCATCGCGGAAACTACCACCTCTCTCCCTATCCCTCTTCTACGAAACTCAGGCATAACAGCCACTGACACAACATGTCCCTTTCGCACCATGCGAAATCGTCGAAGGTCCGAGAAGCCAAACTCGAGTCTGCACATTATGTACCCTACCACCTTGTTGTCCCGCTCTGCGACAATGAATGCTTCGGGACAGCTCTTGTAAACCTCCATGAAAAAGTAGGCGCTATAGTTTTCTGGAAGACATACCCTGTTTATCTCGACTACCGCCGAGAGATCATCTGGCCTAAAAGGTCGCAGAAGATAGGGTGTTTCCAGCATTGCGCCTCTGTCCTAAAAGAAAACTTCTGATCCATTAATATCTTGTCGTCGAATTCGCGACTAGGGGTTGTGGTTGACAACACGTTTAAATCGCTAAGAACTCGCGAGCGAAGAAAACGGCGATTTCTAGGAATGAGTGACGTCCCGCAACCACCGCTCCCACCAGCTTCTGATCCAAATCTTGCTGCGTACTCAGGACCTTCCCTGGAGACAATCAAGTCCATTGTCGCTTCACAATTTCAGGTCAAGGACGCATTTCTCGATCCCTATGGGATCCCCACAATTCTCGTTTCGACAGAACCGACGAGCGAGAAGTTCAAGATCATAGTAGAACAGCTCAGATCCCAAAATCTTCTCGGAGCCATACGCGCGACCGGAGACACTCTAACAATCAAAGTCTTCCAAAAACCTCAGATAAAGCCATCCCGCAGGACCATCAACGTGGGACTATTCCTAGCCACGGTAGTTACGGTAACCATTGCAGGATACTTCCTCTGGACCGGAGGACTTGGTGGATCACAGACTCTTCAGGCTCAATACAATCAGATAATCTCGCCAGGGGCAAGTGTGTACGTGGAGGCGGCAACTTTCTCTGTAGGGCTCCTTGCCATAATTGGTCTTCACGAATTTGGACACAAAGCCGCTACTAGATACCACAAGCTGGACGCCACTTTCCCGTATTTCGTTCCGGGTCCGCCTCCCATTGGCACGTTCGGAGCTCTCATCTCATTAAAGGGTCCGCCTGCCAATAGGGATCAGTTGTTCGACTTGGGTCTAAGCGGCCCAGTCGTAGGATTCGTAGTTACCATGGTGGTCGGGATCGTAAGCATGCTGTTCGGACCCGCACTCACTCCATCAAAATTGGCCTCGCTAAACACTTGGAACTCCACGTGCAGCGCACAACTCGGAGTTGGAAGTTGCCTATCCAACGTAAGCTTTCCAGCTCAGCCACTAATCTTGGTGCTGCTCTCAAACTTGACCGGATACATCAATCCTAACGTAATATTCGACCAGCAACTCTTCTTCGCGGCCCAGATAGGCGCACTTCTGACATTTCTCAATATCGTGCCTGCATGGCAGCTGGATGGTGGTCATATCTCAAGAGCGGTATTCGGCCCCAGCGGTCACCGAATAGCAACATTCGCAGGACTCATCCTACTACTCCTTTCAGGGTTCTGGGCCTTCGCCCTCCTCGTCCTTGTCATGATGGCCTTTTCCCGGAGAGGATTCGCCGGAGTAGAACCTCTTGATGACGTAAGCCCGGTCAGTAACTCAAGGAAGATTTTGTACATTCTCGGGATCGCGATGCTAGTGCTGACCTTTGCAAACTCGCCACTTTAGGGCAACCCAGCCGGCTCCTTCGTACTTTGTAAGCCGCGTCATAGTGGAGACTCTGGAACACACAAAAGCCGACAAACTGCTGAGCACTCGTGATATTGCTGATCGAGCGAAAACCACAACCGAACAGGTTGCACTTGTTCTCGGCCCGTTGTTGCAGTTAGAAGACCCGACGGGCGCACGGCTCACCAACTCAGCCCGTTTCAAGCTGGCTTTCGAGGCAGTCAGGCACGGAGGACTTCAGCAGGTTGCGAGGGCGTTAACCTGGCAGGAATTCGAAGCCTTCACCGAGGAGTGCCTACAAACTGTTGGATTTGATACGCAGAAGGGACTCATCGTGAAGGACGATTCTAGACGATGGCAGATTGACATAATCGCGAAGAAGAGTCCAATGATTCTCGCAATAGACTGCAAACACTGGGAATCCCCAGGCTACGAATCAAAACTCAGCCACGCCGCTGAGCATCAAAAGCGAGCACTTCAGGCCCTTATTCAGCAAATGGTAGCAAGAGGAGAGGTTGGGAGAGAAGGATTGCTGGCGTTGCCAATGATTCTCACGCTCTTCGAGCCCCGCACGCGCATTGTAGGAGGAGTTGTCGTCGTATCGATTGAGCAGTTTGGTGATTTTCTCGAGCGAGCGTCGCCTTTCTCGTCGGAACTACCGTTCGTGCCGGCTCAAAACATCGTGAAAAGCTCTATGAGTTAACGCATCAGGGTTAGTACGGTTTGAGATGAATGTCGTAGTAGTCGGGGCTGGAACAATGGGATCAGGAATTGCATACGTATCAGCCGCGTCCGGTCACGACGTTTTCGTTGTCGAGCAGGACCAGAAGCTTCTCGATTCTGGAATGAAGAGGGTCGAGGAATACGTCCAACGAGCCATCTCAAGAGGCCACATAACCAAGGATCAGGCTTCAACAATCAACACCAAGCTACGCGGTACGATCGACTTCAACGCTGCTTGTAAGAACGCGAGTCTTGTTGTCGAAGCTGTCTTCGAAGATCCCGTCGTCAAGGAGAAAGTGTTTGTGACAATAGACAAATACTCTCCGAAAGAAGCAGTCCTGGCGTCCAACACTTCTTCGATAAGCATCACACAACTCGCACATGCTACTCAGAGGCCAGACAGAGTCTTGGGACTCCACTTTTTCAATCCAGTACCAACAATGAAGCTGGTCGAACTAATCAAAGGCAACCAGACTTCCGAATCAACGGTCAAGACTGCGAGAGGCTTCGTCGAGTCCCTCGGAAAGACCGTCGTGCAATCGCTCGACAAGACAGGATTCATCGTCAACAAGGCACTCATGCCTTTCCTCAACGAGAGCATCAAACTCCTCGAACAGGGCGTTGCATCAAGAGAAGACATCGACAAGGCGTTCATGCTAGGAACAAACCATCCCATGGGTCCTCTACAACTATCAGATTTCATCGGCGTCGACGTAGTCTACCAGACACTCAAGGTCCTGGAGAACGAATATGGCGGTTGCTTCAAGCCCACGCCCCTACTAGAGAAGATGGTTAAAGAGGGAAGACTAGGCCGCAAGAGCGGGAAGGGCTTCTATGACTACTGACCTAACTCCCGCGATTGACGAACCGTCAAAGCGGTTGACAGAGATGATCCTGAAGGGTGAGGATCAAGAATCAGCACGAATTGCCGCAGAGATCGTCAGTGGTAGATCAGAGGCAAACGCTATCGTCGATGCCATCTCAGAGACAATGAACATTGTGGCAGACTTACATGAAGTCGAGAGATATACGGTTCAGCAAGTTGAAAAGTGTGAACGCGCCGCCGAGAGCGCCCTCAACGCGATAAGGCCAGGACTCAGGGTGGAACAGCGAAGAATCTCAGGCAAAGTAATGGTCACGTCTCTCCACGGAGACCCACACACCTTCGACAAGACCCTTCTTCTGACCATGCTGGAAATGGGAGGCTTCTCCGCAATGGACGGGGGCGAAGAACTCTCTCCCGAAGAGGTTGTAAGAAACGTCAAGAGGCTCAAACCAGACGTACTCGCGATTCCTCTAGTGACCGCGTCAGCTGTAAACGATCTCTTGCGTACGCGCTCCCTTTTGGCGAATTCGGGCGCTAGGACCAAGCTTGTCACGTACGGAAGAGGAGTGGCAAAGCTACCGAGCGATTCCCAACTAAGCGCTATGGAAGAGGACTCGCTGAGCATCCTGAGCAGAATAGCGGAGATTCTGATTTCGCTTTAAGCTACTTCTTCCTTCTCAGAGCAAGCATCAGACTCCGAGTTCCCTTTAACCTCCAGAGGAGCAGCCCTGAAACGACGGTTGACGTGAAGGCGGCTGAAAGCTGGGACACGACAAACTTGACTGAATAGTCCATCCTGGCTAGACCGAATGACCAAGTGTAGAAGTTGATTGCGGTCTGTCTCAAAGATGGAATGGTATTCGATGTCGATGCCACTGCGCTGATGAACCAGCTCGACTCTATGATGTAGGGCGTGAAGAGAACGATAGTGAATGGCGTCAGAACAATGGCAGCCGCCTTAACCATTCTTAGAGGGTAGAGTATCCTTCGGACTCGTCGGTCAGGACCTGCCATAACGAACGCGGTGTTCTCGAAGACGCTCATCCAGAGGGTTAGAAGAACGACTGCGTTTGCCAACGAGAAGAAGAGCGCGATGGAGAGCGGGATTCTTAGCGCTCCCAGAGAAATCGTGAATGCTTCATCCACCATGCCGCGGCTTACCATGTAGTTGAAGTAGAGCAACTCGATCGCGACAGCGATCGCGGCGAAGGCGATCGCGGGCATCCAGCCTCGGAGAATCTCCCAGCGTAGAAACATACGCTTGTAGGTAGTAGTGCCCGAGGCCACAGTCAACACGTGGAGGCATCACGATTGTTGACTGGTTAAAAACCCGATGGCTCGCGTAACCGTATCATTTCTGCTAGAGTTACGGGAGCTTAGTCTATACCTGAACTCCGATCCGTGAACAGCGTGCATTGAGTGCACGGTCCGCCGAGATTTCACGGTCAAGAGAAACGCGTGATCGGATGGTTGAACAAAGGAAGATGGCTACTGGCAGCCCTTGCTCTAGTACTCCTAGCCTCAATCACGAGTTCCACCCACGCTGCGGCTCCGAGCCCTCAAGAGAACGTGAGTCTGTACGCGGGAAACAGGCTCATCATAAGCTCCACACACCAAGCCATCAAGTCAGTCATTGTGAGAGGCAACCTCACGGCCGCAACCGTCTCGAACGTAAGCTATCCCGCCAGGAACTTCACGCTGACGACGAACTCAACCCAGCTATACACCCTGAACATCTGGCTCTCATACCCGAGCACGTATACAACCGCCATCATGATCAATGATCCGCGGGCCGGATCGAATAGCCTGTACACTTCCTACTATGTTTCGGCAGGGGATCTGAACCTAACGATATTCGCTGCTTTCCAGGCTGCGCCGAGCAACGGAGAAGGTGTACCCCTCAGCTGGTCCTCGTTCTTTGGCTGGTTCAGCCAATTCGGCAACGCATTCCCTATCTGGGTCAAAATACTCTACACGATACTCGGCGCGCAGTTCGCATTCGTGGGCTATAGGTGGATAAGGTTCGAGGACGAAAAGAGAAGGATAGAGGGCCACTTGCCTCCACTTGACCGTGGGAATCGAGTCTACCTGTGGATCGATGTTGCGTTCAGAACTCTCCTCGCAGGATTCATTATAAGCCTCGCCCTAATGTTAGGCGAGACTTTCATCATCACCGTAGCCCAGTATCTTTTCTTCGTCACTCTCAACTTATTCCCCCTGGTCGATCTGTTCTCGCTCTTCTTCGTCGCCGTACTTGGACTGACCATCTACCTTGCCCGCGAAGGACTGGACAAGTTCCTTGACCTAAAGCCGATGATGGAGGATTAGGAATTGAAGAACCAGCGACGAGTAGCGTCAAACGACGACCAGCTCTCCGAGTTCCTCTTCGGCTCGGTGAGACCCTGGTGGGACCGCCGACCATGGCTTCGACGAATCTTCCTCATCCCTCTCAGATCAATAGACAAGTCCTACGGCAGATGGAGCAAGGCGAGGGTATCCCCGAGACGATTCCGAAAGATTCAGGAGCGTCTCGACCGAGAATACCCTCCAGACAAATTCCTCCCTTCAAATCTCATCGGTAGAGACCGAGAGTTCAACCTCCTACTAGACTCCTTCAGACTCCACGTACTGCGGCATCCCTCCCTGACCAAGTATTTCGGCAGGGAAGAACTGCCCAAAGCGGTCTGTCTCGCGGGAGACAGCGGAACTGGAAAGACATTCCTAACTATGGTTTCGCTGCGAGAGATGCTCTTGGAAGGCTATCGGAGCGGGGTCCTCGTCACACCGGTGATCCTCAAGGGGTCTGATGTATACTCTGAATTCTATGGGAAGAGTACTCGACAGCTAGGCCGCTTTTTGGACTACGCAAGCTCTGTTCCCTCGGTTGTCTACATTGATGAGTTCCAGAGTTTCGGCCGAAAGGTTCGGGGAGAGACAGGAGCTGAGATAGAGGATACGAGAATACAAGACGAATTGAATCGCTGGCTTGACAAGATTGTCAGCGGAAAGTCTCGAACCATGGTAATCGTAGCTACGAACGCCTACGAGAAAATCCGGGAAGACATTCGTCGAAGACTGTCAAAGGTCAGCCTGAATGACGGCGTGACCCGCGAGATGCTTCTGGCGGTCGTAAACGATTCGCTGAAGAGAGAAGGATGGGTCAATCTCAAGGCCGACGATCTTCTCGATCTAATGGAGAGAGAAGTAACCATCAGGCGCCGCGCTTCCCTCACTCCTAGTGATGTCCAAGAAATTTTCCGAGAAGTCCGAAAATCAAAGGAGGCACCGTTGCGCGAGAGGATCAGAGAATCGAGAACCGACCTCCGAACCATCGAACGGCCCAAGATCTCGGCGGGAATCGAGGATTTTGCGGCAGCCGCTCGGAACGTGAAACTCTACTCTGAACAGGAGAAATCGCAGGAAGTTGTTGACGCGGTCTACGTAATGAAGCCGAAGGTCAGCCGCGAAGACCTTGGTGGCCTCCACGATGTGAAGAACAAGGTGCTCAATCATATCGCCCTCGCCTTCAACCTGTCAATGAGAGAACTAGGCCACCAGTCAAATCCACGATTCTTCCTCCTCGGGCCACCCGGAACAGGAAAGACGCTACTGGCTATGGTGGCAGCTGCCGAGAACAATGTGGGCTTCATCAAAGTGCGAGGAGGCGAACTGATGAGCGGTGCAAACTACATGGGGGACCCGGAGAAAAGGATCAAAGACCTCTTCGGAATGGTACGCCAGAAGAGCCCGTGTATCCTGCTCCTCGATGAGGCCGACGCAATCTTCTGGGGGGGCGATCCATCTAGCAACAAGATACTGGCGCAGGTAAAGGCTGAACTGAGTGAACTTCGGACGGAAGACAGAGTAGTGGTCATTGCGACCTCGAACAAGGAGCAGCTCATTGACCAGGCCACCCGAGACAGGTTCGAGCCGAACATCTTCTACATCCACCCACCCCTCAACGACACTGAATGGAATGAGGTTGTTGCGATTCATCTCAGGAAGATGCAGCCGTACCTCCATCCCGAGGTCGATGCTGCCAAGATAACGAAGATGTTCCGCAGACAGCGAGTACTTAGCCCGCGCGGGGTCGCAGAAACTGTCTCCGAAGCCCACCGGCTCTGGGCGTCCGAGATTGCAGCCGCCAGAGGCATCACCGATGCGGGAGCCTCAGAGTCAGCCGTCCACAACATCACGACGAAGTATGAGGAAGATCTTGATAGACTGAAGGAAGTTCTTGCTCTCTATCAACAGGAGGGAACAGTTCTGAAACGGGAACAGGTGAACCAGGATAATTACAAGCTACGCATGTTCCATTTCCAAAAGGCAATATCCAGCCTTGAATCTCTCGAAGACAAAGAGCACCGGGAGATTGCGGAGGCCCTCATACTCTCCCAGGCGCTACCTGGCGTAACGTACGGTCTCTACACGAGCGAGAGAGGTTCGGGAGGCATACTCACCATCCAGTGCAATGTGCGACCCGCCAATACAGGCGAGAGGCATGTATCTGTAACCGGGCAGGCCAGCTCAATGATGATGGGTCAGACGTTCGTCCCAGATCACTCCGTGATAGAGAGCGCCGAGAACGCTGTTGAAGCTGTAAAGTCGTGGCTCTGGTCGCGGACCCGAGTCGACCTTTCCAAATACCACGTGCACTTCCAGATCAGAAGCATCCTCGAAGGAGCTCCGGGAGCAGGAGTATCAGGTCCCAGCGCTGGCTATGCCATGCTTAACGCGTTGATATCCGAACTCGCCAACACTCCAATAATCCAGTCAAAGGTCATGACTGGAACAATAGGCGTGAAAATGGACGTAGGACCTGTAGGCGGCCTCGGGGGTCGGGGTCGAGAAGCAGGGAAGCTGGTGGGAATATTGAAAGCTGAGAAAGTCAAGATCACAGACCTTCTCGTCCCCGATTCTAACTATCGCAGCGCGAAAGATGAGATGAAGATGGTTCAAGATGAAGGAATCATCATCCACCCAATTACCAATGCACAGGATGGCTGGCCGATACTGTTCAACCTAACAAGCGAAGAGCTCGCGAAGAAGATACGAGCCGCGCTCTTTGACCGGGAATCCCTCGTCGACTTGGAATCCAACTCCTCCCGCTTCGTTGGAAATCAGAGCTAGTCGAGTCGGTCTCAAATCCGCCTCGCTACTTCTCACGTACTATCTTCAGAAAGTTCTTGAAGACATCAACTCCCTTCTGAGTATGATAAACCTCAGGGTGGAATTGGACCCCAAACACGTCCATCTTCTCATGCCTCATCGCTTGGACAGCGCAATTGTCCGAACTAGCCAGAACCTTGAACTCGGGTGGTACCGTGACTATTTCGTCGTTGTGCGACTCCCAGGCTGTAAAAGAGGGCTTCAATCCGCTCAAGATTGTGTCTTCATCTGAGACTGAAACCTCGACCGGGCCGAATTCGGGTTTCTTAGCTAGATTAGTTGTGCCTCCGAACGTTGTTGCCATGAGCTGGTGAGTCACACAGATACAGAGCATCGGAAGCTTGATCTTAGTCATTAGATTTGAAGCGTCTCTGAGCTCATCGGTAAGCGCATCTATGGACCGCACGCTCTGAGGTCCACCGCCCATAACCAGCGCGTCCGCCCCCATGGTCTCGAATTTTTCGAGAGGAGTCGAAGCAGGCATCAAGCGGGAATCCACTCCCAACTCTCGCAATCTCCTAGCGATCAGATGATTGTACTGGCCCCTGACATAGACAACCGGGATGGTCGTCAAGGCTACTCGAACTCTATAGTCGCAGGCGGCTTAGGCGTGATATCATAGTATACCCGCGACGAATCGCCAGTCTTGAGAATAGATTCTGCAATATCTTTCAGGATCTTCCAGGGAACTTGAGCTACTGCTGCTGTCATGAAGTCACGGGTCGATATTGCTCTGATGATCACAGATAGTGGCGATCCCGCTCTCTTCTCCTTTACGAGAACTGCTACACGTGTAACGTCCGTAAATTTCTCGACGACGCTGGACTGGGCCAAACGTAGCTTCTCTGGAAGCCATCCGTAGGTTTCTCTGCTTTCATCTTGGATCTTTATTCCTACTAATCTGCCGTAGCTTCGTGTATCGCCCTTCACCCCAGTGACTCTATTGTCGAACACGTCAACGCGAGTCTCGGATGAGGGAAGGCCCAACGCTTCTGCAGTTGTCTCCTCCAGACTATCGTATACTGGGTCCTTCAGGAACCTGTTTTCAATCACGCCGCTGAAGTACTGATCATAATGGAATGGGCCAAGTTTCTCTTCGATGATCTTTGTCGACGATCTGAGAAGATCCAGTTTTTTCCTAGAAACGGATCCAATGCACCTTACAAGGAGCCCGGGTCCCGGAAACGGCTGCCGCTCTGAGAGGTCTTTCGGGACATCCAAATGCCGTCCGAGTACTCGAACCTGGTCTTTGTACAGTTCCGAGATCGGCTCAACCACTTTGAAGCCGAAGGTAGATAGAGAGTCAATTCCGACTTGTTCCAGGATATTATGCTGAGTCTTGATTCCACCTTGAGTCTCAATCCAGTCGGGCGCAATAGTCCCCTGAACGATAAAGTCGCAACCGTCCTTTCTCGCTATGTCGCCTAGGACCTGATAGAATGTCTCTCGAAACTTCTTCCTCTTTTCCTCAGCGTTTGTTTCGCCCTTTGTAGCATCTAAGAAGCGGCCGCCGGCCTTCACCAGCTTGACTTTCAACCCCAACGAAGGGTCCCCGAGCCTAGCTTTGACGCTCTCAGCCTCTCCTACCCTCAAGAATCCAGTGTCTATGAAAACGGGAAATAGTCTGTCCCCAAGCGCCCTTCTTGCAACGAGTGCTGCGACGGTGCTGTCAACCCCCCCGGACACTGCAGCAATAGCCTTGCCGTCTCCGATTGTTTGTTGCAGTCGAGCCGTTTCGCTAGTCAGATAGCTTGAGGGGCGGAATCCTTCAAGCGTCACCGACAACCATTCGCCACTTTACACCTCAACGCTTCTTGGGCAATTTATTGTTTATCAAGTGCGAGCCTCTCCTACTGGTTGGAAATCTTGGCGCTCGCGGCCCCTCAGATCATTGGAAGAGGCACATGGTTGGACAAGGTGGCCTCTGAGATTGTTGAGAGAGAGGAGAAGCTCGGTCGCCATGCAGATCTCCTGAAGGTCGAAAGCGGACTAGGAGCGTCAGGCGTTCCCCACATTGGCAACTATAGCGACGCGGCCCGGGCCTACGGAATCAAACTCGCGCTCGAAAGTATGGGAAGGAAGGCTGAGCTGATCGCATTTTCAGACGACATGGACGGACTCAGAAAAGTTCCCGCAGGTCTTCCAAAGTCTCTATCGAAATACATCGGATTCCCAGTCTCAAGCATCCCTGACCCTTTTGGCTGTCACGAGAGCTATGGGAGCCACATGAGTAGCCTGCTGTTGGACGCTCTAGACAAGACGGGAGTGAAGTACAGAAGTGTCTCGGGAACTCGCGCTTACAAAGAGGGACTGTTCAACTACCAAATCGACAAGATTCTGACCAACGCTACCCGGGTTGGAGAGATAATCAAAGAAACGATGGGACAGGAAAAGTACACAGAGGTCCTCCCCTACTTCCCAGTCTGCGAGAGTTGCGGCAGGATATACACAACCAAGGCGTTGGAATACGTTCGCGATAGACACGTCGTCAAATATTCTTGCGAAGGGATGGAGCTCCGCAGCGAGATGCTAAAGGGATGCGGACACAAAGGGGAAGTTGATGTGTTTTCTGGCAAGGGCAAGCTGAGCTGGAAGGTCGAGTTCGCTGCCCGCTGGTCTGCATTGAAAGTGAACTATGAGGCGTACGGTAAGGAGCTCATCGACTCAGTCAAGGCCAACGACAGGGTTATGGAAGAGGTGCTAGGCGAACCTCCGCCCTTTCATACTCGATACGAGCATTTTCTCGACAAGACTGGAGCCAAGGTGTCGAAGTCAGTCGGCAACGTGCTGGCACCGCAACTCTGGCTTCGATATGCGCCACCCCAAACGTTGCTACTCTTGATGTACAAGAGGAGCGTCGGATCGAGAGCGGTATGGGTCAAGGACATTCCAACCTACATTGCAGAGCTCGACGAGTTGGAGGATGTCTACTTTGGCCGCAAGGAAGTGAACGACCCGAAAGAACTCGCGCGGCTCAGAGGTTTGTATGAGTACCTCTGGCACCTCGCACCACCTAAAACCCCAACCGCGCATGTCCCCCACAATCTACTAGTGTACCTGGTCAAAGTGGCCCCAAAGGGCAAAGAGAAAGAATTCGTCCTCCAGAGGCTGGCAGGCTACGGCTACCATGTAGATACGAACGATCAGCGCTTTCAGGAACGCCTAGAGAAGGCGATGAACTGGGCCAAGGAGATTGAAGCCATTACCGCTGGCGCCGTGCGGGTCGAAGGCAACGAACGAGACGCTGTTCTTGAACTCGCAGGAATCATAAACGCCAGCGACGATGAGAACTATCTGCAGAACTCAGTGTTCACTATAGCCAAGAAATACAATCTAGAACCGGGGCCATTCTTCAAGACACTCTACCGGGTACTCATCGGGTCCGATCACGGTCCGAGGCTAGGACCTTACATACTAGCGATGGGCAGAGAGAACGTGGCCTCGGCTCTCGCCGGAGCGGCGAGAACGGCGATCAAATAAGATGGAAGCGCTAGTAACTCAAGAACTGCGAATTCGAAAATTCGAGTCTCAAGATCTTACTGCGATCTCCGAAATAGAACAACTCTCCTTCAAAGATCCCTTCCCTTCATACTTCCTATCTCAACTGGCCGAAGCCAACCCCGACACTTTCCTAGTCGCAGTCAGGACTGACAGAATCGTTGGGTACGCAGTGATTGACAGATGGCCAGACCAAGAACATCTGGTGTCGATTGCAGTTATCCCCGAATCGAGAAAGACAGGTGTGGGACAGGCCCTTCTAGATCATCTGATCAGAAAGATGCAGACTGGAAGTCTGAAGCTTGAAGTCCGGAGAAGCAACAAGTCTGCGCTAGAGCTATATCGTAAGAATGGCTTCGTCCAGACCGGTGTAGGATACAGCTACTACACTGATGGTGAAGACGCTATTCAGATGGAGAAGGCAATTCAGATGAAACCCGAGATCCTCACGACAGCCTAGACGAGGCAGATGGCGGGCCGGGTGGGATTCGAACCCACGATTTGCGGCTCCGCAGGCCGCCGTCTTGGTCCTGGCTCGACTACCGGCCCTTGAAGAGGCGTTCTCGCTTACCCTTATAATGGGTACAACTTGGCCCCGAAACCGTATTTCCGAGTCATAATCAGCATCAATTTCATATGCCAAACCGAAAGGCGCCATGGAGCAGACATGTTCACTTGTATGAAATGTCAGAAGCGAGAGTTTCAGATGACACAACTATCCGAAATGAGGTTGTTAGCAGAGTGTGCAGGATGCGGAGCGTCTTTTGTCGTTGACTCGATAAGCGAGAAAAAGTCTCGGATTGAGGCCGCGGACCCAAACGAGCACCTTACCTGGAACTGGAAGAACGAGCAGTGGGTTCCAACGAAACGTAACTAGACCTCTCTGAGTAGTAAGGACGCGAATATTTTGACGACCAGCTTGATGCTATGCGGAATGGCCTGGAGTAGTAGCCTCGAGAGTCAACCCTTCGGGTCCTATGTATTCTGCGTCGGGACGGAATAGTCGGTTATCTTGCAACTGCTCCACTATGTGAGCCGTCCATCCTACCGTCCTTGCACAGGCGAACGTGCTGGTGAAGAGCTCAGGTGGAATTCCGACTGCATGCAGGACGACTGACGAATAGAATTCGACGTTCACATCAATTGGCCGTTCCGGATGCTCTTCGCGTAGTAGCTTTCGAGCAGTGTCTTCAACAGTAGTAGCTAGCTTGAACAGAGCGGGATCAACGATCTGTCTAGCGAGTTCCTTCAAAACTCTTGACCGAGGATCCTCCGTCCGGTAGACCCTATGGCCAAAGCCCATGATCCTATCATGCTTCTGAAGCCGATCTCGCAGCCAACGTTCAGCGTTCTCTGGGGTCCTAATCGATTGCAGCATTTCCCACACATAGATTGGGGCACCTCCATGTAAGGGACCTTTCAATGCGGATATCGCGGCTACAACCGCAGAGTGGACATCGGTTAGCGTCGACGCTGCGATTCGAGCCACAAAGGTTGAGGCGTTAAGACTGTGATCTGCAAGAAGAGTGAAGTAGGAATCCAGTGCACGTATGTGCTCGGGTCTCGCGGCTTTGTTGTTGAGCATGTAGAGATAGTTTGCTGCATGCCCTAGCCCAGCTTGAGGAGCGACGGGCTCCTGGCCTTTTCTCAAGCGGTGATACGCAGCGACGATTGTAGGCATCTGGGCTGTTAGATTCATGCTTGAGTCAATAATTGAGGATTCAATCCGGCCCCGTAGGCCTCCTAGGATGGAAACGGAAGTCTGTAATGCCGATAAAGGCTCGGCTACCTTCGATTCCCCTTTCAGAAACCCAATGACTTGATTTGGCAGAGCACGTTCGTGGAAGAACCTGATCTCCAGGGTAGAAAGTTCCTGCTGATTTGGCAGATGTCCGAACCACAGCAAATGTGCCACCGATTCGTACGAGACGCGTCCGGCAAGTTGTGTGACATCGTATCCCCTATAGATTAGACGTCCGGCTTGACCATCGATCTTGGTGAGCAAAGTTGTAGCTACGATGACGCCTTCGAGACCCTTCGGCGCGCGAATCATGACGCTTTCAGAACGCCATGGATGTCAACCATAATTAAGGAATACCAAGGAAAAACCTTGCGCGCGGGAAAGGCTTTTTCAACGCCTCCCAGCCGAGTCGACCATTGGGACCAACGATGACAGCTAAGACTCACAAGATCGCAGTGTTGCCGGGAGATGGAATCGGCCCTGAAGTTGTCGAAGCGACGCTGACAGTCTTGAACGCGGTCCAGAAGGTCACTGATGTCAAACTTGACATGTTGAAGGGGGAGGCCGGATTCGATGTCATCTCGAAGTATGGGACCAATCTTCCGCCGAAGACCGTGGAGATGATCAAGAAGACTGACGCTTGCCTCAAGGGACCTATGACAACGCCCGAAGAGCCAGGATCGCCACGGAGCGTCGCCGTCACTCTCCGTTCCATGTTCGATCTTTATGCCAACATGCGACCCGCTCGTACTCTTCCAAACGTTCCGTCACTGAAGCCCAATATTGACATGGTTGTCGTCCGGGAGAACACGGAGGATCTCTACGTAGGAAAGGAGTTCGAGGTCGCTCCTGGGATAGGGATTGCGATCAAGATCAACACGACCAGAGCTTCTGAACGAATAGCGAAATTTGCATTCGATCTTGCTATGAAGCGACGAAAGAAGCTCGCTTTCGTCCACAAGGCGAACATTCTGAAGCTAACCGACGGGATATTCAAGCAAGCCGTGTTGAACATAGCTAACCAATACCCAGGAGTGGAAGTCGAAGACATTCACGTCGACGCTGCAACGATGCAATTTATTCGACGTCCGGAGAGCTTTGACGTCGTTGTTGCAACGAATCTCTACGGTGACATCCTGACTGACGAGGCGGCAGCCCTAGTCGGTGGACTAGGGGTAGCGGCGGGGGGAAACATAGGAGACCACTACGGTATGTTCGAGCCCGCTGGCGGTTCTGCACCAAAGTACACTGGACAAAACAAGGTAAACCCGGTCGCCATGATTGAAGCCTCACGAATGATGCTTGATTTCCTTGGCGAACGCGAAGCTGCCGCAAAAGTCGAGAAGGCAACAATGAAAGTCTTGGAGGTGGGCAAAGTGCTAACTTTTGATCTAGGAGGCACGGCTAAGACCAGCGATATGGGCAGCGCAATCGCCCAGAAAATCCTCGATCCTAGGTAGACCCTACATTCGCTCGGCTAACTTCAAGCCTAGCAATCGTGTGACGCTTTTCAGCACAGTTCCAGTTGCGTTTACCAAGCTCGCCCTTTGCCGCTTCAACTCTTCATCCTGCAAGTGAGAAATGTCGGATTTCTCGTAAAACTCGTGGAACCGTTGAGCCAGATCGTTCGCGTAGAGGCAGAGAAGAGTTGGATTGAGCTCTTCAGCAGATCTTGCAAAGGTCTCAGGAAACCGTGCCAAGGCGAGTATGAGATTCTGCTCGGCAGGTTCGTTGAGTCTGCTGAAGGCGCTAGCCGTCTTGAGTGAGCCCAGTTTCTTGAGAATCCCAAGTCCCCGAGTGTAGGCGTAATTGATGAAAGGTGCACTGTTTGCTTCCAAGTTCAGCGCCCTATCCCATGTGAAGTTGGTCGACTTTACAGCTTCAACCGAGAGCATGGCGTATCGGACCGCTGAGATAGAAAGGCTTTCGGCGACGTGTTGCTTAACCTCCTGAGGTAGTTCAGAGGACCTCTTGTCCACTTCTTCCCTTGCGCGAAGCAGAGCCTCATCCAGTAGTTGGTCAAACGTAACGTACCGCCCTCTCCGGGCCGACATTCTCTGTCCCTCAAGAGTAAGCAGCCCGATTGGGAAGTGGAGGAAATTCATGGCTTGTTTTCTGTATCCAAGGACCCACATTGCAACTTTGACTTGAAGCTGTGCGAGAGACTGTTCGACTCCGATCACGTTGATGACTCGATCAGCTTT
>Ga0209588_1000179_pt1 | contig 17864 bp, 16 predicted proteins | sample Rivendell_Oct201_10_FD_188351 | JGI IMG/M metagenome (GOLD analysis project Ga0209588, IMG submission 188351) | Vadose zone soil microbial communities from the Eel River Critical Zone Observatory, Northern California, USA -... | ecosystem: Host-associated > Plants > Roots > Rhizosphere > Soil ...
TGTAATGGTACTACGTACACGAGTGGGGTTACGAGCGATGGTAGAGACTCTGAGATTTCAATGACCCGATCTGAGAGGTTTCGGACTTCCTCGTCTCCTTCCTCAATTATTGAGATGATTCGGGCCCCGCGAGCTTTCATCTCCATTATGTTTCCGACGATACGCTTGTGGGTATCGTCATTGGGTGCTACGAAGATCACTGGAAATCCTTCTTCGATCAGGGCTATGAATCCATGTTTGCTCTCGCCTGCTGGATAAGCGATCGCCGGAATGTAGCTAAGTTCCAGCAGTTTGAGGCGGCCTTCGAGCGCGGTTGGGACGTTGATACCTCGTCCCAAGAAGCAGACACTCGACGCACTGTCGCATTCTTCTGCGATCTTCTTGACTTCTTCGATCCTCGTGTTCAGTATGCTCTGAATGAGTGCAGGGGTTCTGTGGAGGGCTTGTTCTAGTTCGCTGATCTCTTTCGCAGATACTTCGCCTTTCTTCCGACCGATCGTTGCCGCGACTCGAAGAAGCACCGCGATCTGACTGGTAAACGCCTTTGTTGAGGCGACACCGACCTCTGGCCCCGCGTTCTGGTCGATGTACACTGTGGATAGCCGCATCAAGGTAGAGCCCAAGACGTTCAGCACGCTCAGCACGGTCGCGCCTTTCGCTTTCGCGTCTCGAACGGCGTTGAGGGTGTCCATCGTCTCCCCAGATTGGCTTATGGCGAGAATGACCGTCTTCGAGGTAACCAGGTCTAGGGCTTCTTCGGAGAATTCGCTTGCGATCACTGCTCGGGCGTTGATCCCGGCTATTTTGGCGAGCGCAATGCTGCCTACTAGTCCAGCGTGATAGGATGTGCCGCAAGCGACGATGAAGACCTTGTCGGCCTCGAGGATCTTCCGTGAGAATTGGTCGTAGTATGCCTGCTCTGTTCGGAGAGCATCACGTAGGGCTTGGGCTTGTTCGTGTATTTCTTTTAGCATGAAGTGTCGGAACCCTTGCTTCTTTGCAGACTCCGGGTCCCACGTAATTGTGATCGGTTCACGTTTTACTGGGCCGGCATTTTTCAGTTTGAGAATTTTCACTCCTTTAGGATCAAGGACAGCCATTTCGCCTTCGTCAAGAAGCACAGCTTTCCGGGTGAGCGGTAGGAAGGCTGCAAAATCTGATGCGCAGTAATATTCGCCGTCTCCGATACCCAGTACGAGAGGGCTCTCCTGGCGGGCGCAGAGTATTGTCTTCGGCTGTTCGGTACTGGTAAGGACGATAGCATAGGCTCCTTCGAGACGGTTTACAGTCTTCCGGAACGCGTCTTCTAAGCTAATTCCGTGGGAGAGGTAGTCCTCTACTAGGTGGGGGACGACTTCGGTGTCGGTTCTTGATTGGAATTTGTGGCCCTTCGCTTCCAGCTCCTTCTTGATTTCTAGATAATTTTCGATGATTCCATTGTGAACTACGGCGATTCGCGATTTGCAGTCCACGAGAGGGTGAGAGTTTTCGTAGACGGGTCTTCCATGCGTTGCCCATCGGGTGTGTCCGACGCCAACTGCTCCCGGAAGGTCGTCAAGGTTGTATTTTGCGTGGACCTCCTCCAGTCGTCCGCTGTCCTTCTTCACAGTCAGCCGGTCGTTGTCGATGGTTACTTCGCCGACTGAGTCGTAGCCCCTGTATTCGAGGCGCTTGAGCGCAGAATGTATGATTGGGGCAGCGTGAGAACCCTCGTGAAGGACGCAGCCGAATATTCCACACAAACGCCTAACACTCGTACAGGAGACTATTCTATGATCGGATAAGGCAGGGCATTAAGAATTGCCTCTCTTGCCATGGTACCAGAAAGCAACGACTCCGAGACCTCGACAGCAAGACAGGAGGCTCTGACGGGCAGACCTGGTTCGAGCTGTCTCTCTCACGTTAGACTCTGACTCTTACAGCGGACTTCGCTTCAAGAACCCGCCTTGCTTGTAGACCCTTTACTCTTTCAACAACTATTGTTCCGAAGAACGCGCCCGCCGCACCAACCAGAGTATCACCTATCAGCGCTATCACCCATATCACAGCGGGTGATGCTGTTCCCACTGCCTGGAGGACAAGTAGTCCTGTAGGAGCCATTGCCAAGTTTCCCAACGTGCCAGCGATGACCAAATGTCTTCTCGATGGGTCCAGAAGGCTACCGCCGAAATGCTGCAGGTAAAGGTCGAAAACCAGACCGTTTACAATTACCGAGGCGGTGATATGGGGTGAGAAGTTGCTTCCGGCACTCGGGGTGCCCAGGAATATCAGACCAATAATTGTGGCAAGAATGGTCCCACCCCACTTCTTACCCGTGAGGGAAACGAGGATAGCGAAGAAAGCCGGCAGTAGGAAAAAGAGATCGAGCGATCTGGTCACAAATCGGAATTCAATGCTTGAGATATACCCATAGGCGGTGAAGAGAGCGGTCAGCACCGCCACTAACGCTACATACCGGCTTGTGGACGTCCCCTTGACTCCCGGAAGGCTGGCCCCACTGCCCATCCATTCCTGGCTCATGAGCCTACGCTCGACTCGCGGGTATTTGGGATTTGATGCTTCATAGAGCGAGATGCCTAGACAATTCAGTGAGGGTTTCAGTAGGTATGCGGACGAGAGGAATCAGATTATCTCTTCTTGAGGGCCGCAGACTCGAGTTTTCCGTGAACTCTCACAGTCCCAACCTTCAACGTGGGAGTTGCGAGTTCCAGAGTAACATCGAAGTTTAGAGCGTAGCCCTTCTCAGACATCTTTCCCAAGATTTCCGCCAATGAAGACTGGGTCAATTCTTCTGATCGTTGAGGCATAGAATCTCGTTCAGAGAGAAGGGTGCCAGCCTATAAAGCTCTAAGCGGGGGCGGACCCTCAAGCATGGACTTCGAAAACGATACTGACATATTCGAGATGTATGATAACAAGCTCATCTGTTGCCGACTTGGCTGAAAGAGTTACGGGCTGAGAAGGCAACTTAGAGGGAGAGAAAACGTGTCGGCGAAGAAGAAAGCCGTGGTCCTTGGAGCTACCGGTATGATGGGTCAGAAGTTCGTACAGCTATTGGCAAACCATCCTTGGTTAGAAGTGTCCGCCGTTGCGGCTAGTGATAGGAGCGTAGGAAAGTCCTATGCCGCTTCAACCGGAGGGCAAATGATGAGACATCTCCCGGACGGCTTGGGGGAGTTGCAAGTGGTCGAAGCGACTCCTCGCGCGATTGCCGACCCGGATATAGTCTTCTCTGCACTTCCAACAGAGGTAGCTGGACCGATTGAGGAAGACTTCGCGAAGGCCGGGTTTCCAGTCTTCTCAAACGCAGCATCCCACAGAATGGACCATGATGTCCCACTACTCAATCCGGAAGTGAATGCTGAACACGCCTTACTTGTAGAAGATCAGAAGCGTCGGACGAAATGGGACGGATTCATAGTTGCAAATCCGAATTGTACAACGGCCATTCTCAGCCTTTCGTTGAAGCCTCTCTACGACCGTTTCGGGCTCGAAAAAGTCATCGTCTCAACCATGCAGGCAATCTCCGGAGCGGGCTATCCGGGAGTAGCGTCGCTCGACATCCTTGAGAACGTCATCCCGTTCATCAGAAACGAAGAGGAGAAGGTAGAACGCGAGACCAACAAGATTCTTGGCACCGCGGCCAAACCAGCAACCATAACGGTATCGGCCAGCTGCCAAAGAGTTCCAACTATCCACGGGCACATTGAAGCCGTCTTCGCCAAAACAAGAGCCCCTGCTTCTCCAGAAGAAGCCGCAGAATCGATGTCGGAGTTCCAATCGACGCCGCAGAAGATGAAACTGCCCAGCGCACCACCCCACCCCATAATCGTTCGAAAAGAGGAGGACCGACCTCAGACAAGGCTCGACGTGGATGAAGGCAACGGCATGACAGTAAGCGTTGGCAGATTGCGAAGAGACTCAGCCCTTAACGGAATCAAGTACATCGCCTTGGGACACAACCTCGTCCGGGGGGGAGCGGGATGCTCGATTCTAAACGCGGAACTGTTGATTGCTCAGAAGTACATCCAGTGAAAGTAGGACCCGCGCCTACTATTCTATAGGAGTCTGAAATCCTCCTTGACAGTGGTCAATACTATGTGGGTATTCGTTCTTTCCACGAAAGGCATCGCCAACAACGCCTTCGTGAATCTGCTGAGCTCTTCACGACTCTTGAACTTAGCGATCACCATCGCATCAGTGAGACCCGTCACATCGTAAACAGCCAATACCTGCGGGAATTTAGCGACCTCTTTCTCAAGCTCCAAGAGCTTCCCTTTCGCCACCGACACCTCGGTGAGGGCTGTCAGTTGAAACCCTATCTTCTCGTGATCGAAGATTGCGGAGTATCCCCGAATGATGCCTGATTTTTCCAACTTACTGGTACGGGACTGAATAGTGGTCGTCGACACTCCCAACTTGTGGGCTAATTCTCTGTAGGACAGGCGAGCATCCATTAGATACGCTTGGAGGATCTTCCGATCAAGCTCGTCCATCTCGACGATCGACGATTTTTCAGGACCTTCGCGGACCAATGGATGTCACCCTTTGAATTGTTCCAATTGGGTCCGCAAGAGTTCGGTAACTAGCTTCGGGTCAGCTCGACCTCGGACCTCGCCCATTACCAAGTTCATCATTTTTCCCATCGCCTTCGTCCCATTTTCGTTGACAAGTGAGCGATTCGACTCGAGAGCCTTGGAAATGATTCCACCCAGCTCATCGTTCGTTAGCATTCCGAGCTTCAGTGCTGCGAGAGCATCTTCGGCGCTGGCGTCGTGATGCGAAGATAGCCACTTGAGAATTTCCAGAACCGATTCCTTGGCAGTCCTACCAGCTGCCACTAATTCGAAGACTTCCTTCAGATGTGAGTCTTTCACATTCTCTACTTGGATCTGCTCTCGCGCGAGACTACGAAGTGACTCTGTGAGCACCGTTGCGACGAAACTTGGTGAGACCCCCTTCGCGCTCGTAACAATCTCTTCGAAGATGCCCAGATAGTCTGAGTTTACTAGCTGGCTGGCAAGTTTTGGACCAATCTCGTATTTCGAGCCGAGCTCCTTCGCCAGTTCCTCAGGCATCCGGGGCAAGTTGTCGGCGATGCGCTTGATTCTTTCTGGGCTGATCTGGACTGGTGGGACATCGGTCTCAGGATACATTCTCGCGGCTCCGGGCCTAGGCCTCATGTACTGTGTAGTACCATCGGGGTTAGCTGTGCGGGTCTCCTCTGGCACACCCGCTAATGCCTCCCTCGCCCTTTCTACGACTGCCTTCAACCCATCGAGGGCATTCTCTTTGGAGTCAGCGATGAGGACGAACGCGCCTGCGAGGCCACATTCGAGTCTCTTGTAAACTGCATCGACTTCTCTCTCAGTTATCCCGTAGCCAGGAAGTTCGTCAGAATGGAAGATTCCTCCTACCCGTCCCCAAAAGACTGCCCTCTTCGTCAATTCAGTTCCCAGCCTGACCCCTGGAATTAGCTCTCGTTTGAGAAGACCATTGAAGCCTGAGAGACGGGTGCCGAGAACTATGCCGCCGTTTTTCACAGCAGACTGAATAACTTTCGACTGGGACGATGAGAGTTGCTCCGTGAGATCAACAAAATTGTCGGTGAAGTCGGCAGGTTTGAGATTCCGAGTTCGGAGCTCGTCTCGAATCTGTAACAGAATTGTTTGGCGCTGCACTTCGAGCTCTATGACCTTAGCAACGAGCTCGAGTTCCTGAACACCCTTGATTTCTATCAGTGCGCCATTCTTGATGGAGATGTTGAGATCTTGCCTTATGCTGCCTAGACCTCGCTTGACGCTCTTAGTCGCGCGGAGCAACTTCCCGATCGCGAAGGCTACTCTGCTAGCCTCTTCTGGATGGTTGATGTCGGCCCCAGTCGAGATTTCAATTAGAGGGACTCCCAGACGATCGAGTCGGAACGTCACTGAATTCTTGCTTTCCCCCGTCTTCCGTCCTGAATCCTCTTCGAGCGTTATCTGCTGAATTGGAATTTCCTTTCCATCAACTTGAAGCCTGCCGTCGAGTGAGATTATCGCGGTCCGTTGGAATCCTGTAGTGTTAGACCCGTCAATGACGACTTTTCGCATTACGTGAATCTCGTCCATGGGACGGGCATTGAACAGTGCAGTAATTGTTAGGGCGATATCTATCGCCTCCTCGTTGAGGCGGTGCGGAGGCTCTTCGTCCAACTCGACTAGATCCGTAGTTTCTGGGTCCGCCTCGTATTTGATCGTGCGGCCCTTATGGAACTCGAAGAGTACTGCGGGGTCTATCTGGCCAAGCTCGCTCTGGGTAGGTCTAAGCCTACGCTCAACTATCAGACTCGGCGGCTCGGAGGAAAGAATAGTTGGACAATCACAAAACAACTTACGGTGGGTGTCCAGCTGCCGATGAACCTCAAGGCCGACTCTCAGTCCAAGAATGGTATAGTCGAATGGCGATTATGCGGCCTCCATTATCGGGGTCCTCTCAGTAATCTCCCCCGCCACTGTCTGTAGCATGAGTTCGCGAATCTTTTCTGGGGATCGAGTCTGACCTAACACCCACATGAGTTTGACGAGGGCGGTCTCTGAGATCATGTCCTCCAACGGAGTGACGCCGATGTTGAGAAGATCTCGTCCGGTGACGTACACGTTCATGTCCACTCGGCCCCAGATGGTCTGGGAGGTCATGAAGACGGGGACGTCTTCTTTCAACGCCTTCTTGATTGCGTCATAGCAGTATTTCGAGACGTGTCCGAGGCCTGTTCCTTCGAGAACTAGTCCGCGTGCGCCATTAGAAACCGCGGAGGTGATCATTTCAGGATTGAAGCCAGGATGGAACTTCAACAGGTAAGCGTGCTGATTGAAGTGCGGCTTTACGACAAGGTGGGAACCCATTTCCCGTCTTGGAGCATCATCGAATAGTTCGATCTGGCCTGTCTGAAGGTCGTATCTGGCCAAGTGATTTGAGCCGATGGACTTGAAAGCGTCTCGCCTGCTTGTGTGACATTTTCGGACCCTTGTACCCTTGTGGGCAATGATGTATCGGTCCGACATGTCCTGGTGCATCGCCACTCCCACCGCTGCTAGGTCAGCTCGTGCTGCAAGCGCGACCGCGCCTGTCAGGTTCGAGGCTGCGTCGGAGCTTGGACGATCTGAGGATCTTTGAGCCCCCACGAGCATAACGGGAACCGGGAGACCTTGGAGAGCGAAGCTCAGCGCGGCTGACGTGTAATGCATCGTGTCGGTTCCCTGACTCACAACGACTCCGTCAACCTTGTCCGTTATCCTCTTAGCAACATCCTCTGCCAGTGTTGTCCATTGGGCGGGAGTAACGTTCTCACTTAGCTCACTGAACAGAATGTGAGCTTCAACCTCAGCAATCGATGAAAGTTCAGGAACAACGCTTGCAAGGTCCGCTGCCGTCAGTGCGGGTTGTACGGCTCCTGTTCGGTAGTCGACCCGACTTGCTATCGTCCCTCCTGTGCTGATGATTGCCACTCTGGGCAGTCCGGGACGCCTTGGTGGAGATGGGGGTTTTGTGAAGTGTGGTTTTGGGCCTTCGCCGACGACCTCTATCTTCTCTGTTCTGTCGTAGTGTATTCCTACGTTGTATCCGTTCTTGAGTTTGAGAACTATGTGGTTTGGATCCGTGTATTCTGATCTTGGGAATAGTGTTCCTTCGAAAACTGCGCCTAATTTTGTTGTGATTCTAATGATGCTGCCGATGTCAGCGTTGGCGTTCTTGAGTCGTCGTAGTATTTCTCCATGGTATCCTTCGAGTCCCGAAGCTGACATAGCCTTTCTTCTAAGTCAATGGTTTGGACATGTAGGGTCCGTCGTGCTGATAGTTGAAACGCGAATAGTAGTTCTTCGTCCCGAGGGCGCTTATCACTACCATCTTGGTCCTGTCATATTCCTCCGCTGCCACGCGTTCAGCCTCAGCTACAAGCCTAGATCCGTAACCTTTGTGCTGAAACGCAAATTCTGACCTTTCGCCTACGGGAACGGTCTGACCGAAGACATGAAGTTCACGAATGATCGCCGCATTTTCTTCCTTGATTTCGGGACGATGAGATCTATCGCCAGGGATCCTTAATCGAACATACCCAACCAGAACGCTTCGGGCTGGGTCTTCGAATGATAGAAAGATCTCGGTACCTCCCGAAGCCTCGTACGTTAGTCGTTGGATCCCGACATCATCTGTACTAGGGTTCGAGCCGTTTCTCATGAGATGCTGTCCGACTTCCCGACACCTTATGCAATGACACTTGATTCCTTGACGGCCCAGTTCTTCCTGAACCAATTGGCGAAGATTTCCATTCTTCACCCCATCCGCAATTCCGTCTACTGGAATCTCCCGCTGAATTCTCATTACCCGCACCCATGGAGGAATGAACCGCTTGATCTCCGCGATTAGACAGGCGGCTTGCGCTGTCGAGTAGGGCTTGTACTCCCCTGCTTGCCACTGCTCATGTAGCTTGGTTCCAGGTGTGACGAGACATGGATAGATCTTGAGCATGTCTGGCTTGAAGTCTGAGTTTTCGAAAATCGTTCGAAACGCCTCCAGGTCCCGTGTCTCGTCGCAGCCGGGAAGGCCTAGCATCATATGGTATCCTACTTTGAGGCCAGACTCTTTCAGAGTCTGCGTGGCTTCGACAACGTCTGCTACTGAATGATCCCGATGAATATTTTCGTATACGTCGTCGTAGAGGGTCTGAACTCCTATCTCGACTCTGGTGACTCCCATCGAGAGCATGTGATCTACATGGTCTCTTCGAGACCAGTCAGGTCGAGTCTCGACCGTAACTCCGACATTTTTCACTTTAGCGTTCTCAGCGATTTGCTTGGCTTCTTCAAGCGATGTCGACTCGTGGTCGTTGAGAGCGTCCAGGCAGCTTTTCACGAATCCCTCTTGGTACGAGCGAGGCATGAAAGGAAAAGTGCCTCCTATCAGAATCAGCTCCACCTTGTCGACAAGATGGCCCATGTGCCGTAGTTGCGATAGTCGACTACTGACTTGTTGGAATGGGTCGTATTTTGATTCGAGAGCTCTCATGACTGCGGGCTCTTTTCCAGTGTAGGCACGCGGGACGCCTACGTCGGGACCCCCAGGGCAATATGTGCACTTTCCGTGAGGACACCCGTAGGGCTTGGGCATCACTGCAACGGTGGTTACGCCGCTGATTCCCCGCACCTGTTTGTCAGTTAGGACGGGTCGGAGTCTCGGTCGCTGATCATCGGATAAGAGTTCGAGAATACTTGAGTTGGCTGGGACGAAGGGGGACTTGTATTTTCTGCAGACGTCTATCTTGACCCTGTTGACGTCATCTTTGGAGGGGTTTTCGAGAGCTAGGAGTCGCTCGAGAATCTCGGTTGAGACTTGTTCGACCACCTGGCTCATGTTTGGGGACGCCTTGGAATCGGTGTCTGTTAGACTGGGCTGGGCTCTAACTGTCTTTCTATCGGTTTCCCATATACCCGTCCCTTCCACGAGAACCCGTAGCCAAGCGATCCTCGGACTGTGGAGTCGATCCCGATGAGGATGTAGACTAGGATGGCAAGTGGGAACATCAGCGCGTATAGCGAACTGACTCCGATGGAATTGTCTAGCATGACGATGCCTAGCCATAGGAGTGTCGACATGAACAGTCCGGCGATCAGGTAGGCGTTCAGAGGGGCTGCAATCGCTAGGACTATCCCGTAGCCGAGGATGGCGAAGGGCAGTACGAGGAACGTGAACATTAGGAAGATTCGAGTGACAGCCCTCGCCAGCATGTGCCTCTCCGATACCGTGTAGAAGTTTTTCCTCCACCCCCGCCAGATCTCACCTAGGCTAGCGTACATCCTGACTCCCAAGGCATCCGAGGCGGTGACAAACCGCAAACGCATCCCTGCCTTCTTCAACAATCTGCCTAGGGAATAGTCCTCGATAATCTTGTCGCGAACGGCATAATGTCCCCCAATCTTGTCGTAAGCTTCTCGACGAAAGAGCATGTACTGACCGTTTCCAATCGCGTTTTGTCGATGATCATCATTAACTAACTTTCCACCTACTAGAATCATAATTAGAAGAAAGATTGGCGGCTGCAGGAGCCTCTCCCAAAAGCTCCTCAGGATAGTTCCAGGGGCAAGTGTAACGAGATCCGCATTCTCCGCCTGAAGATAGTTCACAGATCTTGCCAGGCTGTCTGTTGCGTGAACGGAATCACCATCGGTGAATAGGAGCAGCTCGCCCTGCGATTTCTTGTAGCCAAGATGGCATGCCCAGTTCTTTCCTACCCAGCCTACTGGCAGAGGCGCCTCGTCAACTATCGTGATCTCATGAGCGAACTTCTGAATAAGCTCCCGGGTCCCGTCCGTTGAACCGCCATCTACAACGATAATTTCTTTGTTAGGATATTCAAGCCCCACCAAAGAACTGACGCAATCACCGACGGTTATGGCTTGGTTTCTGACCGGCAAGATTACGGAAACCAGAGGATTGTTACTGCTGGCCCCAGTCTGGTTGGGAAGAACAGGGAAGTGCATCAGGGTACGATACTCGTACCCAGCAAACAGGAAGATGAGGAGTGATTGCGCACCGAGCAAAATGTCGATTGTCAGTGACAATGATACCTAGACCAGCACGCGAGTTTACCGATTGTATTGCGTCGGTTCAAATCTAGGCTATTAACTTGGTTAAAGTCTGACCGAGTGGTCCTTGCCTAGACTCGACGAATCTCGCAAACAGACTAGGGCCAGACGAGATTCTTCCCGTCACACGGTGTCTAAGGGACTGTTTCCACTTCAGATTGATCGAGACGTGCGGATCAATTTCCTGGAACCAAGGCATGCACTCGATCTTTTCGAGCTCGTGAATTCGAACAGGACTCAGCTTAGAGAATGGCTGCCTTTCGTCGACGATTACAAATCAGTAACAGCCGCGACTCAATTCATCACGAGAAATAGAGAAGAAAATAGTGGAGAGAAAGGCCTCGTCATGGGTATCTGGGCAGGAAAATTGCTTGCCGGTGTCGTGACCTTCGACTACATCGACTGGAGCAACCGCGCGGCTTTGATCGGTTTCTGGCTAGGCAAGTCATTCCAGGGAAGAGGAATTATGACAAGAACGTGTAGCGCATTGACTGACCTAGCATTCAATGAGCTGGGCCTCAATCGGGTGGAGATTTCTTGCGCTCTCGAAAACAGGAGATGTCGTATGGTGGCTGAGAGGCTCGGGTTTAGGCAGGAAGGAGTCTCTCGCCAGAGGGAGTGGCTATACGACCATTTCGTTGATACTGTTAGCTATGGTATGCTTGCTTCGGATTGGAAAAATCGGACCGTCTGATGCTTAGACTCTGATGTAGTTCTGGCCGGGTTTTCTGCCCAGAACAAATCTCTTCTGCGCGTTCCTACGGACTCGTTCACGCGGTGAAAGGCCTGGCTTGTCAAGAGCTACGATCTTTGGAGTCTGCTGTCTGACTTTGCCTGCTTTGGTCAATGAGCCGTGAGTTGGCGTAAGTCTGTATCTCCTTACTGAAGGAGGAAATTGGCTGTCGTTCTAATTAACGCTTCGTTTCTTCGCAAGGCGTGATCGATCTCTCCAAGGATCAGACTAGAGCTAGAGGCATTCATCAAGTGAACTATTTCGACTGCGCTTTAGCGCGGAAGTATTGTTTCAAGGGTTCCCAGTAGGATTCGTACCAGCCATTGTCGTATTGGTCGACTTGTGAGGCTGGGACTCGCGACTGAATCATGCTCAGCTGGGTGCCTCCGCTTTTCTTCTTCAAGGAGATCTTGAGAATCGACGGCTCGTAGCCCTGAGGCCATTCAGATGTCTTCCATTCCTGAACGATCTTGTTGCCCTCGACAAGCTCGAGATTCTTGCCGGAGATGTATTTGTCCCATGCCGTGAATCTTCCTCCAACTTTGGCACTGCACTTGGCTTCGGACCCCGTGAACTCCGTGTGTTCCTTGGATGAGAGTAAGGCTCGATAGACCGCCTCGGGGGAGGATAGAGGGATCAACACGTTGTGCCGAATTGTTCTGGTCGGGTGACTGGTAGGCATTGAGTTCTCAGCGTCCAAATCGGGAAGTAGTCATGGAGTATCCGAGTCTCAATCAATGACCTGCGCCCAGTGGAACTCTCTTGCCCGAGAGGTCGCGTCTCATGTGTCCGAATTCAGGCATACCGCTAAGCTCCGCCTCCGAGAATACGGGTCCGTCGTGGCAGACCAAGTAGGGTCCGATTACGCAGGCCGCGCATATTCCTACTCCGCACTTGAACACTCTTTCCAGGCTTACCTGGATGTGACAGCGGGTTTCCATTGCGAGGTCGTAGATTTTCTTCATCATCGGCTCGGGGCCGCAAGTGTATATCGCGTCAAAATGGCTGGTCCTAAGAACGGTCTCCGCCACCTTAGGGACCTGGTTCTTTTCGCCGTATGTTCCGTCGTCGGTTGCGAAAATGAGTTTGAATTGATGTTCCTTACTATCGGCTATCAGCCAGTCTTTGAAGAGGAGCTCGCTGGCTGTCCGCGCTCCTGTGATCAGGGTCACATCCCGTCCGCGAAAGTGAACAAGCAGAGATAGTAATGGGACGAGGCCTGTCCCGCCGCCGACGACCAACAGTTTGTGATGGTGTCCGACGCTGTATGGATGTCCGTACGGTCCCCGGACCCAGAACAAGTCGCCGGGCTTTTTCTCCCAGAGAGCTGTGCTGACCGGGCCACCTTTCTTGATCACTACACCCGCTTCGTTCTTGCCATGGATTGCAAGAACGCTCATCGGGACCTCGTCGACGCCCGGGACCCAGACCATGGCGAACTGTCCGGGATGAGCCTTGTGCAGGCTTACGTCGCTAAACCAGAATGAGCGAATGGAAGGAGTCTCGTCGACAATCCGCTCGAGTCTCACTGAGCGGGGCGTATGGAGCTGCGCTGTCGCCTGTTCCAAGGTTTAGAATCAGAATGTACGGGGATTACTAATTAGTTATGAATCGCTACTAGCGGACGCCGAGGATCTGGTAGAGAATAGCGGCAACGAACAGAACTGAGAGTCCGACTACAAGGATGAAAAGCACTGGATTTACCATCCAACCAGGGTCTTTTGCCACGTCGGTCAATGCGCTTCTCGGCCACGATGCCGAGAGCAGGTATTATTTTAATCAGGTTATGCGCGTGACTGGGACGTAAGCTTCTTTCTCAGGAAGTCTGTTGACTAGCTTCATCATTTCGGTGTAGTGGTGGTTGATTATGTCGGCTCCTTTGGGTCCCATCATCTTCTCCGCGTTACTCTTGCACTGGTTGATGGCGGTCTGGATTCCGATCTTTGTCGGTTCGGTATAACTGACTCCACAGCTCTGGAATACTCCTTCAACGAACTGTTTGACTTGTGTCTTCAGCGCCTCATCGGTGACGGGCTGATGTAGGAGCGTGAAGAACTCCTTGTTAGCGCTCTCAAAACACCTCAGTAGCTCGTCTCGGACGAGTTCCCCTGTAATCTGGCTGGTTGGGATATCTGGTGCCTTGTATGTCCCGGTCATAAGGTCGCAATATGACATACGTTATATAAAGCCCTGTCCCTGACGCTATGGACAATCATTGCAGAAGGGTTCCTTCTCACCCAGAATCGACAAAGATCTCCTTGGAAAGTTCAATGCAGAGATCCTGAGTCGGACCCCTCATATCGCCGGAGGAGACAAGACGGGAGTAGTTGCGAATCCGACTCCCCTCGTTGACTTAACGGACGCCCTATCCGAATGCGCCAAGGCAGAGTATGGAATCAGAATAGACCCGAAGACGGTCAGAGTCTTCGGTAAACTGGACTCTCAAATCTTCGGCGGCTCCGTCAAAGTCCGCCCGGCAGTGGAGATAGTTAGAGACGCAATAATCACGGGTAAACTTAGGTCTGGCCAGAAAATCTTCGAAGCAACCTCCGGAAACTTCGGACTAGCCCTAGGCATGCTTCGAAACTTGGGGCTTGACGTAATCGTTCTCGTATCAAGAAAGCTGCAAGGCGGAGTCTTGGACGAACTCAAGAATGAAGGAGTCCGATCCGTGAATCTGGATGTTGACATATGCCCGGCACCGGGACTGAAGATAGACCAGAATCTCGTAGTCGCGAAAGCCGCCGCAGCGAGCGTCCGAGAACAACTCGCACAACTCGGCCTTGAGACGGCCGTCTTCGACAAGAATCGAGGCGACGTGGAGGCACTGCTCGCGAAACAGGACGTAATCAGCCTTGCTAAGCTACTCGCTAGAATCTACGATGGATTCTGTCCGGAACAGTATGATAACGAACTCAACGTTCGGTCTCATGAGACAACTACAGCGCCAGAGATCGACCAGCAGCTCAAAGCTAACGGCTACTCGCTCGGAGACTTCAGAATAATCACTGCCTTCGGAACAGGAGGAACCTCAGCAGGGCTCGCGAAATACGCACAATCCAAGTATCAACAAAAATCTGTGCACGTGGTCTTCCCATTAGCCAACCAGGATGTTGCGGGGATTAGAACGAGAGACAAAGCTGTCGGTCTGAGATTCTACCAGCCCGACCTTTACGGAGGCGAACACGAGGTAGACTTCGAGGCAGCTAGACTACTCTTGAGATTCTTTGCCAGCAGAGGCTATGGCGTCGGTGAGAGTGGCGCACTAGCGCTCTACTCGGCCTTGCAGATGATCAACTACGGTGCTGGTAACAAATTCGTAGTAATGATCGCTGATGGACTGCAAAAATATCTAGCCGATCTTGAGGTACCAGTTCAAACCTCAGACCCACTCGAGGTCAACGTGCAAGAAGCAAACTCCAAGCAGCAAAGCTATGGGGAAGTTCTCTGGACCCACGCGATGTTTGTCCCGAGAGACGAAGGGATCAAGCTGGTCGCGGAAGCGTTGGGCTGTGATAAGGACAAGGTGAAGGTTGCCACAGCGCGAGACGTTCAGGCACTCATAACAACCGAGAAGATTCCCGCTGGGATAAGCGCCCTTCTGCCGAAAGACAAGTCAAAGACACTCCTAGTCTGCATGGCAGGAGGAACATCTCTACGTGTAGCCGAGGTGCTGACAAAGAACGGAGTCGGAGCCCAGAGCCTGACCGGTGGAATCATGAACCTATCCCAAACTACCAATAAACAACCAGAGGACCTCGTCCAAGTCGCTAGAGAGTAGACTCACGACACCCTGAAGATCACTTTCGCGCAGCGAGTTTTGATCGTCCTCCAATTCGGGCTAGTCGCACCATGACGTAGGCCGCTGCCTCGGAGATTCCTTCTTCAGCACCGGGTTCGATGTTGTAGATGTGGAGAAGGATCAACGGCCGTATTCCTGTTTCTCTGCCTCTAGGATGAGATTTGAAGTACAATTTTGGATAGCTCTTGCGGGCTTGATCCAGAACGGGCGCGAGGGCTGACTCTATGATCCCAGTAATCCTGATCTCTATCTCTCTGGGACGCATAGCATGGAAAGATTCCAAGTAAGGAATAATGCTGGATCGGAATATCGCCTTCATCTCCGATGGTACACCTGGCAAAGAGAAGATGGTTGTGCCTGACTCTTGCATCTTTACTCCGGGAGCTGTGCCAACAGGGTTCGGTAGAGGCGTGGACCGTTGTGGAAGAGTCGCCATCTTGGTCCGATACTTCGTGAGTTTGGGTTTGCTTTCGAGTCTTCGATAGTGATCCTTCACTAGTTGCAACGCTTCCTGGTTCAATCTAAGAGGTCGGTTGAGGGCTCGTGATATTCCAGCCAGTGTCATGTCGTCATGGGTTGGACCCAAGCCGCCAATTGTGAGCAGGACGCTCGGGTTTCTCTTGAGAGATCCCTGCACGCCTGACTTGATTGAGTCTAACGAGTCGCGTAGTTGTGTGACTCTTGCGAGGGTCCACCCTAACCTGGTAAGGTGTTTTGCAATCCAGTGGGAGTTAGTGTCAAGTGTGTGTCCGATGAGAAGTTCGTTACCGATCGAGATGATCTCGGCAGTCGGCTTCTTTGACGACTTCCGCTCTATTGTCAGATCCAGATTCTCCTAGGGTTTCCGGAGCGAGAGGACAGCTGCAAGTGCGCCTGCAAGTGCGCGTCCCGGATCCTTTCCAAAGCCGATTATGATGAGATCCTTGTCAGTGGGTTCTAACTCGCTCCTGAGCCTAGCGTTTTCTTTTGGAGCGAGTTCTGCGATACTCTTGTTGTCAGGCGGAATCACAAGCTTCCTTCCTAGAACTGCAACTGTGATCGAGCCATCAGCTCCAGCCTTAATCGCTTCATCCCTCTGAACAATTCCAGTCATTCCGGGTCTGTACAATTTTGTGGCGTGCACTCCCATTACAGAATTGGCAGATACCAAGTCAGATTGGTCTATGGAAATGATCTTCTTGATTGATAGCTGACGGAGAAGTTTTCGAAGGTTCTCTTTGCCGATCTTGGAGAGTTGAACGCCGGTTTCTGTTACCGTGACCATTTTGCTTTCTGCCAGCCTTTCTAGCAGACCCCGAATTACCCCGTCGTTGAGCTGAAGAGCACTCGCCAATGCCCTCCGTCCTAATGGTCCCTCCCGATCTATGAGCAGAAGCGCGTTGAGGAGTTGAAGAGGAGTCAGTTGAGGCAGAGGCCCTCGGGAACCACGCCTCCATTTTTCAAGAACGTCCTCGAGGATGTTCTCGCGCTTCGAGAGAGTCAGGATTCGCTCAAAACGATTGTAATCGACTTCGGGAATAAACTCTGTGCTGCAAAGCAATCAAGAACCCCAAAGCGCACCAACTCATGAATCCACAGTTGCGCCGATATGCGGGGCCTGTGTGAGTCGTCAGAAAGGATTGTGGGCGCCAACCATCCACGATCATTATTAGCCCGTATGGATAGTCAGAATCAGTCAAAATGCAACCGATCCCTGCAAGACACGAGCGACCAGAGCCCAGAAATTCACAGCCTGTCAAGCCCAGGGTACGAAGAACCACGGCAGAAACCCTGGTCAACATACTGACCAGCGTCCGGTTCTGGGGCGGACTCTCCATCCTAGTAGCCCTCGTCAGCCTATCCCTGACATGGTGGGGGGTAACCGTCGGGCCGTCCACCGGCAGTTCCTCGTGGGGACTCTTCTTCAGACCCCAGTCACAACCGACCGACGTCGTATTCTTTCAAGACAGACTCGACACCGCCCTCGCAACCAACTATTCGCTAATGACCGGGCTCGTCCTTCTAACCTCGCTCACCACAGCAATCGGCGCCATCCTCAGACGCCAGCTCATTCTGACAGTCTCACTGATAATCTCCATCATTACGATCCTAGCATTTCTCGGAGACGTCGCAAACGCAGTGAGCGGTGAGTGTGCAAACACCGACGTCGGGGGCGCCTCATGCATCTCCAGCCTTGTAGGCCAGGGAGGCAGCGGCGTCAGCATTGTGACCTGGGGATTCCAAGCCGGCTTCTACGCATTCATAGCTTCAACCATACTGCTCCTCGGAGCACTCCAGGCGGTCAAGCTACGAAAAAATTGACCCCTGTCCGGGGTCGCAAAAGCCTAGCAATGCCGTGGGCCTAGACTCGCCCCTTCACCGTCAACCTACTTTTCAACATGACATGCCAGGCACTCTTACTCCGGCCGTTTCGCATCTCTATGTACAAAGATGAGTGAAAAGGAAAACATGGCTAGGCGCATCGCATCCAACTCGAGGTCCAACAGCGTGGACGCTTACATCGCCGAATGTCCAGAGGATTTCCGAGGCAAGCTAAGGGAGATTAGAGCGGAGAGTTCTGATCAAATGATCTTTCGAGGGTTCATACAGGTCGATCGAGGAACGAGGATTGGTAGGCGGTCTCAGAAACGATGCTCTACTTCGTCTTCTTCTTATCTGAGCTGAGCCACCAATTGAGATAGTCTTTCTGGCGGCGTTTCTTCCCTCG
>Ga0209588_1000180_pt1 | contig 17745 bp, 13 predicted proteins | sample Rivendell_Oct201_10_FD_188351 | JGI IMG/M metagenome (GOLD analysis project Ga0209588, IMG submission 188351) | Vadose zone soil microbial communities from the Eel River Critical Zone Observatory, Northern California, USA -... | ecosystem: Host-associated > Plants > Roots > Rhizosphere > Soil ...
CTTGACCACGATGGTCCCGGCCGCGAGGTCGCCGAGTCGCTTGCCCTTGCCGTTCACGAACAGCACGACCAGACCGACGCCATACGCGTAAGGCAGGAAGTCGACGATCCGGACGATGTTGCGGATCCCCGCCTGCCCGAACGTGAGCGGCTCGCCGCGATCGCCCACCGCGCGAAGACGGAATGCCTTCTTGCCGATGGTCTGCCCGGACCACAGCGATTCGCTGATCCAGAAGTAGCCGAAGATCACCACAAAGCTGCCCATTATCGCGATCAACGTGGCGACGGTATTGGCGTTCGCGGCGACAGCGGCGATGGCGATGAAATAGACGGCCAGCAGGATGCCGGCCACGACCAGCAGGTCGAGGACCTGGGCGAGGGCGCGAGTTCCAAGACCTGCCACCTGGTAGTCGAACGAAACCCGCTCCGGGGTAGGCACGATGAGGTCGGTGTCCGGCAGCGGCTGCATGTCAGGTAATTTTGGCGAGTGGCCGGCTTGGGGATTAGCTCGACAAGGCGCGGCCTCGGCGGCCGGAGCCAAGGAAAGGGTGGCGCGAGGAGGAGCGCATCCGTGATGCGTGACTCCGCGGCGCCGGGCCCCTTGACGCGAGCTTCAGCGCCCTCCGGGGTCCCCGCGAAATCGGAGATTTCGTGGGGTGGGATGGCGCCCGGCCGACTAGGCCGATGCATTGGCGAGCGGTTCCCCGGGCTGGCCACTTAAGTGAGAGCAGAGGATTTCGTCGCGCTGAGGCGCGACGACTGGAACCGGCTCGAGGACCTCCTCGCGCGCGCGGGTGGAGGACAGTTCAACGGCCTTGCTCCAGCCCAGGTCCTGACGGCGGCTTCCCTCTACCGGCGGGCCACCGCCGACCTTGCTCGGGCGCAGCGCGATTGGCCAGGCGAGCCGGTTCATCGCTACCTCAACGGACTCGTCGCGCGCGGCCATGGAATCGTCTACCGGCGTGGCGGAGATGTTCGGCGGCGGATTCGCGTCTTCTATACCGAAACTCTTCCGCGCACCTACCGCGAGGCAGCGCCGTATCTGCTGGCCGCAGGGGCCCTCTTGTTCGTCCCCGCGCTCGTGAGCTACTTCGTGGTGCTGGCCAATCCCGATGCCGCTTACGCCATGGGCTTTTCGCCGAAGCTGATCGACGGGGTACATCGCCATCAGCTGTGGACTCACATCCCGTCCGACGAACGCATCGCGGCGGCAGGCTTGATCATGACCAACAACATCTGGGTCTCTATGCTCGCGTTCGCCCTCGGCGGCGCTTTCGGGCTACCGGTGATGTGGGTGATGATCACGAACGGAATCAGCCTTGGCGGCCTGTTCGGGCTGACTCAGGCTTACGGAGTGAGCGGCGGACTTTTCGATTTCGTGATCGCACACGGAGTCCTCGAGCTGTCGATAGTGGTCGCCCAGGGTGCCGGCGGGCTGATGATGGGTTGGGCACTAATCTCACCAGGCAATCACAACCGCTCCGACGCTCTCGTGATCGCGGGCCAGCGCGCCTTCACGCTGCTCCTGGGCCTGGCGCCTTTGCTGGTGGTCGCCGGCACCATCGAGGGCAATATCTCACCGTCGGATGCGCCATTCCCGATCAAGGCCGCGATCGGGCTCACCACCGGTTTGCTGTTCTATTCCTATCTGCTGCTCACCGGACGCCATCGACTGACTACAACAGCGCGCGTTCCTTGAGCTCCAGGTAGCGCTCGACCAGCGCGGGCGAAAGACTTCCGGCAACGACATCAAGGCCGAGCACTCCCCCGCGCCGCAGCAGCTCGAAGCTCTCCCGCCGGCTCGCTACGAACTCCTCGGCAGCGGCCCATTGGTAAGCGCGCGCACCCGTTGCAATTGGGGCGTCGCGCGCGACGAGGACTGCCGGATCGGACATCGCCACCACGAGCACCAGGTGCTTCGCCGAAAGCCGCAGGCAGTGCGCGACCAGCTCCTTTGAGGCCTCGCGGTCCTGTACGTCGGTGAGGACCACGACCATCGATCTCCGGCCCAGCCGCAGCGCGAGATGTGTCATCGCATGGCCGAAATCCGGTTCGACGTGTTGGGGCTTGATCGCGTAGAGCGCTTCGGTCAACCGGCGGAGCTGCGTGCTCCCGCGCTCCGGCCTGATGAAGGTCGTGACGTGGTCGTCGAACGTCATCAGCCCGACACGATCTCCGTAAGCCTGGGCAACCCAGGCCAGCATCAGGGCGGCGTTGACTGCATGATCGAGCTTGTCCAGCTCGCCGGCGGGCGCGGTCATGAGACGGCCGCAATCGATCGCGATCATCACCTGCTGGCCTCGCTCGGCCTCCACCTCCACGACCACCGGACGGTCGCGCCTTGCGGTGGCGGTCCAGTTCACGCGCCGGGCGTCATCGCCTCGCACGTAGTCACGCAGGCCCGCAAACGCGGTGGACGCGCCCGGCGGCCGTGCGCGGCGCAAACCCGCCATCGCGCGAAGGCCTCGACGCAACGTGAGCTGCACTCGCTTGATGGCGACGACGTTTGGAAACACCGCCACCTCGTCCGGGTGCAGCAGCCGGACCTGCCGGCGCCACCAGCCCCCGTCCCGCCAGACCTGCAGGTCAACCGGTCCGAACTTGTAGGCGCCGCGCTTCGGCGAAGAAGTCCGGTAAGTGACCGTCAGCAGCCCTGCGGCATTGAAGCGACCCTCCAGCTCGCGAGGCTGAGGCTTCAAGTCGTCGGGCGCGTGATCGGCGACCACAGCCCTCAGACCCGCCGCCGCCGGATTCTCCACGGCGAGAGCGACCTCTTCGTGCTCGCCAAGCGAGAAGGGCTGCGGCATCGCGCGGCGAACGCGATAGCCGGACCTGCCCGGCAAAAGCGCGAGGTCGCGCGTCGCGATGATGACGAGTCCGGCGTGATAGATCACGGCGATGACGCCGAGCACGGGGGACACGACCACCAGCGCGATCACCACCGCGCCGATGGCGACCGCCCACAGCAGCCTGGGCTGGGGTGCGAGGCCTCGGATCAATGCGATCAGCGGGGAGGGACGACCCGGCTCGCCACTGCTTCCAGCACGCTGTCCGGAGTCTGCCCGCCGACCTCCGCCTCCGGACGCAGTATCAAGCGGTGCCGGAATGCGGGCGCGAGCAGCGCCTTCACGTGGTCAGGAGTGACGAACTGCTGCCCGTCGAACGCGGCATACGCGCGCGCCGCCAGCATCAGCAAGACCTCTGCCCGGGTGCTGGCCCCGAGAGCGATCTCGGGCGCGGTCCGCGTGGCTGAGGCCAGGTTGACGATATAGGACCGAATCTTCTCGTCCAGCACCACCTTCGCAACCTCTGCCCGGCACGCCTCGATGTCGTCCGGCCCGAGCACGGGCTCGACACCCGCTTTGACGGGATCGCGAAGCTCGATTCCCGACTCCCATCGACGCAGGATCTCCATCTCGTCCGCCGGTGCGGGATAGTCGAGCCGGACCTTGAAGAGAAAGCGGTCCTGCTGCGCTTCCGGCAGCGGGTAGGTGCCTTCGTACTCGATGGGGTTTTGCGTCGCAAGGACGAAGAACGGCGCCGGAAGCGCAAGCTGCTGGCCCTCCAGCGTCACACCCCGCTCCTCCATCGCCTCGAGGAGCGCCGACTGAACCTTGGCCGGGGCTCGGTTGATCTCGTCCGCGAGCAGCACGTTCGTGAAGATCGGCCCGCGGCGCAGCGCGAAGGTGCGGTTCGCGAGGTCATAAACCGATGTGCCCACGATGTCGGCCGGCATGAGATCCGGAGTGAACTGGACGCGACCATATTCGAGCGCCAGCGCTCGAGCGATCGATTTCGCGAGGAGCGTCTTCCCGGTGCCCGGGACACCCTCGAGGAGGACGTGGCCCTGCGCGACAAGAGCGATCGCGCAAAGGCGTATCGCTTCTTCCTGGCCGACCACGGCCTTGATGAGCTGCTCGCGCAGCCGGGAGTAGAACTCGGGCGGGGTGCCGGCCATCAGGCCACCCTACCCGACGCCGGATGGGCAATGCTGTGAAGCCGTTGAGCCGCCTTCAACAGCTCAGGCTCGCTCACGGCCGCGGCATGGAGCGCGTTCTCCGCCTCGGTGAGCTCGGCGGCGAGCTCCGGCGCGCGCACCCACAGAGCATTCCAGAAGCGCTCGCGCGGCTGCAGCGGGATGCCCGTCTGAGCCGACACCGCACGTTCAGTGGCCGACGCGAGCAAGCCAAGGGTGACCGCTCGCGCGCTCGAACGGCGGAGCATCTCGCCGACCGCGACGGCCCACTCCACGTCGGCGCGAACCGCGCTGGCTGGCCGGGGGATGAGCGGTCCGAAGGGCCGGCCGCGCAGCACCAGCCCGACGAACACCGCGACGAGCAGCCACAGAAGCGCTGCTCCCCATGGCGTCAGGAGCCATGTCTGCGGAGCGAAGTCGCCGAGGACGAGGCCGTGGTGGTATTCGTCGAAGCTGACCGGAGCGTTGGCCCCGGTCAGGCCGAGCAAGTCCGCCAGCAGCCGGCCATTGTCCTGTTTATCCAGGTAGCCGTTGCACAGCACCAGGGGGTCGGCAAGCACGACGACCGTTCCCATGTCGATTCTCTGGACGTAGCCGAGCACGAGACCACTCGAGGTTCGCAGGAAGGCGACTTGCTCCGGGCTCGCCTCGAGAGGCATCAACAAACCCCCGCCCGAAACGTCCGTCACCCCCTTCACGACGGGGGTGGCGACCTGGTTGCTGACGAGCGCGAAGCCCGGCGTGCGCGTGACGCCAAACGCGTGGTCGAGCTCCCGGTCCCCTTCCTCGGAGGCGTAGATCAGGACGTTGCCGGCGCTGACCCACGTTCTGGTGCGCTGAGCTTCATCAGCCTTGAACGGGCTGGTTGGCGTGAAGACAAACAGCAGGCCGGACGCGGCCGGTGGATCGAAGGTGCCGGTGATCTGGCCCGTCGAATGGCCCATGGATTCCGCGAAGAGCCGCACCGCCGACGCTCCGTTGGCGGCGTCACTCGATGAGCTGTGCTCCGGAGAATCCTGATGCGGCTGCAGGAAGTAAGCGGCACCTGCAATTGCGAGGGAAACCAGAGCAACGATGGCCCAGCCGCGTGCTCCCTTCATGCCGCCACCGCCGCCGGATCGCGGTATGGCGCCGCCACCTGCGCGGCACGCTCATATGTCGCCGGGTCGACTTCGCGACCACCGTAAACCGCGGCCTCGAACGGCAATAGAAGAGGGCTCAGTCGAGTGGGATCTGGCGCGCGCCGGAAGATCTCCCGCACGGTCAGAGGGCTCCCGACCCAGGTATGTTCGCCCTCCAGGGTAGCCGCAACTCCGGCGCACAGCGCGCGAATCGCCCCAACGCGATCTCCCTCCGCGGCAAGACGATCCGCCTCCGCGAAATAGTCCGCCGGCGCTCGAGGTCCGGTGGGCTGACTCGCGATTGCGTCCTCATGGAATCGCCCGCGAGTGAAACGAAACACGACGATCGCAACGGCCGCGAGAACGACTGCGCCGATCAGATAGAAGATCCAGTTGGCCACCTGTGGCCCGCCGCCGCTTCCACCGAAGAGCAGGCGGATCAGATTGCGGATGCCCTCGCGCGCCCACTGTCCGAACCGGTCGAGAAAAGAGGGAGGTGCCCGCAGCGCGTCGTAGCGAGGCATTGCCAGCACGTCATGGAGCCGCTGCTGCGCCAGCTGTGGGTCCGAGGTGTCGGCGGGCGGGCTGAGCGCCGACAGTAGGGCGGCCATACGGGCCCTCGCGTCCACGTAATCGGGAGGCTGGCGCCGGAGGTCTTGCAGGATTTCCGGCTGCGACGAGCCGGTACCCGCCTCGAGCGCGGTGATCGCCTGGCGCCTCTCCACCTCGTTGGGCGCCGGAACTTTCACCAGGTCGTATGCGTTCTGGACAGCCTGCCTGTACGCGTCGGGCGCCACGTCGTCGGCGGAAGCGGGAAGCGCGGTCAAACCCGCGAACGCCAGCACGGTGACAGTCAAAGCGAAGGCGCGGAAGATGGTGCGAATCGTCAGCGAATTATCACGGTGCCGGCAGCGGCGGGCTGATTCGCTGCGCCTGCTGGAACAGGTCGAGGCCCTCTTTCCGTACGCGCAGGTCGAAGTAGATGAGAACTATGGCGATCTGGACTATCGGATAGACGAGTGAGTCGACGATCGCGGACGTCGCTGCGGAGATCCACACGATCACCAGCTGCGACAGGACCAGTTGGAGAAGCGCCTGGCCCAGAGCGAGGAACGCACGCAGGGCAAGACTCACCACGTAGTAGACGACGAACATCAGGAAGAGGACCAGTAAGGTCCTCCACCAGCGCCCTTGCACAAGGCGCCAGCTCCGTCCCATCGCCGCGATCAGGCCCACGTTTTCAATGAACATCACGGGCATGACGACGCACCAACCCACCCAGATCCAGATCCAGAGCGGAAGCAGGCAGAACGCGATCGCCATCAGGGAGATGAGAAGCATGTAACCCAAAAGTGGAAAGTAACGCCGCACGACGCCCTGCAGGACGCCTGACAAAGTGACGGGGCGCCCAAGCGCCGATTCGCATGCGGCGTAGGTGACGGCGCCGTACTGGAACGGCACCAGGGCCAGGGTGACCAGTAAGAACCCGGCGTACCAGATCAGGATCGTCGGCTCGATCACGACCCGGCTGCCGGGCTTCAGCACCGTGTTGAACAGCGTGTACAGAGTGAAGCCCGTCACGGCCGCGGTCGGTATCGCAAAGATCACGGAGAGGCCGGCGAAGAGAACGAAGTGGCGCCGGTACATGCGAAAGGTCTCGTCGAGCAGGTCGCCGATCTCGAGCGGACGCAGGCGAAGGGGAGTTGTGGCGCTCACCGTGCTCAATTTAAACCACGACATGTGGGCCTATTTGGGTGTATCCCGGGCCAGGATTCGACCGTTTTCTGCACACATGGCGCGATTCTGGCTCGCCGCACAAAAAAGAAAGACCCGCATCCGATCGAGGATGCGGGTCTCGGTGAACTCCTGAATAGACCGGACTAGGGCTTGGCTGCCGCCGCTCCCGCCGGCTCCTTGTGCTTGTGTTTGACCGGCGTGAACTTGAGGCCCTCCTCACCGTCCACGTCAATCTGCACCGTGTCGCCTCTGGCGATCTTCCCTCGAAGCAGCTGCTCCGAAAGCTGGTCTTCGATTCGGTTTGTAATCACGCGCCGCAGCGGTCGGGCGCCGTACACCCGGTCGAAGCCCTCCTTGGCAAGAAGATCCTTCGCCGCGTCCGTGCATTCGATGGTTATCTGCTGCTCGACCAGGTGCTTGCCGAGTCGCTGCAGCTGCAGGTCGACGATCAGCCTGATCTGGTCCGTCGTCAAGCTCTTGAACACGACGATGGCGTCGACGCGGTTGAGAAACTCGGGTCGGAACATCCGCTTGAGCTCTTCATCGATCTTCTCTTTGGTGTTCTTGTGACGCCGCTCGACCTCATCCGCCTCGTCCACGACCGAAGGCTGGAAACCAAGTGACGTCCCGGCCTGGTTGACGTCGCGAATGCCGAGGTTCGAGGTCATGATGATCACGGTGTTCGCGAAGTTGACCACCTTGCCTTTGGCGTCACTTAGCCGCCCATCCTCGAGGATCTGCAGCAGCATGTTGAAGACCTCTGGATGCGCCTTCTCGATCTCGTCGAACAGGATCACCGAGTAAGGCCGGCGGCGCACCGCCTCGGTGAGCTGACCACCCTCGTCGTAACCGACGTATCCGGGAGGTGAACCGACAAGCCTCGCGGTCGTGTGCCTTTCCATGAACTCCGACATGTCGAGCTTGATGAGCGCGTCTTCCGAGTCGAACAGGTACTCGGCCAGCGCGCGAGCAAGCTCCGTCTTCCCGATGCCTGTGGGCCCAAGAAAGATGAACGAGCCGATCGGACGTCGCGGATCTTTCAGACCTGCGCGGGCGCGCCGGACCGCCTGAGAGACGGTCTTGATGGCCTCGTCCTGGCCGACCATCCGCTTATGAATCTCTTCCTCCATGCGGAGAAGTCGCGCGGTCTCCTCTTCGACCAACCTGGACACGGGAACACCGGTCCACGCGGCCACGATCTGCGCGATGTGCTCCTCACCGACCTCAGGAACGGTCTCCCCGAGCTTGTCTCGCCACGCCGCTTCCTTCAGGGCGAGCTTGTCTTGCAGCTTTTTGACCTTGTCGCGGACGCTGGCCGCGGCCTCGAAGTCCTGCTTGTTGACAGAATCGTCCTGGTCCGACCGGTACTTCTTGATCTCCTTCTGCAGCTCCTTCAAGTCGTCAGGAGTGGTCGTGAGCTTCATGCGCACGCGCGCCGACGCTTCATCGATCAGGTCGATCGCCTTGTCGGGCAAGGCGCGATCGCTCACATAGCGATCGCTGAGCACGGCAGCTGAATGCACAGCCGCGTCGGTGATGGTCACGCGGTGGTGCTTCTCGTACAGCGACTTCACGCCGTTCAAGATGTCGATCGTCTCCGCGAGCGTCGGCTGGTCCACGTAAACGGGTTGGAACCTGCGCTCGAGGGCGGCGTCCTTCTCGATGTACTTGCGATACTCGTTCAGAGTCGTCGCGCCGATGCACTGGATCTCTCCGCGAGCAAGTGCGGGCTTGAGGATGTTGGCAGCGTCGATAGCACCTTCCGCCGCGCCGGCGCCGACGAGAGTGTGAAGCTCGTCGATGAACAGCACGACCTCACGACTCGACCGGATCTCGTCGAGGATTTTCTTGAGTCTCTCTTCGAACTCGCCGCGGTACTTGGTGCCGGCGACCAGGGCGCCCATGTCGAGGGTCAGCACGCGCTTGTGCTGAAGCGACTCAGGAACGTTGCCCATGTTGATCTGCTGCGCCAGACCCTCGGCGATCGCGGTCTTGCCCACGCCGGGCTCGCCGATGAGGGCCGGGTTGTTCTTGGTTCGGCGGCTCAGGATCTGAATCACGCGCTCGATCTCCATCTCGCGCCCTATGACCGGATCCAGCTGGTTCCGGCGCGCGAGCTCGGTGAGGTCGCGGCCGAACTGGTCGAGCAGCGGCGTCTTGGATGGCTTCTTCGGAGCCGGCTCCGCCTCTGTCTCCGCGCTCGAGTCGTGGAGCAGGCGCTCGATCTCGGACCGGACCTTTTCGAGCGTGGCGCCCAGGTCCTCGAGGACATGAGCGGCGATGCCTTCGCCCTCGATCAACAGCCCCAGCAGGAGGTGCTCGGTGCCGACATAGTTGTGGCCCATCCGGCGTGCTTCTTCGAAGGAGATCTCGATCACCTTCTTGACGCGCGACGTCGGGATGATCTGCTGGATGATGATCCGCTCATTGCGGCCTAGAACGGATTCGATCGTCTGGCGGACCTTCCCGATTTCCACGCCAAGGTTGTTGAGGACCTTGGCAGCCAGGCCTTCACCCTCGCGGAGCAAGCCCAGGAGCAAGTGCTCGGTACCGATATAGCTGTGGTGCGATCGTTCTGCTTCTTCTTGAGCGAGCGTCAGAACCTTCTTGGCGCGCTCAGTAAATCTCTCAAACGGATACAAGGTTCTTTCCTCCTGGGTTCCTACGGCTTGGGTGGGGCCAGCACCTCCTCCAACGTTGCTCGGGTACCCGGCGGTACCTCTGCACCTAATATAACGGCCAACTCGACCATTAGCTTTCCTTAGCTGGAGGCGCGATGAGGCCACTTCTCGGACGCCTCGGTGGTTATCTCCCCGCGGCCATCGCCCTGGCGCTGCCGACAGCCTTTATACCCAACCTGGTGGATGAATTCATCCTGCCTCGTTCCTCGCTCGTGATCGCGGGCGCGTGCCTCGGCGCCGGAGTTGCTCTGCTGACGCCCGGCGGCCCCGGTTTGGGGAGACTCAGGTGGCCGATTATTGCGGCGGCCGCCGCGGCAATCGTCGCCTTCGTCTTCTCCATTTCGTGGCCTCTGAGCTTCGCTGGCTCGTATTCGCGTTACGAGTCGCTTCCGGTCCGCCTCGCCTACCTCGGACTGCTTGCGTTGCCCGTCTGGCTTTCGCGGGAACCGCGCTCCCGCGACTGGGTGGTGCCTGCATTCGTATTTGGTACCGCGGTGGCGTGCCTCGAGGCACTAGCGCAGGTGGCCCTGAATGTTGGGTTCCGTCCGGACGGGAACCTCGGAAACGCAAACCTCCTGGGCGCTCTCATCGCGATGGCGGCGCCGCTGGCCATCGCGCGGGGATTGCACGGCGGGCGCTTCATGGTCGCCTGGTGGCTGGGCCTGGCCGTGATGGCAGGCGGCCTGGTCGCGACGACCTCACGCAGCGGCGCCCTCGGAGCGATCGCAGGCGGCCTGACACTGCTGGTCTTCGCACTCAAAGGCAGAAGCGCCGTCCGTGCCGCCGTGGCTTCGACAGCCGCCATGCTGGCTGTTCTTCTCGTCGTCATGGTGTCGCCGCTGCGCCTCCTCAACGACGACCCCGCCCCGCTGAGACTCCATCTCTGGCAGGACGCCCTGCACATGATCTGGGCGCGACCCTTGACCGGGTGGGGCGAAGACGCAACCGGGCTCGCGTTCGGTCGGTTCTTGAGCGGCGACTGGTCGACTGGCGTGACGTTCGATCGCGTACATTCGGGACCCCTCGACCTCACTGGCATGCAGGGATTGCTCGGCTTGGCAGCCACCGGCCTTGTCCTCGTCATTCTGTTTCGCGGGGCATGGAGGTGGCGTTTCGGACCCGACGTCGGAGCGCTCGCTGCGGCCTGCGCCGGCTACACGATATGGGTTCTTTTCAACTTCGACTGGGCTCCGGCCACCGGCGCTTTTTGGCTCCTGGCCGGCACGGCATGGTCAGCCGTTCGGACTGCCGAGTCGCCCGCGCTGAACGCCTCCACTGCCGAGGCTCCGGCGATGCAAGGTCCAGCACTCTGGCGTACAGGCGTGGCGGTTGCCCTGGCCGTGCTCGCCGTCGGGCTTGGCGCCTTTCCCATATTGGCGGACGCGTGGTACCGGCAGGGGAGGGTCGAGCTGTCGGTGGTCGTTGATCCGCTGCAGGCGCGCTATCACTGGGCGCTCGGACAAGGCCTGGTGGCCCAGGGATCAGTGGCACAAGGCATCGACGAGATGCAACGGGCCTCCGAATTCGGCGAGACCGAGCCCAGCCTCTACGTCGAGCTCGGCGACACTGAAGCGCAGCTCGGCCGGTCTGCCGATGCGCGCAGGCATTACCTACGAGCCCTGGAGATCGATCCTTATTACTCTCCGGCGATGCAGCGCCTCGCGGCGCTGGGAAGCTGAGCTAGCCGCGCCTCTAGGACTCGTCCTCGGTCTCGTCGTACTCGCGTGGCCGCGGTTCTGAATGCCCGTTGGCGAGGCTCGCCGGCGGAGCCGAGAGCTGCTTCAGGCTGAGCGAGATGCGGCGGCGGGCGGTGTCGATTCCGATCACCTTCACCTGCAGCGTCTCCCCTACCTTGAGCACGTCCTCCGTCCGCTCCACGTGGTCCCACGAGAGCTCCGAGATGTGGAGAAGGCCCTCGATCCCGGGCATGATCTGGAGGAAGGCCCCGTACTTCTTGGTCTTCGTGACCTGGCCTTCCACGATCGAGCCGATCGGCATCGACTGCACGAGCCTCTCCCAGGGGTCCTGCTGCAGCTGCCGCAGGGAAAGGGAGATGCGCGTCTGCTCGGGGTCGAGCTTGATCACCTTGACGGTGACCTCATCGCCCAGCTGAAGGACATCCGTGACCTTCGAAACCCGGTCCCATGAGAGCTCGGAGATGTGAATCAGCCCGTCTGCGCCACCAATGTCCACGAACGCTCCATAGCTGGTGATTCCGGACACAGTCCCCTTGACCGTGGCTCCTGTCTGGAGGCGGCTGAAGAGCTCTTCGCGCTTGCGCGCGCGGTCCTCGTCTTCGGCGGCCTTCTGGCTGACGATCAGGCGGTTGCGCTTCCGGTTGACCTCGAGGATCTTCACCGGGATTCGCTGGCTGACCAGGGACTCCAGGCTGCCCGCGTACGCGCGCGCTACCTGGCTCGAGGGCAAGAAGCCTCGCAGGCCAAGGATGTTGACGATCAGTCCACCCTTGTTCTGCTCGCGGACGTCCGCGTCGATGACCGAGCCGTCGGCCTGCTTCTCAGCAGCGACGATCCACGTGGTCTCCGCCCGCGCCCGGCGCAGGCTGAGGACTACGTTGCCTTCGTCGTTCTCCGGCTGGAGAACGTAGACCTTGATCTGGTCGCCGGCGACGAGCCCGACCGAATCCAGGTCGCCGCGCAGGCCCAACTCTTTGCTCGAAATGACACCTTCGGCCTTGGCGCCGATGTCGACCAGGACCTCGTCCGCGTCGACTCGAACCACGATCCCATCCACGATGTCCCCGTGGTTGGGGGTCTTGAAGGCTTCCTCCTCGTAGTGGAGGTAGTCCTCCATGGTCATCGCGTAAGCTGAGTCTTCGGTCCCCTCCTTCGATTCGGTCAGGACAGCACCAGACTCATTGGACAACGGACGTACCCCCTAAGAGTTATTGATGTGGTGTTGGTCGTCATAACGGCCTCCGCCAATACGAACTCACATTGTACCGCAGAACTTCGCGCTAACCCTGAAAAGGTCGAGTGAGTTCGTGGTTGTCGATCAACCGCGTGCTTCCGATTCGCACGGCCAGCACGGCCAGCGTTCCCGGGCTTTGGAACGACTCAGGATCGACGATCTCGGCGTAGTCGACCCTCGCCAGCGGCTCGGCGTCGAGCCTGGCCCGAAGCACCTTACGAAGCTGTTCCGGCCGGCGCTCTCCGCTGGAATACGCCTCGGCGGCCAGGCGCAGCGCTGAGCTCAGGCAAACCGCCGCCTTGCGCTCCGCGGGGCCAAGGTAGGCGTTCCGCGAGCTCAGGGCCAGTCCGTCGGGCTCGCGAACCGTTGGCACGACACAGATCTCCACGCGCAAGTCGAGATCCCGGGTCATCCGTTTCACCACCGCCACCTGCTGCGCGTCCTTCTGTCCGAAATACGCCCGGTCCGGCTCGACGGCTGCAAAGAGCTTGGTGACCACTGTGGCGACTCCTTCGAAGTGACCGGGCCGTGCGGCCCCCTCGAGTGGATCTGCAACTCCGGAGACGTGAACGCGTGTGCTCGATCCGGGCGGATACATCACGTCAACGGCCGGGCGGTAGATGGCGTTGACGCCGGCCCTGCGCAGCAACGCAGCGTCGCGCTCGAGATCGCGCGGGTAACGCGAGTAATCCTCACCGGCTCCGAACTGGATCGGGTTGACGAAGATGCTGACGATAACGACCCGGTTCTCGCGGCGCGCTTCGGCGACCAGGCTGAGATGTCCGGCGTGCAGCGCCCCCATCGTGGGCACGAGTCCGATGTCGAGGCCGTCGCGGCGCCAGTGCCGTGACGCCTCGATCATCTTGTCGGGATATTCGAATACGGCGAGATGGCTATCCGGCGCCGTACTTGACCTCGTCTCTGTCTCCAGCGCTCGCGGGCGCGGCCGCGCTGACCGCCGGGGCGGCGCCGTTGGCCGAGTAAGTGTGCTCAGTCCCAGGAAACTCGCCGCTCGCCACGTCGCGAGCGAAGCGCTGAACCGCGTTTCCGATTTCCTCGGCGAGGTTGGCGTATCGCTTGACGAACTTTGGCGCCTTCCCCGATGTCAGACCGAGCAGGTCGTGGTAGACGAGCACCTGGCCGTCGGTCCCCGCGCCGGCGCCAATTCCGATTGTCGGGATATGAAGCGCCTGCGTGATGCGGGTCCCGAGCTCGCTCGGTACTCCTTCGAGGACAACGCTGAACGCGCCTGCCTCTTCGAGCTCCTTGGCGTCGGCGAGGATTCGCGCAGCCTGTGCCTGGCTCTTGCCCTGCACCTTGAACCCGCCCATCTGGTGGACGGATTGAGGTGTGAGGCCGAGGTGGCCCATCACCGGGATGCCGAGCTCGGTCAGGCGGCGGGTGATCTCCACCATGTGCCTGCCGCCACCCTCGAGCTTGACCGCGTGCATGCCGCCCTCCTGCAGAAAGCGCCCCGCGCTGGCGATCGCCTGCTCAACAGAGGTGTGGTACGACATGAACGGCAGGTCGCCCACCAGCAGCGCCTGGCGGGAGCCCCTCGCCACCGCCTTGGAGTGGTGGATCATCTCGTCGAGGGTCACCTGCAGGGTGGTCGGGTAGCCCAACATCACCATTCCCAAGCTGTCGCCGACCAAGAGGATCGGAATGCCTGCCTCGTCGAGGATCTTCGCGCTCAGGTAGTCGTATGCGGTGACTACAGCAAAGCGACGATGCTCGTCCTTGAAGCGCTGAACGTCTAGAACCGTTGTCACAGCCGCCGCCTCCTTCGGGTCGCTGCCTTTTGGGTCAACGCCCTTTGCATCCGCTCCGCCGCCGCAGGCTCCAGGCCTGCCTCCATTGCGATCTCGAGCGCGATCAAACCGAGCATACGGTATTGGTCCACCATGAGCGGCCCGCTTGACGCTCCGGCCGAGCCTGTGAGCTCGGCGAGAGCGGATACGTGACGTTCCACGGTTTTCACGTCACCTCGCCGCACCGGTCCGGTCAGCGCCCCGACCGGCCCGCGCTTGCGCACGGTCGTGAGCACGCCTTCTGTCAGCGGAAGCAACCCGGCGATCGCCTCCTTCTCACTCCAGCCGGCGAGCTGGAGCAGCTTGACAGCCGTGGCGAGCAGCACGTCGACGTAGTTCGAGGCGAACACCGCCGCGGCGTGGTAGAGCGCGCGCTGGCTGTCGCTCACATGCTTCGGTCGGGCGCCCACGGCGCGAGCCAGTCTGGTGAGGCGGCGAAGCAGTGCTGGAGTGCTCCCGTCGACTCCAACTACGGCACCAAGCAAGGAGTCCGGCGGGCGCGGTTCCGGAAAGGACTGAAGGGGATGGAACGAGCCGATGGCGTGTTTGGCTCGGAGCGGATCGAGGGCGTTCAGCTGCTGGGCGCCGCTGAGGTGCACGAAGGCGACAGTCCTTGGGATCCTCCCGCCCTCGTCCGCCAATCGCCCGGCAAAAGGCAACAGCGCATCGTCCGGGACGGCCAGGAACACCATTGCGTTGGGAAGCGATTCCAGGCTCCGGACCAGACCCGGGAGACCGCGTCGAGCCGGCGTCAGCAGCGCCGGATGCCCCGCTGCGTTGAACGCCGTCGCGAGCGTGCGGCCCAGGTTGCCGCGGCCGGCGACGAACAGCGGCTCGGGCGCTGGCGTGCTAAGAGGCGGTGGAGCTGGCGGGTGCTTCGGGCGCCTCGAGGGCGAGGAGCTCGTCCAGCTCTTTGCCATCGAGGGTTTCGACGACCTTCAGCTTTTCGACCACCACGTCCATCTGGTGGCGCTGCTGGGTGAGGATCGCCGTCGCGGTCTGGTAGCCATGGTTGACGATGCTGCGGATCTCCTCGTCGATGATGGCCGCGACCTCTTCGGAATAGTTCCTCTGCTCGCCGAGGTCGCGACCGAGGAAGACGAGCTCTTCGCGGTGACCCATCGCCACGTTGCCCAGCTTGTCCGACATCCCCCACTGGGTCACCATCCGGCGCGCCATCTGCGTGGCCTTCTGGATGTCGTTCTCGGCCCCGGACGTGATGTCGCCGAAGACGATCTCCTCCGCGACACGGCCGCCCATGATCCCGGCGATCTGGTCCATCAGCTCGTCGCGCGAGATGAGGTACTTGTCCTCTTCCGGCAGGCTCAGCGTCCAGCCGAGCGCCATGCCTCGCGAGATGATCGAAATCTTGTGCACCGGGTCGGTATGAGGAAGTGCCTTCATGACTAGAGCGTGACCGACCTCGTGGTAGGCGATGATCTCTTTTTCGTGGTCTGAGATGCGCCGGCTCTTGCGCTCGGGGCCCGCGATCACCCGCGCGATCGCCTCCTCCAGCTGAACCATCCCGATCACCTTCTGGTTGGCGCGCGCGGCAAGAATCGCCGCCTCGTTGATCAGGTTGGCCAGGTCGGCGCCGCTGAAGCCGGGCGTCTGGCGTGCGAGCACGTCGAGGTCGACGGTCGTGTCCAGGGGCTTGTTGCGTGCGTGCACGTCGAGGATGGCGCGCCGGCCTTTGATGTCCGGCCGGTCAAGAGTCACATGGCGGTCAAAGCGACCTGGTCGGAGGAGCGCAGGGTCGAGCACGTCGGGCCGGTTCGTGGCCGCGATCACTATCACGTGAGTGTTCGTGTCGAATCCGTCCATCTCGACGAGCAGCTGGTTCAGGGTCTGCTCGCGCTCGTCGTGGCCGCCGCCCAGGCCGGCGCCTCGCTGGCGGCCGACAGCGTCGATCTCGTCGACGAAGACGATGCAGGGCGAGTTCTTCTTGGCCTGATCGAAGAGGTCGCGGACGCGGCTCGCGCCGACACCGACGAACATCTCGACGAACTCGGAGCCGGAGATCGAGAAGAAGGGCACTCCCGCTTCGCCCGCCACTGCCTTGCTCAAAAGCGTCTTGCCCGTTCCAGGCGGTCCGACGAGAAGCACACCCTTCGGAATGCGCGCGCCAAGGGCGACGAACTTTTCGGGGTACTTCAGGAACTCGACGATCTCCGTCAGCTCCTGCTTCGCCTCCTCCACGCCTGCGACGTCGGCGAAGGTGATGGCGGGCTTGTCGCCTGCGATCAGACGCGCGCGCGAGCGTCCGAATGAGATCGCCTGGTTGTTGCCGCTCTGGGTCTGTCTCAAGACCCACCACATGAAGGCGGCGATCAAGATCACGAGGATGATGTTCGGGAGCAGCACGCTGAGCAGATAGCTGCCGCTGTTGTTCTTGTCGAACCAGACATCGACGCCCTTGCTCTGGAGGTCGGTCAGCCATGTGGGGTTGCCGGTGGAGTCGGGCAGCACGACGTTGTGCTTCTTGCCGTCAGTGCCGGTGGCGATTCCGTCGGTGCCGCTGATCTCGAGCGATCTGACGTCGCCGGATTGGGCCGCGCTGATCAGCTTCGAGTAGTGCCAGTCGTTGGCATTCCCACCGCTCTGGAGCGACTGCCACGTGAACCAGAACACCAGGCCGAGCACGACGACCAGTGCGAAATAAAACAGGCTGGAGCGCGGGAAACGGCTCAACTCGACTCTCCTCGAGGTCTGATCGGCTTTTCTAGACTAGCAATTCTTGACGTCCAACGGGCCGGCATAGGAGAGATTGCGACATGCTGCGACGCGGCGCCTGAGACGCCGACCAAATCGGCGTCCACCGCGATCCCAGGCACCCAGGCAAGTCGCTCTCCGGCGAAAACCAACGGCCACTTGTCGCGATCTTCGCGCGGAACACGAGCGTCGACCAGGATGTCCTGCAGCTTGCGTGAACCCCGCCCGCCCGCCGGCCTCATGCGCAGGCCGGGCTGGCGAAACCCCAGCCGCAACGCGAGGCCTGGTCTCAGATGGGCAGCTTCGGGATCACTGCACCCGTTGCAGTGCTTGACGTCCAGCCGAGGCCGGATTTCGGTTGAGCTTGCAGGCGCCACAAATTCCATGTGCTGCCCCACGATACGAAAACGCAGACCGCCGGGTAGATCGACGCCGCGTCCTCCCCGGCCGCCGCGAGCCAACTTGAGCATGGAGCTGAGGTGGGCGCGCGACAGGCCCGGCTGCGTCCCACCCGCGTTCGAGTACAGAAAACGCATCACCTCGATCGCGACCGGCTCAGTCATGCGGGCCAAGTCGGTCGCGATGAGCATTCCGGCGCCGAGCACCTCCTGCGCCTCGCTCGCGATCGCCTCCTGCATGGCAGTGGCCTGCCGCGCGGCGGCGTAGAACCGCCGGCCGATGCCCGGCCTGTCTCGCTCGAGTGCCGGAAGGATCTGATGTCGAACGCGCGCGCGCGCGTACTTCAGGTCCGCATTCGCCGGATCCTCGTAGGCGAGG